>Ga0179593_1380645_pt1 | contig 10338 bp, 14 predicted proteins | sample CZODoug2_1_08_16_FD_185931 | JGI IMG/M metagenome (GOLD analysis project Ga0179593, IMG submission 185931) | Vadose zone soil fungal communities from Angelo Coast Range Reserve, California, USA - CZODoug2_1_08_16fungal (PacBio error correction) | ecosystem: Environmental > Terrestrial > Soil >...
TGGACATCTGCTCCAACCGGTTTTGTTGTTTAGAAAAAAAGAAATAAAAATCGAGATTGGCCTTCTCGCGCAGATTGGGGGCAGGGGGCACCCAAAAACTGCTCGAGCGATGAGTACTATTACATCGAACCTAAACTAAATATCAAAGAACATGACGCAGCGCGGAGGGCTCTCTTGTTGGAAGAGGAGAGAGATAGATAAATAAAGCCAGGGATGCGGGCCGAGGAATTGCATATGGTGGTAATGCACGAGCCTCACAAGTCCCAGCCTAAGTGAGAAGGGTCTTCGAAAGGGGGTGTATAAACGCTGCTAGCCGAACAATTGGGGGGAGGCTCACTGTGGGTGGCCAAATCGAAGAGGGGGGCTGTGAACTAAGGTGCGGTACGAAACAATATCGATCAGAAAAAAATAAGAATCATAAAATAAGTGTGAAATCATAGGACGGTAAAAAAAGGCAGTACCTATACAGAACTCTCTTCAAAAAGGATTAAAGAAAAAAGAAAAAAGGGACTGGATAGTGGGCCTGACGCCCCTTTAGACGGAAGGCATCCAACAAAAAATCCCTCTATAACTCAAAGGTGAATGAAAAGCGCAGAGAACCGCCCACGAGACCTCGAATGCATGTGTTCCAAACATTAAGTGGACAGGGGGGATTGAGACGCAAAGGGAAGGTTTTGAAAGTGTGGCCCTTCATAGATTAGGTGTAAACAGACAAAATTGACCTACAGGGGGGTACTCGTGTTGGGGACAGAGATGCTGTGGAAAAAAGAGTCAGAATGACAAAAAGAGGCCGGGGGGTTAAGCTTCGTTGTGGGGGGCATTTGGGGAAAAGGGGGGCGACACGCTGAAGACAATGCAAACTGAAAGACACAACAAACAAAACTGGCGGACATGCCAGCAAGGGCAGATGGTAAACGAAAAAAACAAAAAGCTGGGGGAAAATTTGGAGCAGCGCTAGTTAGTCCGCTATGAATGAAAAGAATGAAGTGGCTTCAGACCATAATAATCCACAAAAAAGCAAGCCTCCATACGGTGTACGATAATTGCCAAGGGAGAAAGAAATGATAAAAAAAGCAACCTAGACCGAGACCGAGGAAAGAAAGGGGGAAAAATGCAGCCGCTGGGGGTCGCTTCATCTCACTGGAACATCCGGTATAAGAAGGTGGGAGAAACTCTCAAAACTGCGGGGTGGGGGGGGGGGGAGTTAGCTGGAAGGAATGCCCCCAAAAGAAGATCATGCACTGATGGAACTAAGAGGGACGAAAAGAACATTTTCGAATAGCTGGGACGGGAAGGCAATGAGGGTCTATAATCAGGAAACGAGACGGGCGGTTGCGGAGAGCTAGGCCACGATTTGATAAGAAACCATAAAAGGGGTACCCGTGAGGTCCCGAGGGAGCACGAGGGATTCGCGCTACTAAGAGAAGAAGCAACGGGAGCCTGGCAAAAAAGACGGAGGGGAAAGGGTGGAAAAAAGATCTGAGACGAACATATTAGGAGAAAGGCGGGAGATGCGATTATAGCAGAGGTCAAGCCATAATGCTGCCATCCGCGCACTTGCCGTCGAATATAAAAGAAAGCGGGCGACAGACAGGATGGGCAAGTCGGAGTGTAGACGACCCATCCGAGCTAACACAGCTTCAAACGTCGGTACATACCGGTCCAGAACAAAGTCTAAGGTCGGCGGTGGGATGAAAAATTAGGGAATGCATCATCGGGGTTAGAGGGAGACCGTAAGGAGTGGGCTTCAAAGGCCGGTCGGCCGAAGAGTCGCGAGTCCGGGCAAAGACGCTGTGCGCGGGTGTGTGTGGAAGAGAAGGGGGGCGTGAACTTCATGGAGGGAAAAGAAATCTGGGGAGAGGGAAAAACCACGTACAATCTCCAGGAAGCGGGGGCAATCCTAAAATGGTCGGTGGAAGGGCCCAGAGGGGACTGCAAAAGATGAAAGGAAAACGACAAGGAGGAAGGGCCCAAAGGGGTCCTGGCCCCAGGTTGAATCCGCGATAATATCCAGGCCTGGTTCAGAGCACGGAAATCCTATCAAAAACTGGAGTGAGAACATAGGAACCGGATCTTCAGACCCGGGCGGAAACACAGAAGACCCTGGAGGCAATCATGATTGGGCTAATCCTGTGGCAGCACTTGTCCGGGAACTAAAAAAAGGGTCAGCGAATGGCATACCCGCTCCGTCGATTGGAGGCGGGTGGTAAGAGAAACTTTGAACTGAAGCGAAGTGAAATCCCAACGAGACAAAAAAAGAGAGAAATCGGCTTGACGGGCCCCTCGCGATAGCAGGAGGAGGGGAAAAAAACCATGAAGCATACAAGAAAAAACGTCTAAAGCTCGGAAAAGAAATGGAAAAATTCCCTAATGGCCCCATCCAAATAAAGAGGGGGAGGGGGACTAGCGATGCTGGTAGGAACGACGCGGATCGAAGACTGTGGAGGGAGCAAGGACACTCGAAAAAACTACTCCACCTCGATCAAGGAGCGTCCGTGGGGACAAGTTCGTGGACTTCCCTGAATCCGTGAGCGGCTGGGGAAAAAACATAACGACGGAGGCCATGAAAAATAAAGAAAGCAACGAGACTAGGGTTGAGGGGAGAAAAGGTCGTCTGTCAAATCGATTCGTCCAACTTCAATCATACGGTCACAGTTTGGCCCAGCAGCTGCCAGAGCATTAATATGTTCGTTGTGAGCTCACAGCATCTGAGGCAGGTTCACTTCAAGGTAAACATGGCGCTGGGCCTTCAAAAAGAAGGGACTAGTCTGAGCACCGGCCGGTCGCGAGATGAAGCGTATCACGAGTCAAACTTTGCCGGAACGATTGAAACCACTCGTCGACAAGGGGTTGCGGGGAGCCCTCCTACGGAAACTATCGTGCGCTGGGGAAGAAAGAAAGAGAAAACAAACGCCCGGTTATAGGGAAGGAACAAACAGCTAAGACGGGCAAAGAGGGGAAAAGTTGCCAGAGAAGACGACCAACAATTAAAAACAGGGAGGAAACTACTCAGCTCAGTTCTTGGGAAAGAATGCAGAAGAAATGACGAAAGTGGGAACACGAAATCTAGGGGCAGGTAAAGGTGGGAGGTTTTGGGGCAACAAAGATGATACAGCAACCCAGTGAAACAGTTCCTAAATGCGGAGGGAAAGAAAGGAAGGGAAAGGGGTTGGGTGTAGGTTGGGAAGCATGCCCCCACAACGGGCATAGTCCCTTCACCTACAAAAAGGGAAGGGCGGAAGTGTGGAACTCGCGGGGCACCGAATGGGATAAAGCAAAAGTTACTTACAAACTCGATAGGTAGAGGAATTGAAAAAAGCAATGCCGCATAGTCTGGTAAAAAAAAAAGAAACGCGACCTAGAGGTTTGAGTCAGCTCTGAAGGGGGAAAAAAAAAGACGCTGCGTCTGGAAAGGCCAATCAAGGTGGGGGGGGGCACAAAGCATAGCCGACGGGGAGGCAGATGGGAGAGTTTTGGGGGGAAGAGGAAAAGGGATGGCTGTTTCGAAAGGATGGGAACTGGCAATCAGAAGGGTCAGGGGAAAAAAGGGGGGGTGCCAGTCGGGGCAGAGAAGGTTAAAGGGATATGATCCAGCTGGGGGGAGGGCGTATAAAAAAATTATTGGGGGGCGCAGGAGGCTGACATGAGATAAGGAGATCAAGGAAGAACGACCCGAGCAGGCACGACAAAAAAGTGTACGATTTGGGACCAAAAATTAAAAAAGGCATGGGGGGTCGGCTAGAAGGCCAGGAGGGTGATCCATCAGCAATTCTCACAACGCACACTGCCGAGAGGCTGGACTTTGACGAGAAAACATACCTAATGGAACACTGAAACAGGGAGGGGTTAAAAGAAGGAGATGCGAGAGGAGGTGCGAAGATAGAAAGAAAGGCGGGCAGGATTATGGCGTGGATATTACAAAGAAGGAAAGAGAGTCTGAGGAAAGATGCGAATGGGTTGCGAGATAGGCGGAAAGAGGGGCAATCTAGTGGCATGGTTGCAAAGTCGAGTATACAAGGGAAGAGGAACATATGTGCAAATCTGATACTCGAACAACCAAAGAGAAATATCATATTTAGCACCTGATGGGTAAGACGAAAAAAGGAGAAAACGCGCATGGATTGAACTGCTCGCGAAAAGGGATCAAAAACAGGACAACTGCGCGATCTTGACTAGAGCCCTCTGATCATCAGTGCTAATAAAAATAAGGAGCAAAAAAAAAGATCAATATCGGAGAGTCTGGATTGTACAGAATCGAGCTCAGGATAAAATAATCCGGGAAATTACCGGGGAAGGAATAGAGGTAGGCAAGAAAGACAACGTCCGCCTAAGTGGGAGCAGTGGGAGTGGGATACGGGGGATAAATCCATGCTTCTACCGAAAACATGGTCTGCTCACTTTGGGGTTTGGAAAAAAGCGAAAATCTTTGGGTGGGGTGACAAAAAGTGGAAAGAACCCTTGCTAATGAACCGGGCGCCAGTCCCTCAACAGCAAAACCAATAATTGGTGCTAGAGCCTAAGCCGCAGATAAAGACAGAAACTAGCGCCAAAGGAAATGATACAAAGAAGGAACTGGTGAATGGAAAAGCATCAAAGTTAGACAGGCTGAAGAAAAAAAGCAAAAATCCGTAAGACACTTTCATGAAAAGCGCCGAACCCCCGATCGCCTCAAAAAAGGGGGGTTGGAAAAATGCAGGGGGATCAGGCCACGCAAGAGGGGGGTTTGGCAAAACAAAGGTCATCGCGAGGAGGACCTCAAATTGACAACCGACAGTAAGTTATTTGGAAAATGGAGACATTTTCGAAATTAGGGCAACAAAGAGAAAAGGGGTTGAACAGAACGGTGGAAAGTGAACCTAAGGGGCCAGGGAGGGAGGGGGGTAAGCTTGAACTACAACAGGCGAAGGGGCATCCCGGATATTGTCACCTACGAAGAAGGAAATTGTAACAGCTCTTTACCTAAGAAACAACCACGTGAGGTCACAGGAAGGGAAACATAAGTCAAATAAAGAGGAGAATGCCGGTTGATCGAACCATCCATCCTGTGAGTACCCACAACCGAAGGAAAAAGAGAAAAGTCAGCGGGGGTTCGCTGCGAAAAAGTGCCCGGGAGCACAAGAAGGATATCACCTAGACGGGGGGGGAGAGTAAAAAAAAAAGGAAAGCTCAGCAAAATGTGTTCGTCGGCAGCGGAATGCAAAAAGGGTGAGGCGGAAAGCGGAAAAGAATGACCGTGAGTGAGCTGAGGTCCTGCCAAACAGGAAATATCTGCAAAGAAGGATGGGAGCGGGCTCCGCCTAAACCTTGTAAGACCGGGTCAATCAAAAAAAAAAATCTCTGACGCTAACGCGTCAGCTCGGGCGACAAGGCAGAGGGATCCACAATGAAAAATAAGGAATAAGAACGGGATCAAAGCACAGGGTTACACGTGAAGGGACGATGGGCCTAACGGAGTTCAGAGGAGAAGGCGAAAACGAACATCTAAGGAGCTTGGGCCACGCTGGTCAAAAAAGAAGACAGAGCGGAGGAAATTGGACAGATCGAAGAAAGGAACTATCGGAGGGCAAAAGCTCGTCCGAAAGTAGGGAAAAAAAAATGACACTCAGAAGTTAGTGAAGGGCCAGCCCGCAAGAAAATTCAGAAGGAAGAAAGACCCCGGGAATAAAGACTAGAGTTTTGGAGGGAAAAAGGAGGGATTTGGGAGCCCCATCTCTTGCGCGAAAAGAGGCGAGGAGAATAGCAGAAAGCAGTCAAGCACGTCGCAGCCAACCAGCCGGATGTGTGGAAAAACAGGGTCGGAAGTAAAGTAGGCCAGAGGATTGAAAAAGAGGAAGAGGGGTTGGAACGCGTCTTGGTCAAGACGCGATCTGGGAAAGATGGGCAACTAAAAAATTCCGTCGAACGGGGGGGGTTGATCGAAGGGAAAAGGTCATGGAGCGAAAGGGGGCCTGAACCCCAAAAACGACAATCGACAGAGGGGGGAGTAAAAAATACAATATCTTGAAACTGGTAAAGAAACCGGGTCACAGAAGAAGGGACCGGCGACGCCATGAGGAAGTCACTGTGATCACGGGCCGGATGCGAGGACCATTCTGTCAATACTCTCTCAACAAAAACGAAAAAAGGAGAAGAAGAAGTTCGATGAAAAGGAAGGGGGCAGCCCGCGGATTGACACGCTGAAGACCAAGGGTGGGGGGTGTTGGTTTTTGGAAAGAGGAGAGATGGACTCATTTATTACAGCCGCTGGGCCCCGTGGTCTCAAAAAAAATGAAGGAGGCTTGATGTGCCTACCAGCAGTTCCGATTGCGGCTGGGGTGCAAGCCAAATGAAAAAGCGAAAGGGAAGAAATATTGGCCGCTGCGGACCCACACACAGCGAAAAAAAATTGACGGGGGACAGAAATCCCGCGGCAGTCGAAATAAAAATGAAGGCACAACCCAATCCCGATAAAGCAGAGGCCATCAAAAAAGAGGACCGGACTACTCCTCGGTGGTTGCTGAGAATCGGGTGGCCATGAAAGGAACCGAAGAAAAATCGTAAGCTGTTGTGAGCGCAATGGTGGCACTCGAAAAAAGGGAACCACCAACTCGCTCGCGCGGTCTGGGGAAGACATGATGCATTTGATCTTAAGAAGGCCATCCGTGACGGAGGGACGAAGGGAAAAAATAAGCGGGCACCACGTCTCAATCCCTAAGACAACTACTCGGTGAAGGGAAGACCGAGAGGGGAGAAGACGGTCAGTGCTCAGCTACGTGAATCTTAAAAGGGTGCCCATCAAAGAAAACTCTGTCGGGAGCTCAGCGCGGAAAAACGTAGGGGAGGGCCATCGGTGCGACTTCGGGGAAAAAGGGAAACTGGCTTAGGATCAAGCTACCGTGGAAAGGGTCGAAAAGGACCTAACCCAAAGGTCCGTATGGGGGAGGAAAATCGTACGCGTTCAACATCCGTGGCAAGGAAATTGAACAAGCTTTCCGACCAAGTTCTTCGGGGGAACAAAAATAGCATCTGGGAAGGAAACGTTCTCTGTGGAACAGACAAAAAAAACCCAGCGCTTCTACAACTCGAAAGAGCAAATGAAGAAATCAGAACTACTAAAACAAGAGGGGAGAAGCACGGCGGTTACTACACGTTAGGGGCACCTTTGATAAGGGCTTGAAAGTGTCATTCCCAAGAATATGGGGGGGGAACGGGGGAAAAAAACAATCTTTAGATTAGTTTTGGGGGGAAGTTCATCCGGTAGGGGGCTACTCCACATTCAGGTTAGTAGTTCGCAGGGGGAAATGCTTATTAGAGCCCGATCATGTGCAAGTGTTTGTTGGGAAAGTGGAGGTAGCTGGGACAGGCATAGTCCTGCAAGCAGCCTGGATTTGCCAGTTCGGAAGTGGGGGGGGGGGGCAGCTTGCAAAAGATGCAGAAAACATTAAAAAAAAGGGATATGACAAAAGGGGCACGAAAGTGGGGGTTTTCAATAATGATGGAAAGAGTGGGACGGGGGCATTGTATGGTTCCACACAAGACGCAGGGTCGATGTGAACAAATGGGGAGAAAGCTATGAAGGTGGGGGGGAAAAAAGAAAAACGTCTTGCGGGTCTTGGGGAAGAGAAAAGGGCAAAAGAAATGTTTGGAACTAGAATATCGGTGAAGAGGACGCATGTTAAGTGGAATTGGAGTGAATAGAAGTGGGGAGTGGGCTGGTGCTCAGGCAGGGGAAAAAAGTATGGGGGAGGCGGGGAAGAGAAAGTCGTTCAGCTTTATCAAGTGGGCAGAATTGAAAAAGAAAGAAAGGCAGGTGCGGACGTACTAGAACAATTATTTGCGAATGACGGAGGGGACTGCGCGTGACGAGGGAAAGCCGGGGACTACAATGGAAGGGCAAAGCCAGTTGCGATTTTAAAAACAAGGACAGGGACAAATTTAAAAGAGAAAACAGGGGGGGCGGTATATTCTCCAGCCCACCGCCTCAAAGGAAGGGACTGGGGGAAAGGAGGAGGTAAAAGGGAAGGGATCGTCAATTGACATAAAAGGGAAGAGGCACATATAGCTTCGAGGGCAGGGGGGAATTTTAGAGGGGGAGAAATATGCAATCGAAGGAGTGGTGGAATTTAGCAAAGGTCTGGGAAGAGAGGAAACTAATAGTCAAGGCGGCGATGAAGGGGGGAGCGGGAACGGAGCAGGGACAGACGGAGATTTTTTTCCTCTGGTAAAAGGGGCCTGAAGGATGCATTGTCACAGGGAAGAGACTCACACAACAGGAGGAGGGAAGAGACCGGATAAAAGGGGGGGGGACGAAGCGGGAAGCCTTTATTGTGGGACTATGAAAGAGAAAAAAATAAAGCATAGGATGCCGAGAGGGGGGAGCAATATCTCTCACCTGCAAAGAGAGACAAATGAAAAATGGCCTATATCCCTTTCATAAAACGGGGGACTAAATGCAGAAACTACCCTCGCAAAGCGAATATGACGGGGAGAGCTAATGGAAAAAAATATCTATACTATAGGGGAGGGAATAATCCAGATAAGTGAAAAGGGGGGGAAAACGGGGCTTTCCATATTTAGGGTTAGAGATCAGGAACAGGCATAAAGAGAAAGGGGGGGGAACTTTGTAGAATGAGTAATACAGCCATGAGGGCCGAAAAAGTGGGGACCTGAGACTGGGGTTTGAAAGAAAAAGAAAAACGTTGGCTGTTCCTTCAGGTCGTCGAACCGGAAAAGAAGATCGCGCGTCTCACCAAATGCAGCACAATAATGTATTACGGCCAAAAAGCAAAAAGATAAGCCGAAAAAGAGAGGACCAACTAAGAAAGCCAAGCTGAAACTTGACTTGAGAAGGAAGACCCAAGGGGGGGGAACACGCCCTTCTCCGAAACAGCCAAACAATCCCTTCTATTAACCAAATTGAGGGGAAAAAACGATCCAAAAAGATGCCTCTGCTGCTGGTTAAAACAGACGTGGGAAAAGTGGCTTTTGGGGGAAGGGGGAAAAACAAAGAGTGTTCACCTTCAGAGCTGGGCGGTACGCTCAAGACCCAAATGTAAGCGGTCGTGGTGGGAACGAGGAGGAAGGTGGGAGGGTGGGGGGACATTATTGACACAAATGAGGGAAAGTGGGAGCGTGGGGAAGAAAATTATGGTTCAAAATGCTGAATACACTTCCGAGGGGGGGGCAAAGAAAAAGAGAGATAGCAGCCAAGGATAAAAAGCGATTTGAAAAAAAAAAAGAAGAAAAAAACCACTGCAATTGAGCCGGTCTATTTAAGCATGAACAGAGAAAGGGCAGGAAGAATGCGGGGTTTCTCAAAAAGGGGGTAACAAAAAAGCTCCCTCAGGTTGTTAAAAGAGAGAATCTATTAAGGGAAAACCTCGGTATTCTAAAAGTGAAAGATATCTAGAAACCGAGCAAAGGGGACACGTCTCATCTTTGGGTCGTCGGAAAGGGGAAATTTCCACTGGAAAAAGGAAAAAAAAAGCTGTTAGACCGATTGAGGAAAAAAGGGAAGGTGACGTGAGTTAAATTCCAGCGCAGATTGAGCCAATAGTCGGAGGGCTCCTAACCGGTAGACGAGGGGGACGATGCAAACGCGAAGGAAAAGATAAGAAGAAAGAAGATCTACACTGCCGGGAGCTAAATGAGTCACTATCTTGATCGCCGAAGCCCAGCGCGGGCCCAGGGAGGCGCAAAGAGAAAAAAAGAAAAAGCCGATTTCGCGAGCGGAACCACGAATCTGATGAGACAAAAAAAAAAACTTTGTCAGCTGAGCAACCAAAAACAGAAAAGAAGGGAATGTGGAAATCTAGACGCTATGGCGGAGGCGGGGAGAGGAAAAAAGGGGGGAAAGAACCAAAAGAACAGAATCTTGAAAGAGCCAGCACGAGCAAGTCCGTCAAGAAAGAAAAACAAGGAAGAACTCCGAGGGGGGGGACGGGGAAATCGTAGGGCCCATGTGCGCGAAAAACACAGCGAGAAGAGAAAAAGTAAAAGTCATAAAAAATAAGCGAAGAGGAACATATCATCAACCACAAGGAGGGAAAGGCTGTGATGGGACACTAGCAAGGCATTAGCAGCGGATTGGGCCGAGATGTAGACCGCGGGGGTAGTCATGTCGTGGAACGCGAAGGAATGGGAAAACAGCACCCGCGGGTTGGTTTGTTCTGCCAGGTCGTGACGTCCGGTGGGAGTACGAGGGAGGCGGAAAAACCCAATAAAAATCGACAGGAGCGGTAGAATGAACAAGGGAATTTAAACAGGGGCCAATAGTGCAAAAATAGGGGACAAGCAGAAGAAAAGGGGAAGCAGTTGGGCAAATAAAAGGAGCTAAAAAAGCCAAAATTCTTTTCAGAA
>Ga0179593_1468606_pt1 | contig 10338 bp, 12 predicted proteins | sample CZODoug2_1_08_16_FD_185931 | JGI IMG/M metagenome (GOLD analysis project Ga0179593, IMG submission 185931) | Vadose zone soil fungal communities from Angelo Coast Range Reserve, California, USA - CZODoug2_1_08_16fungal (PacBio error correction) | ecosystem: Environmental > Terrestrial > Soil >...
GTGTCTGAAGCTATGCAACAAAACGAACAAAGGAGAGTATAAAAATGAAAACTGGCCGCCGGGGTCAAAGAGTCATCGAAATTTCTGAAAAAGAAACAAAAACTACCAGACTCTTTAGCGCACAGCCGAACTACTCATCTTCGCCAACTGCTAAGGGAAACGTTTGAAAAAATCACAATCTCATCTCCGGTCGGGCGAAAAGGAGCATGATAAAAAAAAAAAACGGCCCACTCACGCATCCGGGAAATTTTTGAGACGCAAATCTTGATCAACGGACGACCTCAGTCCTAGTAAATAAGGACAAACGCCCCACTCAAAGAGAAAGTGATGAAAAAAAGCAACCGCGGGCCGTCATCGTATCCTTTATGGAAAAAAGAACGTAGCCAAGAAAAAAACGTAAAAAACGTCAACGAATGAATCTCTCCATGCTGGCGTACTTAACCAAGGGCAGAAGCGGAAGAAACTCTCGGCGGCAGGGGGGACGAAGATCTTTCCTAAGCCGCCGAGATTGGTCTAAGACTCAGTCGAGAAAAAAAAAAGTGACACACTCGCGCGCCTCCGGAATCAGCTATAGGACCAGGGGAAGACTTGACAAGCGAGATGGGCTTCCAAAATGCCTGGTCGTTACGGAAAAATCCACATTCAAAAAGAAAACAACCCCCAAACGGAAAGGGGGGCCAAGCAATGAGGAGAGGGACGGTAACGAAAACCAGCTCAGCGGGATAATTAAAATCGAAGCTGGAAACACTCCGAGGATCGGACCAAGAAGCGCGGAAAGGGCAAAAAACAAAGGGGAAGCCAATGGAATCGTCAAAGGCACCGGCTCGTTTTTTCTATTCAGAGAAAGGAAAAAGACGAACCCACCAGATGCGTGAAATCAAAACGCCGAGAGAGACCTCTGCTCAGCGGAGTACGGCTTGGGAGAAATGAAAAGTCATGAAATCGGGATGGATGGATCACCACGCCAACTCTGGGGGTTCCAGAATAATGAATGTAACTCCACGGAACTCCAAGTTTCTCAGTTAAGGAACTGGAGGGGCCCAAAAGTGGTGGATGGCAATGGGTGGCTCGTCGAATTAGTTCAGCATAAAAGAGGTTGAAAGGCGGGAAGATTCAATGGGGGAAAATGCCAGATAGGAGGGACCACAATATAAAACCACGGCGCAACTCGTTCCTCCTGGAAGAGGCGGCATCGCCACACAGTCCGAACGCTGCCGGAGAGCTTTTAAAAATGAACAGGGGAAGCCTACGAAAAGCGCAGAGCGCAACGATCACCAAGGAAAGCGGCTTGGAAAAAAAAAAGAATGGCGTAAGAAAAGTGAGTTGTGCCATATATCGGAGATAATCGCTAAGAAGTTGTAGCTCCACGGAGGAGGGACGAAAAAAAAAACCAGAAAGAATCATCGGGCAAAAAGACTACGGGCTCACCACTTGCCAAATCCGTGAGGGGGGGGAAGAGCCTCCTCGCAGAAAGATCTGCCGGCCGCCAAAACCATCCTTATAACCTAAAGATTTTTCCGCTAGAATTCCACGCTCGTCAAACACAAACTGGATCAAGAAGAGAAGAGTTTCACCAAAAAAAAAAAGGGAGAAAAATAAAGCATACATTTGGCATCTGAGCCAAGGAAAGTTGAGGGAAATTCTTCGAGTGAGCAGATTTGGACCTAGAAGAACACAACGATTGATTAATAGATATGACAAGCTCCTCTATGGAGGAAGTAAAAAAAAAAAAAAAAGCTAATTCAACGGCAGAGGGGGATTCACAAAGGGGAGGAGGTGTAAAAGGGTCAAAGAGTGGACCTGGGGCAAGGGGGGGGAATGTCACGTGAGAATGAGCGACAAAGAGGATAGGAGGATATCAGCGCTAGGGGGAAAAAGGAGTGGTCTGAAACTGCGATAAGGAGGCCGCCAGAAATTGTCAATTAGTTCTCGGGTGGGGAGGGAACGGAGGGAGTCCTGTGGAATTGACTCGTTTGAGCGAGGGAGGATGCAATCGGGAAAAGTGAACGGCGCAAGGGATAGGACGCAGAAAAGCGCGGTGAGGGAAGCAGTGGAGAAAGTGCATGTTCCCTGATTACGAGTCGGGGGGGGGGGGGGGGTAAAGCGCGACGGAGTTCTGGCCTGGGTTTCTATGCCGAGAGGGAAGGAGAGTAGTTCAAGGGGGTGTTAATGTTGGGAGATAATAGGAGACCTATTATCGATAGGGTGAAGGGTGAAAGGTAGAATTAATTCAGAACGTCCGGTGGAACGAAGACCGCATTCAGAAGGAAAAAAAAAGAATTGGGAGAAAAATGATTGGGGACAACCAGAAAGGTAAGGTTCTGGGGGAAAAATTGGAGATATAGATGAGGGGAAAAGTCATTAAAGTGGAATCAGAGGTGCTATCTGGAGCAGAGGGGGGAAAAGAAATTTTTACTGCACCGGGGGGGGTGGGGGGGGGCGAGATAAAAGAGGAGATTGTTAATGGGGGGGGGGAGGAGGGGAATGCTTGTTGAGAGCCAGCTCGGAGTTTGAGGTCAAGGCGCGGAATATTGCGGTCTGTCCGGGAAGTTGGTAACAGTACGGGAAGGCAGAAAAAAGAGGGGGAAAGGGCGTAAGAGGAAGATGTGCAGAGTGTCGGGCTCTTTCGGTTACGCATTGTACCAGTTACTTCTGGAGATCTGCGGGGGTAAATTACTCTCGTAGGGTTAGGAGGGCGTATTCGAAGAGAAAAAGAATTGTGAAGTGCGATAATTGAGGCGAGAAGAGGCAGTTGGTCCTTTTATAGACTCGAATGAAGGGATGCGAAAAGAGGGAACCAGATGTCGCGTGAAAGGGAAAAGGGGGGGCATGGAGCGAAAGAGATAGCGACGGAAGTTTCATCATTCGACCAAGCGGCGGAGAGTCCGAAGGACCCGGAAGAGAAGATTGCTCCAGGTAGAAGAGTGAAATTTCAAAGGGGAAAAGAGATGCTACTTCAAGGGGAAGATTGGTTGGACCGGGCTTTGAATTTTAAGAACAGTCAAAGGTGGTGACCTGCAACATCCTTTATTTTTTTGGTGGGGGAGTGGGAAAGTTCAGATTCGCCTCCGAGGACGGGATCGACGAAGAAGTCAACATAAAAGAATTTCGAAGAGCAAAATGGGATGCACGGGAGTGTCCGAATTTGAGGTTGTTGTGCTAACTGAAGCGCACACTGGGAGAGGGAAAGAACGCGGAGAACGGGTTCAATGGGGGGAAACTAAGAAGAAGCTGGGTAAGTTACGGCGTTCTGTAAGGAAGGCTGAAAGTCGGGATTTTTGGGTTGTGGGATGTCACGACCAGCGAGACAAGAAGGCGAAAGGGGGAAAATGGGGGCTCTGCGGGCATTGAGAAAAAGACAAAAAAACGATGGGGTATAAAATATGCACCGAAGTCCGAAATATATGGAACGTCCTAGAAACTTTTCTGGTCAAACACCACAAGCCCTCAGGGCATTTCTCTCTAAAAGGACCTAACTAAACACACCTTCGCAAGAATCATTCAAAGAAAAAGGAGTCTCGAAGAAATCATCGCGCGGGGTTGTCGCTTAGTTAGAAGCAATGCTACTGAGGGTTCACGCATGTTCACCTAGGGGAATGCCAAAAAATGGTTGATCGTCTAAAGATTTTGAAAGAAGGGCATTCGTCTCCCCCCGCGGAGGCGAATCAATCAACACCCGAAACAACTATACAGTCTTAAAAAACTCTGGCCGTCTGAGGAGGGAATTTCGGTGAGCGTAAAAGGGCGTCCTGCCTAAGAAAAAAGAGAAAAAGGTCGAAGATATTCAAGACAAGCCATACAAGGGGGGGAGTTTCTAAGTGAAAGAAATGATAGGAAACTCCGTAATTACTGTTATCGGGAAACGAATTTACTAAAGGGAACCTGCGAAAAGCTGGATGGTGGGTCCGGGAGAGAGCCATCAACCTCGCCCAATCTCAGGTCTCCATGAAACAGCAAACGGGCGAGGGCTCTTCGGGGACTCCCAGATCGGACTTAACTACCGACGGGCCAAATGCGGCGGCAATCCAGCGCACAGAAGGCTTTCCAGTCAAGGAAAAGGGGGGTTTCCGAACAGACTCCCTCATCCTACTGCATTCTGGGCGCTACCAAACGATCTGAAATCTGCGGACCGGTATCGGAAGAGGGATGGTAAACCGAACGAAATAGCCCGCACTCTGATTGGATCTGAATCTCTCCGTTCACCAATCCACTTTTTCTGTATTCACTTCCTCAAGGGCACCGCTGGCAGAGGAGAAGACAAGTCTAAACCAGGAAAGAAAGAAGACGGAACTCAGAGATAGAGAAGTGAATCCGCCGATTTCGAAACCCATCAGGGAAGGATCAGGGTGCTAACTCAGAACCGGGATTCCACTGATCGAGAGGAATCCCAAAAAAAGAAATCGCACGTTTTTGCAAAGGAGGGAAGCTGACTAGGCGGCAAATCATTAGTGGGATGAATTGGAAGGAGGAAAATGACGATTCAGTACGTCTACGCACTCAGTAATTGGGGCCTCGGCAATGGGGGTTCACCCGGACCAGAGAAGATGGGATAGTGGGAGACTCAAAAGATGAACCACATGCACTCGAAAGCTCCGGCACATCCGGAGGAAGAGCCACCCAGGAGGGCTGCCTGCTCGGGGGAAAATTCCATTTCGAGGACCCATGGGAAAGAAGAACAGCTCAGCCGCCACGGGACTGGTCCCCGTGTTTGCTGACTGTCAATCTTAGAAAGGGGGTGAAACTCTCGATACGAGAAAGGCTGGAACTAAAAGAAATGGTCTTCAACGTAAAACGGAAAGGTTCGACGACTCCGCTCACCAAAAACGGACCTTACGGAAGGGTCAAAAAAGAGGGGATCCAAGGTTCTTGGCGGGGCAGCTTCCGATCAGAAAAACATCACCTAGGAAGTCGTCTGGGGGTCTACACCGACATTTTTAGCGGGGAGGACTGTCTCAAAAGAATAGGCAACAAAGAGCAGCAGTCTAGGTCCCGCGAAGAACAGAATAAAACGTGGCATCCGGTGGGAAGGCTGGGGATCGGAAAGCGGGTGTTTACTGTAATGAGGTAGCTGGCTACGAGAAAAAAAAACAAAATATGAGGAGGAAAAGGAGGAAAAAGGGGTGTGCTCCGAGGAGTAAAAACAAAACGGTCGATGAATGGCCAGATAAAGGTTGATTTTGATTTCGCCTAGGACACAGGTCCGTCTGACCTTTGGTGGGAAGTGATCAGAGCGGAAAAAAGGAGGGAGGGCTAAAAAAAGTGGAAAATCGTCTGGGGGAGGGAGGCATGATGTGGTCGAACTCTAGGTAAGCCAAAAGGGGGAGGGGAAGGGTGATTGGGAGGTTCGGGTTGATTAGAGGACTTTGCGATGAGCTTTTGGCGGGATTAACGGGCGAAAAAAAGGGAAAGCTAATTTGCTAGGGCGATTCTATCGTAGTCCGAGATCTGCAACACAGTGCAAGCGAAGGGGGGGAATAAAAACTCAGAGCGCAAGAGGCGGGAAGGGCATGTTGCTGTAGGGGAAAGGGAGTCTGAGGGCGAGAATGAATGATTGGGTTGAAAGCGTGCAGCGGTTCGGCCTGGCAGTATTTTCCCGGGGGATCAGGAAGTCGAGTGCAACTTGGGGGGGTTAGTCTTGAGAGGAAAGAAAAGTCACATCTTATAGGGTTCGGGGGGAAAATTGAGCAGGTGGGCTCACGCAGTCAGAGAACCTGATCAACGGGGGAAACACCCCCAAAAAAAAACATTCGACTACTCAATGGAAGACACAATGGATTGTCAGCCAGCAAGAGGGGAATGGAAAAAAGGAAGAAAACATTATTCGAGAGTGGAATCAGCTTGGGGACCTGGAGCGTGAGCAAAAAAACGAAAGTCTGATTTGCTTCTGTGAAACAGAGGATTCTCATGGAAGGAGAATTCTCAAGGACGGCGTTGGATGGTGGAGTGCAAGAAGAAGCGTGGAAAGGGACGATAATAAAAAAAAAGTGGGGTAGACGTCAGTGAAAGGCATAAAGGAACGTTAAGTCGTGGGAGGGGGGGGAAGGGGTAAAAAGGGGTGAAATATCGCCGGCTTGGGGAAGGAATTTCTCCAAATGAAGTCTAGCGGAGGGGATGGGTCTTAAAGAAAACGGGGATTGCTTGGGAAAAATCAGTGGGGGGAGGATGATGGGAAGGGAAGGTGGAAAGTTTTCGGACAAGACAGATGAAGATAAGAGTCAAAGAGGTCCTGAAAGGAGAAAACGGGGATTCGAGGGGAATGAAGGTAGGGAAAGGCGACAGGAAATGGGGGGGGAAAAGGAAGGTGTCCTGCCGATCGTAATCTCCTCTTCGTCTAAAGACGTACCAAACAGAGGACAATTGATGACAGGGGAGGAGCCTTTTATCACAGCCTGGGTGGCGAAAGTTCGGTGGACGGAGACCGTTCCGAGAAAGAAAGATTGAAGAAAGACAGCGGGGAGACAGAACTTTATTGGGGGGGGAGGGGGCGTTTTGTGATTAGAGGCAAGAGGGGGATCGACGAGAACGACACGTTGATCAAGATGGTCGGCACGAGTTCGCGTCAGTTATTGGGGCAAAGTTAGTGTCCAATTGGGGCAACTTAAAAAAGGGGAGCAATACGGGGGGGGAATCCTAGAGCCAAATCTTCAGGGAATTGAGATCGGGTGTATTAGGGGAAGGGTAAAGGGACGAATGAGATTGGATGGGGGGGGGGGGGGGGGTTGTTGGGAAAAGAACATAGCCTGGAGTGACGCCAGTTCTTGAGGAAAGAAAAGCGAATCAACACAACACCTTATGACAGAGAGAAGTGCCCGAAAGGGAAGCAGAAAGAGGCTGTCTCATAGGATTTGCACTCCCACAAAACAAACCCGAGAACGCGCACAGCAAACTAAGACCAAAAGGAGGAGCTCATTCCAATTGAACGGTCTAGCCGCCGATCGACATAGGCAATGGTGTTAGAAAGGGTGGGAACCAATTCAACAGGGTACCCAGGGCAGAAAAAGACAGGCTCACATTTGGGGGGACGAGAACATTTTGATCCCGTGACGTAACTTCCTCCATCCTAGGAGGGCAAGCTGAACACCCAGGAAACAGATAAAAGAGTGAAGGACAACAAAAGCTGTGGCCGATGAGTAAGCACTGGAGGGCGAAAAAAAGAAATTTGTCCTACGGAAACGAAATGACGCATAGCGTCAAAGGGAAAAAAGGAAATAAGAAGCATAATAGGCGCCGGGGGACGCATGGAGTAGAAGAAGGGTTTTGGTAAAAGTCTCCTGAACAATGAGTGCAAACTTCAGTGGGCGCAGACAAAACTCAGACTATCAGAACAATACTCGACGTTAAACGACTCGGGTATAGTAGAGGCTGAGCTTGAGAAAAGGGAAAAAAAGGAAGGGGTCAACCGCTCCACAAGGTAGGGGCCAATTCCATCTCTTGGGGTATCGGTCCGATAAAGCCAACGAGTCAGAAGTCGCGAGCACCAAAGTCTTCTCAAAAGAAGAGGGGCCGCTTGACCTGTCTAAACGAAAGAGATTAAACTCTTAATGGGCAAGGAGCTCCACGTGAACGGGGTGTCTTATTCTGGAGAAAGGGACAACAGCGCGGCATGACCCCCACCTGGACCAGTGGAAAGGGGGAACAACAAACGCCAAAAAAAGAAGGGCGCATAAATCTGAATTAAAAAAAAATAACGTTTCATCGCCACAACAGGGATCGATGCAAAAAAACACCTTGATTAAGGGAGAGGGAGGGGATAAAAACTCGCTATCCAATTTTTCAGGAGAGGGCCGGAGAGAAAAAAAATCAAAAATGATGAATTTTGGCTCGTCGAATGGGAGGGAGGAAAGTTTCCGTCAGCTAACTTCTTAATGCGTGCACCCGACAAGGAACACATCCAAATAATTCTATGAATGGTCTCATTAACGGGAAAAAAGGAAAGAAAAGGGAATCTCACATTTAACTCTTCAAGAGAACACCACAGACCGAACGCTGCGGGGGGGTTCTCAGGGGGGAAAAAATTCCCATCCAAAGAGAGGGAAAGAAAAACTCGAAAAAAGAAAGGGAACACTTCGTAGATCGTGTGACGAGCTTGGAAAAAAACGAAGTCCAACAGCGCTTCTAGAAAAAGGGGATAAATAGATCTCAGTGGAATCCAAGAAAAATAAAATAATCATCGCAGAAAAAACGCCCCACCAATCGACCACACCCCATTTCCGCCAATTGAGTGGCGGAACTGAGACTCATGGCGAACAAAACACCGAGTGCCATGCAAACCGCGAGGAGAAATAGGAGTGTAGCGCTCCGAAAGGAACACTGTAACGGAACTGCGAAACGCCTCTGGGCCCGAGGCGAGAACATTTGGAGAAAGGTGGAAAGGCAATGAGCATGGGTTGCAAAGAGGAGCTGGATCCTCTCAAAAAACCACCTGCTCCCCGATAGAAATCGAGATCAGTTAAACCCCCTCCGGGATCTGAGTAGGGAATGCCAAGAATCCGAATGGCATGGGGGGGGGGGGGTGGGGGGGGGGGGGTGGTGTTGTGTTGGGGGGGGGTGGGGGGTGGTTTGGGGGGGGGGGGGGGGAGGGGGGGGTTGGGGGGGGGGGGGGGTTGTTTGGGGGGGGGGGGTGGGTGGGGGGTGGTTTGGGTGGTTTGGGGGGGGGTGGGTGGGGTGGGTGTTTTGGTTTGGGGTTGTTGGGGGGGGGGTGTGGGGGGGGGGTGTTTGGGGGGGTTTTGTGGGTTGGTGGTTGGTGTGGGGGTTGTGTTTGGGGTGTGGGGGGGGGGGGGGGGGGGGGGGTAAATCTTCGCCGAAAAAACGAGGTCCGAGGAGACGTTGTCTATCCTGGAATTTATCTGGGCTAAAAATATAGGGTAAAGAAGCGCAGCAAGGAGGGGGTTGGGAACGAACTTCTAGAAAAAAGGATAGCCAAGAAATTGGTGGGGAACGAATTCCTATCGGAGGGGGGGGGGTGTGGCTACGGGAAGGGAGTTGGGGTTCTATGGACCTAGGACGTGAGCTAAGAAAAGTGCTATTAAAAATCGATACCGAAGCTGAAAGGAGCAGCTATGAGACTCTAGAGGGAGGGGGTTCATGCCTTTGGGCGAAGGCAGCTTGTTACGGATTACGAGGGGGCGGCGTAGGGGGGGGGATGTTTAAAAGCGAGAGGAGTACACTGGGGTGGCGATCTTATTGAAGTGAGGAACTTCAAACAGCCATTCGAGTGCACTGGAAGGTTGGGGAATTTTTTGAAAAAGAAAGGAAACTATCCCTATCGTGGCAACAAAAATGTAATCATTCATAACTTCGCGAAACGAACTGAATCCGCAGTAGCAAAGGGGGAGCAAGATTTGTGATTGGCAAAAGTCAAGACGAGCTTGAGACTTTGAGCCGGGAGTCCATTAATTCAATCTGACTAGCGTGAGCAGGGGTAAATGGTCCTTCCTATTCGGGGAAAAAAGATTGGAAGGGAAGCGGAGACGGTCAGAGCTTCGGAGTTTAGGAAGCGCGATCTTTCATTAGCAGACTGCCGGAAGGGCTCGGGGGACACGAAGAATCAAAACGGGGGGAGGAAGTCGAAAAAAAAATACCTTCAGAGGTAGGAAGAGGTTGTTCGGGAAAAGCCGTTACCGGCGATGACTAAGATCCTGAGAAAAAAGGCGCTCGATTGAATCGCAGGGGGGCTAATTGGAGGGACCATACCAGCGATGCAAGGGAGGGAAGAATCGGTGATGGGCAGGAAATGTTGGGAGGACTAGATGTCGATGCTAATAAGAGGGAGGGTCAAGGCTAAAAACGGGGGAGGAAGGATCTGGGGGGGAGGGGGGCGGAGCGCGACGGAAGTTAACATCATTGGGGGGAGACGGCGAGGCAAATCTCGAGGGAGGAAAGATAGGAGCCCAACATGAAGGGAGATTGGAGTGCCGGGCTTAGTCCGTTTCCTTGGAGAACAGCTTGGGAGGCGCACTTGTAGAAAGGGTTTGAAGGAGAAGGCTACGGCTTGTACTAAAAATAAAGGGAAGTAGCACACTCTGGTTGTTGCAGAATCCATTGTGGGGTAGATTGGGGGGCGGAGGAGGCACTCCGATGAGGGAGAAAAAAAAATCAAAGTTGATCACATGAAAGATATCAAAATTGTGCGGCCGTGATGGGCAAGGGCAAGGTAGGTTGTGGCATAACGGTACGAACAAAATTGGGCGCCCGTAATAGTAAGGCGAGCATGAGTTCAGTGGAATACTGGAAAAGCATTTGGTGGGTATGTTGTCTGTGGGAGCTATGAGGTGGTGGGTTTTGTGGTAAAAGTTTACACGCCCAGACGGAGAAAAACGCCGCAGAGGGCGGCAGGGG
>Ga0179593_1516208_pt1 | contig 10338 bp, 10 predicted proteins | sample CZODoug2_1_08_16_FD_185931 | JGI IMG/M metagenome (GOLD analysis project Ga0179593, IMG submission 185931) | Vadose zone soil fungal communities from Angelo Coast Range Reserve, California, USA - CZODoug2_1_08_16fungal (PacBio error correction) | ecosystem: Environmental > Terrestrial > Soil >...
TATGTGTTAGCCTATAAAACAGAATTGGAGCAGGGGGAGAAACTGTACGACCCCGCGCGCGGGGATTCAAAATGAGGGAAGCTCTGGCGCTGACAATAATCAGGGTGCTTGTTTTGGGGTCCTGTCTAATCTACAAGGATCAGAGAAGAGAAGATCGCTAAAAATCATTCCCAGCCTTATCCACACGGGGTGAGCCTTGGGGGAAGGGGAACCGCCGGCAGGACGACATCTCAAAATGGCTCAGAACCGACTTTGGCTCGGGCAGAAAAGAGTAGGTCTTTTTACGCCGGCTTTGGCTTTGGGATTGGATCAACCATGGGAACGAGGGTGTTGGAATAACGTCTCTCTAGTTCCCGGCAACGGAAACCACCGCCAAAGTCGCGATAAACGGAGGACTTTCGCGCGGAAACGCAGAGGGGCAGTACCTTAGTATACTTTTTTACGATGATCGTCTTCGAGCCACGTGGCCGATCTGGGGTTCTTCTGATCGTTTTCTGGGCGTTTTCGGGGCGGTGTTGGGCAACTGCGGAATTTCCCATTGACGGAATCCGACGCGGGCCCACGGGTGGGTGTGCGGACGAAGGTAAGCTATAGGCGGGTCGATTGAGGGAGCGCCTTCAGAAAAGGTGCATGTCAGGCCAGGAAGGCTGTCAGTTTAAGGGAGGGAATGGTGAAAATAATTATTCGAAGGGGTCGCTTCGAAGAAGATTGAAAGTGGAAATCAGCTCCTTCGAAAGTGGCCAGGCAGAGAGACCCGGTGGACCTTTCCAATATCGAGACCGTCAGCAGAGATGCCGGATTACAGGCGGGCTTTATGGAGGGAAGAAAGTGAAAAAAAGAACGCGGCGTCCTCATAAGAGCGTGGTGGCGGTGAGGCTATCTGCCAGATCAACTCACTGCCTCGCAGCTGAAATAGGGCTAAGAATGCTGTCGGACCGGGGGGGAGTGACTCTTTTGGACAAAAAAAAAAAAAACCACCCAACAGAAGCCATTCCTCAGAAACGGCTGGAAACTTCAGTGGTAATCGACACGCAGGGCCGGTCACGAAAAAAATAAAAAGAGCTGTGTTGTTAATTAAGGATAATTCTACCGGGGGGGAGAGCGCAACTGGTCCTTTTCATAAGAAAGGAATCAATCAAGTAAGAAAAGAATCAATCTGAGTGGAGTGGGGTGAAGGGGAGTATCTTTTTGTGCGCGGGGGCACGATGGAGGGAGGCGTTCTTGAAAAAAAAACCCTCTTACGACTAGGTGGAATGGCGGCGGTCGACGGCTCGCCCGGAGGAAGCCTAAACGGACAGAAACTTCTTCACGGAGGTAATGTAGAGACATGAAATCCGACGCAGACGAAGTACAACGCGGGAAGGGGAGAAGCCGGAAAGTTCATGAGAAGTATATGTCAAGAAAAGACTCACTTACGCGTGTGGGTTCTTCTTCCAGGGGGGGGGCAGAATCATGTAGGTGCATTTCAAAAACATCAGAGGCAGCTGGGAGACTAGAAGGTTGCGTACATGGTTGGGGGGGGGGGGGGGGGGGGGGGGGGGTGGGGGGGGTGGGGGGTGGGGTGGGGGGGGGTGGGGGTTTGGGGGTGGGGGGGGGGGGGGGGGGTGTGGGTGTGTGTAAAAAAAAAGACTTTTCCCAAGTCTTGGTGCGCCCTTCTTGTTCGAGAGGGACCCCTCATGAGCCTGAAAAATTCCTGCCTGGAGGTGGGACCATTTTTAAATGGGGTATGGGGTAACTGGTCAATCCATACTTAGGGCCTATCCTTCTCAGCGGCCTCGAGGGGAAGCCAAAAAGGCAAAGATTGACTAAATTCAGCCGGGGAATAATCCGCCAGCGAGGAAACAAAGGGAGTCGCCGAGATGATGGGGAGGAATTGTGCGGATTAGAAATGGGGGCGGTGTCTTTTTCTACAGGAAGTCGTGATCCGACAGGGACAGATCCGCCGACTGCGCTGTGACCAGAGTCGGGCAATGAAAGTAGGCGCTGTGCTGGTGGATTCCGGCAAAAAGGGTAGATGAGGAACCCCCAAATTGGAATATTTTTTTTTTTTTTGGGGTTAACTATCTAGGAAGCCGTGGAAACACAGGTTGAATACGCGGACTTGTGGAGGGTTCGTAAATCCGCAGGATATGACGTAGGCCGGAGAAATCACAACACAACGGGATGAAGAAAGGAGTATCGGGAGTCAAGACGGGTCGATGCCGGGCGGCTGCTGGAACCACATCGGACAATTCCCGGTGGTGGAGGGACAGAAAGGAATTTAAGGTTAACTCCATAGGGGGCGACCGCGGCGTGGAGGACCAAAACCAAAGACGATACGGATGAAGGCGCAACAGTTAATGGACTGTGGGGAAGGAGTGGTCAGACAATCAAGGCACAACAAAAAACTCACCATTTCTCATCGCACCCGGGGACCTGGTGTCGAGAAGAAGAGGGGGAGAGAGGCCCCAGAGAAAGCACGAAGTTTGGGTTGGTTAGGCTGACCGCGGGCAGGATGGCCGTCTAAGAGGGGGAGGGATTGGGAGAGAAAATCCCATAGTAATCAGGGCCAAAAAGAGGAGCCCTCTTTTTTCTGGCGGTCAGGACGGTGATTGGGTAAAAAATAGAAACGAACGAGCGGTGCTTCAAGAAACGAGGGAAAGGAGGCGAGGGGATCGTGGGCACGTTCCAGTCGAAGCAGAAAGAAAGAACTCTTCTAAAAATGATCATCGAGAAGATGACAAGACAAACACCCACCGTGGTCCGAGAATCAATGGAAGCGCTTGAGGTTAAGTCACCAGAGGGCCTTAAAAAGCCAAAGGCTGGGGAGAGCTTGGGTCCCTTCGCTGATGAGGGGAGGGGCGGGCTACTTCAGGTCAAGACTCCATTATAAAATATCCTCGCGAAAGCAGGAGCCGCACACTGGGGAGAGGCCATGCAATGCGGAAGCCGACCAACCGGGGCCCGCCTCAAAAGTAGTTGTTTCTGGGAAAAGGACGCATGAGGGGAACTTTTCGTTCGGAATCACCTGTAAGTAAAACACCTCCGGAAGGTATCCAGGTTGGAAGAAAAAATGTCTTATTCACCAGCCAGAGTGAGCGCGCGGTGCGAATATGGTTCCGGAGGTGAAGTTCAGCTTAGGTCTGCGGACTGCACAATGAGGGTGATCGGAAAGGGAAGTTGCAAAAGATTTGCAAATCTTCGCGTGGCGTAGTAAGGCATCTAAGAACCCGAGGGGGGGGATCGCGAGCTCATGCCGAGGGAGGGGGGGTGCGTAAGAAGTTGATCATGCGTCCAGGGACAGCAAAGTCACCCCAGATCTCCTATTATGCTGGGCCAGGGGAGATCAGGAGGGGAAGAGGGGCTTCGAAAATCACCATCCTTGGGATGCGAGGGTCTAGGAGGGTGGGCCGATACCAGGAGCCATGAGATGAAGCGGGGGGAAGGAGGAGGTAAGATGAAACGGGCTAAGCGGCACGTTCGTCCCAAACCATGGAGGAACCGGTCCAGATACTCTACCGATTCGAAGGATACTTCCTTTCAAAGAACCGCTGAAATCCGACTAAAAAACAAAGGGGGAAGTCGTCTTTGGGAATTATACAACTGTCGAAGGCGAAGGAAAAAACCGTCAAAGTCAACAAGCCCGATCAAGTAAGGCGTCCGGAAAAATGTGGCAGGACGCGCCGAATCAAACTAAAAACGGGATCGCTAAGTTAGAATGCCCCTGGAGCTGAAAGACACCGACGTGGGAGGAACGCGAAGGGAGGGGGGGGGTCAGGACGAGTACGGTAAATAATCGTATAGGGCTCGAGATGGAACGGATGAGGACAATAAACACATCCAATGGAAAACTCCTAACAAAAGAAGATAGATCCCGGAATGGGCGAAGGGGCGTTAGGCCACCTGCTTATTGGATCAAACCTGTGAAGTCTAAGTCAAAAAAAGGAAAGAAGGAGGTGTTAATTGCTATATGATTGGTCGGCTCGAATCTTGGTCACATCGGGTCAAAAGGACGACAAAACACCAGGGCGAAGGGGTGGGGACGAAGCCCGGGGCAAGAGAACGACTATGTTAAAGACTTAAAGAACTCGAGGGCGTCACCAGTTGACGAAGGGACAAAAGCATCTCTTTTAAGCTTTGAATATCAGGGAAGAATTGAGAATAGCTCACCAACAACGGAGGAAACAAGCCTTGAGCGATAGAGGGAACGCCTATAAAGAGTGGTATCGACCAGTATTAAAACTTGTAACGAAAGCACCCGCATCTTCTTGAAAGAGGTGAATAGTCCGGCGGGGAAGACATGCCGCGCGTGTCCCACTAGACACTCGTGGGGTTGGGGACGAGCGCGCCGTCTAAAATAACTTACACGGCGACCTTCAGACATCAGTAAAACAACCTTGATGCGGGGGAGGAGCAGTTTGAGTGTTGAGTACATGAAGGGTGTCATCCTCGCAGCTTTGGCTTTCTAGGAGGGGAGTTGGTAAATCGGATTTCTTTTGGTGGAAAATGTGGACCATCTCTCTGATTGACAAGAACAGGGAAGCTTGTGGGACGGGGGACCAACTCCTGGATTCAACCGAAATCGTAAGGAAAGAAGAATACGTCATCGCGGTCAGCCAAGCAGGGCACACCTAGAGGTTTGGTAGTAGGAATGCTGCGCGGCTAGACGGACGTTGACCCGATTAAGCGATTTTTGAAGGCGCTTGAAGGGGAAGGCTTTGAAGGTGGGGAAAAACTGCGGAATGTAAAGTTGGTCTAACTCGCACGAGGACCACTTGGCGTAAGGTTGAAAAGGCCGCGATCTTTATTCGTGGGGAAAGGCAGCCAGGCAGCACCTGGAGTCGAGGCTGTGAGCGTCAGAAACGGGTGTGGGCCGAAATGAAGGAGTTAGAAAGTCACTCTCAGGTGCAAGGGATCCACCGAGAAGAAAAGGGTTCCGAAGCTGAGTGAACAGCGGTTGCGCCCATCGGATCGAACCGTCTTGAACATGGGCACAGAAGTGCGAATTCTAAATGTTGATTTCTTGAAGCGGTTCCGCGGCAGAGATGATTCGGCACGTTGGGGGTCATGACGTCGCAGAAAGTTTGAAAAGATCGGGCTGCGCTAATGCGGCACCGTCTCGGCGTGGGAGGTGGAATAAACTAGGAAGTTCAAGACAGTGCTGGAAACTTCATTTTACAGCGCAAGTCCAGGGGGTTAAAAAAGCGGACCGAAAATGGGGGAGGAAAAAATTGGAAGGGGAAATAGGCAAAAACACGACAGCTGGGGAATAAGCATGGAAAATCAAAATGAGTCATCGGGGAGGGGGTGTGGGGGTAATGTAAGGAGGGAGGGGTGGGTTTCACAAGGAGGGACACGAGGAGGGATGGGAACGCAAAACCCGCCGGTGTGAGACAGGGGGGGTATGCTTAGGTCATAAGGAGATAACGGAGACTAAGCAGCGGACGCGGAAGCGAACTCGAATGGGAATGCGTCGTCCGGACGTGAAAGAGAAAAAAAACGAATACCGCGAAAATGAAGCGTGGATTTGCTTCAAATTAGTGACCAACTCGGGGGGGGTAAGACTCATTGCTGCCGAGTCAGAAGGGCGACGAAGAAGTTCGAGCAGGGAGTGGGGGAGGGGGAATGCGTGGCTTTATGGACACAAAATGTGCCAAGTCGTGGAACGGAGAGCGTCGCGGGCAGCGGCCCCCTAAGTGAAAGAAAAGGAAATACACCCAGACAAATAGGCCATTGAGGGGTGTAACTGATGGGGGCCGGTCGCAGGTAGACGGCCGATCAAGATCGGTTCAGGACACTGCCAAAAGGGAAAGGTTGGGAGGGCGGTCAAGAGAGATCGACGGGCGTCGCGATAAGGCGGGGGCGTGTTGGTTTTGGTGGGAGTCCGGGAATTGCAACTCTAGGTTTATGGGGCTGACTTCGGGCTAAGGGAGAGCCATTATTTTCCCCCCGAGCAGAAGCGACCGTCAAGAAGACCGGGGAAGGGGTGGGGGGAGTGTGAATGAAAGCCGCTTTCCTCTTGTCCATCCCCCTGGGGAATAGTCAACTGAAGGGGGGGGGGGGGGGGGGAAAGGGAGTGACCTTGTAGCCGTCCTCCATAAAGGCAAAATACTTGATTTGAAAGGAGTTCGGAACAGAAGGCCCGGCAACACAGGATGCCGTGAAGCACGAGGAGTCAAAAAAGTGATGAGGGGAAAATAGAATAAATATCACGCTAAGAGCATCACTAAAGGTCATCGAATGCCTGGCTGTATTTTGAGATCGATTCCCTCGTGAAGTGGGGAACACGGAAGAATAAACCAGGGGGGAGGTTTTACCCTCCGGAAAAGGTGGAAACTAAGGACCGCGGAGGGTAATGGAGAACGAACCTAAAGAGAAGATTGGAGGTTTTCCGATCAAAGCGTAGGGACTGTCGGGAATCATGTAAAATATATCACCGTAGAAAACAAGAAACTCCAACATTCTCATCGGACCAAAAAAAAGAGAAGATATTCAAGGGAATACCGGCGGACTAGGCAAAACTTCAGTCCAGTCGGCGTGTTTTGGGGAAGGAATGGGTAAAGGCATGGTGAATATTCCCTTATAATGAGTTGTGTATTGGGGGAAAAAAGGATAAAATAGGGGCCTATCAGGACCAAAAAACACCTTTTCAAGGCTAATTAACTCTGCTTGGGGTAAAATAAGAAAAGCGTGAGCACACTAGCATGGGGAAAAGAAAGAAAGAGTGTCCTTCAACTCCACGTAAAGATAGTAATCAAAATCCATATTACTGAGAGGGCGCGAAGATGGATAAAAAATTAGAAGAATGGAAGACAAACACCGGTGTCAAAAGAATGAGGCGTTGATAAAACAAGGACTGAATGGGGGGAAAAAGGAGGTTAAGCGTCTCGTTTATCGTGAGGCGACGAAGAAGAGTTCAAGGAGGACCTCCAGCGGAGAAGGCCGTAAAGTCCTCTTTCGCGGGCCGCCGAAAGGTCCGAATATCGCCAACAAAGGGGAGGGACCCGCCGTGGGGGTCCTCATTAAACTCAAGGAGCACCCCGGTCGGGGAGGTCAAGACCGCTCAACGCAATCGGGTGTGCGCCGCCTGAAAATTTGCCAGACCTTAATCCGAACGACACTAAAAATAAGATTGACGGGGCCAGGGGGGTGGAAATGGATTTGCCCAGCCAGGGGGACTACGGTGACGAGAGATTTTGGGACTCAGGAAGAACCAATGGGAAAGGGGATAGTGGGGGGGGAGTTCACAGGGACAAGGAGGTAGATCGGAACAGTTTCAATCGGATTGTCTCCTCTCTCGGTAGGCGAAACGACTCTAAATACGTGCGCAGTTTAAGAAGCATCCAGGGGGAGAGGGAAAAAGAGGAACTAGATGGGAAATTAGCGACGTTCCCCTCCAACGACGCTTTCTTCCTAAGTGGGAAGAAGCGACTAAAGATCACTCAAACTCTGACAAAAGAATAAAGAAGAAAGGATCCGGGTCCCTCAATCTGGATCTGAAGCGAGGTTTTAAGAGAAGCAAGATCTATTAGGGCATATTCATCGTTAATTGACAGGAGTACGCACTGAAAAGGAGAAAAAGTAAAACCTACTAATAGAACAATGACTTGAGGAAAACTACCATAAGACAACTAAGAGGCGCTCTGAAACACATGATCAAATGGAGAGGCGACGCCGGGAAGAAACCGACAGAACAGGAACGGTGGGGACAAACAATAACAGGGGGCAAAAATGAGGAAGCACTGTCTGAAATTACAGCAGTTTAAAAACCTGCAAATAGGAAGGAAAAAAACAGACAAAGAGAAGTAATAGACACGCGAAAGACTATAATGCATCACTACGATGCTCTAAATTATAGTCCCCTAGGGAGGTGATGGAAAAACAATCGACTCATGAGAAAGCACATTGTGGAAAGTATGAGGGGGGTGGAAGAAAATTAATCGTATACGGTATCACTAGAGTCCAGAGTTGTTTGGAGGTTAAAAACAAAAGGAAAAGGAAAAATCAGGAGAAAAAATCACTATCAGAAAGGGTAAGACTTAGCAAAACAGAATAAGTCGGCGTAGCGCGAAACTGGAGAAATTCACCAATCCATGGGGTAGGGGGGTAATTAGGAGGGAAGAGGTCCTAAGTAAGAAGAATAGGGGGCTCTGACTACAAAAAGCACACCTGTCTTGTGCTAATCTATGCAGTCCAGCATCGAGGAAAGGGACAAACTCGGGGAAAGCTAACGGGAAGTCGCGTAAAGGGGTCATCAGCTTTTTAATGTTATATCAAGAAGCGCATGAGAGATCCAACGTGAACAAGATATCTTCATCGAGTGAAGGAGCCTATAAAAAATAGATGGATAGCATTCGGCAGGGACGCCGCTGCCCTCGGTACGGGGAAAATGTGGAACGAGTAGGAGCTTTCTCCATCGGAGAGGACAAGACCCAGCGCGTGCTTTGGTTTTTTCAAGATGCGGGAGAGAACGTACGCATATAGAGAAACGATACATAGGAAGGAAAGGAGACCACACCCTTGATGGCAAGGGGGGCAGTTTGAATTTTAACGGAGATATCCGGTGTACATCAGGAGCCTGTATAGTTTGGTTCGGCAAGTGAGGGTTCGGCGCGGGGAGGCGAGGGGGAGGCATCTCAAACTTCATGTGTTTGAAAAGACGAGAAGGGGGGGTACCGCGAGGGAGTGTCCGAAAACGCTCGTCGGGCGGAGAGTAAGAGTTTCATCGGGCTTCAACCGGGAGGTTGATCGAACGGATCTATACAGGTTTGGGTATAGTAACTTCTTGTAGGAGAAGAGCAAACGGGGAAGTACAATTAGTGATCGCTCACTGGTGGGGGAATGGGTTTTCAACGGCGTTAAGGTACCGCGTTTGAGACTCACTACGCTTGAAACGTTCTGGGTCGGAATTAACCTGTTCCCGAAGGAGGGTCGATGACCGGAGTCCCTTCAGACAAAAGGGATCGAGGAAAGGTGCGGTCCAGGCGTCAGGGCGACGTGTGGGGGGAATTACGGGTCTGAGGAGAGCCGGCGACTCATAGGGACCATATCCCAGACGCTTCCGTGTCCATAAAGAGGGAGGGGAAGAATAGGGACAAATGAGAGGGGAGAAAATAGGGCCAATATCGCTGAATAGGATTGGATCGAAACTTCACGCTCAAACCCTTCTAGGTCTTTAAGGAGGGAAGTTAGTCAGGGAATCAAGAAAGGAAATATTGGGGGTGGGGGATGACGTCGCGGAAGGCACATAGTCACCTGTTACCAGCTGCACTCAGTGCGATACTATGCGGGAGGAAAGGGATCGGTTGCACAAAAAAAAATTTGGGTTGCCTACCCACTCTACTTCAGACTCAAACATAGTCTTGAACGGAATTTTTAGGATCGACCCGCCTACATGGGGGAGAAGAACAGTGGCCCGTTGTAGGGAAAAGAAACTTGGTGCGTGGAAATATGGGAGAACGGAACACTGTCTGTGTAAAAAGGGAAGATGAACCAAAGGTATAAATTAGGGAGGGGTGGGGAATGCTTTGGGCTGGGGGGTTCGTCTCAAAATTGGGAAAATTCGGGAATTGGATTTCCTTTAAAAAAAACACCCTCCTTTTTGTGAGGTCCTGTATAGGGGGGGGAGTAAAATGAAAGGAATGCGTCAGTCGTGCGGGCCATCAACGCATAATCGTTCCCGAAGAATTGCGGTCAGGGAAGTCGGTCGTCAGGCAAACTAGGGGAAGGCTAGTACCGCAAAGCGGGCATTGAAGTGGGGAAGGATGGGGGGGGGTGATCAGCCGGCTGCCTCTGGGGGGGTCTGGGCCCGGGAGGAAAATCAGAATGGCGGCCTTATCGGGGGGCAGCGCGGAATCGGGGAGTGAGTGCGATAGGGAAATGCAGGGAAACACGACGTCCGAAAAGTGCCATATGTCGCGCACGGCGCTTGGGAACTTCATATGTTTAGGATAAAAACCCCCTATCAAAAGAGGCAATTTTCAGTTTGAAGGGAAGGGTTTTGACACGGGATACATAACAATACGACGGCCATCAATCGACTCTAGGTTCGGACCAGAATTTACGCCGGATTGTCTCGAAAGACTGAGGGGGACGACACGGGGGAAGTCAGGAGGATTTGGGTGGACTATGGATTGGACTCTGTTCTGAAGGCTTTCATGGGGAAAAAATCGGGGGGCCAGTAAACTGCTGTGACAAAAATAGGAGGTGTTGCTGGGGCGGGAATGACGTTCAGAGTTTTCACAAACGGGAAGAGGGAAATTAACTTCGACGTAAAGAGACTTCTCAATAGGGGGAGGAAGTGTCGAAGCGGTAGGTGTTAGGGAAACACCCGCATCGAGGAACGGTTGCCGACCGAGG
>Ga0179593_1546842_pt1 | contig 10338 bp, 13 predicted proteins | sample CZODoug2_1_08_16_FD_185931 | JGI IMG/M metagenome (GOLD analysis project Ga0179593, IMG submission 185931) | Vadose zone soil fungal communities from Angelo Coast Range Reserve, California, USA - CZODoug2_1_08_16fungal (PacBio error correction) | ecosystem: Environmental > Terrestrial > Soil >...
GAAAAGGAACCAACGCGCTTAAAGGATGCAGGCGAGACTTCGGAACAAAGTCCTGCTCAATAAGACGAAGAGTCAGAGAAAGTACGTTCATCGCGGAAAATCAGGAAGGTAGGGAGTTGTTCGGCAAGGCTTGAAAAGCACCATCAGAACGACAGGGGGACCCGCGATCTCGAACCGAAGGGTTAGAGGTCGAAGACGCGAAAAAGCGTGGGTCAGGCGACGCGCGCGCCAGGAAGAAGAAAGGGGAACAAAAGGGAAGAGAAAAATGCAAAAATGAACAAGAATTCGTAGCGACCAATGCCTAAAAATGGACCACCTGTAAAAACAAAAAAGGCGGACGATGATAAAAGCAGAAAGAAAAACCGGAAAAACGAGAAGAAGCGGAAAGAAACCTGGGAGTTTCAGCAGAATCGCGGGCCAAGAAAAGAATCTAGTAAGAAACTGTGCGGATTAAAGCAGGGGGAACAGGAAAGCGTGACAAAAAAAGCAAAAAGGGGGCTAAATCTTCCTGAGGCAAGACACTCATCGAACATTCGGCACTAAAGGGGAGAACTCTGGGAGCAGGGCAACGAAGAGTTAAAAAGCCTGATCATCGAGGATCCTCCCTGTCATCAACAGAGTGCGCCAACCAAAAAGGGGAACAAAAGAGATACGGAAAAGGGGTCAACCGTTTTGGTCCGAAAAGAAGAAAGGCGCAATGAAGGGACAATGGGGGAAGATCGAATTCCGAACAACCCGAAAAGATGAAATCGCCATTAACATAAGTCTGAAGATACCCCCAATCAAACAACCGGGCGTCAGCATAATCTCAGGGTGGTAGGAAGATGGGAATGACCTCTTTGGCGACTGGGCCTTGCACGATAATAAATGGAAATACCAAAAACAAATAGGCCCTTCTACAAAGACCTAATTGGAAAAGTTCCAAAGTCAATGTCCGCCGTCCACGGAATCACGGTATTGAAGTGGCACAAAAAAAAAAGGAATATGGGAAATAACAGATCATCGACTCCTGTGACTCAACGAAAAGAGAAAAAAAAACGGAAGAAGTGGGGAAGAATGGGGCGCACAATTGATGCACGGGTAACCCAAGAAGCGACCAAAATGTGCACGATTTACGCCTGGTAAACAAAAAAAAAAGGCACCCCAACACAGACCCCTTAGGGCCTAAAAGAGGAGAAATATGAAAAAAAAAGACAGAGAGGAGTACTCTGCCATCCGCTCACTCCTTAACCAAAAGCTTTCGGGGGGGCCGACCACGAAAAAGCGTACTTCCGTATTGGGGGAATGCGGAAGGGACCACAAGTGCCTTCGCCGCGTACAGAGTAAAAGAAAGGATTAGAAAGTCGTATCACAAAAACGCGAAAAGAGGGAAGAGAAAAGGGCGCATCGCAAGACGGACCATTTGCCCTGGGGCAAAGAAAAATAAAAATTAAGGGGGGGGAGGGGTTCGGTGAAGTCGGGAGGGGGGGGCCAAGGAAAAAGGAAGACAGCGACTAAAAAAGTTTCTGCCTTGTAAAAAACAAAGAGATGAAGATTCCGCGGAGGGAAACGGTAGAATACAAAATCACCGGAAGGGAGGAAAAAAAGGAATTGCATAGGGAGGAGCGTTCCGAACTTGTGCGGGAGGTCCGGGAAAAAACATGGCAAAAAAGGCCAGGGGTAATACCCAGGTGTCCATAAAATGGCAGAGGGGGGTGCCCGCAAAACTTGAGGCCGGGATATGTTTGGAGCGGGGACGGCTCGAGGAAAGGACAGGCCGTACAACGGCGAGCATAAACAAGGAGAGGAGGGGCCTCAGGAACGAAATCTCGGGGTATTCAGAAAAGGGCCGAAAGAAAGAAAAAAAAAGGGTCAGCCACTAAATGAATCAACAAAAACAGGGGGAGAAGGGAGGAGGAGTGGGATCGAGACGTCGCAGAGGAAAGAGGGAAGAAAAATCTCAGGTTAAATACCGTCGGAAAAAACTGTGGGCGCAGAGGGAAGGAAGCCAGAAAAAAAAAAAGATCGAAACATCAGCACCACATGATCAAGAAGAGAATGCAAAGAGGGGGCACCGATGCATATCTGGCCCCACGCGTAATTCAAACGGTATCAAGAGGAAACGGTAGAAACAGGCAAAAAATGGCCTTAACTCGCTGAAGATTGTGAAGAGGGGGGAACACGCCGGGGGTAGGGGTGGTAAGCGACGGAGGAGGTAGCTGAATTATCTATTCCTCGGCACAACGGGCCCGGGTAAAGGGGGGGGGCTCGAGTATGTGGCCAACCAGAGGGGCAATAAGGGAGAGAAATTGCAGACCCTTCTTTTTTACGACCAAGGTGAAAAGGTATGAACGCAGCAGGGGATCGGACATCCTTCGTCGCGTGGTTTTGGTGATGAAAGACAGGAAGGAGGGGGTGCCGGGGGAAACCAGGATAATGCCGATATTGGCCTGTAAAAGGTCAAAGGAATCAGAAATGGTGAGGGAATGAAAGCTCATTTTGGTGGGGGGTGTGGGTTGGGGTTGGTGGGGGGGGGGGTGGGTTTTTTTTTGGGGTTTTTGGGGGGGGGGGGGGGGGTTTGGGGGGGGGGGGGGGGGGGGGGGTGTTGGTTGGGGGGGGTTTTGTCCTCAAAATTTGGTGGGGGAGAAAGAAAAGAAAGGAAGGGGACTGAGTTCGGAGCGATTTGTCATCACGTTGTTGGAGAAGTGGAGGGGCTGGACATTCTAGGTAATTCTTTGGCCGAGCATGGGGGGGGGGATTCTAACAGTAAGGTGGGCAGTTCTGATGGTCAGCCTATTTGGTGCTTGCGGTAAAAAATCAAAGGTTTAAAAACGTATAAATTGGGAGCGACGAAAGAAAACAAAGGTCGGAGGGGGTCGCATCGGGTCTGGGGAAAGGAGTGAGTCGAGATCTGGGCCGAAGGCTACAAACGCTTACGAAAAGAAGGTAAGGGAAAGAAAATTGAGGGGTTTTGACCATCCCATTCGGAGGGGAACGGGAAAAGGGGGTGTTGGGATAAGGAGGGGGGGGAGTTCAAAAGTATACTGAGACTTTGTGGGGGAGGAGAGACAAGAAGGAACATAGTAAAGAAGGCAAATACTGCTACGGTTGGAGAATCCTACTCAGGGCGTGGGGATCGGGATATGGGGGAATAAATTAGGGGTTTCCGCGTGAACCCGGAATGGAGAATGGTTAATTGTCGGGGCGAGAAAGACTGAATTCCAATTGTGGGACTGTGGCGAAGGAGAAGGGGCGAAAAGGAAAGAAAATGCCGGAGTGGATTCTCTACTTTTTAAAAGAACAAGGGGAACGAATCGAAAAAGACAGGAGGGGGGGCAAGATCTATGATCAGAATCAATCAGGGGAGGTGAAAGACACGCTAGGCATCTTTATATTAAGAAAGGAATACGTGGGAGCGGTGCCAGAAGGCAAGAGGAGTCAGTTATTTTTTTGGGGACGTTTAAAAGTCGAAGTGGACGCACCTTTTTTCCCAGCTAACTAGAATGCCCAAGATTGGCGGTATAGGGGGACAAAAGAAAACGAGGACTCCTCACGTCATCGCTTGGGGGGGTATAGGTTCACAAGAACAAGAATGGAAGATTCCTCGGAGACAAGAATAGCGCTAAACTTTGTTGAAACGAAGGGGCAAGGGGGAGCGCGGCCATGGCAGAGAAATGGGTCCGGGGGCCTCATGTATGATGGCTTTCGCAATAAAGAGAAAGGGTTGGACCATCCAACTTAGTCTGTCGCGGGAGGGCCTGAACCTACAAATCGATCGGGGGTTGAAAAAAGGGCTATCCAAGCTGCTAAACAATCGGGGGAGTAGGAGATCGAAGGAGGTGGACCCAAACAAAGATGAGGGGGAAAATCACCTCTGGGGCCGACACGAACCCGACGGTCGGATAAACGTTAAATGGAACGAGCGCGGAGGGAGAGTGACGTGAAAGTCGCGATCTCGATGAAGGGGGGGTCACTGGAAAAAGGCACACCAGCCAGTATCATCATAAAAGCTAATGACGAAAGCAGGGAAAGCTGCCAGGAAAAAAGGGGGTCCAAGAAAGCATCTGGCCGAAAGCGACCGGGAGCATTTAAGAGAGAGAAACAAACGGAGGAGATAAATGTCCAGTGAAAAGGCTTCATGGGATATAGGAGGTCCAATTGGCACGGGGGAAATGCAAGTTTCCAAGGAGGGCACAGGGAATGAATCGGTGACTGCCTTCGTTCGAAAAAGTGGTCCAGGGGGGAAAGACGTCCAAGAAAAAGGGAAGAATCGGCGATACACGTCCTCTCCTCCTGCTGCTCAGGAAGAAGAACGATGAGGCTTTAAGGGGGGAGGACAGGCTTATTTAATCCCAATCATATCTCACCCGGAAAAAAAGGAAAAAAAGAGAAAAAAAAGTTAGGGACGCACACTTTAACCCATTTGAAAGCCTTCGCGTAAGGTGTCGGGACCGCGAAGTCAAAAATTGAGGAAGGGACGGCACCCCCTAGCTAAATAAACCTGCGGAAAACAAAAAGTTCCGACGGGAAAAGGGGATGGCGGACCCATATTACCACCCTTAAAAGAGGGACAAAAGGGACGGAGCACGCGCCTTAGGGGGCACTCAGCGGGCAAATCAGGAGGAAATCGAGGAGGGGGGATTTGATCAATCGAGGGGAGTAGGAAGGGCAAGTCCGCATCTTGTGCTTCTGCGAGAAAACGGGGTCCGCACGGGGTAAAACCGGGAAAAGAAATAAACGACACCATCGCGAGGCCTCGCAGGGCCAGGAAACAAAAGAGAAAATCAAAAAAGTACCGAAGGCACGATAGGTGGGGAGCGACGCGGTCTAGGAACGACGACAAACGAACTGGGATCCTGATCAGCGGGAAAAAAAAGTGAAGCGGAGCGATCGCGTGCGATTGGGGAAAAAAAATCGAAGAGCAAAACGTGGTAGGATGAGGGAGACAAGTGCCGACTGAACACAGCCCAATTGGAAGCTGAAAGGTAAAAAAAAAAAGGGGGCCACCGCGTAACCGGAAAAAAAATAAGTCCTATGGGACCCCGTAGACAACCAACACAGGCGTCGGATGGCGTCAAGGGGACGTAAGCAAGAGGAACGTCAGGAAGAAGAAGAAGAAAACGAACGCCCTTACAACAACGGAAGCTTGAAAAGACGGCACAAAAGGCGTACAAAGCCGAGGGGGGATGTCAACGGGGGAAAAAGAAAAAGGGTTCTAAAGGGGAGGGTGAGCGACGCGGTTGGGAACAGGGGAGGGAGAAAGGAGTTCCAAATCGCGAAGGTGATCACCGAAGATTCAGAAAACACAGCGAAGAAGAAAGAGGGGTGGGTCGTCGCTCACCAGAATGACTAAAAAGCATCGGGGAAAGCAAAAAAAAGACACAATATACTGGGGACTGAAGGGGGGGGAGTAAGGACAAAAAAGTATAGGAAAAAAAAGAGAAAAATATGTAACTTCAGCAAGAAATCCTCCAAGAATATGAAGGAAGGACTACAAGACCGAAACCAACCAATCGGGGCCGCGTTAAAAAACCAAAAGACGTATTGAAAAAATATTGCAACCAAGCTTGACTGAACCAAGGAAGGGCGGAACGGATAAATATCTTCAGCGGGACTACGGCATACTAATAACAAGAAGGTGGGGGAACAAACAAACTCTGACGATATTCCTATAAGGGGAGGGGCCCTCAGAGAGGAATAGCAATAGAAGGGAAACTTGTCTCTTCAACGAACGAACGAGGCATTAAGGACGAGGGTGGGGAGGCTTTTGTGCCACTCGACCAAGGGAGAAGAGGACAAAAGGAGTTTTAGCCAGCGGCATAGAGAACTAAAAGCGAAGGGGAGAAATAAAAATCCAGCCGGAGTAAAGAAGGGGGGGGGCCCGGGGGGAACAAAAGGGCTTATGGCCGGAGACACGAAGTCGGAAAAGTAGTTTTGGCAGCGTTTGGGCCAAAAGCGGGTGGAGAGAATGACACAAAAATTCCTTTTCCTTGGGGATCGTGACCTGCTCGGTCGGAGGGGTAAGGAAGAAAAGGCGGGAGGCCATCAAAACAAGGATCGGAGGTGAGAGTAGTAAAGGAGGTTAACAGTAGAGTCAGCTTCTCTCCAGCGTGAAGAGATCCAAAAAGAAAAAAAAAAATCGAGGAGAAAGAACGGCTTGGCTATGCGGACGGAGAAAAGGAGATACTAGAGGTCTAACCGTCGGTGGGAGCATGATCCTGGGGGGGGGCCAGATTTGACTTAGCATCTTAAAAGAGACGAGCAAGAAAACCGAAAAGTACGGATTTGAAGGTGTGAAGGTGCGCAGGAAGGGAGGGCAAGAAAAAGTTCAGCTGTCAACTCGGGGTAGGAAAACGTACTGGTAGAGGGGCGGGGGTGGGATACATCCACGCCAGGTCATGGCCTGAACGAGACGCAGGGCGAAGAAAAAAGAGGAAAAGGCAAAGGGGGGGTGGATTTCCATCGTCTACCGGGCAGGACGTTAGCGGGGGCGAAAAAAGGTAAGTGTCAGTACGTATCGGAGGGGGAGCTGTTTGCCAACGTCACCTGAAAACTAAATACCTTCTAATTGGTCTTTCTCAAGTAGGGGGGAAAATGGGACGGTCGAGGGACTGACGCAAGAGGGAAAAGTTTGTTATCGGACATATTCGGAGAATTGGAAAAAGGGTAAAGGAGAGGTTATTATTTAGATGCCTTAGGGAAAGGGGACTATGCCGGGAAGCGAGGGACGGCGAACTTGGTGGGTGCATTAGACATTACCTCTGTCGGGCGTGGGGAAAAGAAAAAAGATTGGGGGGGGGAGAATGCGGAGGTCGCTGGTCATTCAGTGTAAAGGGGCGATGCTAGGGAGGTTCAATAGCGGGGTCGGCGCAGTCCGCGGGATATAAGGGTCGTTGTTTTGGCGGCAAGGATCGGGACAAAAAGGCAAGGGGCCGTTCTTGGGCAAGGAGGTTTTGGGGAGGAAACGGAGTTGGGCGCATTCCCTTTTGGGGGGGAAAGGAAAAAATATAGGGCGAGCGGTCGAGGGGGTGGCATCTTCGTGGGAAGCAAAGGCTGGGGGGAATAGTAATAAAATGGGGGCTCCACGGCAGCATTTAGGAAAGTGAAAAGGGAAAAAAAAAACGGGGCAATGTGGGCCTGCCTTCGTTGTTAATGGGGAAAAAGTAAATCGGCGTTAAATTCGGGGTTGTTGCCGTATTGGGCGCTATGGCGGAAAAGGTACTTGAAGGGGGGAAGAAAACGAAGACTCTTCCCGCCCATCGACCTGAGATAGGGTTCGAGAAAGAACGTGAGGGAAAACGGAGTTTGGTTAAGAGGGGGTATATGGGTCACATAAAAAGATGGTTTTTTGGGGGTACAGGGTTAAGGGGGAAAGGGTGGGTTGGCGGACCTTCTATGATGCAAGGGAGAGGAGGAGGGGAGACCGGAGGCTGGCGAAGAAAAAAGGATTTCTTATTCTATGGTCGAACAATCGATGTCACGACGCGGGGGGCAAAAAAGGAAAAAGGAGGAGGAGGGGATAAATCAGTTTCGTGGGGGTGCGAACCCGAGGAGATAAAAAAAAAAAGGACATGCGTATGTCAGTTGGAGTTCCTGTCCATCATGCCGGGAATCGCGCTGTTGAGGGGGACGGGAAAGAATCGCACCGTTGCAACCGGGTAATGGGAAAAAGGGGGGTCTCGAAGAAAAATGGCGGAGGGGAGCACTAACCGCGAGTAGGCAACTCAATCGGGAGTGTAGGGCCCGGACCGTCTGCTTCCGTCATGAAATCGACAGAATCGTCAGATGGGGAACAAGGGTTTTCAAGTCGCGGTCCATGGCGCAGGCAAAGGGGGCAGGCAAGGGCTTCAGGGGGAGAAGGGGGTAAAAAAGAATTAACCGTAGTCTATCTCTAGGACGTGCGCGGTCCCTGCAACGGGGGACGAAGGGGATATGAATACGACTCTAACAATCTTCAGAGGGGGGAGGGGGGGTGCAGGCAACAAGTGGAGAGCTTTGAATCATCCTCGTTTAAAAGGACAACTCACCCCCGTCGTCCGCGAAAAGCTTCACAAAAAAAGTAAAGGAGGGAAGAAAGAGTTAGCTTATGAGCCGGAAAGGGCTGGACCACTTGAGGAAAGAAGGGGGGGAAAGTATTAAAGACATAGTCTTAAGAAGGGGGGCCGGTAAACTTTTTTTAGGGGGCCAATTGGCAAGCGAAAAGGCTGAGCAGAGGGAGAAATCGAAAACAACACGAGAGGAGTAGGATATGTCAATGGGCAGAAGGAAAACGCTGAAAAAACAGATAAAGTACCAATTGGCACGTCTAAACAAGTGTGAAAGGAAAACTGACGGTACCAGGGCTTATGCAGGATGCGCTGGGGAGTCGTAAAAGGGTACCAAAAAAACGGATGCTAACAATAAGTCGGAAGCGCGTCCGCAGAACTCTTTCACGTAAAGAAAGCGAAAGAAAAAAAAAAAAATACGATGAGGTTGAGGGACGCTGGGTTGGAGGGGAGGGAAAAAACGGAAAGAAAAGATCAGTCTTCAAGCAAAAAAAGGAAAGCCGAAGACCCGTAGAGGAACCGAGTGGGGGCGGGGTGAGAGGGGAAAAACAAGACGCTGCGCGTCTGTGGGGACAACAGGGCGTATCTCATGAAGCGCTCTGGCTGGGAAATATGGGGGAGACCTGTAAAGGCAGAAGAATATACCTTCTGACACAACTAAGGACAAAAACGGCAATGGACCAACCAGTGACAAAAATGGGGACTTAAAACGGGAAAAGGACGGACGAGGGACGCCGCGTAGTCGGCAAATATCGAGGGGAAGGGGAAAAGAAGGAAGAAAAATGCCGGTTAAAAAAAAGCATAGAGGGCTGTTCAGCGAAAAGGAAACGAAGGGGTTAATACGATACGGGGTCGTGTAACGGGGAAAAGCTCACCAAAGCACAAGAGGCCGCGGGAAGTTGCCAGAAAAGAGGAAGAGCAGTAAGGTATAATATCCTTCCTAAAGTATTAGGGGGGGGAAGAAGAAGCGGGGGGATATAACACGATGATTTATCCTTATAGAGATCTCCCGAAGCTCACCAAAATAGATCGCGTGAACAGGGTTAGTCAGACGTCGAAAGCCCTAAGGAGGGGGGCTTCAAAAAGGTGAGGACGAAAGAAGCATAAAACATCACAAATTTTAATCAAGCGAAGGTTCCGCCAAAAAGAACAATTAAAAGGTCGAAAAAAAGAAAAAAAGAGGGTATGACGCCATATCTACCCGTAAAAAAAAGAAAGGGGGGGACTTAGGAGGAGGGAGAAGGGTAGGTCAAAGGATGGTAGCCTTAATACTTACATGGGGCGCCAAACAAGGGGGGGTTAAAGAGCTCAATACTTTCCAAAAAAAAAGACCCGGAGAAAAAGGGGAAAACGAAGGACAGAGGGGAAAGAACCGGGTTGGGAGTTCGACGGGCGCGGGGGCGCTGAAATGTAGCCAGAGTCGAACTCCCTCCTTGAATCAAAATGGGAGATTGCGAAAATATCCGCTAATCGCTCTGCAACGTTGTTAGGGGGGGGGGGGGGGGGCGAGTCGAGAAGCCCTTAAAGAGCCCAGGACCAAAATAATTCTGACAAAAGAAGGGAAAGGTAAGGGGGAAGGTAAGGAAAAGGATAAATAAAAAAAAAAACCACAACTACCCTTATATGGGGCGACAGGAAAGAATATGAAGAAATACAAAAGAAAGAGGGGAAAAGAATGCAAAAGAGAGCATCAGATGACGCAAAAAGAGAACGGGGAAAAAAAAAACACAGGGGCCGAATAATTGCAAAAGTGCTCAGAACCCAAGGAAAGGAGTAGGGTACGGCAATCTAATAAGACTTAGAAGACTTTAAGGGTCGTTAAAAAAGAATGAGATGGAGAAGGGGAACCCTTGCGTCCGCATGGCACATGAAAGGGAGTCAAAAAAAAGGCGAGGAAAATAGGAGGTATTTTAGGGTCGTTAAGGAGGTGGGGGCTTGGGAAAGAAAGAGTAACCATCACAGACCAAACAAAATTTTCTAAATATAAGAAGGGACATCGCACCTTCCCGAAGGAACAAGGGAAAAAAAAAAAAAAAAAAGAAGCGCATACCTGATTAGTCGTGGTTCCAGAAAGGGGGGAAATATCCAAGAATTCCGAGGAGCAAATGGTGGGGGAAAGAAAAAAAAGGGGGCCATATAGACTGGCCCGCTTCCTGAAGAACCTGGCACAACTGAATGCCGGGAATGGGGGGACGTGACCTAATCGCTTCATTATGGAACCAGTAAAAGAAAGGGGCAGCAAAAGATGGTCTCGTAGGGGTAGGGATCCTCCCAAAAAAAGTTGGTTTCCCTTCAGCGGAGGACTAGGAGGGGA
>Ga0179593_1596486_pt1 | contig 10338 bp, 10 predicted proteins | sample CZODoug2_1_08_16_FD_185931 | JGI IMG/M metagenome (GOLD analysis project Ga0179593, IMG submission 185931) | Vadose zone soil fungal communities from Angelo Coast Range Reserve, California, USA - CZODoug2_1_08_16fungal (PacBio error correction) | ecosystem: Environmental > Terrestrial > Soil >...
GGGCAAGAGGAGAAGCCAAAGATGCTAGAAATTCCATTGAAAGGATTTTTCTGCGTGCGCAGATGACGAGGGTCCAGCTTTCCCTAAGAGTCACTGGAGGGGGAATCCAGGCACGGAAAAGTGTCGCGTGGGAAAAAGAGAAAAGCTTCGGCACGGAAAGGAACTACTACACGCGCGCTTCAAAGGGAGAAGAAGCGGAGCGAAGTGGGGGAAAAGAGCAGATTCATAAAATGCTTAGAAGCACCGGCAGAGAAGGGGAAATTCGAGCCACTGAGGGATACCAAGAAAAAGAAGGAACGAAAGACGTCAGAAATCATATTTCCAGACAGTAGGGGGGTAAAAAAAAATCAACACGCCAAGGACGCCCGCAGTCTTTCAAAAAGTAAAAAACTCCTACAAGAGGCGGACTAGGACCTGGTAAAAAAGCCATCTCCGAGGGGGAAATCGTCTCCAAGGGGGAAAAAAAAGACTGCATAACGCCGACGTGTAAAAGGAGTACCGCGTTCGGGGGACGACACTAAACTGCTAAGAGCAAAACGCAATTCGTGCAGAGGCGAGCTCCGGGGGAAGCTTTCGAACAAAAATGGAAAGAAAGGAATGGGATCAGGGGAAAAACTCTTCAGCCTTTGAAGGGGGGGCTCTAGAAAAAAAGAAAGACTTCTATGTCCTGAGAAGGCTCTTCAGAGTTGGAAAAGAAGGAAAGAAAAGGAGGGGGCGGAACGCGGTCTAACGAAGGACGGAAAACGTCAACTGCGCCGAGGGTTGTCGAAGGGGATCGCCCTGAGAAGGTCAGAGATCAAAAAGGAAGCTATCGCCTCGTGGGACTGAAAAGATCTGTCCCGCGCGTAGCAATCCTAAAAGTAAAAAGAGGGGGACTCCGATCGCCAGGGCAAGGGATAGACTAAATGGGAAAAAAGAGAGGGACTTTCTTGCTGAGCGGAGGGAGAGGGACGGCGACCGAGGGGGGAAAATAATTCGGCACTACGGAAGAAAAAAAAGCGCCCCCAGTTCCCGGGGAGGGGATGAAGAAAAGAAGCATTCATTGGGGCAGAGACAACATTTCTCCGGACTGAAGCGATCTTCTCGAGGGGGGAAAAAAAAATTTCATTGATCCTTGTCCGGCGGCGCCTGACGTCCTCAAGGAGGAACCGGAAAGATACTTTGAATCCGAAGGCAGCCGCAGTCTAATGAAGAAAAATCGCAAAAAATGACGCTCGATCTTAATCAGAGACCAGCCGGGTGCTCAAAGGGAAGGGGCCGAGGAGGGAGGAGAAAAAACCCACCAAAAAAGGGATGGAACTCGAAATAGGGGAAACCAAGAAGAGGGAGGATGTCACTGGCTTCTTCTAGGGCCGGCGCCGATCTCCCTTTCTTCTGAAGAGAAAAAGGGGCGACCAAGGGAAAAGGGAAGGCAGGGCGCAACTCCTAAAGAAGGGGTGCTACAATCAGAAAGTCGGCCTTATTAAGGAAAGGAAGCTCTAGAGGAAGGCCACCTGGGGGGAACTACCTACAAGAGGGGAGAGGTTCGCGAGAGGAAAAATAAAAAAAATGTGTTAGCAGAAGGGGTCAGGAACGACGAAAGAATCCAGAGACCAGGCCTCCAAGAATCAAGAAAAATATGAGAGATCATCGAAGGAATATCGTAGAACCAATCTGATCCTTGGGGAAAAATCATTGAGGGGAAAGCTGGAGGTCGTAGAGCGAAAAAAAAGTCGCTTCAACCAGACGCCTTTAGTCGGGGGGAAAAAAGGAAAAGATGCAAGGGGTCGAGCTAGAAAAAATTCCCTTTCCGTGCGCTCTCTACAAAAGGTACGGAAAAGGGGTAAGTACTGCGGGACTCAAAGGCCCGGGAAAAGTATACTCTTAATCTGTTCTGTCCTTCATCGGGGTCGATACAAAGACTGAAGCATTCGGGAGTCTAATTCCGCTTTCTCCCGACGTACTTGGGAGAGAGAAACCACGTGACCCAAAAAAGGACCTTTGAGAAAAATGAGGAAAAAAGCAACTTCCAGAGTCACTCAAGCGCGGGAGCGTGTTACATCAGCACGTCGTAAAGGTACACGAAGAGGAGAGAACCCCAATCTCTCGCGGAGTCCTCGTAACTCTCTTTCTCGGTCACATTCCCTCCTTCTCCTTCTAGGGCCAACTCTCCCCGATTTCTCCTGAGGAGGCTCTAAGAAAGGGGACTTCTGATCAGAAATTTCAGAGACACGGATGGGACCGCTATTAGCTCGCGAGAAAAAAAAAAACACCGAAGGCAAGGAAAAAGGGTGGGCTTGCCATGGATGGGGTCGGACGGGGAAGGAGTCTTCCTCGCCCGCCGTAACTGGGCTGTTTAAAAAAAAAAAAAAAAAAAAAAAAAAAGAGAAAAACAAAAAATCTTCATCCGGGAGAGGTCTCCCGGAGTGCCGGGGAAGACTAAAAAAGGGGAAAGGCCATTGTGCTCGGAAGGGGGACGCGAAGAAGAACTTGACTTGCGATCTTAGTTCTTTCGAATGAGGGGGGGGAAAAAGGGTATGATGGGGGGAGAGGGCGCGAGGGGGACCATCCGGAACGATCGATACGAAATATCTGATTCTAAAAGGGAGGAAGAGACAGAAGAGAGAGGATCCATAAACCTTGGCCGACCAACAAAGGAATCCGAGTTCCTAAAGAAACCCCTTAAAGGAGGAATAAACTGGGGGGGGTTGTCCAAGAATTTCAAAGGGGAGGGCCTTTTTTGCAGCAATGTCCTTCTAACCGCCGCCGAGCGCAAACCGAGACAATCACAAAGGCAAGTTCTAGGGGGAATAGAAGAGGCTAGAATTAAACGGTGCTTGAGATCGGCTTCGAGCGCAACATAGAGCTCGCAAAGTCGGAGAAAAGGGAGAGTAAAAATGTGGAAAGGGGGGCGCCCATGACTCCAGGAAAAAAGGTCTGGGGGTGCCCAGGGGGGCTGCGGAGATAAGGCCACGGGAGCTGTCTTCCCCATATCGGGAACCTTGGGTACGTCCCACATGGAGATGGCGGGCTCGTAGATACCGTCGCCAGAGAGTCATGAGCGGGGTCTTCGGCTGGTCTGGGTGTCTGGAGGAAGTTAGGATTTGTCTGAGGGTTTTCAAAGCACTTTCTTTCAAAGGGGCTGATAGGGCGTGAGAGGCGTATCGGATCTACCTTTGGAAGGAGAAAGGCCCCTATGGAAGATTTCCTTGCAGATCAGAAAAGGGCATCTGAGAGTCGGAGGAGACGCTTCGGCGCGCGCTAAAGGTTGTAGGCGTAACGAGTCCGGAGGACGAAGGTAAAGCCTCGGGTCGGTGAGTCGAGGGCAAAGCCTAGCCTTTGGGAGGGCCCTGGAAGAAGAACGCGCAGCCTCACCATCAAGCATCGGAGATGTGGGAAGGGGGGGCGAGCATAACTTAAAAGACTTGTTACACTCTGGCGGATAGGCGAGACCTAGTCCTAGAGGTCTTTTTCCGCCCGGGTGGCCGGGACTGATGAAATCCAGCAATTTGCGGAGGAGGGGGGCCTCCTCCAGCCACGGGGCGGGCCGAGGTCTTTTCTGGGAGGGAAGGTTCCTCCAGAAAAGGCGGGGTTTTTCAAAAAAAGACACGGTCCCTGAGCTTGCCTGTCAAGTTCAGCTTTCATTCGGGGTCCCGTTCTGTCAACCGTGAGAGGAACTTGGTGGCAGATTGGGAAAGCTGCCCCGAAAGCTTGGGGGGGAGGAGACGAAAACCCTGGCCTTGGTGGGAGAGTCCGCTCAAGACAAACTCTCTCGCACACACCGTAGCGTCTTTATAAAAAGAGAAAGGCTCTGTTTACCGTGGCTAATCCCTGAAGAGGGCAAAATAAAGTTTGGCGTTTCGTGGAACCTTCCACTGCGGGGGGGGCCGCGCCCCCCGCCTTGGAGGTGTGAGGGGCAGACGAAAACGAAAAGGAAGGAGAAGGACCGCCTCGCGGCAATTTCTGCTAGAGCCGATACTTTCATGGAGGAAAATGGCCAAGACAGACGACCGAAGAAATCATCAACAACAACAAAGGAATAGAGGAGGGAAAAAGTTCTTCACCTTAAGGCCACATCGGCTTGCCATGGGAGAAATAGAAGGAGACGTAGGAGCAGAAGAGAAACCCGGTGTCGCGAAAGGAGCGTCGTCCCTCCGGTTCGGTAAAAGAGAGAGGGGGGACCACGACCGCCAAAGAGGGGATCCCTGTCTAAAAAAGAAAAAGAGCGATTCTAAAGCAAGCAAAGTTGTGCTAAAGGGAGAAGGTGGAAAAAGGCGACCGACAACGCAATTCAGACAGCCAGTACCAGAAAAAAAGCCCGGGTGAGAGGCTGGAAAAAGGAAAAAAACAATCGCCCTCAAGGAAAAGAAAGGGGAAATCACGCTGAACTCGCGAGGTCGCGGGCGACGACAATGCATAAGACCATCCGGACGGCCAGCATGAAGGTCCGAGAAAGGGTTGCTTGTAAGATACCGCATAAAGGAGGGTTCACCTATGCAAGTGAAAACCAGAAACTGGGGGAAGCTTCATCCGATCTCAGGTGCATTAGACTAGAAGAGAGACTCTCCCGTGAACGCCTGAAAAGGGTGGCGGAGAAAAATTTACTATTGAAGGGACCTCACGCTTCACTTGAAGACCGTCAAATACAAGGGGTACTTCGCGGACTCCTCGGGGAGGAATCAAACTTAAAGAACTTATTGCGCCCAAGAACTACCGAAAACTAAGGCACGTATTCAGATAAATAAAAAAAAATCAACAGGAAAAAGGAACAGGCGAAAAAACCTTCCCCAATCGAATAACGACCTGACCGTGATCAAAACGTTGTCCGCGCCCAGAAGCCACATTCTCCGGAATATCTCAGATAGAAAGAAAAAGCTACTCTAGGGGGGGGAAGAAGAGAAAACTATGTTACCGTCAATCCCTGAGTTTCTTCAACGCGGAAAGGAATCTTGGGAATTCAAGAGGAAAAGATCTTAAGTCATCCTGACGTTCTAGGGGACCACAAGAGCGTGAAGGGGAAGGCCCTAAATAAGCGAAAATAAGCAAGGAGGCGTTCCTAAGGAAAGGGGCCTTTCAGGGAAAAAAGTACTCGACTGTCGGCTCCTCCTGGGGGAGTTCCTGGGCCTTATCGGGACTGCCGGGCCCCCCACTTTCGATTTCCTGCAAAGAGGTCACCGTAGAGGAAATCCAACCCTAAGGAAAGCGGACTAGGGAAAAAAGGTCTGAAAACAAAAGGCCATGGCGATTTTCAGGAAAAAAAACAGTATCATTCCTTTCTCAGGATAGAAAAGGCTATCGCATCGGGAAGAAAAAAGGGCCGGCCTCCGAGGCCAGCGCTCCGAAGCAATCAAGGAAGGGGAACTCCTAGCGAAGGCAAGTGCGTCGGTCAAATCGGGAGGAAAAAAGAGAAGGCTTTCTGCTGAGCTTCCTGAAAAGGTATACAAGAAGAGGGGGGAAAAGAAAATGAAGGAATGAAAACTCGCACCCCGAAGATTAATAAAATCCGCTTAAAAACGACCACCGGTGTCAAAGAAGTGGACAAAGCCTATCCGAAAGACCTTCATTTAAAAGAAGACGTCGAAAGAAGCAGGGGGGGGACGCGGTCGTCTACCTTGTAAGGGGGAAATCAATAGGAAGGAAGCATGCAAAATGTCGTTCAAAAAAACGCGGCAAGGACGCTCTGGGGGAAAAGGAGGGACAAAGAAAAGAGATCTATAAGCTCTGTCAAATTGGTGCATGATCGTTAAAATAAAAAAAAAGCTCGCATGAGATGAAGAATTACGACTTCAAAAAGCTATGCGGTGTCACGTGGCCGAAAACGGACGAAGAGAAAAATCTACATAACATAATTGCTCGCAGAAGAAAGAAGGGGCCTGGCAAAAAGAGACAATGGGAGAGGGTCCCGGGGAAGGAACCAGCAGCGTAAAAGGAAAGGGGAAGTCAACTGCCGCTCTATGTAACGGCAAGGGATCGTTTTTCAAAAAGCGAGAAATCTCAGAGTAGCGATCGGTGTGACGCGAAGGGGGGGATCCGCAAAAGAAAAAAGGGAAATGCCACTTCTTTCGTCTGGGAAGGCCCTCCTATTTACAAAGAAATTATTAAAATGGAGAAGAACAGAGAGTCAAAGGGGAAGGTCCCCAATTGGCTGATCAGTCGGGAGGATCGAAAAAACATTACGACACGTGATCGAGCAGGGAAGACAGATTCCCTAGAGGAAGCATAGGTCTTGAAAAGATACCTGGAGCTCGCGCCTATAAGCTCCGGGGTAATAGTCACATAAAGGTTCCTCACACTACTCGATATACCCGTTGGTAAAAACTTGCCAGGCTTTCTGGGGCGGGGGGGTCGAATCGGGTCGAAACGCGGTAGGCAGTGAAGTGCTGAGCGGTCTCCACTACGAATGGGCTTTATCTTACCCGTTCTTCGCGGAAACTTCCCCTGAAGAGAAGCAGTCAGAGAAAAAAAGTTACCCAATCCTGAAAGTTTTGTATTCGCAACTCTATATTGATATCAAGCGGTCCTTGGGACTATGTGGCGGTGGAATGCTGTGATATGCGTCCTGGCATGGACCCGGGCGTGGGTTAGCATTGATTGACTTCTCGTGTCAAACAAGATATCAGAGAAGTAGAAGGTACCCAAGAAGGAAAGCATGAGGGAAGATGAGTAGCGGTCAGTCTCGGTCTTGGGGGCGAGAGAAAGGATAGAAAAAACTTCTGAAGTTTGAGCTGAGAAATCTCCAGATGGAGAACAATCGGACGGCCCGGGAAGGTCAGGGAGGGTTCTGTCGGGGCAAGGGAATGCGGCGGGGGTCCGGGGAGTGGGGGGGGATGCCGTCGTTCCCGGCTTACTGGGACCCACGGGGGGAGGTCTGCGGTTACAACAGCTAGAGCTCGTCGAGGGAGACGCACCAGCGGGGGTTCTCAGGGTCGCTTGAGAGAACTGAGTCGTGCAGCAAAAAAGAAAAAAAAAGGGGCGGCATCGCCCCGAGCGTTTTTTCAGAAAATCCAGCACGCAAGAGCCGGAGCAGAGGCCGGAAAATTCCAGAAAATTTAAGCACAGGGGAGAGACAAGCCGAGACGCGAACTGTCGCTCACGGAGAAAAACGGATCCTGAGGGAGGAAAAGTGGGCAAAAGGGAGCGAGAAATATCGAAAAAGTCGGTTTACCAGCCCGATGAAAGCTTCCTGGAGAGCGGAAAAGAATGATCTCAGGAACACATCCTACAAATCTTCATTCCACTAAGCCCTCCTGACGAAAGGCTTTCCGCCGGCCTTTAGAGGGGGGGAGGAAATCTCTCCTTCGTGGGCACTTCCATCTCCGGGAGCCAGCCGAAAACAAACTCAAGAAAAGGTTGCACGATATTGAGAAAACTCCTGAACGAAGAGGGGGAGAAGACTGCTTCTAACTCCTCAAAAAGAGGATATCTCCGGGGAAAAAGGAACTGCCTGTGTTGAGAGGAAGAGGATGAAAACTAGGGAGGAACCTCGAAAAAGGTCCAGAAAGAAACCTAGTGCGGAGAGGCGTTACACACTGGAAGGGTACGTGTAAAAAGAGGGGGGTCCTCTTCTCTAAATGACTAGCGTCAGCGCAGGGAGAGGAGGACTACAGCGAAGAATAGAGGCACATGGTGGCATCAACAGGTTCTTTCTTCTTAGTGCTTTTGACTTGTATTTGGACGCCCTGAGAGGGAGGACGTGATGGTCCATATCAGAGTAGCATCTGAGACTTTAAGAAATGAAAAGGAGAGGTCGTCGGGAGAACGAGTGTCTTCAGGAGAAAGCCTGGGAGACCGTACAAGGGGAGGTTCTGCCTTTCCTAACTCCTGGAAATCTTTATGGGGGATTACAGAATAAATTCTCAGCAGGAGGGAAATGCGTTCAAAAAGGGAAGGGTCTTCATAAAGAATGCACCATCTGGAAGCGAAGGATAGTCGGGTCCTAACTTAAGCTTGTTTAGGATGTTGCCTCTGAGAAGATTCCTCATACCACCAGGAGCTCCAGAGGCTCGGGAGCTGAAAGTTTACTGCAGGAAAACTAGGAAAGAAAAAGCGTGATCTGGCCGTAAAAAAAGTGAGGGCGAAAGAAGGAATTCTAGAAAGAAGGGGTGGATGAGAGAGAATTGTTGGTCGGGAAAGATAAGCAGAGGAGAACGGCGCGTTGCCGAAGACGTCGGGCCGTTGAGGAGAAATTGCGTTGGGAGGAAAAAATGAACCAGCTGAGAACACCAGTGGACTCGTGAGCCTCATCAGAAAAAATCGTCGGCAGGGAAAAGGAGGAGGAAGGCCCTCTATCCGTCTAGATATAAGAGAACAAGGAAAAATGATCCCCATGAAGGGGTGAAGCTCAAACAACGAAGAAGAGAGTTCATTCTGCACAGGGCCACAAAGGAGGCCATGGGCTCGATCTATCTCGACCGAAGACAAAATCAGAAGTGGCAGGAAATTCGAGAAGAGGCCAGGCATGCAGAGTATCCACAGGGGGGGAGGGAAAAACAGTGAGGATGTGCCAAACCAGAAAAAAAGGGGGGGGGGAGCTGATTCTCAACGGAAGAGGGGGATCTGCAACTCGAGGTATCTGTTCCGGGATAAAGAAGTAAGGGTTTAGAAGAAAAGGGTTCACGTCAAAGGCACAAGATCGGGGAAAGAAGGGGGGTCCATAACGGCCATATCACTCGGAGGCAAGAGTGCCGGAGGCGGGAAGGGGGAAAAGAATCCGCTGACCCTGCTCTCAGGGAGGACTCTCTACACGTAGAAAGGGGGAGGGGGGGAAGGAGGCAACTCGCAGTACACCAAAAGACAGTTCAGGGAAACAGATGGCACTAAATAAATCTGCCAACGAACGGCCATTGACATGATGGGCTGGACAGGGAACGATGTAGCCCGGGGGGAAAATAACTAGACAGAGTCACGGCGAAAAAAAAAGGTCTCTTGGGGGAAGGAGAAGTCGGCTTCAACTGCATCTTCTCAGAAGGAGCTCTCTGAGGAAAACTAATGATAGACAGACAAGGCACGTAAATATGAAGTACTCGCAAGTCCATCAAGGGGGAAGACAATTTGCGAAAGAAAAGTCTCTCCCCTTCCCCCTAAACCTACTAGGGGAAGATTCAAAAGGTGGTACGCCACCAGAACCTTCGAAAGACCCGGAAAAGGAGATACGACATCGCGGAGGGGTTACGAAAGAGAACCATCGTCGGTGCCGGGAAAAAGGTTACAGCACTCAAAAGGAGAGGAATGACCGAGGGAGATGATGCAGGGAAAAAACCCTACTCTTAAGAGAATCCTTCGCGTTCATAGAAGGAAAGAGACTCAGACAAGTCGTGAGATCCAAGCAGGGGAGCAGTATTTACGCGTGAAAGGGGAGAAAATCTCTGTCAAGCCGGGAGTTGGGTTGCTCTCGGGCGGCGTAATGGCCTGCAAAAAAGAGGGAGGCTTTTGTACACTAAATTCAACTCTCGGACGAGGTCCCGGGCGGCGTAGGGGGGAGCATTGGGGGGAGGCAAGGTGCTAAAAAGTCCTGGAACCGGAAAGGAGGGGGGAACGTCGCAGGAAGCTTATCGAAAAAAGGAAAAAGAGCTCGTTCCGGCCGCAGAGGCAGAGAGAGCTTCGAACTCTCAGGGGGGAGCGCCAGAAGCGTCTAACAAGGGGAAAGATACCAAGTCTATTAGAGAGGATGGGCCTAACACCCTACCGGAGAAGAGACAAGAAGTAGAAAATGCCTTCCGGGGAAAAAAGGAAAACCCAGTTAACGGCGGAGTTCAAAAACGAATTCAGAAAACATTTTGATAAAGGAAGGGGGGAAGTTTTAGATGAGTGGACAAAAAAATTGATCTCGACTAGCGGCCAGGACGGACATCAAGTGAATCTGATACGTGGGGGAAGAAAAGATCCCACCGCAACCGCAGTAGGAAAAAGAGCATGACGCAAAGAGCCGAGCGCCCAGAAGGGGGAGACTTCGTCCATGGAAGACGTGGGAGGTCCGTTTAACACCCGGACCAACGAAAACGATTGGGAAAGGAACGAAGTAGTGCGAAAAAGAGCTTATGTCAAGGGGAGGAAGAAGGTGCCTTACTGAGCTCCTTGAGAAAAAAAGGCGTACTTGGGACGCATCTTAAAAAAAAGGAAGGAAAATGGCCTGCTCACCGCCGGGGAGGGAACTCATGGCGAAAAGGAAAAAGTATTAGGCGAGAAAAGCGCCTCTAGGGTCGAGAGCGCAGGAGTCGTTGGGGAAAACCTCTCTTCAGGGGTGCATCAAAGTGTCTTCTATCAAAGAGAAATAGTAAGGTTACTCAGAAGGCTCACGCACTAAAAGGGAAAGAAGCCATCCAATTCTTCGAGGGAAACTTATACATCCATATAGGCAAA
>Ga0179593_1636236_pt1 | contig 10338 bp, 12 predicted proteins | sample CZODoug2_1_08_16_FD_185931 | JGI IMG/M metagenome (GOLD analysis project Ga0179593, IMG submission 185931) | Vadose zone soil fungal communities from Angelo Coast Range Reserve, California, USA - CZODoug2_1_08_16fungal (PacBio error correction) | ecosystem: Environmental > Terrestrial > Soil >...
TCAGCGAAGCCGTCCGGACGTAAGGGAAACCGGAAAGGAGCACAGACTATCCCTGCTAATCCCTAAGTCAAATGCAGCTCTCGCGAATTCGGGCTAAGAGGGGGGGTTTAATGCGTGGAACGATAAATCGCATCAAAACTCTGAAGCCAATAAAAGACGGGAAGAATCCGCGAGAAATAGGGACCCTCATGGGAAGAGTCCCTTCGGTCATTAAAAGGGGGGGGACAAGGGAGGTCGAGTTACGGAGTAGGGGGAGAAAATCTTAGGGCGTTCGTCTGAGAGTCGAGTAAATGTCCAGAAGAACCTCCGAAGAAAAAAGGGGATTTCCAACTACTCAGAAAAAAGAACGACCGCTAATTCAACAAAGGTAGCGATTCTCTCTCCAGCTAAAAGAGAGGAAGCTGGGAATTCTAGAAGTCTCCGGGCGAACTCTGGGAGGAGAGCCTGACTTGCTGGGATCTCACTCGAAGGTAGAAGGAGAGGGAGACCTTCCGGGAAAAAAAAAAAGAGGCTGCTAAAACTTTTCAACGGCAAGAACGTCACCTTTAATCGTGAAAGAGCGACGCGCGAAATTCAGCTCTACAGTAATCGAAAGGAAGATTGTGAGATGGGAGAAGCGGGCTCATTGAGAGATGCCTTCCTACTTTAAGTCACTCTCTTCTATAAGAGGTAAGAAAATTAGATAAGGATCTGTTAGGGGGGGAGCGAACCGCTTTGAACAGGGAGATGTTACTCGTTAGCAAGTGCATAAGACGTCGCTCCTGAAGAGTTAGAAAGGCTGGAAAAAGAAAAGGTGTCTGGGAACTTGAACGACATCTGGGCTGAGGGGCGCGCTCTCGAATTCAGTGAGAAAAAATTCTGGGAGGGGAAAGGAAGGGATGTTTCCGACCGGCTGGAAACTTCGATGGCGGGGGGGGGGATCCTCCTCCTGCGCGTGGGAGCGTCGCGGAGGCTTACGTCAAAGGGAGGGGGGGTGGGGGGAATTGGAAAAAAGAGATGGGGGGCTTTAGATTTCTAAGATTAAAATCTGAGGGGGGGAAAAATCTCAGAAAAAGGGGGGGGGACTCTGGTAAAGAAAGGTCTCGCAGCGCCCGGAAGCTCTGCCATCGAGGGAATCCTCTTCCCTTATGGACGCGCGCCTCCACCTCTAAGTAGAGGAAAGGGAAAAGTCTTGGAAAAAAGATTTTACCTGCTTAGGGAAGTCTCCGACCGCAAGAGAAGAAAAAAACTCGTCTCTGTTGGGGGGTGTCCCTGAAGGTAAAAGGGATCGGTGGCGCATGAGAAAAGGGGTAGGAAAAAGACTCGCATTATTGTTATTTTTATCCAGAGTAAAGGAGGTCTAGGAAATAGATCTCGCTCAGGGTCAATCTAAGAGAAAAGGGCGTGATCTCTGGAGAGGCTGTCCTTTAGATCCCAAATGCAGGGGAGCAGGAAGAAGGGAGCATAAAGGGGAAAAAAAAAAACCTAAAAGGGGGTGGGTTTGGAGAGAGTGCGGTAGTGTAGGTGGTGGTATTAGAGGGGTGTATGTGTTGGGGAGGAAGGGGGTAGGGGGTTGGTTGTGGGTAAGGGGGTGGGGGGTCCAGAACTCTAGAGCCATCCTTAGATTTTAAGCAGAGAGGGCGTCTTGTTGGAGGGTCTCACCCTTCTAAGTCGAAAAATCGGGATCGCGGTTGAGAAACGAAAAAGATCACCCAGGGGGAGAAAAAAAGAATCCGCGAGTGTTGTCGAGGGAGAAAATACTAGTCGGAGGAGAGAAAAAAAAAGTCTCTCCTCTATCAAGTTCTACCAACGCAGTCCGAATGACCCTATAAACCTTACAGAAAGGACTCTCAAAAAAGGGAGGAGAGCGCTAAAGGCTCGTGGAAAATCTACGTAAAAAAAGCAGGATCTCGAAGGTACTCACTTCCCTCCTCTTCTGAAAACGTCGACGAATTCTCTTGAGAAGTGAGCGGAAGACAAGAGAGATGCATGACCGAGGCAGTGTCAGTAGAATCGGGTAAGATCGTAGGCGAGAGGAGAACTTTCTCATGCCGGAGGAAGGGAAGAAAGCCGCTCTGTATTTGGCTGGGGGTGAAGAGTTACACTCCATCGGATACATCATCGAAGAAAGACGCAAGAGAAAAAAGATAAGCTCTCAAAATATTAAAAGAGAAGACTATCGCTTCATCGAGGGAGGGGAGAGAAGAGTCCTTTTTCTCGAAAAGGGGGGAAGGGACCCTCTGCACCTACCATAGGCGTCTGACCGGACTCGTAGAAGCTCAAAGAAGAGGGGAAGTAGAGAAAGGACTGCAAAAATAAAAAAAAAAAAGGAGGGACCATGAGGGGGGAAAAATCATCTCCTCATATGAGGGAAGTGTATCTCTCTCAAACTACTCCCGGCGTCAGAAAGTCGCTTCGAAAATAGGAGACAACTAAGGAAAAAAAGGGGGTGATATTAGAAAAAAGGGTTAACCGGGACACGAAGAGGGCGCGGCTATCACATCGACGCGTGCCGTTCTAAGTGGCAGGGTCGTCGGAAATGAAGGAGAAGTGAAAAGCGAGCTCTTCAGGAAATCCCGGGGGGAGAGAAAGAATACCCACGGAAAGGAGGGGAAACTTTCTGTTGCGCACGATGGTCGTAAAGAGTTTGGGGGGAGAAACGTCAGAAGAAGCCGCTGGGACTCCAAGAGATCTGACTGGCAGAGCGCGGGGGACCTCTATTACGAAGTGGAACAAAAGAAAGGTACGCTTACGGGAGGGTGTAAGGGAAGGGTCTACAGAAGACGCGTCCTAGATCCAACATCCCCTCGGAAAACGGATTATCTATCGGGTCAAAGGGAGACTCCCCGAAAAACGCGGGGAGAGACTTCCGACTTACAAAAAGAAAAAAAGGAACTGCCCTTCAAAAAATAGCTCGCGCCCCCCGCTCAAAGACATTATGGAAACACCTATACTGAATGGCTTCAGGGAAGGGAGGAGGGAGAGAAAGGGAACTCGGGAAAGACCTTAAAAATGAAAAAAAGCTCCGCCAAACGTTGCAGAAAGGGTGTTCCCTCAGAGAATGCTATCTTTTCTTCGCCAACCCCTAATTTCCTCTAGCTAAAAGGGGAAAGGGTATAGGGAGATTGAGACTTGAAAGGGAATTCCCTGACAATAAGTCAGAAAGAGACCGGAAACCACCATGAGAGTGATCCGAAAACAAAAAAAAAAAACCCCGGAGCGCAGGTGGACAAAATTCCCGGAGGAAAAAGATCTTTCGACGGAAGAGCCTCCGGCACAGGAAAAAGCAAGAGAGGAGGATGGGAAAAGCACAGGCGCCTCTGGTAAAGAAGGGGGAGATCCCCTCTCCATTAAAGCTCATCGCCCTTCTGGGGACTAACACAATCGAAAAAAGTCGGATCGGGAAAGTTCAGCAACCGGCGTCTCCTAAAGGAAAGGCAAGGAAGGGTCAATATCCGAAAGGCCTCTCCTGCAGGAGGGAAATCCGGTAGCAGAAAGGCATCTGGTGAGGGAAAAAAAACCATCTCACCCTGAGAAAGATCAAAGAAGAATGAGTAAGGAAGACTCTCCGGAAGTAAGAGATCCGGAACGCAAGCTCTCCAAGACTATCACCCTACCAAATAGGACTCGCGAGAATCTAATGGATCTATATAAAAGGGGTCTCTGTCGAGGGGAGGCGTATACTATCTCCAGGTTCCTAATACATTATAAGAACGGCGCCTGACGCCGAGGAGTAAAGAGGAAGGGGGGAAGCACGGGGCTGTCTAGGAGACTCCACCGCACTCTTCTGAGCTCCTGATATCGCACACAGGAGGGAAATAACACGAAAAAAATATCCATGGTCGCTGGAGATGCTCATACTAGAGGGAGGGGGGGGATTTTACTATCGAAGAGTCACTTTGAGAAAAATCGGTTTCGGATTGAGGAAAGGGTTGGGAGCTGGGAAAAATCTGGAGTTTCGAGAGAAAAAGCCCTTCAGATGGGGAGAAGAACTTAAACTTGTCTTCGTAGCGGGAAACGTCACGCAAAATTAAAGAGACGAAAAAAGCTGGTCGAAAAACCTTTAATCGGGTAAAAAAAAAAACTAGTCTCCTTAGGAGAGAAAGGATCCAGCTAAAAAAAACCCGCCGTCTCAAAGCGAGGGAAGGAAGTAAGTCCTCAGAAAGAGGGGATTAGCGGGAACTCGGGAAAAAGCCGGTCTCCATCTGCTCTCTTTCGTGCCGGCTCGTAGAAACCGCGGAAGATCTCCGAAGAAAAAAGGGAAAAGAAGACTCGTATAAGACACTAATATCTCCCGGGGAAGAGGAAAAAAAACTATTCAGCAGAAACTCCTACCAAGACGTCCCTACTGAGCCGTAGTTACTCCGAGGCAGAAAAGCCTGCGGGGAAGATAGAGAATCCGCGAATCAAAAGAAGGTAAGGGTCTCCGCGCTCTCTTCGGGACAGAGCGCGAAGAGCTCGGCGTCGGCCAACAGGGAATTCAGAGAGAGGTCAAGGGGGAGGGGCTTACGGAGGGGTCGCAAAGATTCGCGAAGGGAATCGCGCGGAACGAGATCACGTGAAGCCAGAAAGAAGGGGAAAAAAAGAAAACTCCAACGAGGCTCGTCAAAGAAAAAAGAGATGGCTGAATCACAAGGGGAGGGGATCGCCGAGGAAAGGTCTGCGGGGGATGAGGGCGCGAGAAACCCGTTAGGGGGGAGACTCTCAGCCCATCCTGAGGCTTGAAAAGGGCCGGGAAAAGATTCTCTGAAAGCTCAATGGGGAATCCTGAGGCTTAGGACCTGTCTCAAGCTCGTCTAAGAATCTACCCTTCAAATAGGGCTAGGGGGGAGGGGAGGAGGGAGGGAATTGGACGGAAGGATATCCGTGGGGGGGGAGAGAGTCTACTTGGAAGAAAGGAATGCTCTTCTATAGTTCAATGCCTAGGATCTCGAAGATGTGGCTGCTCATCCCGCGAACGTGCTTGTAAGGAGCGTTATCAAGGCTTGAGAAAAGAAGGCCGTCAGAGGATCGAGAAAGTGCGGAAAGGGGCAGTGCTGCACGTGACGAGGAAAAAAGAAGGGCGCCGTGTGTAGAGCGTCTAATGGGGCTCCAGGGAGGAGGACTCCTTTAAGAGAAAGGCGACCGCGAGGCTCGGGAGGGAAAGAAAGAGAAACGTTTTCGGGGAGGGAAGCTTCTTCCTTAAAGATGGGGGGACAGGTAAGTCCGAAAGAAAAACGAAAGGGGGAGAGGGGCTACAAAGGGGGCTCAGCTCGCAAAGAAGGGGGACGGTCTTAGTACTCGCACTTCTCCCTTTAACACGTCTCCCTTGAGGGCTCTCGGAAATCGAAAAGATCCGGCGGAGAAAAAGGGAGCGCGGCTCGGCACTCGAAACGACTTGGTTCTTCTCACATGGACATTTGGGAGGAAGAAGGCTCAGAGGGGGGGAAGGTCTCAAAAATCGGAGGTTCCATGAAAGGGACTAGGGGGGGGCGTTTGGGAGAGGAGAAGGAGGGGCGCTTCATGAAGTTTTTATTGGGTCGCCGAGTCTTACAAGAGAGGGAGGTATAGGGCGGGGCTAAAAAAATCTCAGGAAAATCTCGGCGAGGATCATGACTGGCGGGATCTTCCTTTAGAACCACTCGTTTTATCTGAAAATGAACCGAAAGAAAAGGTGATAAGGGAGAAAAACTGGACCAACTCGTACTCGCGGCAAAGAAATCTATTTTAGAGAAGCTCGTCTTGGGTGGGGGACGTCTTCCACCCGTATAGAGGAGATTTGAAAGAGGTGGAAAGCCACGAAAAGCACCAAGAGAAGGGGGGCTTCGACGGAGAAAGGGGTCTTCTGGGGGAGAGAAAGAGGCTCGCTCTAAGGAAGAGGCTAATCGAAAATTAGTCAGGAAGACCATGCCATCGTACGACCCTATCCCTGACAGAGGTCCTCTTCCTCCAGAAATCAAACTCAGAAGAGTCTAGGGGAAAGGTGAACCTTATTCGGAACAACCTCATAATGATATTACTCCGTCCCGAAAGCTCATCTCCTTCGTCAAACTCAGTCTGAGGGAAGGTGCCATCAGGAAAGAGATCACCGGCCTCTCTTCTTGCGCGTCCTAGCAGAAATAAAGAGGTTTGGGAAGAGGGGGACTCAGGAGAAGAAGCGAGGCAGTAGCTCTCGCCCTCGTCCGGGGGAAAAGACGTTTACGGGGGCCGAGTGAGACAGCGATCACAGTACAGCACGGCGAGAAGATCATACGTTCTCTCTCTCTCCGAGAAACCCTCGAAAAAAAAAAAACAAAAGAGGAAAGAAGGATTTATAAGGAAAAAAATAGCTGGGAGGAGAATGGTTCTCTGAGAAGGGGAAACGCACCGGAAAAAAAAGAAAGACCATAAAGTCGTCGACGTCGGCGCTCTCTAGCCTAGCAGGATAGGAAGAAAAAACCCGAGGGGAACGAGAGGGGAGCGCACGCTATCGGAACGTGATCTCAAGAGGGAGAACCTCGGGCCAGGAGGAAAAACCTGAGAGGACTTTCATGAAAGGTGGGGGGATTCTGCCGAAGGGTGAAAAAGGAGAAGAAGTCAGCGATCTCTCGGAGACGGGAGCTTATTTCTATAACTCGGGGACACGGGCGAATTTTCCAGGGTGGGTTCATGGAAGGGTCAAAGGGGAAGAGGATTCCTAGATAAGGGCATCCTCGCCAGAAAAAAAGGGTCTACTCAGATTGATTTTCTCATCTGGGAAGGAGTAGTGAGAGCCTCTATAAAGGGAAGGGTACTACGCAAGAAAAAGATCGCGCATGAGGTCACTCGATGCTCGCCGAGCCGGTGTTAAAAAAGATCGGAGGGAAAGTCGAACATCGCAGAGGAAATTCTAACCAGGGGGGAGGGACATACTGACGAACGAGGCGAGAATAAAAGTCCCCTCTCTTTATAGAAGATGAGCAGGCCGTGTACACGGTTGCTCGCAAGGAAAAAGGCAGGAAGAAAAAGGAGGGGTCCTAATGAGAAAACCCTCCGGCCGGAGAAAGCAATACCGTAGCTCTCTCCCACCGAGGACATGCCCATTTAACATACTATCAAAGGAGAGTCGGGAAAGAAGGAAAGGGAAACTCTTAAATAAAAGAAAAGTTTTTGCAAGCAGAAGCACTCAAAGAGAAGAGGTGCGTCCTCCTTCTGCAAATCAAAGGTTCCTCTTATTCTCTGCATAAAGAAATTGGGGGGAAAAGGAGTCTAAGTACCGAAAAGACTTTCGAGCTCAGGAATAGCAAGATAGGTGTATCCGCGGGCCCTCGACCCGGAGATCAAGAGGGAAAAATTACAAGGACCCGAAAAAAAAGACTCCTCAGACGACGCCGGACCCTCTCATTATAGGCTATGGACGCCTCTCCGTGCGGTCTCCTTATATCCAAACCAGGAGGAGAATAAAAGGTACTCGAATCGCGAAGAGAGCTCAGCCACTTCTCTGGGGGGGTTCAGAGAAGTGAGACCAGCTCTCAGAAAAGGTCAAGCAGATAGAGGAAGAAGGAACGTCTTCTGGACTGCCAGACAGCGCCAGGAAAATAGCAAGGAAAAGGAGGGGGGTTGAGGAAAAAGCACCAGAGAGAAGACCATGGCGAGAATCTGAATGAAATCCGATCTCGCGAGCAGAAAAAAAGTCAGTGCACTTCGAGATCTAGGAATCGACCAATCGAAAGAACAGGAAAAGAGGCCGCTGAAGAGAACAACGCTCTGAGCGAGAAGATTTTACTGGCAGCGGGGGGGGAGATCGAAAAAGTTCGAAAAAAGTAGCCGGTGAAAAAGCGCTGACTCCTCTGAAGCTGCCGGGCAGTGAAATTCTCAGAAGCTTATGGGAGATCTCCCAGCAAGCCCTTCTCCCAGGCGATCTCTCACCGTGCTAAACTTAAGAAAACCAGGGGGAGGGGAGCCTCCATTTACGAGGTAGCTACTCTAGAGAGGATTAGGGTTATCGAGGCGTTGGGACGAAATCGGACGTAGGCGGCGGGGGTGGTTGGGGAAGAAGGAAAGCGAAACCGACGGGCGCGACTTGCGATCGGGACAAGTCATGCATTAAGCTCGAAGTAAAAAGTGTTAAATGAGGAGTCACAAGGGGACCTGAGGGGCTCGCGCGCAGAGCTGTCGACAAAGCGCGGTAGTGAAAGAAATGGGGAGAGGCGTCTGAAGGTCGAGCGCCTCAACCCCCTCCGGATGTCTCCACCGGCCTTTGGAACTGAATGCCATGAGAGGGGAGGGGGGTGTGGGGGGGAAAACTCGGCGACCGTGGCTCCAGGGCGCTCTTCTGGACGTACGAGACGAAAAGAGATGGGATCTCACAAAAGAGGAAAAGAGAAGGAATTCAGCTAGGAGGAAGAGAAGGGGCACTAAGATCTCAAGAACTTCCTTCCTGGAAGGGGGAAAAAAGAAACCACCCGACAGAACGGACTCCGGAAAAGGCGGCGCTTGTTAGACCTATCGTGTTAGCGATCAAGGCTCAATCATCCGAACGATCAAAAAGGAGCGCGCCGGAGTGAGACAGAGAGCCCCTCAGGTGAGAAAAAAAAACGCGGCTACGCAGGCAAGGTAAAAGGCGCATGCTACGGTCGTCGATAGTCAACACTCGGGACGTAGAGAAAAAATCGGGAAAGGCCGCGCCGCCTACGAACACCGATTGCTGCCAACGAAGACGATAAAAACGCTCTCACTACGATGAAAAGAGGTAAATTAGCTGAACAAGGGGAGTGGGCAGCGGGAGCTCGGGGAGGACCGCCTCGTTTCGGGGCGAACTCCCGCCAGAGGAGCCGTTAGCAAAAAAGGGACCTAAAAAAAAGGGGAATCGAAAAGGTCGAGAGCTCCCGGAGCTTCGGCACAAAGCATCTGCAGAAGGAAGAGCGCGCGACCCTACATCTTCGAGACGCGAGTCGGAAGATCGAAAGGAAGGAGGGGGTCTGGCATAGGAAAAAAATCGCAGAGCGACGTGAAGAAAGGAATCACGCAAAGGAGAGATAGGTGCCCTATCTCGCCTGTAGAAAGGTTGATACTGGTTATTGGCGGACAAGAAAAGGGGAAAGGTATGGAGGGGGAAAAAAAAAGGGAAGATCCTTCGAAAGGCACCTGCGGAGGAGAAACGCAGGTTGACTGAAAGTGGAAAGGTCGAAACATCGAAGGAGGGGGCTCTCTCTCTCAGGAAGCGAACCCGATGAGCAGCTCCTTTTCGAAAGGCTACAAAAGCGCGGAAAAGAGCCGACTTCGCTTTGGGTCGGGTCGAAAAGGAGGCTTCTTCCGGGGGAAAGGGGTAGTGGGGATTACAAAAAAAGGCGAGAAGGCTCGGGGGGAGAAAAAAAAAGGGCGCGGGGAAAGAAGGCTGCCCTTCTTGCGAGAGGGGGGATAACCTCTTTCACGTCTCATGTACCGAGAAAGCACGTCGAGATAAACTCAGAGGCAACCCGAGGGGCGACCTGGGAGGAAGGAAGGGCTCCGCGTCGGCCAAGGAGGGAACCGCTTTTTCTGCTCCCTGACGGGGTCCGCTTAGAATCTGAAAGGGAAACTGGAAAGGGAAATTTGAACCAGCTCAAGGAAAGAAAGACTAGAGAGATCTCTTGGGGGAATGGAAAGGTTCTCGAGCTACGGAGGGAGGAAAAAAAGGAAGTTTGGAATTGGGGGGGAAGGAAGTAGGCTTACCCTACTATAGAAAGCGGCCTTTCGGTGGAGAAAAGGTTGATCCGGGGAAGAAAGGGTGTATCGGAAACGTCCCTGTAGAAATCACCCTCGTGTTATCGAAGACACAGAAAACCTCCGGTCATCAAAAAGAGTACCTCTCCGACAGCGCTAAAAAGAGTAGAGATAGGGAGGAGCATCAGCGAGAACGTCTTCACCCGGAAAAAAAGGGATCGCGTGGACAGCCAAAAAAAGAGCACCCCATCTTTTCGCCACAAAAATCGACTGCCAGTTTTTCTTAGGGAAGAGAGACGTAGGCAGGGAGCGTAAAAAGAAAGAGGGAGGATCAAAGGGGAGAAAAAAAAACATATGACTAACCGAAAGGTTCCACGAAAGAAAAAAACTATTCGCGCGAGGGAAAAAGAGTGTTGCGGGAGGCCCCGGAGGCTATTGTAGAGTAAAAAGAAGGAGCGGAGGGGAAGACGGAAAGAAAAGTCGGAACGGAGGCTCGGAGCGGAAGGATCACTGGATCTGCTTTCGAGGACCAAGATGGAAGAAAGGGGGGTTTGAGCGACTCCACAGAGGGGAAGGAGAGTCGGTAGTCTCATCTATAAAAAGAAAATGCTAGGGAGGAAAGGAGAAGGCCTGCTACGGGGGCCTATGTACACGAAAAAAAATCGTCGAGAAGATTGGGAAACTGATTACTAGATAGTAGAGAATAGAGGGAAAGAC
>Ga0179593_1667891_pt1 | contig 10338 bp, 11 predicted proteins | sample CZODoug2_1_08_16_FD_185931 | JGI IMG/M metagenome (GOLD analysis project Ga0179593, IMG submission 185931) | Vadose zone soil fungal communities from Angelo Coast Range Reserve, California, USA - CZODoug2_1_08_16fungal (PacBio error correction) | ecosystem: Environmental > Terrestrial > Soil >...
AAAAAAAAGGCGCAGGGACCTACAAGATGATGCGTGCTCTTTTGAAAGGGAAGTCCGATTTGCACAAGGGTGAGTCCTAGCTCGAGCGAGAGTTGGGTACGACCAGGGTTAATATCTTCAATCTGAAGGTTGCGTGAGGGAGGCACAGGAGGAAAGTGTAAGAAGAAAAATCCATCCCCCCATGTAAATGCTGGAGCTTCCACTCTATTGTAACGGAAAGTCCTCTGAGAGGAGTCAGGAGTGCAAACGACGGTCGGCAGTCGTACAAAAGAAGAAGGTACGGGGGGCGAGACCAGGATGGTTCCAAGAAAGAAAAACCTATGATCGCCCGTAGAGGCAAAGGAGCCGTCCTAAAATGTGTTGTTTAAAAACAATCTTTAAAAAAGGCGGAAGAGTCTATTCCGCGACAGGACTGAAAAAAAAAAAGGAAAATTTTCTGAAGAGGAGAAGACCATCACGATATCGCGGTCGCGCGAAGAGGAAAAAAATCGGAGGGGGCTTTCGATAAAAAAAAATTTTGTTGGGGGGGGGGTGTGAGGTGTTATGTGGGGGGTAGGTGGGGAGTGTTGGAGAGGGGGAGTGGGGAGTGTGTGTTGGGTTGGTTTAGGTGAGTGGGGGGGTTTTGGTGACAGAAACCATACGGGCAGAAACGCGAACATCGCAAAGTTTGAGGAACGCAAGGAGTCCGGACGTGCGCACGGATAAAAGTGCCCTTAATGACTCCTCGTAGGAGCGGGGAGAAGAAATCCCAGTCTTTCAGCCTAGAAAAAAAAATTATGGGTACATGAGGCACTTGGGTGGTCGTGAGGAAGGTTAAGGGGGGGTCTTGAAAGGGCCTCGGGTTCGTCATCCCGACTCGAACATTCGACGGTTGGCCGTTAAAAGGAACTGGGAAACGTTTGAGGAAGCAAAAAGGTCGAATACATGGGTACGCAGAAGGACGCGAAGTCATCGCTGTGGGACTCCATCAAAGGTCGGAAGGGAGGGAAGAACTCTTAAGCGCCGTGAATTACAAAAAGCACGGGGTAGGGCGTCCCCTGGAAATGCTTCCCAACATCTGGGGGGAAGGAAGTACCTTAAGACCTGCCATTATGGGAGTGTGGGAAGGGCCATGAAGCAATTTGGGGGGCTGGGCAGATGAAAAGGGTGTCAGGGGGATGACAATCTCGCAGCGAATGTGTTTGAGGTGGTAGGAGAGGGCTTCTGGTCCAGACATCTGGAAACATTTGGGGCTGGTCGATTTGTGTGGCCAGGGAGCGCGTGGGTGAAGGTGAGAATTGGAGAGGAAAAAAACGGACGGGAAAATCATCGGGTGATCCGAAGCCTTAGAGAGGGTACAGAGGCAGGGACAATCTCCGATCTGGGGGAATGGGACCTGACCAGCAGTAGGACTCGCAAGAACACCTATTCAGCTTTGGGGGTTTGGAAGGAGGGAAGAATACTGAACAGTTTAGCATCAAAGGTGCCGCAGCATTTAAAGAAGTAACGATCTCCAGAATGCATTCATGAAACTGCGTTGGTCGTAGGGGGGAATAGAGGAGGCTCTTGGAAAGAGAGAAGGTGGTCAGAACTCCGTACCAAGAGGGAGAAGGGGGGGGGGGGTCTGATGAAAATCCTGGTAGGGAAAGGCAGCACACATACATCGACTTCATAAACTGCGAGAACAGGATTCAAACATGGGGCGGGATCCCGGGGAAAGGAAAGGAAGATCTCCACGGGGCAAGCATCCCTAGTAATACCATGGAAAATGCCTGAAATCACAAAAAACTCCAGCTACCTGTCAGTGTGCCTTTGGATCGGATTGCTGGAGGTGATCGGTACAGCGCTCCAAAAGGAAAGAAGGCGGAATTGTGAAACATCGATAGGCGCCGCACTCGGGGAAACAATGGACGTGAGGAGCTGGCTTAAGGGTTCCAGTCAGGGGAGATTGCACTCGATACGACAAAAGGGAGGGGGGGTGAGGTTTCCACACCAGACTAAACCTGCAACCGGCCCGAGAGTTAAAAAAAGCAGCTGTGTGTCGGAATTAGTGGGGGGGGAGGGGTCCTAAAAATGTTGTAGCTGAGACCGGGGGGAAGTTTGCTCCCCTATGGGGGGAAAGGGTAGGGACCGTATTGGGCTGAAAAATTTCTAAATATCTTGTCTGGGGGCCTGCTAAGGGAATCCTCGGGGCAGGCCTGAGAAGTTAATCGGAGAGAACAGTTCGCAAGTAAGAGGGGGAGTTTTATTTCCGGTGATTATTTTCGCAAATTCAAACTTGCTGGGAAACTCGGTGAGCGATGAGAGAGAGGGAATTCTGCGAAAACCTTACTATGGTCGGGTTCACCGAGGAGGAGCGCTAAGGGGATCGACCATGTTCCGAACTGCAACTGCAACTCATTACTATTCAATTTACCATTGGTGTCTTTTTCTAAGGAAAATTTAATGGGGTTTCTTCTTTTTGGCGACCTCTGCATTTTAGAGGGAAGACTAAGGCACATCCCTGTCACGGTAAAAGGAAGAGGGAGGATCATACCCCTTTTTAGACCAGGCTGGAAAGAATCAACTTCCCCTTGTAAAAAGAACACTGGTGCGTATGACCTCAAACGGTCGGGAAAAAGGGGTCGCTTGGGCTCGAAACAAACCGTGCTCCTGGACGGGGCAGGAAAAGGAAAAGTAGCTCCAACCTATTTTTAGGGGATGAGATAGGGCCTTGGGAGTCGGTACGATGGCATGGAGCGAAGAATCTGGTATTTTGAAGGGGTGGGTGAGGGGCAGGGAGGTTGCAGAATTCCTCCGGATCACGTAGCGCGGAAAGAAAAGCGGGAAGGGGGTCTGTCCAGATGAACGGGGGGCCTAAGGGTGTCCCCAGTTCCGGGAACTGGATCAATGCACGCGTCGCAAAGAAAGGGTGTGGAAAAAGAACCCACTTCTCCGAGGGGTCCACAAATCCAGAATCCCACTGTCATCAAATTTGACTTGCAACCACTCCATTTCACTGTCCACCAAAGGGTTGTTCCAGTATGCAGGGAAGGGAGGGGGGAATGAAATCGCAAGAATGGACGTCAACAACGAGCAGCAAAAAGCGCGCAAAGGCAGGCAGTGCGGGAGTGACTGAAAGGATTCAGGGGGGGGGACAACCTTACCCAAATGGGGGGTTTGCGGAGGAAGAGAGCATCCAACAAACAAGGAAGGAAAGAAGATCTCTGCAGAGAAAAAAAAAAATAAAATCGTATAAGGTAAGGGGGACCAAGCTGAAGACACCACTACTCGCTCTTTGCCTGGACTGAAAAAAAACCTGTGGACGTCGTAGTAGGGCGACAATCCGGTTCCAAAAAGCAAAAGCTGAACAACAGTTAGGGTTACCAGTAGTGAGGGTGGGGCAAGTGATGAATTGAAGAGACTTGGGCACGGGAAAGTGGATTGCAAACCCTACGCCGTGGGGGAATGAGGAGCCCCAGTTAGATTACCAAAAAGGCGCGACTGAAAAAGGGCGAGAATGCACCAGTTCCATACTCAGGAGGAAAAAGCATCTTAACGGACCTTGTGACGCGTCTTAGGCACAAGGCTTGATATACTCCCTCCTCCTTAAAACTCGGACAACACGTCCCACGGTGACCCAGAACCTTTGTTAAATGGGGGGGGAAATACCCCACTCTAGACTTTCACCATGGTCCAGGACCCTATAGTGAAAACCCATGTTAGGTTACTAAAGTGCGGACCACCCTTCCGGGGAGTCATGTATAGGGGTTCTTCCGACTCAGGACATTAACCCCCTCTTTCGGAAAATGAAGGTTTCTTTCATACCACTCGTGAAACAAGTGAATTTGCGGGGGGTCCTTGTTCAGGAAGGAAAAGCGGGATTAAAGGGCCGCCGCCCAGTGGTGAGTCGCCGTGCAATGCCACAAGCGCGGCACCTCACCGGAATTAAACCACCTAACGGAACCACAGAATGTGGGCCCAGACTTGACAGGGGCCCAAAAAAGGGCGCACTTTTCCTACGTGAGGGGGGTCTAATGGTAAAAGGATATACCGCCATCGCGGGAAGAAACATTGGTACTAAGGGGAGGATTACTTCTCGTAGGAGAAGCCCGCTCCCGCTCAGAAAAGAATCCAACGTTTTGGGGGGGGACCCTGACGCCCAGGCCAGAAAAAGCACTCAGGATACGGGGGCCCAGTGCTCACAGCCGGTCCGGATCCGCTATCAATGCGGGGGGTCAAGGGGCACTCCAAAGGAGGTATCAGTGGGCCCAATCAAAGTTATCAAGGGGATCGCAGTTGTGCAATCGAACGGTGCGGGAAAGCGCCAAACAAAACCGCAAAAAGCCATCAAACACCCGAGCTGCCGGGATCCGATCGCGAGGGAGGGGGAGGGAGTGAGGGGGGAGACTGTTTGGACAAATTTTTTGCGTCAAAACATGCACAGCGAAAAAGTACCGCCGAAAGCACCGGCACGATACAGTTGAGGGGCGGCTGCGCTGGGTGGTAAACCCCCATGCCTAATTTCGTCGCTACCAAGTGAGAAAGTTCCCTCGACCGACCCTCGCCGAACAAGAGATATTCCACACTGCAAACGAAACAGACCCGGAAGGTAGGGTGCGCCAGGAAGGGGGGAGCAGGACGGCGCTTATACAGATGCTTATGAGGGCCTTTTTCTTCTTCCCTGAAAGGGTACACCCTGACATCCCCGGGAAGATTCTCCCGACCAAAGAACAGCCTATAAGGTATGGGGCGAGCAGGAAAGACCATATAATGCCAGTGATTGCCCATTATGGAGTGTAAAGAGGCAGGAAGCAGGACCTCTTCGGGTCCAGAAAGCCCTCAAAAGAAAAAAACCATCCTGAGAAGGGTAATTAATGCCTTTTGGCCATTGAGAAGATTTCTCTTGAAATATGAAAGAAGAGGGGGGGAAAAGGGCCGTATTGCCTTCGAAGAGTCCACCAAAGGGAACAGATGGTGCGACATGGGTGCAAAGGGAACCCGCAGAAGTCCCATTCCATCTTCAAAGTTATAGAATAAGACTTTCGCTCTAAGCGGAAAAAGGAAGTCACAGGACTTGTCCATCGACTTCCTCTCTCGGATCCCAAGCGGATACCCGCAGCAAAAAGAATCAGCCCAAAGGGCCGGCGTAACTTAAAAAGTGCCGAAGAGCCGACTAAACTTGTCAAAATAACGCAAACGTAATGGCCTACTCGAAACGGAGGGGGCCGGAACAACTCACAAGGAGGAGTTGGGTCCCTCGCCACAAATGGGTCCAATGGAATGGGGCTAGTCTTCAGCTTTCAAAATCTTGGGACCCTTTTTTAAAAAGGAATAGAGTAGTGTTCCGGTCCCTTGCTAAGGAAAACGCGGAATTTGCTGACGGTTTTCGAGGCATAGCGAGAGAAATTCTGAACATCTCGTAGAGGGGACAAGTACGGGGCGAGACCTTTGCTGGATCCGCCAAAAAAGGTGACCATGGAAGTCCACAAAAAAACCGGGTGGGGGGCTGATAGCAGCAAACGTGAACCGGGCCATGAAAAGAGGACTCACAGCCTTCAGGGCCGTCCCTCAGGCAAGTTGAAAGCGCCATAAGCGGGATTGATCACGACCGATTTCTGAGTTGAAGACTACGCCTCGGAAAAAATGGAAAAGGGGTTAAATTGGCGAAACGTCGGTAAACCGCTCAAGCTTCGGCTACTCAAAAGGGGGGGGGGAGGGAAAGCCCTAGGTTGAAGCCGACTTGATTAAAAAGGACGTCACTATATCTTTCTTGTCCGGAAAGACCTTGCATCAGGCGGAGCATTCCTGTTGGAAAAAAGGAATGGCGCTCCTCCCTTAGGAGGTAAGATTGAAACACCTCTACGAAGACAAAGGGCTGGGGAGAGGGATCAGAAAGGTTTTTTCGGACCAGAGTAAAAAGTCCGTGTGCCCTCAGTGAGATAGTATAGCCAGAGTGACCACTTCGCCGACCGTCGTGGTTGAGAAGAAATATCACTGCGATAATAAAAGGGCCCGGTCCCCCGAAAGCGAGTAAGCTGGTCATAAAAATCGAACGGTGTGGGATCATGGGTGGAAGAAGCCCCCCGCCCCCGCATTTTTGAACTCCGAATTGGAAACAAATACAAATCAATCGATTTATAAGTTTGTCAAGAACTTAGAGCCAGGACTCTCTAGCGCGCAAAGGCATCATTATTCAGTGGTTATTATAACTGCATGGGGGATCTCACGAATCTAGCAAGGTCTAGAAGCGATCAAAAGGGGGGGAGAGGAAAGAATATAGATTCTATCCGTCGGAAGAAATTTCGTTTATGGAAAAGGTCAAGACTACTTTGAAAGATAATGAGTCAAACATCGATCGAGTTTTGACATCGATACTGAATGTATTATTTCAAGCGGAAATTGGCTTGGTTCAGCTTATTTCGTTACGAAAAAGCACATCCCCACAATGGGCTGGATTTTGCCTGCGAGAGTTCGTTGTCGCGCGTTCAAAAGCAGGGACGAAGTCTCCAGTGCAGGGGAGAGTTAAGGCAAAGGACCAAAAAGGCGGCCCTCACTGGATATACTGGGGGACAAGCCGATCAATAGGCCGGAAAAAAAAACCAAGAGATCCCCGTCTCCAAATGAGCCCTCAATTCGAGAGGTGTTTGTGTGCACACAAATCGAAGAGGGGAAAAAGAGGAAAAGTTCTATTCCCGGGGCAAAGGGAGAGAACTGGGCAAGGTTCTTTAGAATAAAGCGAAAAGAAGGAGCGGATCGTCGCAAGCATTGCCAAATCAATTTCTACAACCATAGGGGTCTTGAGCAAATGATCCTATAAGCACGGACGTTGCTACTTTAAAAAGGCCCGGTCTCCGATCTCGTTATTAAGGCAGAAAAACATCCAAAGTCGGTCAATACAATGCCCGCTGGTGTGAAGGCTTATTTACGCCGATTCTGGGTGGGGTAGTGGACTGCCGGCCCGGGGTGCAGGCTGCTATCGACGCGCAATCGGGAATGCTCATGGTCAAATTTTGGGAGAAGAGGTAGACGCAGACATTGCGCTACGGAGGATTAAAATATTCTATAGCTGACTGGACCCATCAGAAGGTCTTCAATGAAATTTGTCGCCGAGCCTGAAAAACGGCGACGCACTTTTTGATGGGGGGAACCAGAGGCGAACCAACGCTTTTGAGCAGAGACTGACGCCATTCAGGGGGGGGGGTGGGAGGGGCCCAATGAATGGGGGGTGCCTGGCAATAGAAAATCATGGGAAAGTTCTTCCGGCTAAGAAGAGTGGGTGATTCCTGGAAGAAGGTCAGGAAAAAAACCTTTTCGGGTCGGGAAAAAAATTGGTGGGGCGCGTTACTCCCAAGGGGCTCCTTCAGCGATGGAGGAAGTGGCTAGGGAAAAAATGCACACTCCGGTATAAGGTCGAAAGAAGTCATAGGCGTGGGAACAGGATCCCAGCGCTCTGAGTTGGAAAGACCGTCACGAGAGGAAAGTAACCTGCCGAACCAAATATGAAGGAGGAATTGGAAGTGCCAGACTACGGTTGTCAAGGCTTGAAGCAAGCATTTCAAGAGCAATAGATGGGAATCAATGAAATGCTGATTAATTGGAAGGATGGTCTTACTTGACGGAGAACTTCGTTACGGTCTATGAAATCAGAGAAGAAAAAATCGATACAGGAGGGGCAAAGCAAATCGGGACGGATCACCAGAAGTCGACTGTTCAGTCAGGTAAAAAGGAGGCACGCTTCGGATGTCAGAAAGGGGGGCGCCGCTAAGATATCCAACGGGGAGTCCCGCTTATCCGGAAGACCTTCACACCTCCCTAGAAACCGTTTTCTGTCCTATGTGCGTTGGGAGGGGAGGCTAATTGGCCTAGGAGGAACTTCCCACATTGCATTGGAACGAAGGGGGAAGGGGGGAACAACAGCGCAATATCTCAAGGAAATCAGTTCCACACGGTAGCGTGCGGTGCTAGCGGAGCAAAGCGACTCCGCATTGAACCAAAAAAAAAGTCATCAACACAGACTTCAACCTCCTGAAAAGTCCATAGGTAGTTCCCGGCAATCGGGGCTGTTCTTGGAGGGGACCATGTTTCGAAAGGGGAGCACTCAAACCCTCGATCGATCATTGGGAAACAAGGGAGGAGGGGGGGGGAGGTACCCCGGCCTTGGGGAGTTGCCTTTGACCGAAAAAGAAGTAGCGGATTCCTGATTATCCTCAAATGGACTTTCCATTAAACGTGATGGGGTTTAAATGGGGACGGAGTAAGGTTGTCCAAGGACTTTTCATGGAAGCATTGCTCGGAAGGGGAAAAGTTAAAAAGAGCGAGGGATTCTTCGTCTCACACCGGCGTACGGGGACCGCGATGAAAAGTGCATAGAGGAGTCCATCGAGACAAGCACTTAGTAAAATTGCAGGGAAAGGGCACTGGGGTCAGGGGGGGCTTTCTTCGTTAAATTGAGAGTGGGGCCCTCGATCGGGTGAGGGCGGTAGAAAGTGGCGGGGGCACGGCGAACGTCACTTTAAATTGGGACAGGGCGGCGTGCTATAGCTCTTGGGGGAAAAAGAAGGCAAAAGGAAAGCGCATTGACAAGTACTGGGGGGGCGGTTACCTCCCGGGCTTGAAAGAGATTGTGGTAGCGCTGGTAAGCTCTAACACCGTAGTGGGAAAGTGCTCCCTAAACTCTCACTGGGAATATAACGGCTACAAACAGGGGGGTATTTCTGAGAAAGGTATGGAAACGTTCTAATATTTGGGGCATGTCGACATTAGCAAAGGACGGTCTGGGTGCAGTGGTTAGGGTATCTAGGGGCTGTTTAAGGGAAAGGGGGGGACTTCCTACTATCACGCTGTAGCAATCAACAGTCAAGGTGCTTGGGAGTAAATGAATGACTTGAAAAAGGGGACTAAGTGTGTCCCATGGGGAAGGGGTGGTGCGCTAACCTGGATCCGGGCGCCAGAGTTCGCACAGCGGGCCATCCCACTGTCTACCGTTTTGGCTCAATCCCACTCATCACGGAAAAAAAGAACCAAGCTGGTCAATTTCAAGGTTCCCAAAACAAAGCACTGGGTTCAAGGGGAAAAAAGGGTCGAAATCGTATCCGAGGGGGGGAATTGCAGTGAGCAGCAAAAGAGCCCAACGGTCCATGGCGGTTCGAAGGGTTACCGCGACACCGTCTTTCGTTTCCAAATTATCTACGGAGGTTCTTCTGGACTCTGGTCGAACCCACAACAACGGGGGCTTAGAGATACTAGGAAAGCTTTCCCCAGGGGGGTATAGGATGTGAAATTAAACTTAAAATGGAAGCTGACACTATAAAGCCACTTACTTTCTGTTTGGTAATATCTCTTTTGGACTTCACTTAAAAGGGACTTCTCATGGCGAATTCGATACAAAAAGAAAGGAAGAAAGACCCTTCCCAAAGTTGGTAGGGGGGTTTAAAATTGAAATTTCGTGGTTGGGTAGAGTAATTAATGGGGGAATTACTTGGGAGAAATCTTACCTTTGGATGGAATCTACGCATGAGAAACTCTTGAGGGTTATCCCATGTTGCATCCAGAAAACCTGGCTCACAAAAACGGGGAAAACATAAATGCCATTCATCGCACTCCTTAAACCGCATTTGCAAAAAGGCTAAATAACTTAGGAGGCAGAGTCCTTCCACGAAACAGCTCCAAAACAACTTAAACCACATTCCACCAACATAAAGGATGGGACTAAGGGTCGCTCAAGGAAGGAACTTTAAGTGTTCCAGCCCTGAGGGAAGGGGGTGTAGCCTGAATTGTCTCTATGCCCCTGGAACCCCAATGCCGCACGGGCAACCTTGCGCCAGAGGGCGAGGTCGCGACTTCCAAATCTCGGGGGGCCAACAGATGCGCACAAGGCGGGGAAGATGGGGGGCGTTGCTTCATGTCCTTTCTGACAGCCTGCGACCGCAAGCAGACAGGGTGACCGGGGTTTAACCACAACACTTCTAGCCCTAGCGCTGAAGTCAAACCGAGGAACCAAAGGAAGGAGCAAAAAACTGGAGGTGCCCGCCGGCCCCAGGCCTTTTCCTACGGCTTGGGGAACGGCGGCTTATACTGAATAAAAAGATCTTTTCCCCAGAAGCGGGTGATGACTGTTAGAGGAATAACACTGCGCCTACGGCTCCACCAGGCAGTGGGGTTCAGTATCTCGAACTTTTGGATTTTTGGGGAGGGAACAAGACCAAGAGGCAGCCCAAATCCATCACGCTACTGCCAAGCAAGCCGAGGATCCGTCTGTAAGGAGAAAAGGTCCGGCGTCGGTCGAGAAAACGGCAACGCCAAAAGGGTAGAAGCGGTTAACCCGGGTACAGAGGAAAATTTACGGGCAATAATCAGAGGGGGAGCACCTTTCCCGAG
>Ga0179593_1277664_pt1 | contig 10337 bp, 12 predicted proteins | sample CZODoug2_1_08_16_FD_185931 | JGI IMG/M metagenome (GOLD analysis project Ga0179593, IMG submission 185931) | Vadose zone soil fungal communities from Angelo Coast Range Reserve, California, USA - CZODoug2_1_08_16fungal (PacBio error correction) | ecosystem: Environmental > Terrestrial > Soil >...
ATATAAAACAAAAAGAAATCACTCATTAAAGAGGGGAAGGAAAAAAAGGCGCCTCAATATCGGGAACCTCGTCGTCTCGAAAGGGAAGCGGAAGGGGAACTTAAATTCAAGATGGCATGAATGGCCGCTTAGGCTAGGGTTTACGGGCTCCTCAAAATTTGGAGTGCCGGCTGCGATGGGAAATCAGGATATACGCTAGACCAGACGAAAAGGCGGAAAAAAAGGAAAATCATGCAGACGATTGACGAGATGGGAAAAAAGGGGAGTCTACAGAAAATTAATGGACAGAGGTTTACGGAAAGCTCTGCTAAAACCCGAAGTCCGTAAAGCGCTGCGCTAGACTCACAGAAGAAAAAGCAGATTCTCTGAAAGCAATATAAAGGGGGGGGAAGGAGGGCTGTCGCACGATAGGAAACATGAAGGATACCGATGCATTTGAGATGAGAGGGGGGTCCATAATCTCCAAAAAATGGACTTAATAATTCTTGAGTGTAGAGGGAGAAAGCTCCTCGCGAAAAAGGCATCTCATTGCACAATGCACTAATAGTAGGGGAACTTAAATCCAAATTTAGGAATTATTAGAGACAAAGATCTCCAGAAAATCGACCGAGTGGCATCAAGAAAGAAAGCCTGGCGCGCTCGGGGTTTTCTGGGAAGGAAGAAATATCTAAGGGAGGGCTCAAAAAGATGAAATCGGAAAGGTAGAGATATCGAGAGTGGGAAAGTGACGTCTTAGCCCAGGGCTACCCATAAGGAAAAAAAAGAGGGGGGAGACTGGGAGAAATCCTCACAAGGAGATTACTGAAAAAGGTGCAGGAATTGTTCCTACTATGCGAAGAACGGCTTTTGGAAAACTCGTCGATCGAAAGTGCGTCAAGGGTCCAAGACAAGAGAAGCATAGACTGAAATAAGGAAAAAAGAGGAATCGCAAGAGTAACAAACTGCGTTGCAGGAAGGTGAAGATTCTTCAAGAAGATGAAGAGGAAAAACAATGAGGACGAAGCCACATCATCGAGACCTCACCGAGTAGGTAAGAGCATGGGAGCAATCCTGCGACCATAACATAAGAGGGAAATAAAAAGGAGGAGGAAAAGACAGAAGGGGGCAAGACAGATGTCGCAAAAGAAAATGCAAAATTCTCGACAGTGGGTAAAATCTTGCATGCGAAGCGCAGTAAGCGTCGATAATCGGTTCTCCGACTCGATCTGTGGGGAAATATCTAGGAGAGTGAAAGAGGAGAGTCATAGACTACCGAGACAAAAAAAGGGTGAACTTGCGTACCGTGTCATTGAAAAGTTAACGTTCCACAGAACGTCATTCGGGATGAGCGTAGGTCAATGGCGCAAAACAAAAGGGAGAGAAAAAAAGGGGACCGGGTCCTAAAATAAAAAATTTAAGAGCACACAAATATAGAAAGAATACACTCACGAATCGCGCCTAAAGTGGAGTGGGAGTAATTTTACTTAGGGAGATGGGAGGGCGAGGGACATACGGAAATCTTTCAAGGGGGAATGAAGGGGGGGAATACCACGATCAAAAAAGGTGACCGGATATAAACTTGATATCAGAAACTTTGATCCGACTCTTCAATAAAACCGTAAAGGAGGGGTTTAGAAAGCGACAACCGGTCTATGACCAAATTGCTCTGTCTAACACAGTCATGAGGAGTAGAAAGACCAAGGACGCTAAAATCATGGGGACTGAATTCGAAAAAATGAGAGGTAGAGAGAAAAGGGGAATGCCAGGAGGAGAAGGGAAAGTGTGTCTTCAGTGGGAGCTACATCCGCTCAAGCGAGACCTAAAAACTGTATAATTCCCACGCACAGCGATAGAGTGGAGCGGAAAAAAGGGAGGGGAAAGCCAGTCCGCGCCTCTTTGCAAAAGGAAAAGAGGGGTGAAAACTTGGAGAAAGGGGGGAAAAACATCAACGACGGGGATGAGGAGGCGCTTACTACTAGAGTTATTTATCCCGGGGACCAAGGACGAAAACACAACGAAGCACGTCAAAAAAGCGGGTTGGTGGTGGAAAAAAAAAACCAAGGACAAGGAAAAAGGAGAGGAAGGAAACTGGCCAGTAAGGAGAAAGAAAAAAAAAGCTACATCTCCTGCCCGTGGCACCTTTCCGAATCAGCGCGAAACTCGAATGAGGGGAGACATCCCCCTCTGTGTGAAGGGAGGGAAAGATGAGAAAAAAGTGTTTTGGAGGAAGGAGAATCTAAGTCTCAGCAAAAGAAGGGACTCATGACGGGAAAAACTTCACATAAGCGACCCTAGAACCCTGAGCCGCTGCCACGACTCCGATTGGATCCGTGAAAAGGACCGATTGTTCCAGGCGGAAAAACGACGAACTGGGAGAGCATCGAGAAAGAAAAAGGGAAAAAAGGGGGGTTTTAGCAGAAGAGACATTGAATCGGCGAGGGGGGTCGTCAGACTACGCGGCACGTTGGTGCCAACAGACTCGTACAAGCGGTGCGACCGTCGTCAAAAAATAATAAATGCACCGTCGGTCCCTAGATGAAACAGAGAAGGGACCCCGGGTAGGGGGAAGTGGACCGCGGGGGAGAGTTGAAGAGGAGAGAGCATAGGAGGAAAGAGAACAGAGCTCTCAGACAAACAACAGGATTAGTAGGAAAATATAGTTACTCCGACGAGTCACGCCGAACTCACACCCTAAGGCAAAGTCAGGAAAATGGAAAAGATCGGAGGGATAAAATATAACAGACGGTTCCATGTTATCAAGGAAGGGGAGAAAAGGCGCAAATAGAGAAAGGAAAGGGGTTCGAAAACGTGAGGCGGCAGAAAAGAAACTCGCCGATCACAGCTGTCAAAGACAGTTATTGCGAACAAAAAAAAACCTGAGTTTGCGGGGAAGGTAGAGGGAGAAGAAAAAAAGGGAGCTTTTGGGAGAGGGGAAGGAAAAAGCGATTTTCAAATGCTCCCACATCGGTTCGTTCTTATAACGGGCAGTGGGTGGACGATGGTATAGGAGAATCTTCCTGCAAAGAAAGGAAAAGAGAGGAACTTTAAAATTCGGATCGAACAAAAAAATCCTATAGACGTTCTCCTCAACAAGGAACCTATGGTATGTCAAAAAAGGAACAAAATCCGAGGGAGAGCGGCAGACGTAGTCAAAGGGGAAAAGGAAAGAGAATTGAAAAGACTAGGAAGTCGGATGGGGTCCTTGTCGAAGAGAAGATTGAACTGAAGGAAATCGATTGTGACGGCTATGCTCCGTTGATACCGGCAATGTTTTCGCAAAGTTAGGAGATAACTAACAGAGGAGAAACAATAGAAGAAACGGGAGGTGAAAAGAATGGATCATTCAAGTGACAAGACGAGGGAATTTGATCGGACTGGCCGGGACTCCCATGTCAAAGCTTCCAGAAGATGTCTCGAAGAAAAAAGGTGGGCTAAAACTAAGGGGTTATTTCGGGGGAAAGGGAAAAATCCGCGAACGAAACCCCTTGTTAAATCAGGAAAAGAATGAAGAAAATACAAAACCACTGCATCGAGAAGTCATGGTGTTCGCCTTCGAGTAGCGTAGCGGAGTAACAAAGACCTAAGGATGTTTTTACACAAGGAAGGAAGGGGAAGAATGTCCGTGTCGCACTCTAAACCGAGGGGACAAAATTGGTAGGGAGATTCTGAGACAAAGTTGAGGCGGAAGAAAATTTCCTCCTGGGAAAATCGATCGTGGGGGGAGGGGACTCACTTAACCCGGAAGATGCCGAGCGAGGAAACGCCGCAGCATGACTAAAAAGTAATAAAAAGTGAAAGGACTCCCCTGTCAGATGGAGGGAGGGGAAAAAGGTGAGGATATTTGTTAGAAAATGGGGGTTCAAGTCCTATCAGGTCCGGCTAGTGGGTTTTTTATAACTACTGATCAAGCAGTGGACAAATAAGGAAGAGAGGGAGAGGAACAAAAAATGAGGGAAGAGGGAAATGTCACAATGGTGGGGGAGAGTATGAGGCCTCGTTAAGATCCTCAGATGTGAAGCGAAGAGTGAAGCCACCTAGAGCTCTCCGGGAAGGCCAAGGCGGAAGAATCAATTCTATAACAATAGGGGAAAGAAGAAAAGGACTTAGAGAGAAAAGAGGGAGGGGGGCCGAGGGAACTTGTACCCTATGTCTCCGAACAATAGGGAAAATATTCTTCTGGTTTCGAAAGTGTCCAAATATCTATTTCATCATAGTGAGGTTATCCGATGAGGGAAGGATCGGATGGAAGGGAAGAAGGGACGTACACTTTGAGAAAAAGAAAAGAAACTAGTCGAACATGACTAATTCGGCTCCAACGTTGTAACAAACGATTACGAATACAATCCGCAGCGAGCAGGAAGGGAGTCGATGCTATGAAGGAATGGAGAGGTACAATGTTGAAAAAAACTCTCAAAGGGTCGATAGAATAGAGAGATCAAACGAGCCTGCTTCCGAAGGAGTAAGGGGGGTAGAGAAAAAGAGGAAAGGAAAAAGACGATCAAAGGAGGAGGTGAGAGTTAGAACACGCGATTCACGGGTTTGGGAGTTGATGTGGACCCTGACGAGATAAGACGAAGAGGGAGGAAAATACAAAGAGGAGGAAAAATTAAGAGGTCAGATGTGCCTCATCTATCGTATTCTGCTCCGCCAGAAAAAAACTCGCATCGGAGCTGGCGACTGAGGACGAAATCCGGGGCCGGGGTAGATCGCTTTGAGAGGACATGACTCCCACTTGGCTGTTCATTACGGGAGGCTTCGGGGAGGAAGGGCTGTGCCAAGGATGAGGCGAAGAATCTTCTAGAGCAAGTCAAAAGACGAAAACGACCTTCGTTCGCGAATCGGTGTCGGATGGACACCACGTCCAATATGACCGAGGGTATCCCGTGAAGTGCCAGGCAACAAAGAGGGACAAAAAAAGGGGGATCTTGGGAAGGGAATTTTAGGAAAAAAAAAAAAAAAGCCAAAAGTGTCGGAGGCGCTTAGTAAACAGCTTTCCTGGAGAATTCGGAAGATGCAGACGTAGAACGCTGCCATCACTGAATTGTAAGGAGAAAGGGGGTACGCGCGGGGACAAACCATAAAAAAGGCTAGCTTGTGATTCCCCACTTTTGTCAGTGATCGTCGAGAAAGGTACAACGGGGGAAGAACCACAATGGCCAACGAAAAAACTATCCTAAGGCGAGGCATCGGCGGAACTTCATGTCGTCTAGAGGAACCAGGAGATGAAAAGAATGTCGGAGCGATATGATAAATTTTGACTAAGTGGTAAAGGAAGACGGATGAATAGAGAGTAGAAAAAAAAAAACAACGTATGTATTATTTAGGGATGGGTCGACGAAGTGAGACATGCCGAAGGGGCTCAATGCTCGCCGAAATCGGGAAAAAATGGACAGCGTGAAAGGGGGAGGAATGAAAAAATCTTCAGAAAGGAAGAGGGATGCAGCGTTGGAGGCTTGCTAGGGGTTGGAGGCCCATGCGGGTGCCCGAGGTGGAGAGGGAAAGGGAGATAAAGCGGAAAAAAGCAGTAATCACACTCTCATTCAACTCAAGGGCAGCGGCGAAAGGCGAATAAGGACAAATGATGTGTCTCATCGGTATACGAAGAATCGGAAGGAGCGAAAACATAGCGGGGAAAAAGAACTCATCCTACAACGCAAGAGGAGAAAGTCGACACTCAACCTCAAGGCTAAGAAGTTCTGGGAAAGAGGGAGGGAGGGGAAACTCTAAGAAAAGAAAGGGGGGGCATATGGGGGAAGGAGGGGGTTCCACGAGCAACACGATCAATTGCAATTCTTAACAGGCAAAGAGACGTCGCGTGGAGAGCAGAAAAAAAAAAAAACGTAGGAAAGAGAGTTTCCTCAGGAAAGAATCGCAGTTCCTTAAAACACACAAGTTGTAAAAGTCATGCCTAGCATGACAAAAAGACGAGCCAGCAAACCAGGAGGACGGAAATTCACGCAGCTCAAACGCCTTGAGACGAGGCTGGGTTTGCAGGAGGGAAGGGAAATCTCTCTCTCCGAGGGGGAGGGAAGGGAGGGGCCAACAGGCGGGAAACATCTAAGATGGTTAATGAAGGACAGATGAGAGATGGTCACAAAAAAAATCTTCTTCTATCAGCCGGGAAAAGGGGAGAGAAAAGACAATCTAAAAAAAAAAAAGGGAGAGGGGTCTGCCGGGTAGACTGAACTAAAGAGATCGTAAGTGGGAGAGGGAAGCTACAGGTTCACGAAAGCTCACGGGAAAGCTATCGGTTGCGATCGTCTCGTCAAACTCTCAAGTGCGGCCAAAGTTTCCAAAAAAAATAGGGAAGAGTCATCTCTAAAGGAAAGGCTCGAGAAAGGCGAAGGAAGGAAAAAGAGGAAGGAACTGAAGGGCAGATTCTTCCAGCCGCTGCTAAATTTCAAAGTCGTGAAAAGAGAATCTAAAAAGAGAGAAAAAACACGGAGTATTGACCTCAGCTCAGTGAGAGCCTGAGAAACCAAAACAGAAAGTGTTGTAAAAAAAAAGAAAAAAAAAAAAAGCATGGCGAGGCGAGGACGCATAGGTAAACAAGAGCATAAAACAGCCCTCTAGAAAGTTTAAGGCTTAACTCTGTTTCGCGACTGGCAGGAATCAAAGGGGGAAGGCGCGATCCTCGGGGTCTAAGAAAGGAGAAGAGAAAAAAAGACTAGTCAGCGGCAAAGAAGAAGACAGACTTACCACAAAAAAGTGGGGAAATGGGCGTCACCGTCGTGTACAAAGTTATTCTGGCAAGGAGTTCCAGAGCTTCTAGTCGTAGGTTGAGCCAACTGTTCTTTCGTCTTAGGGGAAACAATCTCAAACCACTGACGTAAAGAGAAAAGTAGGAGGTAATGGCAAATTTTCTAAACCAAGTCCGAGAAGGAGCTACAAGAAGAAGGAGAAGGGGTGCTTAAAGTTAGATTGGTACGCATTCTCTGTCGCTCGAGCTCAACTTCTTAACCGGTCATTCTGACTTGTACAGTGAGGGAAAACACGGAATAAAAAAGGAAACCCTGGAGGGGAAAAAGGGGACACTTTTGTCTCAGAAGCACCATGGGGATCCACGCTTCCATCCCCGGGAATAGGGTTCAGCTCAGCACCTGGCGATTAAAACTTCTAACGTGAGACAACAGAATGAGGGCGGTATAACCAAGAGAAAAAAAAGCACAGGAGGAGAGGAGAAAAGTATCTTTCTCTCGGTCATGGGTCGAAGGAAAAGGCCGCGATGTAAACGGAAGGTAGCGAGGGTCCGCTTTCAAAGGTCAAATCAAACACCCAACACTGAGGGGGGAGGCACCACGCACTCGAAAAGAGAGGGGGGACGGAGAAAAACAAAAAAAACGCCATTCCTCTCTATGAACAAGTAAAACGCTTTGTCACGGTATTTGATTCAAACAAGCGTAACACAAAAAAAACCAAACAATGAAAAGGAGTTAGGAAGTAAGAGAGGGGGTAAGAGGGACTACCATTGTCCACTTCCTGTCCAAGCACGAGAAGTCAACGTCCACAAGTTAAAGCAAAAGTCATCTAGCACGGGACCATTCGAATTCAGAACATGGCGACATCTGTAAAAAAAGGGAACAAGGGAAGGGTCCAATGAAAAAGAAGGGATGCCTTGACCGACAGCACACACAAAAAACCACCCCCAAAAAAAACCAAAAAAAAAAAAAGGTGCCCTGGGAGAAGATCGATAGTTTTTTGGTTCTAGCAGATCGGAGGAATATCGATGTTGGAGCAAGGGGGGGCAGGGGGGAGGGGAAAAGACGCTTCCTACCAGAGTAACGCACTGAAGTACAATCTCAACGAAAGGGAAGCCGATCCGCTTGCCGAATTAGGGGAACCACGCCGAAATTGAGGAGCAGCGCAAAATGAAAGGGGTTGTGCTAAAGGAAGAAAAGGGGTGAGAGGGAGAAAAGTTTCGCGGAAAAAAAAAAGCGGGAGAAGACATTTTCAGTGAGGAAAAAGCGAGGGCCTTCGTCCAGACCTCGCGCTCCATGCGTCAAGAGATGAGACCGCTATAGGGAGCCCCTTGCGCCTTGCAAAGAGGCGGCAGGGGACGAGTGAAATGAGAAGAGGGCAGGGGAAAATCAAGAGCTCAGAAAAAAAAAGGGGGGGAATAGGAGAGGGGGAAAAGAAAATTCTACTCGAACGAGGAACAAAAACTCGAAGGCCAACGGGCCCCAGGGAAAAAACTCATGTACAGACTGGTCTTTAGTAAGGTGTCTTTAAGAAAGGTCGAACAGAGGGAGGGGACAGAACGTCAAGTTGGAGGAAAAGGAGAGAGTCGACCAGAAAAAAGAGCCTACACCATTTCTCCAGAGGGAAACAAAAACGGTCGTCGGCCAAGAACTGCTCCTCACCATTTAGTGTCTTGGGAGAAACCTAAAATGCGAGGGCAGCAAAGGGGGATAGAAAAAGCTGAGGATAGGGAGCTAAAGGGAGAAAGAATTTTCGCTGAGAGAGGGTAAGAAACTCCAATGATCAAATCAGATCCTGATATGATTGTCGACGATCGAACAAAATCTCGATCAAAGAAAGATCCACCGGGTAGGCTTCAAGGCCAAACGGAAACGGAGGACTGGAGAAAAGGGCTTGCTAGGGCTAAGTTTCCAGATTCGAATGGGTCCGTTCTAAAGGTGAGGCTTCCTAACATGGAAAATAGGGAGTGTGGACGTGATCTTATAGGCGTTACTAAGGGGGGGAAAAGTCAGGAGGAAAAAAGCATCGCGTAAGCGCAGAGAATCCAAAGTAGTTTTTGACGGGAATCCAAGTAAGCAACCGCAAACCGGGGGGACTTAAGGGAGAGGAAAGTCGCAAAATGGACAGATAAATGAAGGGGGGGCGAGGGAGCGGAAAAATTGAGGCAGTAAACTACTTTTATGTACTCAGCTTGAACGCGCGGTCGCTACGCTACCCACGGTTTATAGTCCGGCCTGAAGGATGGAGACACAAAGAAAGCGAACGAGAACATGGGGAGGGAAAGGACAAGAAAGAAGGATCTAGAAGAAAAAAGGACACATCTCCGAGAGGGGGGAAACCACAAAATGTTCATCGAGCGAGCTCTAAAAACACTTCAGTGATCCGGTTTGAGAGTAACCGGGGGGACTGCGAAAAAAAAAGGGGGAATCCTAAAACGTTACCTAAAGGGCTCGGGTGGACGTGGTAGCTCACTGTCAAAAAATCATGCCCGAGACGAAAGGAAAAAGGCAGCCTAGAAGCCGAAAATAGAAAACTTGAAAAGAGAAAAGAAAAAGGATTGCTGGTCAGCTCTTCGTAGGGTGGTAAAAAAAATGGCCATGGCCCTCAGCAATGACCGCCGGGCGGGTTGAGAGAGGAAAGAAAGAAAGCCTGTGGAAAGAACTCAGGGGGGAAAAGAAACATAAGTACGTCACAAAGGACGGTAACAAGTTAACCACTTGTGTAGACGTCAGGCTGAATATAAGCGACCTCAGATGGGACGCAAAGGGGGGGAGTGTTCTTCACCGAGAGGAAGAGGAAGAGGAAGGAAAATGTCCGTATAACAATCGTTGACAGATCGATTTCGAGAGAGAATTGGCGATGAAAAGGGGAACTCTTAGATTAGATCCAGACGTTAAAGAGGCGGATTGTTGTAGAGGGAAAGGAGAAAAGAGATTTCCTCAAGAGGGGGGGGAGCTCTGAATTTATCTTCTCTTCTTCCTTAAAACTCTTTAGCAACTGTATAAAGCTTCTGGGAAGAATCTCTTCGAATTCATGAGGAACACCATAGGAACGAAAATCCATAGGAGAGAGGAAAAAAGGGGCTATGCTCTGGCGGGTTTTGCTGCCATTTGACGCACTGGGCTATCGACATCGCTCGAAAAAAAGAAAGCTGACCGGGCGCTTCGGGAAGGGAGCGAAAAAATCAGGGGGGGAAGGAAGGTCGAAAGGGAGAAGGCGTGGAAGAGGGGAGAAAGTCTGCGAATGGCCTTTTTGGAGAGTGAGGTGGTAGCCCTTGACTCGTACCCATCGTAGACCAGATAGGGGAGAGACTTAGTTTACAGAGGAGGAAGGTGGGCAAGTCAGATCTATTCTTCTCCTCAGCACACAAGAAGAGATCAGCGCGCTGCGACGGCGACGACCGGGCTGTCTTTTTAGGGAGAGGGGGGGGAGGGGGGGTCGAAAGGAAAGGAAACAAACTTGGTTCGTTGGGAAAAGGAGATGGGCAGGGAAAGCTGTGATGATCTCAGAGACTGCGTACGAGAAAGACGCTACGCGCGCGACGCCTCGGAACAAACAATGATCTGGGTCTAAGTGGGTAAACCACGATCACACGGCATGATGCCGAGGTATCCTTCAGCATTGCAAAGGGGACAGATGGCCCAAGAAAGAAGGTCAGG
>Ga0179593_1379665_pt1 | contig 10337 bp, 19 predicted proteins | sample CZODoug2_1_08_16_FD_185931 | JGI IMG/M metagenome (GOLD analysis project Ga0179593, IMG submission 185931) | Vadose zone soil fungal communities from Angelo Coast Range Reserve, California, USA - CZODoug2_1_08_16fungal (PacBio error correction) | ecosystem: Environmental > Terrestrial > Soil >...
AAAAGACACAGGGTCTGAGTGTGGCTCGCTTCGTCCTAAAAGAGGAGAAAAAGAAACCTCGGATTAAGAGCGGTCTCCCGCTTGAATCCGGAGGAGGCACCGAAAGCTTTCATTGATGAGCGAACGAACTCCGCGAAGACAAAAAAAGAAAAAAAAAAAGCCCAACAACAACACAAAAAAGAGAAAGGAAAAAAAAAAAAAAAGAAAAGAAAAAAAAAAAGAAGAAGAAAGAAAGGGAAAAGAAAAAAAAAGGGGAGGAAAAGGGAAAGGGGAAAGAAAAAGCGAAGGGGAAAAAGAAAAAAAGGAAGAGCAAAAAAAGAAAGGAAAAAAAGAGTGAGTGATAGAGGCCCTATCGTAGATCTTATGTAAGGAGGTCGCTCTACTCTACCAAGGTGTACACAGTGTTGTCAGGACACCTCGGATCAGACTACTCCCCTTTTATAGTCGTTTCAGTAGAGGTGCCTAAAGCTCCTTAAAAAACCGTGAAAATAGAATCCCACTCGAAAAACCTATACTTAAAACAGAGAAGAATTTCTCAAAAGGAAGAAAAAGAAACAAAGTGCTTAGGAGAGATCAAAAAAGGAAAACACGTAAGGGGAAGGAAGAGAGTGAATAAGAAGTTAACCACACGAAGCCTATTGGTCCCAAAGCCGCGCATAAGTGATTCCCTCGGAAATAAGTCCTTTGAGTTCGCGTGGGAAGAAAAGGAAAATCAGCGTCCTCGCCATCTGAAATAGAAGCTCACTCTCAAGAGGACTTGGGGGGAAAAGACTGTCTGCGCCAATGCTACAGACCGAAAAGAAAAAAAAAGAGGCGACAAACAGAAATGAAGAAACCAATCTAAAAGAATGAGACTTAGCATTGGAAAGCTGAAGAATCGAAGAAAGAAATCGGGCGTTTGCAAAAAAAGAGTCGAAAACGTCACGAAAAACACCCCCGGGGAAGAAGGATAAGTCAGAATGTCGCTATCGGAAAAAAATCTAATCCCGAAAGAGCGGGAAAAAGAGGGAAAGAAATATATGAAGGAAGAAAAAAAAAAAGAAGAAAAAAAATGAAGAAAAAAGTAAAGGAAAGGAGAAAAAGAGAATCAAAAAAAAAGGAGCCTTAAGGGGCGAAAGGCGAAAATCACCCAAACAAGTCGCCGCCAACAGAAAAAAAAAAAAATAGACATCTATGAACTCAGAAATCCGGGGAGACCCTGCATATAAGGGGGGAGAGAGTAAGGGAATGAAAAGAAAAAGGAAGGAGAAGGGGGACAAACGCCACGAAGGCCATGAAAGAAAAATCTGGAACGGGCTCAAAATCCCGGGGCCAGGCGCTTCAGAGGAAAAGGGGAAGGAAGAAAGAAAAATTGGGGAAAAAAAAAGAAAAATGCTACGAAAAGAATCGAAAAAAAAGAGGAGAAAAAGAAAAAGGGAGAAGAGGTAAAAGAGAGAAAAGAGAAGAAGGAAGGCAAAAAAGAGGCTATCGGTACAAAAGATTCACCCGAAATCGGGAAGGAAATATATTAAAACATGAGGGGGAAGAAAAGGAAAAAGAGAAAAAAGGAAGGGAAGAGGACAAAAAAAAAGAGAAGGGGGGAAGAAAATAGAGAAAGGAAAAGGAGGAAAAGGGAAGGGGTGGGGGATGGTAATCGGATAAAGGGGCCAAAGGGGGAAAAGGGAAAAAAAAAGGGGAGAAAGTGAAGGGAAGTAGAAAAAGGGGGGGGGAGGGGAGAAAAAGGAGGGGAGAGAAAAAGGGAGGGAAGGGAAGGAGAAAGAAAAAAAAAAAAGAAGGGGAAATAAAAAGGAAAGTGAAAAAGAGGGGGAGGACAATAGGGAGGGAAGAGATTAAGAAAAAAGAGAAAAAAAAAAAAAAGAAAAAAAAGAGTAGAAGAAGGGAGAGGGGGCGAAAAAAAGGGGGGGGTTCTAAAGGGAAACACAATCAGCCCTCGCAGGGGCAGGAGAGGTCAAAGAAAGGGGAAAAGAAGGCGAGAAAAGTGCTCACAACCCTTCTTTCCTCGAAAAATCCAGGAAAGAGAGAATAAAAAAGGAGATGCCTGCATACGAGCTCCCCTTCAGCTTTGAACAGTCTTTTCATCGGTCTTTTTCAAAGCCAAAGTCGGACCTTCTATCCAATCACGGGTCTCGTCGTGAACTCAGGGGCGTCTCGGCGTTCTGTGTTCTGCCTGGACCTGCTCGGCCTTGCCCGTGAGGGAAGTTTTAGTACCAGGAGGAAATCCGGCTGGCTGTCAAAAGAGATCCAAAAAAGGAAAAGGAGAAAAAAGAAGAAAGAGGGTACGAGGAAACTTAGGGTAGTTCTTAAAAAAAAAACTATGTGGGAAGAAAAAAGGGGAGTATTTGAAATTGCCAAAAGTGACGTAAAAAAAAAAAAGCAAAAAAAAAAAAAAAGGAAAAAAACAATCAGAAAAGAACAGACCAAAATCTCCGCTCAAAACGATACACTAAAAAAAAAGGGGGGGGAAAAGAGAAAGAAAAGGAAGGAGAAAAAAGGCGTCCGTTCCAGGCGGCTGAATAAAAGTTAGAAAAGAAGATCAGATCAGGAGCGAAGTACTAATGCCTGCGAGGAGTAGACTTTGGGATTCCTGTAGAGGGGACGGTCGTCAGGAAAAAAGGACTACAGAAAAAAATACACTTCTGATTAAGGATCCGCTCTGGGGAAGGGGCGGCAAATAGCCGATAGGGTAGCGAGGGATAAGAGGGAGTCCTCGAGTAAAGCGGTAATGAAACTTAAGAAAAATCGCACAACCCGTTCAACTAACGGGACTAACACAAAAAGCCAGATAAATCCGCGGACCACAAAATGAGGGCACAGAAATCTACGAAGACGACGGGACAGCCCAAAAATCAAAGTCGTATTAAAATCCAATGGCGAAAAAAAAAAGAAGGAGAAAAGGGAAGAAAAAAAAGGGAAACGGGGAAAGAACTATATCTCCTGAGATCGTACGACGAGAATTTGGGTCGGGTAAAAAAAAAGGCCATCAAAAAAAAAAGGATAAAACCAAAGGTGAAAAAAAAAAAAACCTAAATAAACTAGGAGGAAATCAGGTAGTGCGAGGGGGGGATGGAAATGCTTGAGGAAACCTACAGAAGCACACAGACACGTAAAGTATACAAAACAGTCCCGACAATAATGTCTAACAGAGGGAGAAAAGAAAAGCAAGAAAATGAGGGGAACACTGAACCTCTTGAGGACGTTCGCAGAAGGGAACAACAGATGGGTAAAATGAGCCATTAAGAAATGATCGAGAGAATCAAAGGTCCAAATCTGATAAGCGGGGAAAAGAGGAAAGCGCAAGATCGGAGAGAGCAAAAAAAAAAAAAAAGGAAGAGAGAGAGCACTCCTCAGATCGGACAATTAGAATGGTTGGGGAAATTTATGATGGTGGGAGGTAGAGCAGAAAAAAGGAGAGAAAAGAAAAAAATGACGACATAGAAAAATGTGAAGACTAGAGAGAGTCTAAGGATTCACAGAGGGAAAAGCGCAAAAGAAAAAGCGAAATCGTATCACGTGAGTCAACACTGCCAGACGAAGATAGGAAACGCGAACAAAAGAAAAAAAAGATCGATGAAAATCTCCCGATAGGCGTGCGAGAAGGATTTGACCTGAAAAGACAAAGGAAGAAAAAAAAGTTAAAAAGAGAAACTTTCTGTCGGTAACAATAAAACTCGGAGAGAACTGGAGTTGTGTCAAAAGGGGGAAAAAGAAAAAAGCGAAACATGGGTTACAGATCACAAAAAGCGAATGAAGATCAAGCTCGGAGAAGGGAAGGGAAGAAAGAAAGAGATAAGCGTCCTCCAGAAGGCAGGAGAACGTCTTAAATTGGGCGAGACAAGAAGAATTTAACAGGGGCTGAAACCCCAAAACAAGGACTAGGAGAACAAAATTCAGGACTCTATCTTCAACATAAAGAGAAAGACAAGTCGACCAAGAGGTCAATCGAAAAAAGAAAGGACCAAAAACGGGGAGCGATTTTTATTGACGATCATGCGATGACAAGAAGAGAAAATCCACGGGTTGGGAAAGAAAAAGAAAAAAAAAGAAAAAAAAGAAAAAAAGGAGGCTTGGGAAGAACAAGAGAGGGACGAGCGCAAGAAGAACATTTTTCACCTTGCACCCGCTAAAACAAACGAACCGGGGAGAAAAAGAGCCAAAAGAGTTAGGAGAAAAAAACTTTTACTAACCTTGAAAGGCCAGGGGATCCAAAAAAACGGGGAGATTTCCGGCAAAGACACGTTGGATAACAAGAAGAGTAAAAGAACCATCGAAAAAAAAAAGAAAAAGCCCGCCGCTAAGGGGGGTTCGCGCGGAACATAATCTTAAAAATGAGAGTGGGTTCTCACCAAAAAGGAATGATTGGGCGAGGCAAGGAAAATGAATTCACTAGCTCAGAGAGAAAAAACCACCTGGAGGAAGGGGGCAAAACAGGGATCATTCTATCTGCCTTGGGAAAGCCTCGGTGAGCGCTGGAGAAGAGAAGACCCTTCGAAGAAGACAAGCCGAGCGAAGAAAAAGTGAATTGACAGAAAATAACTAGCGTATGAGGGGGAACCCGGGATAAGGGAAAAAAAAAAAAAAAAAAAAAAAAAAAAAAAAAAAAAGAATGGAACCAAAGGGTAGAAAAAAGGTAAAAGTCTTAAAAACAAAAAAAAAAAAAGAACAAAAAAAAGATCCTGCGGTTTGAAGTTCTAAGGCATGGAAGAAAGGAAAAAGAAAAAAAAAAAAGAAAGAAAAAAAAAAAAAAAAAGGAAAGAGAAAGAAAAAAAAAAAAAGAAGAAAAAGAAAGAGGGGGGAGAAAAAAAGAAAGAAAAAGAATCCTGGGGAAAAAAAGGAAGAACGAACGGCAAGCGGGGGGGGGAAGAGAAAGAGAAAAGAAAAAAAGAGGGAAGAGGAGGAATCTCAGAAGGGGGAGGGAGGACAGGTAAGGAGGGGAAAAGGAAAAAAAGAAAAAGGAAAGTGGAAAAGGGAAAAAGGAGGGAGGAAAGAAAGGTAAGGAGGGGAGGGGGAAAACAGGCATCGTTAAACGGAAGAAGAGAAAAAGAAAGAGGGGAAAAGGGAAACGGAAGAGGGCAGCGAGAAAGAAGAGAAATTGAAAGCCAGAAGGAAGGGGAAAAAATTTAAAAAAGTTCTCAATCTCTCGTGAAGAAAAAAGACTGAAAGCCCGTGGGCTACACCCCACGGACAAAAAAGACGGGAACCCCAAAAATTCATAGAGGCAAAAATCTCAAGAAGTGCATAAGCTCTCCTAAAAGTAGGGTCAATGGGTCATTGCGAAATCGCAGAAACTTAGACGGAAATAGGAAGGGGTGAGAGGAAGTAGACCGTTGGGGGTGGAGGGGGTCAGAACAACTCAAAGAGGGGGAAGGAGGGACTCAAACCAGGAAAGTACCTTGAAAAAACTGCGGGAAAGGCCGATACCAAAATTCTTCGGGGAAATCTCAGACTTACCAAGGAAGAAAAAAAGCAAGGGGGGAAAATCGTTCAGAAAAAAGTTGACAAGAAGAAAGAAGAAAGGAAACAACCTGAGGAAGAACTCCTAATCATTTCATAAAAAACTTTAACAGTCTTGATCAGAAAAAAAAAAAAAAAAAAGAAAAAAAAGAAAGAGAAAAGAAGAGAAAAAAAAAAAAAAAGAAAAAAAGAAAAGTAAGAAAAAAAAAAGGAAAAAAGAGGGGGGAAAGAAAAAAGAAAGAAGAAGGGGAGGAGAAGAAAGGGAAAAAAAGAGGGAGGAGAAGAAAGAGAAAAGAAAGAGGGAAAAGAAAAAAAGGAAAGAGAGAAAAGGAAAAAAAGAGTAGGCCAGAACTTTAACTTTAAAAGGAAACCCTAAAGAAAAGAAAAGGCTCTTAGGACGAAACCAGATATAAAAAAAAAGAGGCTAGGGGGTCTACAACGACGACACGATCTACCATGAAAGTGGGTAAACACTCTGGAAAAATGGGGGAGGGAAAGGCTGAAGAGAGGGGGGAACTGACTCACCCATACAAAAGGAGAGAAGGAGAAGGGGGGGCAGAAGAAAACGAAAAAGAAAAAAAAAAAGAGGGGAAAAAAAGGAAAGGAGGGAGGAGAAAAGGAAAAAAAAAAAGAAAGAATAAGGTCAAAGAAAAAAAAATCCAAATTCAAAGAATAAACGCGAGCGAAAGAAGCATATACAAGGGGAAAAAAAAGAAAGGAGGCTTGGGAGCAGCTCCTTTAGGGAAGAAAAGAGAAAGAGAAAAAAAAAAGACGAAAAAGGAAAAAGAAGGAAGAAAAAAAAAAAAAAAGAAAGGGGAGAAAAAAAAACGCGAAACACAAATTTAAACACGAATAGACTACAACTGCTAACAGAAAAGAGAAGAAAAAAAAAATCACGCTCCACTTACGAACTTGAAAAGTTTCAGGACAATAACGAGGAGCAGACCGTGGTCGACGTGTGTCTGACAGAATACTTAAAAAGGAGGGGAACTGAAAAACGCCTCTTACCAGGAAATCCGTACGAGCTCGAAAAAAAAAAAACTAACTTAATGAGGTTCATAAACGAGTGATGGACAAGGAGGGAAAACAAACTAAATTCTTCTACTACTGAAGCGTAGAAAAAGGGGAGGGGGTCAACTCTATACATCTAAGCTGGAATTGGCAACGGAAAGAAGAACGGGAATTGAGTTGTGGTCCCGGCTTAAGATGGGGGAGGTTTTCGAGGGGAACCAGATATGCAACGTTGGTTGGGACTCAGGTCTAGGGGTCATCTATTACTAGGAGAAAGAGCCTAAAGGGAAGGAATCTGCTTCCGCTAAGGTGGGGGTCTCATACCTGCATGAGAACGTTTCGTTAGCAGACAAGACTCACTCGAGAGGATACCGGGGTGGGAGCATACAGATAGACAAAAAAAAAGAAGCGCTGCTGTCCAGAAGGGGATAGAAGACTTTCCGAGAAAGGACGACGAGGAGAAGAGAAAACGAACTTAAAAGGAAAGAAAGACGAGGAGCGCAACCCATAAAAAAAGAATCGTTTGCAGAAAAGAAAACCACGCACGGACGTAAGGATCTAGTAAAAGAAAGGAAAAGGAGAAGAAGACTAGAGATAAGAAAAAAAAAAGACGATGAACAGAAAAAAAAGAAAAGGGAAAAAAAAGAGAAAAGAAGTCAAGGAAACATTTTTTACGAAATCCCAATGGGGAGAGTCACCAGGACAAAAAAGAAAAGGAGAAGAAAGTGTGAAGGAAAGAGGTACGAATACCCAAAGGGGGGGAAAAAAAAAAAAAGCGGGAAGCATCGAACGAACTACAAAGCGGCAAGGAAAGGGAAAAAGGAAGTTGCGTTATAGGACGGAGAAGAAGCAGAGCATTTCTCGAAGGGACTGAGGTGAAGGAAAAAAAAAAAAGAAGGAGAACAGCGTCGGGACCGAGACCAGGGGGAAAAAATATCGGTACTTCGGGTCAAGCGAGTCTTCGTGAGATCAACCCATGAGCCAAAATTGCCAGAGTAAAAAGAAAAAAATAGAGAAAAAGCGGACTGACGAGGAAACTCCGGGAACCAAGTCTGGAGGCGCTCCGAGAAATGAATCAAAAAACGAATGAGAAACCTGTTGCTGCTTTACAAAAAGGGAAGAAAGAAAAAAAAGAAGAAAAGGAAAAAAAGAAAGAAAAAAACCTACTGTAAAATATTCTAAATCGCCAGAAAAAGCGCAAAACTACTAAGGAGGGAAACACGGGGCAAGAAAAAAAAAAAAGTGATGCAACGAAGGCTGGTAATAAAAGAGCGGTTTTATCGACGTTGAGAAAAGAAAAAAAAAATTCGGCCACGAGAGCTAAAAGAAAAGTCAAAGAGGATTAACGCAGACGGCTTCGAGAACTAACTAGAGAGAAAAAAAAAAGAAGGGTATGGGGGATGCAGTTCTGCAATCGGCAGTAGGACAGGAGAAGAAAGAAGACGGTGAATCGAGCAGCGCGGAATAGGGGAAGAAAAAAAAGATCAGATCCACCATTTCAACGGGGAGAGGAAAAGCGGATTCACTCTTCAGAGTCGAAAAGGAAAAAAAGAAAAAAGAGCAAAAAAAAAAAAAGGAAAAAAGAAAAAGCCGGGAATTTTCTGCGCAAAAAAGAAAAAAAAAAAAGACTAGACCTTTCCAATAAGACAAAGAAAAACACACCGCAAAGCCTACAACAAACAAACACATATCGAACGGAAACTAACAGAAGTTAAGGGACATATTCGCAAAAGCGAGGGACTTTGAAGATGTTATCCCTCTAAGAACGACGAAGGTTGGCGGAAATAAAGCAAAGAAGAAAAAGAAAAAGGGGAGTCCTGTTAAAAAAAAGAAAAAAGGAGAAAAAGAAAAAAGGAGAAAAGGAAAGGGAAAAAGAATCCGTTGAGCTTACGGAGATCCTCGCGGGGAGTGAGAGCGGCTGTCGCTCAAAAACAAAGCGGAAGACAGCAGAAAAAACCTCTTTTGAGGGGAACTCCAGCGGTGACTGGTAAACACCGCTTTGCTAAAGAGAAAAAGGAAAATCACTACGCACTAACGAGAGTTAGCAGGGGGAACACACTGGAGAGAGTGGAAAAAAGAGATAGCTGAGTGGGCTTAGGAGCAGAAAAAAAAAAGCAACCGCTGGTTCAGCATTCAAGCAAGCGAAAAAAAACTAGAATAACCCTAGGTGAGCTGGATCGATAACTAAGGAAAAAGGAAAACAAACCAAAAAGATCTCAGGGGTGATCGAGCGAAGGAGGGGAAGCGCGACAGATAGAAAAAAAAAAAAACCATCTCGGCAAAGAAAAAGTGCAATCAAAAAAAAAAAAAAAAAAGGGAAAAAAGGAAAGAAAAAGAAGAAGGGGGAAAGACGGAAAATCGAAGATGGGCAAGAGAAGTCCTATCATAAGTCCTTGGGTAGGCGGACCAACGAAGAGGTTTCCGCTATGGCGCGCAATCTTGTCCTAAAGGAAAAAAGAAGAAAGGAGCAAGCAGACGTGGGGAATCGAGGAGACTCAAAAAGAACCTCTCAAAAGGGAGTCATGGCAAAAAAAAAAAAAAAAAAAAAAAAAAAAAAAAAAAATTCCAATCCAAAAAAAAAAAAATAAGGACGTGGTACCGGGAGATACTCGAGACTCAGAGAGGGTGCACCTCCATTAAACCCGCTAACTGGTTTGGTGCTCTCAGGGCAATCTCGGGTCTTTCGTCCGCGAGAAAGTACATCGCGGCGGTTGGACGAAGGCGAGAAGGCGTAAGAAAAGCATACCGTTGGCAGTACTTTCATACCATAAATAGACCAGCCGACACCAGAGCTTCCCCATTCTAAGAGGGGAAAAAGAGTATTAGACCGGAGAAAACAGCAGCCGTGGCGAAGTGTTTCATCACCCAACAAAAAGGAAGTGCTCAACAGGAGAAATCGGCGATCATTGTGGGAGTAACGAAGTCCACAGTTGGGGGGTGCTTGAGGTCGACCTCCGGAATTTATCGGCGCATCAAACCCAGTCCCTAATTATTAAACTTTTCCCACTCAAGTGTAACTTTAGGCCTACCGCTATCACTCGACCCCAGAACATTAGCCTTGACCGTGGTCGGGAGCACTATTGCCTAGCAGGGACTGCCACGAATAAACTCTAACTCCATAGGAAAAACCAAAACAAAGAATCATCCGACCGTCTTCAGGGAGCAAAAAAGAAGAAAAAAAGAACTTCTCAAAACTCGGAGGTAGATATTATTGTAAACAAACGGAATAAAGGAACTATAGGACGAAGATACGGGGGGAGAGAAGGCAAAAATCGGGAAAAAAAGGGAAAACGATCTTGGAAAAAGAACGGCTGCAAGGTCCTGGCGAAACAAAAAGGAAAGAATTGAAGGAAACCAACCAATTCTTTGTTGGTTAACACAAAGGGGGGCGGGGGAGGCAAGAGGATCACTCCTCCAGCGACGGGGTGTGACAGGGGCTTAACCTATGTCGGGTTGAAAGGGGGGGATCTGCGAGGATCAATCAACCTCCTTCATAAAGGGGGAAAAGGGAAGCCGAATCACCAGGATCGGAGAGGGAAAGCAAAAAAAAAAAAGGGAACTCCAGGAGGAAGACTGAACTAAAAGCTAAGGAGCGATCTTTGAGGATGGCGGCGCCAAGAAGAAGAAAAAGGACCGAAAGGAGAATCTCTGCGGAGCGATAAGCGCAATAGCATCTAAAAAAAAAAAGAAAAAATCGAACGTGGGGAGAAGAAACAAAAAAGTCCTCAGGCAAAAAATGAGGGTAACTCAGGGCTAAGGGGGGGCGGGCAACCAAAGGGAGATTGCAGGAAACAGGAATACCACCGGAAAGAAGGAGATACATCAAGTCGTAGAAAAGACGCAGCAGAAAAGAAAAAAAAGAGGACTTTACAAGA
>Ga0179593_1411022_pt1 | contig 10337 bp, 24 predicted proteins | sample CZODoug2_1_08_16_FD_185931 | JGI IMG/M metagenome (GOLD analysis project Ga0179593, IMG submission 185931) | Vadose zone soil fungal communities from Angelo Coast Range Reserve, California, USA - CZODoug2_1_08_16fungal (PacBio error correction) | ecosystem: Environmental > Terrestrial > Soil >...
GGAGGGGGCCCAAGGGACGGCGGCAAAGGTCAAAACCTTTTTAGTGTAGCATATGGGGGGAAAAGGGGGAAAAAATTTGTGGTGCCTCGGGGAGGGGGGGGGGGGGGGGAGGTCCCAAGCAAAGCTTGGATTGGTGCGGGGCGGATGTTGCAAACGTTTGGTTCCACAAGAGGGAGGCAACCAAAAGTCGCCCATATTAGTACCACACCCCGAACGCGGGGGGAAAGAGGGGGGAAAAAAAAGGTTGGTTAAGAAAGAATGGATGTAGGTTTGGCAACTGCGGCCCAAGGAAAAATGGAGAGGGTAGGTTCGGAAAAACGGGCCCAGGGGGAGGGGTTTGGCGGGGTACCAACGGGATCGGTTTAATAAAAGGGTGGGGGTCCGAAAGAGTATCGGGGCGAAGGGTGGCCGTCTGGGCCAATGGGGGGGGGGGGGGATTGGTGGGAAGGGGGGTCTGGGTGTCCCGAAGAGTGGTTATACGGAAAAAGGAAAAGCCCAGGGCGGGGGGGAACATAACAAGTGTTTGGGGGGGGGGTGGTTTTTTAAAAAATGAAAAATGACCAACAACGTCTATTCCTGGGGACGGTAGAGGGTCATTGAAAACAAACGGTGGTTGCAAAGGTACCAGATTGGGGTTCACTGGAAGAGGGGGAGGGGCAACCAAAAAGGACGTTTTGGGTGGGTTTCTGTAAGAACCGAGGGAAAGAACGTCTTTTTGGGGGGGGGGGGGGATAGTAAGCGCCTAATTTAACAAAGGGAAATTTGGACTTCGGAGTATGCCTGTCTGGGGGGGGGGTGGAGGGGTAAAGGAGGGAGAAAGAGGGGAAAAGGGATGAAAGGGGTTTTTGGGGTCATTAAAAAAATGGGAAAGAACTAAAAAAAAAAGTTGCCGCCAGACACGGGGGAAAGGGGAAAAACACAGGGGAAAGTCGTCTGAGGAATGGGGGAAAAAGGGTGCGTTTACAGTTTACAAGGGAGGTAAAATGATCATAGGAGTTACTGGGGGCGGGTAAGTGGAACGTTTGTTAAAAAACAGGAAGGCGGCAACGCCCCCGTGTGCCAAGAACGGGGCCTACTTACAAAGTAAGAGGGGGGGGACTAGCCACGGGGTGTAAAAAAAAGGAGCGCGGACAAAGGGTGGGAGGGGGAAGGAGGACATTAATGTGCGTAGTGGAAGTACCGGCTCTGTCTGGGGCAAAGGTTGGGAATAAGAGGGAACTACAGAAGCATGGGGGCAAGCCGGGGTAAAGGGGAATTCAAGGATCAGTGGGTGTCAGGGGGGGTGTAAAAAAAGGGTTACGAAACCTCATCAGGTCCACGATGAAAGGGTGCATAGCAGTGTCGGTATCGGAGAGAGAACGCAGGCAATCAATTTAGCGTTGGAAAAAACAAACTGGGGGGACAAAGCGTGTTGGTTGTGAAGGTAAAGGGTGGTTATTGTGGCAAGAAAGGAAACAGCGGGAAAATTACCTCCCAAGAGGAACCGATGACAGAAGGTGATTGATGGAGAAAATTGTGGGGAAGGGGTTGGGGGTCCAAGGGGGGGGAAGCCGCGCCAATCAGCGGTAATCCCATTGGCGTGGAGGTAATTGGAAAAAAAAGGGCCAAAAATGGAATGAACTGACAAGGGTGGGTGAGGAAAAAGAAAAAAAAAAACATTCAAAATATCAACTGGGGGCACACCATGGGGAAGCCGGGGTGCCTCGTTATAGGCAGGGGATTTAAAAAGGTTGGTGGTGGGGAAAAAGGGGAGACAAAATGGAGTATGGGATGGCGTGAAGAAAAAGAAAGGAAAACTGGACGCCGAAAACAGGGGAAAAAGTCACAAATACGAAAGGAGGCGGAAAAATGATCACATGAGAGAAAAAAGGATAGGGTTTTAAAACTTGACTCAACAACTGGAGAGTGGGATCGGCCAGTGGAAGGGATCACAAAAAAAAATAAATTAAAATCCCGTTCAGAAGATAAGGGCGGGGGGGAACAACGAGCGGACCGCGAGAGGGGGGGGGACTGATCTAAAGGTAAAGGTGCGAGCGGGTGGGTACAAAAACTTCGCCAGGGACCAAGGGTACGGAAAAAAAGTGGGGAAAACTAGAAACCTGCGGTTTTTTCATGGTGGCAAAGGGCGAAATAACGGCCCAGTGTTTGGAAATGGAAAAGTAGAATGGGGGGGGGGGGGGGGGGCATAAAGGAGGATGAAGAAGTGAAAAAGAGATAGCTTGTGCAAGGGGGGGGGGGAAAAAAACCACCAAAAAACGGACTTGCAGAAAGCAGCCAGTTGGGAGGAGGGGGAGGATGGGCGAGCAACAAAAGGAAAGGGGGGGCGTTTGGTGTGGTTTGGGGGGGGAACACAAAAGCAAGGGGGGGGGCGTTATATCAGGGGACGAAAAGGGAAAAAAGAGGGAAAAGGGCACAGAAACCAAAAATTATTTGGAAAGAAAGAAAAACAGGTGTGGTTTTACATCCGTAGGTGGTGGGTGAAAATATCGGGGGAGGGGAAGGGGGGGGAAAAAGGGACACTTGGGAAGGAGGAGGGGAACAAAAACTCGCATCCTCAGACCGTCCGGTTTGAAAGGGGTTGATCAACACGGGGAACAAACAATCAGTCAATCCGAGAAAACAAAGCAGGGGAAGGAGGGAAAGAGGGAAAAAAAGAATGAGTTGGGGGGGAAAGAAGGGGGTGAGTTATCAACACTGAAAAAGTCGCAAGGTCACACAAAATGGTCTTCTCATTCGTTTGCCAAGTGGGAACCACTAAGAAATGAAGCAAACAAAAACGAATGAAAATCAAAAAGGCTAGGGGAAGAGGTACACTAACATGGGGGTGGGGATACGAACAAGTTTAACCGAGCAACGGGAACGGGGGGGGGGGGTGGCCCCGGCCTACCACCACTGTTGAATGGAAGCCTAACACACAAAAAACACACGCAAGAATTTGTGGGGAGTAAGCCCATACCCTCAACGGAAATACTCAAACTGACAAAGGTGAAAAAAAAACTGTGACGGGGGGGGGGAAACCGTGGAACAAAATCGAAAACGAGTACAAGGAGATACAAAAGTGGGGTAAGGGAGGTAGGAAGAGCCGTGGGGGGCTTAAGACAGGCGTACAAAAGGTCGGAAATCAAAAGTTGGAAAAACGAAAAGGTGAGAAGACCACGCAAAACAAACATTGGCGGTACGGGTTCGCGCCCGTGTACAAGGTGAAGAGGAAAAAGCCCTGCCCTTGTTAGGGGCAGAAAAAAACCCTAGAGGCCAGGAGGGTGTTGGAACAAGAAAGGGGGAAAAATCTTTTTGGGGGAAAACAGGGGGAAAAGACGAACATGAAAAAATATGTAGGGGGGGGGATTCAGGAAACTGGGAGAGAAAGCTTCAAAAACTCTGGGGGAAATTGTGTCCAAAACCAACGAAAAAGTGGTAACAGGGGGGAAACGAGAATCAGAAGGGGGGGGACAGCAATCGGTCGCGTGACGGGACGATGAGGGGAACGAAAAGCGGGACGTGAGTCACCAGCGGGAAGAAAAGGGTTCAAACCAAAAGAACCGGTAGACTCGATGAAAAAAAAGAAAAGCCCAAAAGTGGTCAAAAACAAAAGGAAAACTACCCGGGGGGAAAAATTGTTAGGGGGGTCAAAAGAAAAAAAACGCACTATAGGCCAAGGGTTCAATGGGGGAAAAAAAAAAAAAAAATGCTCATGGCCTTCAAGCAGAACAAAGAGGGTGACCCTAAAAAAAAAACTCAAAAAGGGGGTGCAGGAAAAAAAAAAAAAGAATGACGGGGGAAAAGCCCCAGGTTGGGGGGAGGGAATGGTGCAAAAAAAAATGTGTTAAAAACCGCAAACAATTAACCCAAAAAACAACAACAGACTGTCACAAACACGTTTTGTTGGGAGACAAAGGCAACCGAAGAGAAGCTCGGGGAAAAAAAGAGCAGGAAGCAAAAGCAGGAAGCCCAGAGCTGAATAAAAAAAAAAACGGGTCGAAAACCACATCGAACAGAGACGGTAATCCACTGAAACCCGCGGGTGTGGAAATGAGGAGTCCAGGGAACTATGACAACTGGACGGGGGGAAAAAGAAGACCGGCAAACACAATAGCAATACATGGTGGGTGGAACAAGGGAGAAACGCGTACGGTTACCTGGGGACTGAGAAAGAGACATTGAGGGAATAATACACGGTGTCCCACGTGTCTAACAACTGGCTGGGGGGGGGGGGGGAAAGTCCAAAACTGGGAGGAAAAACGACTACAAAATACGGAACGACGTAAGAAACAGAGAAGCACGGATAAAAGGGTTAAACGGGGGCAAAATAGGAGTCACAATGGGCAAAAGCAAATCAAAAGGAAAGCAGCAGGGTATTGTGTCAATACCAGGGGTCGGCCGAAAAAAAGAAAGGTAAAACGTCGGGGAAAGCGGATTATCAACAGAAGGCAACGAAGACATTTTGGTCAACCATATTGAAGAAACGGTTTGAAAAGGGAAAAACACAAAGAAAGGAAGTCATAAAAGGGAAAAAATAAAAAGGGCCAGGGGAAAAGAAGAGAAGAGAAAAAAAAAAAAGAACCAACACATAACAGTAAGTTTTGGTGGGAGGGACTACAACAAAAAAATGCGGGTGGGCAGGACCAACAATTGAAACCTGCTAAACCCAGAGAAGACCCACGGGAAACAACCGCCAAAAGCAAAAAAAAGCACAAAATGAACACTTGAAGCCGGAAGGTGGTACAGTGTGAAACAAAATGGACAAAACAACGTGAGGGGCACCGGAAGGCATTGTTTGGTAAACAAAAGATTAAATGACATGAAAAAAGAAAAGAAGACCCAACAAAATAGTGGGGGGGGCCAGAAGGAAACAGAGCGATTCACGAGGCAAGCCCCCACAACCAATAACGAGTCTAAACTCAAGAAAAATATCGTCGAAAAACCGCCAAGAGAGGGAATGGGAAAAAAAGTTCAAAAAAAAAAGAGCAGAATCAAAGGCAAGAAAAAAGCCCGAGGACACGAAACAAAAAGGGGAACGATTGGCAAAAGTTTTGGTTGGGAAAGAGGAAAAAAACTTGATACTTCGGGAGTAACCCAAGCCACCCTGAGCAAAAAAGACACGAGCAAAAAAGGGGAAAAAAACGGAGAATGAAAGAAAGGAAAGGAACCAAGACCGGATTAGACAAAAAAGATCACTCTCGGAAAAAACCCCAAAAAGGATGGGTAAAAGATAGGGAAAAAGGGAAAAGGATGTATAAATAGGGAACTACAGGGAGGCAAAGGAGGCCATGAGTGTTCCGGGCGGTCACAGAAGAAAGACTTTAATAGGGGGGGGGGCAAACCCGGAACGGGTGCAGCAGGGGGAGAAAAACTTGGGAGGGGGGGGGGAGGGGGGAAAATTGGAGAAATACGGGTTTCAGTAAAACAACTGGGAGCAACCAAATCGCAAGAGAGAAAACGACGAAAGACCTATAAAATTTGGGGGGGGGCCAGAAATCGGAAATACGATATTATGGGGGGGGGGGAAAAAGGGGACGGGCCCAATGACAAATGCGAGGGGGGAAAAAAAAGCTGGAAAGGTTTTTCAAAGGGAAAACGGTGGAGGAAAAGGGGAGACTGGGGGGGGGGGGGGTTAAAAGGGAAAGACAGCGGTATCCTCTGGGCAACGGGGGATGAAAAAGGTGGGGTTTGGTAGGTGAGGGGGAGGGGGACCTCAAAAAAGGGGGGGGGTATCACCGGGAAAAATAAGGAAACACAAAAAAAAAGGGGAACGGCCATCCAAACAAGGGGGGGGGGGGTTGGCAGTTGGGGGTCAAAGGGAAAAAAGAAACAAAAGTCAAAGGGCACCGTGGGAACTTGGGGATGGTGGGGGAGGGGGGGGAAAATTGTGGGGGTAAACGCTTGGTAAAGGAGGCGGGGAGTCTATTTATCTAACACCAAAGTTTTGGGGGGGAGGGGAAAAAAAAAAGCGGGGGTAAGAAAAAAACAGGGTTTTGTGGGTAAATCAAACAAGAGGCACGAGGAGGTGGCCATGAATGGGGTGATGGGCAATCAAAAAAGGGGAGAAAAAGTCTGGGGGGAAAAAAGATGGGAAGGGGAAGGAATAAAAAATCGGAGGATTCTGTTGAAGGGGACGTATAGGAAAGGAAATAAGACAAGCTTAACGGACAAAACGGGAGAAAATCAGGAAGAAATTATACGGGGGGGGGAGACCGTGCCAAAAATGAAAATTGGTGTCAGGGGGAAAAAATTATACGAGCCTCGGGAAACGATTGGGACAAGGGAGGGGGGGGACGGACGGGAAACCGAAATTGGAGAAAGAACAAACAGCAGGCAAAAAGAACGAACGAGGAAAAACTAGACTGGTAAAAACAACAAAACCAGACGCCATGGGGACTGGAGACATGATTGGCGTGAGGGAAAAGGGCCAGAGTCTAAGATGTAACGAGGAAGTAGCTGAAAAACAGTAAACGCAAGCAGGGGGGGAAAGGGTGTAGAGGGGGGGGGAAGGGGGGGTCGCGAAAAAGTGTTTTTTGAAGCAGCATGGGCAATGATAAACTATGGTAGGGGGGGAAGTCGGCAAGATAGGAATCCGGCAGAGGGAAAGGGAGGGGAAGACAAACCAGTGGGACAGCTTGGGTGGGGTTTGGGGGGGAACAAAAGGACACAGGACTATCAAATTACCTCCAAAATCCAAAATGAGCAGAAAATTGAGGGGCTTAGGAAAAACCAAATTGGTGTTGTGGGGAAAAAGGTTTAGTACCAAACGCGCAAAGACAAGGAAAAACGAAACTCTACATGGAAAAGGGGAGGCTAAGGACGGTGGTATGGAAAAAGGGACCAATGAACAAGGAGCACTGGGGGGGGGTGGCACACAGGAAAAAAAGTGCTTTTTAAAAGGTCCTTGGAATGGAGAGGGGAGTAAGAATGGTGGAAAATTTACAAACGCTGGAGATTGAGAAGAGGCGTGCAAGAAATGAGGAACGAGAAGCGGGAAGCGAGACAGAATCGATTCGAAAGGGTAAACGACTCAAAGTCGATGGGTGGTTGGGGGGTGAGACAAGGAAAGGGTAGCTTGGGGCATAGACCTCAAGTTGAGTTAAAAATAATCAAGGAAGGGAACTGTGGTTGGGGAAAGGAAGAAAGGACATGGGAATCGGGGGCCGATCGTGCCTCGAGAAATGGTCTTTGAATAAATAAGGCGTATGGGAGAAAGCCCGGCTTTGTTAAACTGGTCCCTCACGGAAACCGGACCCAGGGAACAAGGGGGGGTGGCACGAAAGAGAAAAACAAAAACTGGCTTTGGGTTTTTTTCCAAGGGGGAAAAAGGAAAACTAAGTGCTTAAAAATCAAATGGGTCAGGACCTAGATTGGGGAAAAAGAAGAAGGAGTTACATGGGCGGAGACCCTCAAGGTCGGTGACACGCAAAAAAAAAAAAGATGGGAGGGAACGACCGATATCGCGGGCAAAATGAAAAAAACAACCTGAGGTGGTGGTGTTGGGGGGGGGGGTGCAAAAACCGAAACAAAGACAAACATGTGGGGGGGGCAAAAATAAGGTGGGGAAAAAGAAAAACCAGGTGATCGGAAAAGTGACGACAGAACCAAAACACGGAGGGTTTACAAGGGTCGGCACGGCAAGTGGGGGTTTGTCAAACGTGGTGTGGATAAAAATCGGTTTGAAGAAAAGATAGCAAAAACGGGGGGAAACGGACCTTGGGGGAGGAAACTGGCATAAATACAAAACCGGGGGGTGAAAAGCGATTGGGGTTTGGCAGGTACAAAAGTAGTGTAACAACATAAGAAAGTCAAACAACAAAAAAGGAAAGGAAGAAAAGAAAAGAGGGAGGGTGGGGACCCCGGTGTAACGGACACAAAAAAGAAGCCAGAACAGGGTTGGGAAGGAGCAAAGGTCGGAAAACGTCAAGGTCCCCAGCTAATCCGGGAAAAGAGAGAACCACGAATGAAAAAAGGGTCAAAGGGGGGGGGAAATACCAGGGTGGGGTGAGGGGAAAATGTTAAAGGGAAAAAAAAAGCCAATGGGTAGTGAAAGCTAAAAACATGGTGGGGGTCAAACGCAAAGGTTCGAACAACAAACAACACAAAGACACCAAGAAAGGTGGTTTGGTTGGCGAAGGCCGCCCCGAGCCTCGCAAGATGTAAAAAAGAACAAAAATTTGGGGGGTGCGGGGGAAAAACCCTGGGTTTGAAACCAAAGATAAACCGCACCGAAAGTGAAGGGCTCAAAAAAAGGGGTAAAGCGATGAACAATAAAGGCCTGATCAAATTGGTCACTAAGAAAGGGAGCACCAATTGAAAAAAACGAAAGGTGCTGGGGGGATCAAAATTTTACGGGCGGAGAGCAACGGGGGGGTACCCCAACATAACCGGGCAAAACCGAAAAAAAAAAAAAATGACATTTTTAGATGTCCATCCATCCTGCAAGTCCTAAGTGTACCAGATCATAAGAGGAAAAAAATAAAAAAGGACAGAAAAAAGGGGGGGGAAGAGTAAAAGGCAAGCAAAAAATAAAGGGGCCGGTGGGTGCAAGAAACACTCTCTGGGGTGGGGGAAGATGAGTTCGCAGAAAAGAGGGGATATTGGGGTGACAGGATGTTAAGAGGGGCAGCGGGTCAAAAAACGCTCCCAAGACGTCGGACGCTCAAAGTGAAGAAAAAAAATATCCAACCACCTACTCCATTTACAAACACAAACAAAAACCTTGGAATAGAAAAAAGAAAAGAGGAAAAGTGACTGTAAAAACAAAGTGGGGGGAGAAAAAGGGGCGGGGAGTGCAACATAAAAAAAAAAAAAGCAAACGCGTTTGGGACCCGTTAAATATAGACCGGATAAAAGGGGTCAAATGGAATCTCCAAACGTAAGGCAGGACATTTTCCAAACTAAACAAAAAACTAGAAAAGGGTGGCAAAAAGAAAAAAGCAATCGGGGATCGGCAAGTTGGGTGGGGCCCACCAGCGAGGTTCAAAGCAGGCCCAATACAACCAGCAAAGCCAAAAAAAAATTCACCAAACGGGTGGTCTGGGAAACGCTACAAAGAAGAAGAAAAATCAAAAAACGATCGAAGGAAAGAAAATCAAGAATGGGCCACAGCTGGCGGGGAAAAAGCAAACAATACACCAACCCTCCAAAGAAAGGGGGATACCCAAGGAAAAAAAAAAAACCGATTGGGACAGGGAAAAATGAAGATACACTTAGGCAAAGCGTGAAGAGGCGCCGGGCGAAAAAAAGAAAGCAAGTAGCAAATCCATGCTCAAAAAAAAGGAGGGAAAGAGAGACCAAGAGGGGACTGGAAAAAAAAACACTCAGAAAAGTTCAACGGGGGGGGGTCTTGGGTGGCACCGGATTTTTGGGGCCGGAGGAAACGGACGGACAGAGCAGACAGCAAGAGGAAGCCCGAAGCGGAAAGTATAAAGTAAACGGGGCGGGCACAAGGAACCCTAGAAAAAAAAAAAAGAGTCCTTGATGGGTGTGACAAGAAAGGGGGAGGAAGAAAGAAGGGTCCCGTAATGAAACGCGGATGGGCCGGAAAGGGAAAACCAAATCAGGTTCCCAAAAGAAGTTTAAACCCCGGGGAAAAAATCACCAGAAACAAAAGAAACAATGTTCCGAATCGAAAAATAAGTCTGGAAAAGAGGAGAATTCAAAAAAATTCCTCACCACAAAAAAAAAAAATCCCGGAGGGGAACGGGGTAGGGGGGGAAAAAAAAAAAAACAAAAAAAAAGGAAACCAGATAAAACGGACCAAAAAATCCACAAGAAACGCCCAAGAGGTGGGTACCAGCCAAGGACAAGGGCACATAAAAAACCCAGGACACAACGGGGGGGAGGGGTTACATTGTACGCAAACAGACGTAACAAAACAAAAGGAATGGAAGAAGAAAGGATTGGGAAAGGATAACAATTTAGGTAAGAACCAGAAAAAAAAACACAACATATTTGCACAAGAGAGCGAGCCCCTGAGAATGCCCCCAAATGAAAAGGGGTCAGACAATGCAAGAAAAAATAAAAACAACCGAAGTCAAAGAAACTAAAAAAGAAAAAAAGACATTGGTCATGGAAAAACAAAATTTGCACACAAAAAAAAGAGATAACAGGAGAGGGAAAAGCCCGAGAGAAAGTGGCAAAAAAACCTGAGTCACGGACAGAATAGGAAAGTTGGGTGATAAAAAAAACAGAGGTGGAAATAACGTCAAAAGTTTAGCATCGAAACCCCACAAACCAACCATCCACAAGGAGGGGGAAGGGGGTACTTCAAAACAAAGGTGGACCAAATAAAAAAACCTAGGACACCGAAAAAAAACTTTATGATGGGGGGGGAACAAAAAGGCGACCCCGAG
>Ga0179593_1527792_pt1 | contig 10337 bp, 13 predicted proteins | sample CZODoug2_1_08_16_FD_185931 | JGI IMG/M metagenome (GOLD analysis project Ga0179593, IMG submission 185931) | Vadose zone soil fungal communities from Angelo Coast Range Reserve, California, USA - CZODoug2_1_08_16fungal (PacBio error correction) | ecosystem: Environmental > Terrestrial > Soil >...
GCGTGCGCTTTAGAGAGTCTTTTCCCTCTGTCAGAGATCCACTGGATCATGGACTGAAGACCGAAAAAGGTAGAGTTCGTTTGGAAAAGGAAAGAAAGGAAACGGCGGGGAAGGGGATTCCTCGTGATTCTGGAGGAGGTGGTATGAGGGAACATTAAAGTTCTAAAAGAGGGGGTGAGGGGTCAACGAAGAGGGCACCTCGCTAGAGGGGAAAGAATGGTCGCTCGGCTAAGTCTTGCTAAAAGAACTATCTGTTGGGAAATGGCAATCCAGTCCGATAAGAAACGTGACCCAAGAGACCGTCAGAGGGCAACCTCCTCCTACAAGCTGGGGTAAGGGCGGGGGTAAACTGCAGGGCGCGACTGGGGCGCCGGTGGGGGAACTCTCGGCCAGGGGGGTCAAGAGATATAACCGGGTACAGTTGCTTGGGGATCAAAGAGGGTGTCTTACAAAAGTTTGTTGGATCTAACTAATTGAGGGTAAATACAAACAAAAATCGTTTCTAAAAGGTAGAGGGGGACTCTGCCTGGGTGACAGAGATACGAGCGACGTTGTAGAAAGGCAAGAGGAGGGGGGAAGATCATGGATGGCAGGAGGAAAAAAGTCTGCTTCAGAAATCTGTCGGAAGGGACCTAAGAGAGGCCTCAAAGAAAAATCTCGGGGCAAAAGAGTGTTGGAAGGGGAAAGAAGGGAATTGGAAAACTTAGGCTAGGGTTTTGAAAAGGCGGCAATATACTTAACCGGTCCAATAGGGTTTGCCAGGAGGTCAGCGCAAAGGAAGCGGAAGAGCATGGCAAATGCCACTGGGAGAATTACTAACATCCACGGAAGACGTGACCCTGGCAGATTAAAAGATGCGGTATACTAACATTCGAGGGAAAATCGGCGACTAAAACGGGGAAGGGGCTATGCGCATGTCCTCAGCAATTCGGGAGTGCGACCCAACAGCCATTCAAATCAAAAAGGAGGGAGACCTGGGAAGGGAAAGGAAAGGGGTTGATCAAATGACAGGGGAGTTATTCTGTGTCGTGAAAAAAAGGAAATGAATGCACTGACGAACTGACAGGAAAAACGCCGCCAGCAATCGGTGGGCATTTGCTTTAGCTATTAAAGCCCAAACTCGAGCCCGAGAGGAAAAAAAATATGGGAAAAAAGATTATTTTTGGGACTTGAAGAGGAAAAGGAGGCGGAAAAGGGGGGGAGCCAAAGTAACAAAAGAAGAACGTGTGCCAATTCCTCGGCTTTTGGAAAGATGTCTCAGTCCATCTGTGGAAAGGAAAGGAACTGCAAATTAAGAGAGCATGTGAACGTAATTGAAGGGGAAGAATTATCATCGACCACACATAATCCTGAAACGGAGGGAAGAGAAATACTGAAGGAAAGGGGATCAAGGGTCAGACAAAAAGAGAAGGGGGATGTCTTTTCTAAGGGAAAAATCAAAGAAATAGGGTGCAGGGAAAGAAATCTTTTAGACATGGCAGGAAACACGAAAGGATACCTGGAAAGGGGGTTGGAAACAGGAGAGAATGATCAAAGTGGCGAAACGGGGGGGGATTCCCAAGAAAAAAAAGTAACCGTCTTCGGAAGGAAGGGGAAGGTTCTCATTCAAGTTTTTCTGAAGGGGAAATCGCCTTTCAGTCAGTGTCTAATCATCATGGATATCGGAAAAGCAAGCATAAAATAAAGATGAGGGGAAGAGCAATGGTTGGAAGGGGGTTAAGGAAATTCTGACGGAAGACCCCCCACGACAGAACATAGCAGGTGGGTAGCTCTAACGGATAGGGTCTTCAAACTTAAAAAAAAGCAAGGAGATTGTTCACACCTAGTCCAGGGGGAAGAAGTTGCAAGACGTGAAGAAAGGGCACGGTATAGGGGTTGAATAATTCAGCGCGTTGGGAGGAATTCTGGGACCGGTGGGAATCGAGTCGCAGCACAGATTCCAGGGAGAAATGGGGGGAATAACTAGGAGGGGAGAACGTAATGAAACATAGGGGGACACCCACTTTTTCCACAGGAGGACCGAGACAGGACCCAATCGAGTGATTTGGAAAAAAAGGAAAGGTGACCCGCGAGTAAAAGAAAAATCTCTTTTTTCACCTTTCACATGGGGAAGGGGGGGACGGAAAGGGGAGCACCAGATCGCTCCCGAGATAGTGAATCTTCTTCAGAAAAAAGTAAAAAAAAGTGATGAGAGCTCTTTTACGCAGAAGGAAAAGGAAGCTTAAGCAGAGTGAAAGAGAAGGCTAAAAACCACAGCCGTCCGGAGTACTGGAACTACCAGTTTCGCCAAAGGTGTGTTCTACAGGAGGGAAAAAATGGAAATGTAGGTGGGGGGGGAGAAAACTGACGTAAGAGGGTGGGGAGAGCCTAAGTAATTGTTCCACCGGTTGAAGCCTATGAAATCTGAACGGCGGAATAGGGGAACGCCAGCTAATCTGCAAAAAAGGACAAAGGAGGATGAAAAGGGGACTGGGGGAGGGAGTATGACGTTCATACGAAAGATATCAAGGAACCGGTTGCGGAAAAGGGGAGTCTTTTCGGGGGAGGTCTTGACAGTCAGTTCTATCTGTGAGCCAACTTCAATACTTTTTCATAAAAAAGGGGGGGAGAACGTGAGGGTCACAACTACAAGTGAAGGAGGAGCCGAGGGGTGGTAAAAAAAAGTGGAAAGGGAGGAGGACTGACACAAACGAAATGCTTCAACGAGCGGAAAAGATCCCATTGCTGGGGTACGGTGGCACAGAAACTATCTAGAAAGTGGGGGGGAGACCCAAATTGAAAGGGGAGGCACCTCAAAAACAATTAAGGGGAAGAGATTCTCGAGGGAAGACGTGGAGAATGGAAGATCTGTCGCTTAAAAAAAAAAGACACTCGATTGTGAAAGGGAATCGGAAGAAACGTGGGGGGGACAACGATGTTTCCAAATATAGATAAGGGGCTCACCCCTTCAAGCAGAATCGGGGATCGACGAACGATTAGGTCTCTGGCCAACTAAACAAAAAGGCCGTGGCAAAAAGGGGGGAAATCTTATCCAAGAAAAGAGAGGGAGGTTGCATACGGGTACTAAAACGGGCGCTCATAGGTAACAAGCGAGGGAAGGGGGTGGAATTTTGGAGACCCGAAGGGGAGGGGGCTCGAGAAAGAAAAGCTCGGATTTGGGGATGGACGGTTTGTTTCTCGATAAAGGGTACCGAAAGAAAAAGGAAGCCCTATGGTTATTAGTTATGCGTGTCATTGGAGAAATATCCATTATGTCCTCAAAGGTGGAGTGCAGGATGAGGGGGGAAGGGGGGGTTGCGCCAGTACAAAGGAAGGGAAAAAAAAAAAGTCGGTAGTCATTTTGTGATTTGGGGGGGGGGCAAACTGCCTCGGGGGTGGTCCTAAGGGGGGGCTTCAGGCCAAAGGGGATATGGGAGGAAAATTGGAAAACTGTCTACCCGATTTGCAAAAAAAAGACCGTTGCATCTCAGTGGAGAAGGAATTGATTAGACTGAAGAAAAAAAGTCTGATCTTCGATTTTGGCATGCCCAGGGAATAACCGGATGGAGGGTGCATAGAAAGCAGGGGAAAGTCCGGATTCTGGGGAGGGAAAGCATGAAGAATAGTTCAAAGCGGGGGGAAATGAGCGTCAGAATTGCAGATCGTCAGGGGACAAAATTGACTGAAAGGAGAAGAATTGCAAACCGGACAAGTGTTGACTTTGGCTCCCATATTGGAGGAAAGCGAAGAGAGCCGCAGGCCAAAATCAGAGGGAAGAAAACATTAATCATTGCACGGATATAGGAGAGTGGTTGAAGCCAATGGTTAGATAGAAGCAAATTTCAAAGGAGGGGGGAGGACGTTTGTTCTGAAGTTCGTCATGGTGGGAGGAAGAAGGTTTTGGAAGGGGAATTCCACGGGCATGGCCGCGCACAATCTGTTCGGTAAGGGAAAAGGGAATAAGGGAGAGGGGGGCCTATAGGAAAGGGAAATTTCTGTTGTGGGACCACCCGTCAAGATTGCTGAGAAGAAAGGAATATGGAACTAAAAGGAGGAGATGGGTTGGCCAGAGTCTCATAGTTGGTCATCGGGGCCGCATGTTCAGGGGCTGCTAGAATAATCGAACGGGCACACTGATGCAGGGAAGTAAGGGGGCTTCTGTGATTCCAAAATGGAGGGGGGAAATGTATTTTTAGAGGAGAAAAAACTGAAAAAAGAAGGGCCAGAAGGCAAAAGAGTGGAAAGGCAACGTTTAATCCTCGAAGGGGAAGCATGAGGGGATAACCTAAGAGAGAAGAGGGGGGGGGGGGGAGCAGCTTCAACACTTCAGGAAAAAAGAAAAGAAGTTGTCTGAAGGAACGCTATTTGAGCCGGAGGGGGTGGGAAGGGGCATAGTCTAGGGGAAGAAAAAAAGATTGCGAAGAAGAGCGCTTGATCCTCCCTCGCCATTGGGGGAAGTCCTACATAGAACGAAAAGGGGCATTGATAAAGGGAGGCGCGTCTTTTTTGTAGCGGGAGGGGACAGAGAAAAAAAAACGCACAGAAAAGAAAGCGTACGTTGGGTCTGATAAACGCGAAGAAGAGGAGAAAAATCTCTAAGGACCAAAGAACAAAGAGGGTCTTGAAGACAAGGGAGAGACAGGTCACCAGCCGAGAGGCCAACACGGCGCGAGCAAACTCCCGAAGAGGGCCAGGTCTGGGATATTGACTTAATACCTATAAGGGGGAGGAAATCGGAGAGGGGTCAGGATTGCCACAAAAAGAAAAGATGCCTTTAGCAAGGCGGAGAGAAGCTTTGATGGAAACGTAAGCGGGCCTCCTTCGGGAAACGCAGGGCGGATACGGATAACAATGGCAGGTGAAGATGACATTTACGGTTGGTACAAACTCCTATTAAAGGAGATACGAATTAATTGTCTCCGAGCGGCAAAAATACTCAGGAGAACGGGTCAGGGAGAAGAGAAACAAACTGCGGCTCGGGAGGAAACGATTGAATAACTCGCAAAGGAAAGGGAGGGATTCTCTCAATAAAATGAGGAAAGAAGAGATACAATGCTTTTGCGCTTTAAAGTGGAAAGAAGGTAAGAATGAAAGAAGAGAGACTGTGCGTGATGGGGGTTCGAGAACTATTATGCTCTTCTTTTTGGAGGACAACTTAATTGAATGTTTCTCGTGATGGGGATCTATATTTTGTAGGAAGAGAGGGACGAGGGGATCCACTATTTAGGAAAAAACGCGGTCACCCGCCTTCGTCACATCAAAAAAGTCGGACACATAAGGAGTAGCCCAAGGTATAATCTGGGAATTTGTTGAAAAAAAGCCAGCCAATGAAAGGCCCCTGGCCAGTATAGAAGTCGAAGAGGAAAGAGAAGGGAAAACTAGGGTGCGGGTAAAAAGGGGACGTCGATTTTCAGCTCTCCGGGGGGGAAGGAAGCCGGGGGGGGAAGGGAGTAGAACGGTCAGTGCGGTCTTCCCTATCAAATAGGAGTGGAAATAAAGGGGGGTTTTGCCAGCTGCTAGTCTAAGGATTATCAACCTACCAAAAGGGCAGCTTTCTAACCGATATAAGGGGCTAGGGGGGAGTCCACTTGGGAACGAAGGGTATCAATGGGCCTGGGAGGTTTTCGATGAGACTAAAAGGAAGAGGCTCTTGCGTGAGAAAGGAGTACGATTCGTTGGGAAGCGATTTCCTCCCGCCCCGGAGGAGAAAAAGAGAGCCGGAAAAAAGTGCTCGTGGAACATGAAGGTGGTGTGTAAGCTAGAAAAAGGTTATTGTGTGAAAGCATGCGGAAAAAAAGAAAATTAAACGTGTCAGGAGGGGGGTTTGCCCGTGGAAGTTCAAGCACCGAAGGAGGGATTCCTTTATAACTCCAGCCGAAGGGAGAAAACAAAGACAAAAGAATACGAGGCAAACAGAGGGCCCTGGCATATTATCGAGGGGAGGAACGAACTTCGGAGAAAGGGAGCAACTCTGCGACGAACTGAAATCTCTTAGTAATGCGGAAGGGACTCTCAACAGGTTGCTGCGTGAGTACCCAACATCAAAAATAGGGGGCAAAAGAAAATTCACGGGGCGAAGGGGAAAAGACCCGATTGTGATAGAGAGGGCAGGAATTATGAGGGTAGACCCGAAAAATCCGGGAAGCTTTCCCTTAACATAGGAAAAGACGACGCTGCAAGAGAGTTTAGCGATATAAGGGCTCCCAAACTCAGAAGAATCCGAGGGAAGGGAGAGGGAATAAGGATTTTGGACTTGAAGGCGAGTCTTTCAAATTCTGAGAAAGGGAAAAAAGTCCTTCAAAAGGGAAAAGAATTCGGAAGGGTTGGCAAGGAGGGCAGAAGAAAGGAAGCCCCCTGGCCGACGCCGACTATCTTCAATTAAAAAGGAAGCATGGGGATTGTTGCTCATTATCATCAAGCCGGGGGGAAAGAAAATGTCTGCACTAGACAGTAAAGACGTTTTGGAAAAAGGGGGGCTGCCAAATAAAAAAAAACATGAGGGTCGAAGTCTCATAAAAGGAAAAAATAAAAAAAGAAAGGCAATGCAAAAAGGGTTAGTACCATGGCTAAAAGAATGCTAAAGGGAAAAAGGTCCGAGTGGGGGAAATCGGCTCTAAGGATAAAGGAAACAAGAAGGGAAGGGACTGAAAAAAGGAATCGAGATGTCTTAAAAACATTTCTCATTCGGTTGTACAAAAAAGGGAAGAACTTTAATGAGGTGGGAAGGGAAGGGGAAAAGAATTGATAGAGAAGGAGAATGACAACATAAAGGGAAAATAGGGGGATTCTGAATCGAAGGGAACATTTGACGGTTTTACCCAGAAGAGTTGCAATAGAAAAAACCTACAGAAAAAAGAAAGAAAAAGTGTAGAAACTAAGAGGGGGGGGAAGGGTCTCACTTCCCAACACAATCTTCGGGGAAAATAGGAATTCGCTGCATTACCCGATGCAACCGAAAAAGACACTCTTTACGGGGAGTTGAAAAAAGGGGGGGGGGGGGAAAAACCTGAGGAAGGTAGAAATGGACAGTCCAAGAAGGAGCGATCCTTCTCAGGCACAGAGGAAAAGGGGGGAGAATGGGGGTGGTGGGGGAAGTATTGGTAAACATAGGGGACCCACGTTTTCTAAAGGGGAAGGGTTCGTCGGCCTTGGACCGTAAAGAACAGGACCCGTTCGACGGGGAAAAAAGAATCTCGGGTTCACATTGAACCCAGGGATGAGGTTGCCTAGCAACAAAGGGGGAAAGACCATGAGCGAGAAAGAATACTGTAGGGGGGAGCGCCACCAAAAGGACAAAAAGTTCCAGCAAAAAGGAAGAGAAGTTTACGCATAGTGGGGACGCTAAGCAAGGGGGGCTTTCCAAATCGTCTACAAACAACGGGGGGCATACGGGAAGATCTGGAAGATCAGACCATTGGTCACGCCAATTCGGGGGGAGAAAAAGGAAAAAAGGGTAAGAGATGTTGAAGTCTCAGAAGCTGGAATCTGGTACTCAAGCAGGGGGGGACAAACAGAAGGGGGGGTCGCTCACCAAGTCTGAATCCGATTCCGCCAGGCTAATAAAGAGAAGGGCTCAAAAAAACAAAGGATTAGGAAAGATATATATGGTTGCAGGAGGAGGCGCGGGCCGTTCGACTTGGGAAAAAAAGGGGAATCAAAAGGAAGGTTGCAATTAAAGGTGACTAACATCCGTTCGAGACTCGCCAAGTCAAACCTCACCTGGGAAAAATGGGGTCAGCCAAAAAATTGTCTAAAAGGTAGGATGAAAACTAAAGGATCCCTGCCGGATGCTCCCTCTTTGGAGAACCGAGGGGAAAAAGGAGCGGCAAGTCACAAAAGGGCAACTGGAAAAAAAACCAATTTGCAGGGACTTTGTCGGGAGAAAGAAGGAAGATCGACCTATGGTAAGAAAGGTGGAATGGGGTCGAGAGGGGGGGAGAAATCAAAATGTCAATTTGAAACAGAGAGGGAAGGTAGAGAGGAAGTCGAAAACGGGGGATGTCCGGTCCAATCACTCGATGGGTAAACGGGAAAAAGCAATCGGAAAGGGGGGGAAACGAAATGTTTCGAAAAAGGATACGATTGAAGAAAAACCCACCATTCTCAAAACAGGCTAGTGCTGCGAGGATAAGGATACGATTCCCAAAAGAAAAAAAACCGCCACCCAAAACGGGGGAGATCTTGAAATTCTGCAACTAAAGATAAATGTGCGGAGGTGTCGGGAGCAACGAGCAAATCTCCAAAACAGAGGGGGGCCCATAGGGTTGTGAAGTTGAGACCCAAGAGTTGCAATAGGGAAAGAAGGAAAAAAAGGAGGGATTTTCTGGGGGGGGGGGGGGGGGAGAGCTTAGCGAAAGGAAACCGTAAAATGAAAACGGAAAGAAGAAAAAAAATCCAAGGGTTTGCTTGGTCATTCAAATATCCATGATGTCCTCAAAGAAAGGAGGGAGGGGAGAAGTTCGGGAAAAACCTTGAAGGGAATGTTCGAGAAGACAGATCGATTCAGGGTTGCAGAAGTTGTTCCGCTGAAAAGCACTTTGTCTCTTCTCTCCGAAGGGGGAAAAAAAAAGGACCTGGCTGCAAGGGGAAAAGATTACCGCCTTTCTAAAGACGGTATGAAGTTAGTTGGGTCAAGGGGAAGGGGAGGGGGAGTAGGAGTTAACTCCAAGGGAGTCGATTTTGTCCTGCCCCTTTCTAATACACGGAGGGAAGGAGGGACGATAAAAGAAGGAAGATTCTTGTGGGCGATGTGAAAGAAAATGTTCGGCAATTCATAAGTTCCATGGGGAAAAGGGAGATCTGCGAGAGGAGTGACTATCAGTGGAGGAGAAAAGAATAATTGCAACCTGGGGAAAAACAAAAAATTTTAGTGGATAAAAAAAAAAGAAGGGGATGCTAAAGGCGGGAAAAGGTGCAAGCTTCCCCTCCAAAATGAGGAGGATTAGGAATGCGCGCGGCGCTCTGGGGAGCAAGGGTTATGGGAAAAAAGGAACTCTGGCTGGCGGGGGGGGGAAATGGGTTAGGGCGAAAGTCAGTTCAGTATTGACGGAAAAAATGGGTAAAGACACAGGAGGGGGGGGGGGCCTGTTGGCTTAAAAAAACAATCGGGGAAAGGAAAAAGGGAGTAAGTTAAGAGGGGGGGAAAAAAGTTTTTGTCACCTATAATGGGCGGGGGGGTCCAAAAACCAGTGCAGGTTCGACATTGCCAGGAAATACGAGATTTTTAGACAAGTTCGGTCAAGGTTAAAGTCGCCGCATGTTGCTAAGAGAAGAAAATATAAGAGGGGAACACTCGGGCTGGACCAGAGGGGGGACTTCGTCATTCTTGTGTAACGAAGAGGGAAGTGAATTTAGTGATAAAGAAAGGGGCGCTGCAACAAGGTCGGCCACAAGAAAAACGATTTGACTGCCACGTAAAGAAAGCCTGCTTTTGGGAAAGCTCACTTTTAGAAGAATTCAACAACTTCTTATGTCATGTTCAGAAACGAGGGTGTCTGGAAAAGACCGGATTCGGCGTGGAGCAGAGCTTAATCCAAAGAAGCGTAAGAACAAGAAGGGGAGGTCGAGGAAGGAGTTGGGGATGAACGTAACCCTGAAAAAATAAGTCCCCATTTAATACCCGAGAGGGGCTGCGGTGGTGTAAACAGGCAGAACCCCAAAATAGAAGTATCGGTTTAGAAGAAGACAAGTAATGAAAGTATAGAGGGAATATGGGTTTAGACTAGAAGGGCGAGAAAGCAGTAGACTGGAGGCGGGGGGGGGGGGGAGGAGAAGGGTTAAAAGAAAGAAGGGAGGGCTTAAGCGGGGGAAGGGGCGAAGAGAAGTGGGATAAGAAAAAGGGGAAGAGTAACAGGGACGTGTGGGACATGGGAGGGGAGGGGTAGAGAAGAGGATGTAACAGAGGGAAAGATGGGCGTAACAGAGAAGGAGGGGCGGGGACTCTGCTAACCGGAGCGCCCCAACTCAACTCTGTCCCAGACAAGATTGTGATCTTGAGGGAAAAGGGGTGAGAAAGGAGAAACCCCCGGGCCCAAGATGAAATCGCGAAAGAAGTGACAAAAATCTCCCCAGAAGGCCCTCGTGACGAAGACCTATCGGGGGGGCTTATCGGAATGGAGAAAGGAAGGGGCCCAAAAGGGAAGCAAGTTTGCAAAAGGGGGCAAGAGCGAAATTCTGTTAAGGGGAAGCGATGGGGACGCGGTTGAAAAAAAAAAACACTCCTACAAAGATAGGGATGAGTCCTAAAATAGAGACATAATCACCGAGACGAAAGGAATTAAGTTGCTAAGGGATTGTTAGGGATAAAAGACAAGACAAAAAATCTTACATGGGGAAAATGATGAAAGAAAATCTGCAAA
>Ga0179593_1553445_pt1 | contig 10337 bp, 10 predicted proteins | sample CZODoug2_1_08_16_FD_185931 | JGI IMG/M metagenome (GOLD analysis project Ga0179593, IMG submission 185931) | Vadose zone soil fungal communities from Angelo Coast Range Reserve, California, USA - CZODoug2_1_08_16fungal (PacBio error correction) | ecosystem: Environmental > Terrestrial > Soil >...
TAGCTTAAAAGAGATCCACCTCGAAAACGGTGAACTCAGGGCCGCAAAGGACAACCCCTTCTCATCTGAAAAAAAAGTTGCGGCAGTGCAAAAAAACTGGCTAAAGAGAGAAAGACGATCAATTATTTCGAACAAAAGAAGGGGGGTTTCGTAAAGTGGTGGGGCAAAATCACTTAGAAAAGGGGTATCTCATCTGCGGAAGAGGGCAACGTGAAGAAACACCTTGGGAAAGGGGGTTTGGCTTCGTAATTTCAGTCCAAGAAAGAAAATTTTTTCGGAAAGAAGGGGCTCCTGGTGATAGTACGCCAACATTGAGAAAGGAAGACTCCCGTGTATGTTGCAGGAAGATTCGTCCCTACCGAAGGGGGAAAACCATTTGATTTCTATGATATTTCAAAAAAAATCGTTAAAGGTGGGAAAGAAATTGATTAGAAACAGAGGGGAGAGCCTTTCAGTTACTTGGTCGGAAAAAATGCCGTCCAACCGGAGTCCTTGGATGAAGGAGGGGCGAAGAAACTGACCCCCATAAAAGAGTATACGTAGAAGGATAAAAGAGAGAAGATTCGACGTCTCACTTTATGGGAGATAAAAAAGGGGAGGAGATTCATTCCACGGCTCAAGGGGGGAAAGGGGGTCTTGGTTCCTACAGGGAAATAACGCTGCCTTATCGCTTCCCATTTCGTTTTCCGCAACCAGGCTACTAACTTCCCTTTCGGGAAAGGGTGGGGAAGGGGGAGACCCTCAATGGCTTGGAAAAAGGCCGGGGGTCGGGCGCCATGCCCAAAAGAAGGGGAGTCGAAAAATCCGTTTGGAGGAGGTTTGCCGGAATAAGAGGCACCGAGGGTGCCACTATCTGGGGAGGAGAAGGAAAGACTCCACACAAGAGGAATGAAGACCCTGGCCGGTAATCTTCACGGTGGAGAAAAGATGAGATCACCTGTTATTGAGGAACACTTACGGAAACAAAAAAAGTTGTTCGACGTTGGAGAAAAGGGAGGGGCGGAAGCTTTATTCAAGAGAAAGGGACCGGAAGCAACTTGCGTGCCTCCAAAATTCCGACTGTGCGGCCCAGGGGCCATTTTTCAGAGGAACATGGAGTCGTGCGAAAAGGGGGGAAAGGAAAGACCGCCACGATCTGCTCCAGGAAGAGAAGTGCCGTATTTCAACTGGAGTGTCGTCCGCCGTGCCGAAAACAGAAAAAAAACCTTTGTATCGAGATAGAAACCGAGACCGTAGAATCGTTCGCCCGGCGTCAGAAAGGAAAAAAAGCGTTTCCCTGCGACGACAGGGACGGCTTAGTTTTCCGAAAAAAAAACTAAGCGCACTTCCCAGGTGGAAAAATGGATTTCGTGTCGAGAAAAAAAAAAGGGACGTACTAAGGGACTGAGCTGGGGCTGAGCTGCCAAGAGGCACACGCTGCGAAAGGAAAAAAGGAGATGTTCCCATTTTCTCAAAAGCGGGCTAACTCCACTCCGTCCTCTAAATTAAAAAGGTCTGTTTCCATTCTTCAAAGGGACGGTGAGGTCAATTTCGTGCAGAGGGGGGTTTGTGGATTCCGTTCCAAATCCTGGCCCTTCCGATCGAAAACAAGTCCTTGTGGGGGAAGTCCACAATCAAAAAAGGAGGGTGGTGTCCTGAAGTCTTAGAAATCAGAGTGGATACTCTCCGGGAGGGGGGAAGAGGACGCAGAAGATTAGGATGGAGAAAAAAGGGGGGCAAGTTCTTGCGATCATCGGAGTTGATTGTTATTCGATTTGTCAGTGAAAAAGTAAAAAAAAGTTGAAAGACTTGGTGCATCGCGCTGCAATCCCGGTCTGAATGATCCGCCAGCGTTCCCGGCGCTGGAAAAGAACTAATAGAGCCGGTGTGGAAGAAAGAGCGCGCTGGTCTTTGTGTTGAAAAAAAAAGGGATACCGTCTCCTCCCACGAGCGGGAATCCCGTCCAGGGGGGGGAAGAGGGGAAAGGGGGATCACCAGTTTCTTCCCGTAAAAAAAAGAGTCCCCAAAAAGCGGTCTCTCTCCGGGCTTTGGCCGGACCGGAAGAGCTCTTTTGCCTGCTCGGAAAGAGGTCTCATCCGGCTTGAAGAGAGGAGAGAGGGTTCCGTGAGCCCATCTGAAACCCCCCCACCCCCCCCCCCCCCAAACCACCCCCCCAAAAAACCCCCACCCCACCCCCCCCCCACACAAATTGGGGGGTTTTGGGTGTGGGGGGGAGGGTTTTTGGTGGTGTGGCCCCCCCCCCCCCCCCCCCCCCCCCCCTCCCCCCAAAGAAACACAACACCCCCCCCCCCCACCCCCCCCCGCCCCCCCCCCCCCCCCCCCCCCCCCCCCCCACAAAAAACACCCCCCCCCCCCCCCCCCCGCCCCTCCCCAAAACCACCCCCCCCCCCCCCCCCCCCACCCGCCCCCCGCCTCAAACCGGCCAGCACCCCACCAAAACCCCCCCCCCCCCCCCCCCCCCCCCCTGCCCCCCCCCCCCCCCCCGCGCACCTCAAAACAAAAAACCACCCCCCCCCCCCCCCCCCCCCCCCCCCAAAGGACCCCCCCCCCCACCGCCCCCCCCCCCCCCCCCCCCCCACCCAGAAAACCAAAAACCCCCCCCCCCACCTCCCCCCCCCCACCAATCCTCCTCCCCCCACCCCCCCCCCAAAAAAAAAATAGGGAAACAAACCCAAAAATATACACACCTTTTTTATTGGGTTTTTGGTTTTTTTGTTTTTTTTCTTTTTTTTTTTGGTGTGTGTTTTTTTTTTTTTTTTTGTTTTTTTTTTTTCCGGCCCGACCCCACTTTTCACACAAAACCTCGACGGTGGTGGGGCGTAACCCCCGGATGGCGAATCGCTGCCTCTTTTCTCTTGCTCATGTTGCCATTTGAGGAGGAATTTCCTGACCTGGGGGAATTGCGACCTGATCGAATCTGGGAAAGGGGGAAGGCTTAACTAACACTGAAGGGCCTAAACAAGTCTTCAAACATAGAAGAGGATCCATATTCCCTTAAAAAAAGCGCGTGCTTTGACTCGCCGAAGGCAAGGGAGGATACTTAGGCAGATCGTGTTTGGAAAAGAGGGCACATTCCTCGACAGGGAGAGAAGAGTTACCGTAAGAAAGGCTGACGAGATGTCGAATGCGGGAGAGGAGGGCAAATCGGTCCATTGATGAACATTGGCAGATACAGAAGGTCGGGTATGGGGCCTTCAACTGTAAAAAAAAGGGTATGATTTCATTTCCGGGTCCCGGGGGGGGACTTTCCTCAAAACAATAAAAAAAAGTCTGGCGGAAAGAGTGCATCTCGCCCGCCGTGACAAAGGGGGGGGAAAAGGGTTCTTAGTCCCAGACCAGTCTTTTCAAAAGTAGAGAGGGAATCCGATAGGAAACTTCCCTTTAAGAGGGTTTGGGGACAGTAGGAGTGGCCAGTTAAAAACCTAATATTGCATCAGCCAGGGGGGGCGCCAGTGGATGTGGCAAGGGGGAGGGGGAAAAAAAAGAAGCCAAACTTCCGATTGCCGACCATATCGCCGAAAGGGAGGGGAGAGGATCCACTCCAACACGGAGGATTATGGAGATTCTCAAGAGAGGGGAGGTTTTATCATGGGGTTCTGGTGGATTGGTCACTCACCGTTAAGGGGGGGTAAAGAAACAGCAGTTGTTATTTCAATCTAGGGGAGGGGTTTGGGTTAAGTGGAGGGGGGAATACTACTTTCCCCAAACAAAAAAGGGTGAATTTCTCTCGGATTCCGAAAAAAAAAAGCTGGGGAGGGACCGTGCTAGAAGCATACCTCGAAAGTCAACGTTCGGTAAATTAAAAGATTGAAGAAAGGATGTTTTTGCGGAAAGACAAAGGGAAAGTCCCTAAGTTGCCTAATGATCTTACAAGGTGTTGCGCGACCCTAAAGGAACAATTCCGTAATCATATTTTGACAGGAAGGGGGGGCTCCCTCCCGAAGAAAAAAAGAGCGCCTACAGCTCCAGTCAGCAAGGGAAATGAGAAAGGGGAGCGCCGAGTAGGAAGTCGCGAATTGGCACTCAAGAAAAGAGAAGAAAAGGATAATAATATTTCCAGGGGGGAGAAGAATGTAGGGTCCTCGATCAAAAACTCTGGAGTGGGGGCGGAATATGTGGACTGCGGATAGAGGGGGTCAGAAATTGTTTGTCGGAGATGAGGGCTTTCCGCCCCTCCCAAGAAGCTGACGCCTGGTCGACCTCGGGGGGGAGAAGAGCCAAATTTCAATCCTATCTAGAAGGAAGCACTTGCGGGGCAAAAAGGGGCAAAGCTGGCTCACTTACCATTCATTCGAGAAAAAAGACCTTTTTTTACCATCCAAAAAAGAAAGTAGGAAAAGCTTCCCCACGCCTGAGCGTAAGAAGAGGAAACTTGCAGGAGTTTGACAGCGGAAGGAAGGGGGGCAATAAACTTTTTATCAAAGAACGGGCCATGGTGCGAATCATTCCCATGACATATTGGAAAGGGGGGACGGGGGGTCTGTTCAACAAGGGCGATCGATGTAATGGAGAGAAAAAAAAGAGAATCTCGCGCCCTGGAGGTACACGCTTGTTCACAAACCTAAAAAGGAGAGTCGGCGAGAATCCTCACCAAGAGACTTAAAAACGGGAGAAAAAGTATTAAATGGGGGGGGGGGAGTCACTGACAAATCGGAATACAATGAAGACGGATGATCCGCACTTCACGTTACGAAAGTATTTGTGAGAGGGCGGAAAAAGGGGCCATCACGGAGTATCCCAATTCGAAGGGGAAAGAGGAAGGGAGAGGGGTTCAGTAACCCCAAAGGTTTGATTGTTGACTCAAAAAGGGGGGGGGCACACTGGGGCAGGAAGAGTAATTGCAAGGAGGGGAATGCGAAACGTAATCCAAGGCCACCGAACCCTGACCTCAGAATAAACAGCCCGCCAGATGGTTAATTCGGTCCGGAAGAGGAAAAGGTGGGATTTCAGGAAAAAGAGGCAAAAGCCCCCTGGAGAGAAAGGGAATCTCCTACCTTTAGGTTCCAACTGGTACAGTCAAAAGCAGAGAAACGGATAACATGGTTCTCGTACACGAAATCAAGGAAGAGACAGAAAGTGCAGTGGGGGAGAGAGGGGGGAGAGGCAGGTTTTACTTAAAGAAACCTTGCCCAGTCCAGACGCAAGATCTCGTACGTGAGAGGGGAAGAAGATAGAAAAGGAAACTCCTGGCTGGCCTTGAGGATGTTTTCACCGGCAAATTTGAAAAAGAAAACAAGGATCGTGTCTGAGGAATTGACGTGAAAGAAAAGGGGGCATGGGAGAAACACCGAGAAAAAAGGGAAGGAACCGTCGGAATCAAAAAGCCCTCCGTTGCGTCAAGCAAGAAGAAGAAGAGAAATCTCGCATCGACTCGTGAAAAAACAAAAAGGAGAACACCTGAAGGGAAGAAGGTCGTAAGTTTTCCGAGAGATTCCCTCGGTTACAAAGGCGGGAGAGATCACAGCCAGGGTTACAAGGAGGTGGGGTCTAGGGAAGGGGAAAGAAGGGACGACACAGAGGTCGATGGCCTCGCGTGGTCTTCCTAAAGAAACGGGGAAAGTTCGACTCCCCGGTATTTAACGCCGATTCGTCCCGACACCCTGTGAGGAAAGGGGGGGAGAGGAGAGTTCCATTGCCGCATTCCCAGGTTGTCAGGGGGGAGTAGCCGTGGTGGCGGAAACCGAAGGGTAGAGATCAAGAGGGGGGATAAGGGCAGGGGGAAGGCCCGGCCACCGTAGGCCGTGGAAAGGAAAGAGAAAAAACGGTGCGAGAAAAAGGAACAAAAAAAGAAAAAAAAAAAGATCTCTCCTCAACCCCAAAACAAAAACGTCTCCTCTTTTTATGGTGGTCATTTCTCGCACTGGTTAAGTCAGAGAAAAAGAACTGCAATTGTCTGTGGGGGAGAAAAGGAAGAAGGGACTCTGAAGGGGGAAAAGAAATAGGTTTCCTCCACCACGGAGATTGAACAACTTTAACGACACCTTTATTCAGGAAGAGTCATCGGGGAAGGCGTTTCGTGTGGGTACGAATCGGGCGGAAAAAGAACGGGTAGTAGGAAAAAAAAAGGGAGATTACACCTTTCATTTTTGGGAGGCACGAGTGTGCCCGACCCCTTTATGGAAGATTGGAAAAACCATCGCTTTTCTGGTAACAGGGATAGAAAGGGGACATTCATGAAGGGATGAGATCACCGTATGAAGAAGGAGGAAACACTTACTACACCATCCGTTACAGGGGGTGGAAGTCATTCTCCTTTATCAGCTCAGCGAAGGGGACGGGATGAAGGAAAAACTGCGGGGGAAGAAAAGAAGGGGCTGTCCTACTGTGCGGCCAAGGTCACGAGGTTTCTCCCCATGTCCATGGAGAGGGGAAGACGTCCAATGGAAGAATGGAAAAGGAGCAAACGCCGTCCCGTTCCCGGGAAACATGGTGCTGCTTCCGTCCGGCTACGGCAGAGGAAGGTTAAGAAGGGCCCTGGCGTGAACGTACCGAAAACTTTCGAGGAAAGGGGGGCGGAGTTTCCAGAGTGGAAGGGGGGGACGGCTTAGCGGTCCTTACAAAGGAGGTAAAAAAAGGAAGACTGTCTGCGCGAGATTATGTCGTGGAAAAAAAAAAGGGAGAAGGCCCAGGAGGGGGCTGGGGCTTAGCGGGTTAAACCTTTTGAAGGAGGGCCTGATTCTCCTGGGCTGGAGGGGAGGGAAAGAAAAAGCCGAGAGAAAAGCTGCCGGCGGGAGAAAAGGGTCCAATTTCGTGCCGGGAGCAGCGTTTCGCATCATCAACAGGGGAATGAAGCCTCGAAGCAGGTTTTCACCGGGAGACCTTGTTTGTGAGGCAAATAGAAAAGGGAGGGGGAAGACGGCCCCTCAGAGAAGGATCGGGAGAAGGGTATTAGAGAAGGGAAAATAACTCGGCTACCATATATTATAGGGAAAAAATACTTTCGCACGTGAGTAGGTATCAGGAGGGACCGGTTATTTGATTGTTTATGGGAAGGGAAACGGAAAAAAACCGGGGTTAGAGTGGCTTCCTTTCTTCCGGGGGATCTCTACTGGGAAATACATTAGCGGGAAGACAAGGGAAGAGTGTACCGTCGCTTGGAAAAGAGGGAGATATAGCGGGGGTAAAGAAACGATGGTATTTTTGTGACATTTCCGACCGTCGACATCGAAGAGATGGGGGAGCTTTGCAATCTGGAGGGGTATGGATCAGGAAGGACAGCCCAAAGCCGATCGAGGGGGAAAAGAAAGGCGATCGCTCCGAGGGGGAGTGTAGATTCTCGAATCGAGGGGGGGGGGGGCATTAACACACCCAGTTCTCAGGGGGGAAAAAAGAGGGTCGCGAGGAGGGGGAAGAGCGTGGAACCCCCCTTCCTGGGAAAGGGTAGATTTGCCCTTTGGGGGCTCAAGGTTAAAAGGAGGGCGACCAGGAGAAAAAACCGAGGGAAAGGGTTCCGGGGGAGGGGGGAACTTCAGCCTAACTCAAAAAAAGAAAGGACAGTCCGTCAAGGGCGCGCGAAGGGCGGGGCGGGATCAGGAGGAAAAGAGAAAAAGAGAATATTCTTATACTGGAAGGGTGCTTTGCCATGAACTCGGCGTAACCGGGGAAACTGTTGTGGTTCTGAAGGGAGGGAGGAGAGAGGAGTCTATGCTAAGGTCCCATTTATTAACGCATGCAAAAGAAGGGGCGCGCCACAAACTTGCACAGAAGAAAGAAGAAAACGATATTATGGAGGGTATTGTCCTTCCGCAAGAGAAGGCGTCAATCTCAGAAGAGAGACTCCCTTTTGAAAAGGAGGTGTTTATATGTTCGAGTCCGCACGCCAGCATTTAGACTAATAGAGTGAAAAGGGGGAGGAGGGGAGACAGGTCACCTGTCTTTCAGGGGGGGGGCCAGTATAGTCGGCCTCTTGAAGAGGAAAAACCAGAGGGACATCACACCACTGCTCGCAGAGGTGGAGGACAAAGCAAAAACAACCCAAACCCGCCTCCGGAGGAGAAAAGGCTTGTAATCGAAAAAAAAAAAAACGGGGGTGAAAGACATTCCACGATAGGGGGAGCATGCGGCCGGGTTCGTTTGGGGTTCGAAGGGAAGGGGGGGGAAATTTTAAGAGGAGCATTGTTGATTCAATAGGGAGGGGGGGGGGGTAAGTGGGGGGAAAGGAGGACTCCTACTTTAAAGAAGCATTTGAAGAATAAGAAGGAAAAACTCTCTTAATTTTGGAATGGGAGCAGCGCCTCGAAACTCAGACAAAAAACCCCCCCGTGTTCAACGGGCAGCGAAGGCAAGAGGGAATGGAAAAAAAAGGCTTGTCTTATTGTTTGCGGCAAGGGGAAAAAAAAAAGTTCCATCCTAAGAGGCTCAGTTGCAGGTGTGGGCAGGCGAAAAGAACACTGCTTCAATCATAGGGAGGGAAAGGACTGTTCTTAGGGCCAGAGAAGGGGACCATCCTCTCGAGAAAGGAAAGCTTCGGTAACGCAGAGGGCAATCCAGGAGGGAAAGGGAACCAGTATAAGAATATTTCCTACTTGAGGAAAAAGGAGGGGGGAAGACGAGCAAGAGGAAAGAAGGGGCAGACTGTCGTCATATTGACGGAGTGCATAATTTGTTTAGAAGTCAGGGAACCCCTATCCTTTTTAACCGAGGGGAGGAAAAAAGCCGAGAGGAAGAAAGGGGGGGAAATGACCGCCAAATGTCAAATAGAAAGAGCACTATTGGTTGCTTCCCTTCATTGTTGAGGGGGGGGGGAGAAAAGGAACCAGTCAAAGAGAAAGAGGGTCCGCCGTATTATACCTGAAGGCCCACGCGATTCGCAGAATCCACAAACGGAAGGAAAAACTCCGGGGGAACCTTGCCGATGGGACTGAGAAAAAGGAAGAAACTGGTGATCCAGAAAGAAAGGAAAGGGCCGGGCAGGTTGCGGAAATAAGACGGTCGAATTTGGGAGCGGGGGTAACAAAAAGAAATCGGAGACGACCCCAGTCTCTGATCTGGGGGGGGATGGAAGAGGCGCCTTGTACAAAGAAAAACCCGACCCCAAGAAAAGAAAGTCGAATCCGCCACAACGACGTAAACCAGGAAGAAAAAAGGAGGAAAAAGGGGGGTTTAACTTTCCAGTGAAAAACAAGGAGAAAATCACTAGTGAGTACGCACTTTCACGTGCACTTAGGGGAGGTGGGACTCTCAGGGGAGAAGGGGGGGGATGCCCATAAAGGTATCCAATTCAGAAGAGTGAAAGTTACGATGTAGGGAGGAAAAGGGGAAAGGTTCAAAAGAAAACCCGCATTCCTGGTTGATGGGGGGAAAAAGGGGAAGGGGGATTGTTACCACAGGGGAGAGAAGAGGGCCGGGTGCTGCTGAGAAAAAACACAAAACGATTTCGCTCCCGGCACGAATTCCAAGAAAAGGACCGACGGAACGCCGGCACCGCTTTTTAAGGCGGGGACGGGGGAGGGAAAATGGCCCGGAAAACCTCCCCTTCTAACATTTTCACGCCGGAAATGGGCAAGTGTTATCTTCATCTCACAGAAAGAAGGGGCGTGATAACATGGGGTAGCGGAAAAGCCAGCTCTGAGAGGGGTGCAATTGGGGCGCATATTGGTAAATACTGACCCTCTACAAAAAGGAAAGGGACCCGTCGAAGGGGGGAAGGGAGGGGGGGAGAAAAAAGAGCCCCTACGCGGTCGAAACGAGGGCACGCCAGGGCATGTACGAATAGAAAATTAAGAACTCCTGGGGAAGGGGATGTCCGGAGGAATCCAACGAAACCTCAAATTTGAAGCGTTGGCGTCGATCGTTGCGGGGATTGAAAAGTCCCTAAGAAAAATAGTAAACACGAAAAACAGGTACCAGGGAAAGTCGGAAGCCACCATTAGATGCGGCAGTCATCCGCCGCGGCTGAGATGGGCTGGAAAGAAGCTTTTCTGCCCAAATTCTAAAGAGGGGTGTCTTAGGGTTGAGGGAGAGGGAGAAAACGGTTTCCTACGTGTTAAAGGCATTTCCACTGAGAAAGGGGGACAGTGGGGAATGTTTTTTGCTTGCCAAAGAAGCTACAAGAACAGTGTCTGCAAATCTGTTCCTCAGGGGGAGAAGTGACAACCTTTGAATATACAAAGGGGGGGAGAAGCCCAGTTAAGGGGGAAGGGGCAAAGGGAAGTCGTCCCGACCCGCCTTTTGCAAAAAGTTTTCCATTGCCCGCACATTGAAGGGAAGTGGGGGAAAGAACTTGGGAGGAAAAAACGAAGGGAAAAAAAAGCGCGCAGGGCCTTGCGTTTGACGGAAACAATTGCCTGTCCAACGAGCGGAGGAAAAGACAAAAACATACAAAAGAGGAGACGTCT
>Ga0179593_1593643_pt1 | contig 10337 bp, 14 predicted proteins | sample CZODoug2_1_08_16_FD_185931 | JGI IMG/M metagenome (GOLD analysis project Ga0179593, IMG submission 185931) | Vadose zone soil fungal communities from Angelo Coast Range Reserve, California, USA - CZODoug2_1_08_16fungal (PacBio error correction) | ecosystem: Environmental > Terrestrial > Soil >...
TAAAGAGGGCCTTTTTTGGGAGAGCGGCGTTGTTAGCTAAAAAAGATCGATGGAAAGAAAAAGAAGGCGAGGGCACGTGAAAAGTGGTGCCTTTGTTGTGCGTGCGCAAAGGAAGCCTCACGAAAAGGAGTTTTCTTGGGCCCTGGAAAAAAGAGGAGAGCGAGATTGGGATAAAAGGAGGGGGGTCGGACTAGGGGAGAAGATATCCGACAAGATCACAACGAAATGAAGATCAAAAAGAGAAAAAAGCGCCCTTTATTTGGTGCTGAAAAAAAAAAAAGTTTGAAGTGGCAAAAAGGAGTCGATCGTCCTTGCTGCAAAGAGACGCGCGACGGCTCGGGGAAAGGGAAAAAAGCAGAGACTGAAAAAAAAAGGAAGTTCGTCGAAAAAAGGGAGGGGACAAAGCGAAGAGGGTGACCCGCGTGGGAAGGCTTCGAGATTAGGGAAGATAAAAGAATTCTTTTTGAGAAAATCAATGAAGGAGAAAGGCTGATCAGAAGGCTCTTGCCATAGAAAGAAAAAAATTCCCAAGAAAGCTATCGAAAGGCGAAAAAGCAACCTGATGGAAGGAAAAGGATTCGTCCCGCTTAAAAAAGCGATGTATAATCTGAAAGGGGGGGGAGAGGACGGTTGGCGCGGGAAGTATTAATTAGATCATAAAGAAAAATTGGAGGGGGGTATGAATAGTCAAGCGAGGAGGGATGCGATCAAACCGCGAGGGGCGACCGCACGTCTGGCTAAGCAGGAGAAGTTGGTTGGAGAAGTTGGGGAGAAGTCTATAAAAAACGGAAACTGGGGGCGGAACGAGGGGACTTGTAGCCCGGAAGGGGGGGACTGCTTGACGCATATGTCGCATGGAATGCGCTCAGAAGGAGGGAGGTAAACCCTCTGGCCGACTCACAGGGAACCGAAACGAAAAGACTGCTGTAAAAGATCTCAGAAAGGCGGGAAGAGCTGGACCGAGACGAGACGTTAAAAGAACCTATACGGACCTAAACAACATGAAAGGAAGGGAATATCAAAAAAATGGGACCGGCCTTGAGGATTAGTGCGAAAAGGGAAATACGAGGGGGAAAATGCTTGCGCCGGAAAAAAAAAAACGGAGAAGCGAGATCACCAGACAGCACGACAGCTATTGGGTTGACCGAGGGAAGAGGGGGAACTCCCAGAGGAAAGGTTTCTAACGAAGGGGGGGAAAGTCAACCAAAAGAAAGTGGGGGTCTGGGTTGTCTGCGAATCGCACCGCAACTGGGATGGCTTATCGTGAAAAAAAGAAGTTCTGTAGTTATTTTAAAAATGTGAAAGGCGATGGAAAAATCCAGGTTTGCGTTTCAGGACCCCTACAAAGGAGGGAAGAATTTCAAAGAGGATGATGGCGTTGCTGGATTTATCAGAGAGGCGCAGGAAACGCGGCCTCAAGGCAAAGGAGACAGGCATCGGGAGGGGGAAGTGTCCGGAATCGTGTGTGAAGAAGGGGGGGCGCTCTTTTGGCAAAGGGCTGAATCTCAGAGAAAGGAATGGAGCGCGGCCTACAAAAAAGTGACGATCATGGGCAAGTAAGACAAGTAGCTCTCGCAAAAAAAAAGAAAAAAAGATCTTTGTCGTCTCACTCAGAAGATCCGGAAATAACACATGTCGAGCCGCGCTCAAAAAGATGTGAAGGTCGGCAAACCTGTGGCGAAAAAAACTACCTCAACGCCCCCCACAGAAAAAAAAGAGTCGCAGCCATCACGAGGGGACCCAGAATGTGGCGCGCGGAAGTAGAAATCCACGCAACGCCTCAAAAGAGGAGTGACGGAAGAATGCGGCGGTCTTGTAGAAAAAAAGGAACCGCAACGCGGGCTCGAAGACAAGGGCAAAAGAGAAAAAAATAACTCAAACTGAGCTGGGCAACGATCAGCAGGGAATTGGAGATGTGTGAGAGAAACAAAGCACTATCAAGAGAGGCCAGTAAAAGGGGAGAAAAAATCCATCACCTTGGGAGGGGCGGAACCATCGTCTGAAAAAGACGTCACGAATGGCGGAAAAGGGCTGGCTGGATAAGGGTTGCATAACCTTCCGCGCAATCCCCAACATAAGAGAGGGTCATCACTAATCCCCGAAAAACGGATTAAGGAATGGCCGACGAGAGGAAAGTCATGGGGTGCGACTCACGAGGGATCAAGTCTCGGCCTATATGGGTAAGAAAAAAAGAATTGCACAAGTGAAAAGAGGGTGGGTGGGGGAGGCGACCGCCGTCTCGGAGGGAGGGGGCCTTTTCTGCTGAAAAAAAAACTCTTCGCAGGGGGTGGCGGTCAGGCCGGAAAATATTCGTCCCTCGAAAAACTACTCGGCCATTAGAATCATGCCCCACTGGGGGGAAGGGCTTCTTCTAGAGGTTGAAGGACCCCATGAAAGAAAGATTTCCTTGTCAAATACATCATCTTGAAAAAAGTTCTTTTCCGCGGGGAAGGTAACAACGGCGGCGAAGGGGGAATCGCATCCCAGAAATACTAAAAAAGAGAAAACCATAACCACCGCGAGAAAAAAAAATCGGAAAGCGTAAGAGAGGATCTCCTGATACTCAAGAAGGGGCAGGCTCACCAAACCGGAAAAAAAAATTTCAGATTAATACCGAAAACCGGTTTCGAAGCGGGGCGAAGAAAAAAAGAGAAATGCCTGCCTCAATCAGGTAAAAAGGGACGTCGTAATCCTTTCTATAGCGAAATGTGCATTGGGAAAATCAGCAGTCGGAATTTCGTACGTCGGATCGGAGAAGAGAAAGACAGAAATCCAATCCCGAGAGAGGGAGAGAAAGAAAAAAGCTCGAAGCCCGGGAAAGACGCGGTCACAAGAACGCAACCGTACCACAAAAAAAAAAAAGTTTCCGTTGTTCAAGACTCGATCCAAAAACGGAAGCCGTCTCAAGATAATTAGCCGAGCAGACGATCAACGACGTTAAAATTGTTGTAATCCGCCATGCAAAGAAAGCGCCGTGCATGCGAAAAAAGAAAATCGCCCCAACAACACCACGCAAAAAGAAGATGGGCGTCTGTATTTCGCAAAAATCGCTCACAGGGTGATCTTTGGAGAAACGTTGAGAAAGCCACGAAAAAAAAAACTCGCCACCATGAGGGGGGAGAAAAGAGTCGTGAGGTTTGAAATCCAGCCCACAAAAGCGACTTGATGGAGAGGGGAGGAAAGGTTGAACGCAGTAGAAACAAACAACACCGGAAAAGGAAAAACAAATCGAGCCCCAATCATAAAAAGGCAGATTTGCAGAGGCGTCATACAAAACCACCTCCGCCTTGCATAAAGAAATAAGTGGGCCAGAAAAAAAAAAACAACCACGGAGGAGGAGGAAAGAGCCGATTACGAAAAAATTTGTTCTGCCAGAAAAGCTCGCTCGGCGTGAGAAGAAGACTTGGAAAAAAGGCACGTGCATGATTGGGCGGCAGAGTGCGTGCGCATAACTGCCGTTCAAACAGTCCAAGAGAGGACCATGGCAGTTTCTGGGGCTGGAGGAGCACAACTGGCCGAGGAGGAGGGGAAACCTCCTTTGTCGAGTTTTTTCAGGTCTCAAGCGGAAAGTAGATTCCGACAAGATCAAAAAAAAACGAACAATACCTGAAAGAAAGAAAAAACCAAGGCTAGCGCAAGGGGGTGCTGTCGATCTCAGAAAATAAAGGAAATGCTGTATTAACAGGAACACCTTCGGGAAAAATGCTTCCGTCGAAAAAAAGACGTCTTCGGGAAGGGACTTTCAAGCAAAAGGGTTAAACAAGTGAAACGAGGGGGGGAGGCCGCCGCTGTCGGTTCTAGGGAAGAGTGGTCGAGAAAAAAGGTCCTCTTCTCGATCTGACGGTGGAGGACGTCCGCCAGGAGAAAAAAAAAACGTACGCAACTGCTCTGGCCATCGCAGGAAGGGGAAAAGGACAAGTGTCGTCTATAAGGATTCCGAGAAAGAAAGAAAGGATTGAGCAGGCATGGATATAAAGAAAAAGGGCTGGTCTAAGACCGATGGATCGGAATATGTTTGGCTCGGAAAAGAGAAAAAAGGTATTCAGGAAGAGGAGAATGAGACGGTGAGAGCGGGGAGGGCGCTGGTTATGAATAGAAAAAGGGGATGCGAGCAAACCAGAATTTAACCGCGACCTCACCAGGAAGAGGATGAAACTGGCCAATGAAGGATTGGGCAGGGGGGGAAGAAGGCACCGTACAAGAGCTTCTAGAAGGTCACGAGGATCAAGAAAGCTTAGCCGACACTGTGTTGGACTTCTGTCTCAGCACAGGGTCTCCACTCTAAAAGAGTGCGCGAGAGGGGCCCAAAAAACCATTCCAGACTTCTGGAGACACGTAAAAAAGGCGCAAATTACGAAGGGCCTTTCCTATCTGAAGCGAAGGAAAGCTCTCGACGCAAAAAGCGCACGTCACCAAATATCAAGGTGCCACTGCTTAAGCTTGGAAAAAAAAGTGGCTGACCCGCCTGCAACTATCGGGTTTGGCCTTGCAAAGTCTTATCGCTATGAAAAACACGACAGCTATTGGGGAACGAGAAAGCTTTACAGACCAGACAGGAAGAAGAGTAAAAGGGGAAAAGGTGTCCGGAAAGGAAAAGGGTTTTCCCGCCTAGAAAGAAGATCGCTGAAAACTTCCTAGAGACACCGGGGGGAAACTTTTGCCTCGAAAATCGAGGATGGGTTCTGGAGTTCTTTGGAAGGTTGCAATCGCTGGAATATTTAGGTGCTCGAGGGCAATTGTTGATTCTCCCCCATCAAAAAGGGAAAGTACTAGGGACATGAGAGAAAAAGTCGCTTTTGTCTGTTGGGAGGATGGCGCAGCGCGCAGGGCGAACCAAATTCTGGCCGCTTTAGTGGAAAGGAGTCGGGAAAGAAAGAGGAATCGTGTGTGGGCGTGGGAAAAAGATTTCGCAAAGGTCTGGAAATCTTCCATCCGATGAGCTGAAAAAAGAAGACACTGGAGGTCTATTTGGGAAGAAGGGGCCCGGCGAGCCGGAAGGAGAGAACAACAACCAACGGGAACACGAGAGAGATACCTTAAGCTCACGCAAGCTGCCCGAAAGATCCATGTACGGGGGGGGCGGTCGGCGACGAAAAAAAAAAATCGGCTGGGAACGACTTTGGGAAAAAACCGAGTCGCCCGAACAAAAGCCTCAACGGAGGAAACAATACTGAGTCGAAAAAAGATGCCATGTAACTAAAAAGTTGTGCTGCGCGGCCCCTGCGCGTGCTCCAATAGATAAAGCAAAAAAAGCCATCATAAAACTGCGACTAGGACCCCTCAAGGAAGAAAGAGGGAATGGGTGATATCACAAGAAAAAAGCGCATGCGAAATAGTGTCCGCAGCGCTTCAAAAGAGGAAAAAAGAGAAGGAAAACCCCATGAAATGCGAGAAACGAGAACAATGATTACGGTGTCGGAAGGGAAAACTCTCGGAAGATAGAGGAAAAATGCGACTTAAAAAGAAGAACCAGAACCAAAAAGGTGGAATTCGAGAGAACCATCTTTCGTGCTCTTTCACCTATGAAGAGCTGTCTTGCTGGATACTGGGGCATAGCGATAGAAGAAAAGAAGGAGGCGCAAGCAGGAAAAGTTGCCGGAGGGTCAAATCCCCTCCAAGCATTTTCCACGGCAGGGAAATCATTTTGGGGGACTGGGAAAGATCCGTCGAAAGAAGTGTGGGAAACTGAATAGAAGAAAAAGAAAGTCCCCGATCTTTGGCAATTGGAAATTCGAAAGGGGGGAAAAAAAGGGCATTTCGAGGGGCCGGGTCGCGTCAAGACCACGTTAAAGAATTATTCGAGGGCAGATGTGCCATGCGACAGAAGGAACGCATTCAAACACCGAAGAGATACGAACTGCCAGGGGATTCCGCAGACCAGTTGTTTATAGAGCTCGGAGAGATTGCCCCAAGCGGAAAAAAAAGGGACAGTTTCAGAAAAGAAGCTTCGCCCAGACGGTGTCTGAAAAATTTCCCGCGAAGGGTGTGATCTGCAAAAACGCTTGAATATTCATAAGAAAAAACCAAACCGCGCCGGTAAAAAAGGAGTCGAGGGATCTCCTGAAGAATCCTGGGCGGGAAAGCAACCGACTCGCCTAACATCTCTCTTAGACTCAGAAAGGGCGACGGAGACTCAAAAGGGAAAGGACCCTTCCTCAATCAGGTGCGCAGGGAAAGTTCGATAGACGAACGTGCAGGGGAATTTTCTCGCATCGAAAGCGCGTAGGCAGGAAAGCGCATCGACGAGAAGGGAAAAGTCATCCCAAATAAGGAGATAATCTCGAAGCCCTTGGTTTTCCTCGACCACAGGGTCACCACCCGAAAGGAAAAAAGAGAGGAGGCCTGACAATTGGGAATGGTTCCGGAGCAGGAAAGAAGGGACCTTTTCCCCGAAGCCGGATATGCGCCTGAAGCAAGAAGTAAAAAGTTTTCCAACCGTGTGTAGAAGGGAAAAATTCGAACTTCGAGAAAAAGAACAGCACTAGCAGCAAACCAAAAAAGGGCCGCACAAAGAAGGAGGGCGTCATATTCTCGAAAGGTCCTCACCTGGGAAAAAGAAAAAGAACTTTCCGCCTTCAACTCGTCCGAAAAAAAAGCCATGGATGGTGAAATAAGGAGGGGGTCGAGGAGTAGGGGGAAAACATAACTTCCCTGGTCAGGACGTGATATGGGGGTGAAAACGGAGGGAGCAATGCACAACGAAACCTGAAAAAAAGCCTCCCCAAATCATGAACGAGATGTTCGGCTGGGAAAACGACTCAACTGCAATGCAGAAAAAAAGGCGCCAAAGGTATCCTCGTAATCGAGAAAAAAAAGATAGAGAGTACAGAGGATAAACGGTTCATTTTTTTAGGTAAAAGGGCTCGCGCGGCGATTGGCAAAGGGAAAAGCAAATTCGCAAAAATGCAGAAGAAGCGCTTGTGCCGGCTTGCGCAGAATTGTTAAGGAACACATCACTCAAAAAGGAAAAAAAGGCGTGTGAGTGGGAAAGGGGGGGAGGCACCACCTCAAGGACTCGAGGTGAAAAACATGTCGATTTTGATTCTCAAAGGCGGCATTCAGAAGGGACACTCCCCCCCCAAACACAACAGGCCACAACGTGAGCGAACATTGAAAAAAAAGGGCAGCTCCATCAACGGAGGATGAGAAGTGATGTGTCTGAGGAAAAAAAATCACTCTCATTTGGCAAAGGACGGATTACACACGGTCAAGCGTCGGGAGAAAAAGAAGAACGCTTATGACTCGAGCCGGAGGGAAAGTTTCTCGAGGAGATAGTGAAACAATTGAAAAAGGAAGGGGCCTCGTGGTCGCGAGGAGGGATGGGGACCAGAAACTTAGGCTTCGAGATTCTTATTTAAAAGAAGATCACCGTCGGTTGACGTCCGCCGGGAGAGAAACGAAGTCCGATCCGACGTAAGGGAGAGGGAAAGAGGGTGGAGAGAAAAAGAAAAAAAAACAAGGTTCGTCTATCGAAAAAAAAGGCACCTGATTAAAGGAGACTGATTCGTCCCGCTTCGCACCGAGAAGGCGGGAGTGTATATCTGGGGAAAGAGGGAAGGACGGGTGACGCGCAAAAGTCAGAGAGAATCGAGATGAAGACCGACGATTGGATCGCGGGGAGGGGAGGAAAATATTCAACAGCGAGTCTTTCAAAAAAACAAACGCGCGCTGATACGAAAAAAGACTGGGCGAAGCTGAGGACAAAAGGTTTTACGGGGGGATCCGCTGCACCGCTACTAAAAAAACTCGTGTGGGAAGGCGGCAAATTTCCAAGAGCTTGGTGTAGAAAGGTTGTTGGAAAAGAAACATGGCACCTATGGCTAAAAAAGAAATAAAAGGCGAATCGGGGCGTCAAAAGATTGCCCTCCTAAACTCCGACCAATGCAGAGACTGCTGTGGGGGAACGCAAATTCTTTCAGGTAGGGACCTTTCCTAGATCCTCGCCGTTCCCAAAGAGAAGCGACGAGAAAGCGCAGAAGAAAAAGAATCCTGGATGCCCGCGGGTAAGGGTTAAGCGGGGGGACTCTTTATGAAGGAGGACACTCCTGCCAAAGGAGGGGGTTTGGGGCCCTGCTTGCGAAACCTGCTTCTTAAAAGGAAACCTATAAAAAACCCGACAGCAGAAGAACATCGGGGACACGAGGGGAAAAAAGCGATCACAAGGTGGAGGAGGAAGAACGCATTTGGAACCCGCCTAGTCCTAAAAAGGCTTTTGGTTTGCAAAAAAAGGGAAGGGACACCCGGCCACTGCAGGCGATCGTGGTCCAGCTCTCTGAAGGGGGGGTTTGGAAGTGTGCAGCCGAGATGATTCCTGCCTCAAGGGGGCCGGGGGAATTCCACCCTAAAAAACCTTCTTCTCATTGCCGAAGGCCTACAGAGAGGGGGGGGTTCCTGATGCGTGGACAGCGCGCAGCAGCGAGCCGCCAAAGGGAAAAAAAGGGAGGGCATCTTGATGGCGAAAGCTATTGCGGAATGGTGTTTAAGGACGGGGTAGGTCCGCTCGGTTTTAAGGGCCGATCCTTCCAAGAAAAAAGAAAGACCGAACAGACAGGGAGGAGGGGGACGAAGCATGGCCCAGCCGGCACGGAAAAAAAAAAGATCTCTCAACAAAAAAAAAAGAGATACCGTTGCGCTCCACGCAAAGGAAAAGATCGTAACATAGAACGCAAAGGGGTTTCGTTCGGAAGCGACGACCAAAAGATCACGATGGGGAAGGGAGAAAGACCTTGCGAAACCGATCGCAAAAGCCGCACACACGAGTCACGGAAAGACCTCCCGCCCATCAAAAAGAAGGGGCGCTCGTCCAAAAAAACGCGATAACAAAATAAAAAGGGACGTCCAGAAAAAACTCTGAGTAGCCGGCAATGAATAAGAAGGGAACAATGAAAAACAAGAGCGCAGGCTAAAGAAGAAAAAAAAGAAAAAATATAACAAATAACTCCAGAACCCCAAAGAAGGGGAAAACGATCAGAAACAGGAGGTGGAAAAGGGATCCGTAGGCATGATAGGCGGGAAAAATGCTACGGGGGAAAAAAAACCTCACCTTTTTGAGGGGGGAGGGAGACCAATCGTCGGTACCATCGGTCAACGAAAAAAAAGGGTAGTCGGGTGGTTCATATCATAAGACTCAGGGAAAAAAGACAATGCACCACCATTCTAGTTGCAACACTAAACCGGCCAGCAAAAAGAAAGTGGGCCACGCTCTATTAATGTACATGGGTAGGCTTCTACGGATGAAAAAGTTGTTAACGGACGGAGGAGAGAGAAGTCCCCGAGATTTCAATAAGGGGGGAAAAAGAAAATCCGTCTCGAGCAATTGAGGGGATGGGTCCGTTTCGGAAAAGGAAAACACGAGTCTCCTTTTATTCGAGCCATAAATGCCATGCGAAATAAGCTTAAAGAAGGCAAAACACCGACGGAAAGGCCATGGGAAAAAAAGACAAGGTGTGGATAGAGCTCTCGAACTGTGAAAGGCACCCCAAGAAAAAAAAAAAGGGAACCGTTTAGCAACTGCGAAAAAACTGTGCGGTCGACGGAAACGCTCGTTTTAAGAACAGAAAAGAAAAGTTCTATTCAGAAAAACCAGAACCGCGATCCAAGGGGGAGGCGATGAGAGACATGAAGTCCAGTTGAAAAAAAAAACGAGCGCACCATAGTTCGGAAGCAACGAGAGTACAGCAAGGGAGGACGGATCAGGCTGATATCCCTGCGAAAAGAGTCGTGAGGAGGAAAGAGGAGATAGACGAACTGAGTTCTCCGCAGCGTGGCAAGGTTAGACGGTCAGGTGCCGGAAAGGAATGAGCAGCGTTACTGAGAAAAAGGAGAGAGAAGAGGTAATCTCCTCCTCCCTTGGAAAAAAAAAGAAACCATCCCCGAAAAAACGAGAGACGACGCAAGTTTACATGGTCAGATCAGCATATCGAAGAGAACCTGTTCCAAGAGAAGGAAAAAGCGGCATAATTCTAAGAAGAAACGGGTTCCCCCGTGAAGGACCCGTGATAGGAGAGGCGATTCGCTTTTTCTCGCAGCAAAAAGAAGTCCTCAGAAGACGGAGGAGGGATTTCCGCGCCGGTATGTGAGAAGGGGGGTTATCTTGTCGGAAGAAATTCCCCTGATAAGAAAAAATCGTCCTAAAACTCGACACAATCGGAAGAAGATTCACGTGAGGGGAAAGGAACCCAGAAAACTGCCCAAACAGTGAGGGAGGTGATTATTTTGAAAAGAGGCCACGCACAAACACCGATAAAACCATCATGCACGTGGGAGGGGGGAAAGGGAGTGCGTCAATCGCCGAGAAAAAGCCTTTCCGAAAAAAATGAACCAAAAAGTTTCCTCCT
>Ga0179593_1263074_pt1 | contig 10336 bp, 15 predicted proteins | sample CZODoug2_1_08_16_FD_185931 | JGI IMG/M metagenome (GOLD analysis project Ga0179593, IMG submission 185931) | Vadose zone soil fungal communities from Angelo Coast Range Reserve, California, USA - CZODoug2_1_08_16fungal (PacBio error correction) | ecosystem: Environmental > Terrestrial > Soil >...
CAGTGGAAAAAAATAAGTGAAGGCGCAGGAGAACACATCTAATTGTGTGCCAACAGTTGCGCAAACTATCGAGGGGGGACGAGCGACGAAGAGAGAACGGGGGGGAAAGCCTGAACGGAGAACCTTATGGGCAGCAAATCGAAAGTGTCAACGTAAACTAAATCCGGGAAAACGAGGGAAACAAAAAACCCCAGGGCGTGGGGTCCAACAGACGAAGGGTAAGCGGGGACCGCAGGCTGACGTAAAGGAAGAAAAGGGAAGTTCCGGAAGGTTACCAGAAAAACCAGAAAAAAGTTTCTGGGACCCACGATCGTCCTACTGAAACATGGACCCAAGCAAAACCAGGGATTGAAATGACGGCAAGAAAAAAAAAGCCTATGGCCTACAGGAAGGGAGGGACAAAAGGGAACCGCCGAACGTGGGTGGTAAGATCGCAGAAAATCTTGGGGCCGTAAAACCGGGAAACCGCAATGAACAGCGAGCCAACACAAATCCAGGGGGAAAAACGAAGGGATTGGACGAAAAGGAAAAATGTGTTGCAGGAATGCTACTTGGACGTTCAGAAACTCCACGAGATAAAGGAAAAGCCCTTACGAGGACATGCCCTGATCCATAGAAAAAAAAAGAGGGACCTAGAGAGCTTCTATTAAAACAATGGGAGACGCCAGGGTCTCTATTGAACGGGATAAGGGAAGCTCAAGCTCGAGTAGGCCGTGATGCAAACGGCCGCGGTGAGGGGGGGGAAGGGTCGAAGAAAAACTCAGAAAGTTAGAACCAATGAGAAGGGCAGGCAAGGGGGACCAATCCTAGGGCAAGCGAAACAGAAAGTTTAAGAGGGGTGTAGTAAATACAGCTACAACGGGAAGACGAACGCCGCGAGGGGCCAAGATGCTTAAACGCAGCACGGTTTCGGGACTTTGTTGGGTCAAACAGTAGCATTAGGTAGAAATGACCTTTTAATAGGAGGGGAGCCAAATTGATTCCACGAAAAGGGGGACTATTATAGTGGGAGTTCCTACGCTTGTAAGCTGTACCGAAGAATGCGCAGGGCTGAGTGGTCCGGCAGAGGCTCGTCAAAAGGATTGTCGGCAAAAAATTTTATCGAGATTCGGAGCTGGGTGGGGGAGCGACACGCCGAGCAGTGGAAAGCCGAAGGGGGAAATGGGCGAATGAGAAAAACGAGGTTAAAGGGGGGCAAAGAAAATCGAAGATTAAGAAAGTAGCTCCACCAGTCTGGAAACCTGAACAGTCCCTCGGAAAACTACCGGATAAGCGACGAAAAGAAGCTTTGTTGGAAGGAGAGGGAAAAGCAGTGCGACTTTTGTGGAAACGAGTCTGGTTGTAGAGATTCTTAAGGGAACGACGCAAACGACGAAAGCGGGGGAAGAGACCAAAGAAGGGTCGAAAGTAGGACTTAAGGTTCACCAACAGGGTTTGGCAAGGGGTAAATTAAGAAGGGGGAAAATGATGTTTACTGGTTTCAGGTGTCCAAACTCTGGCCCAAACAATTTCTTTTTGGTTGTCTTGTCTTGGAGGGACAGGGGGCGGGAGAGGAAAGCGGGTAATGGGGCCGGGCCGGTACAAACCGGCAATATGGCAGGAAGATAAAAAGGGCTTAAGACGGTCGAGTTACGACCAGATGGTGGATAGAAAAAAGGTGAAGAAAGCGAAGAGGGAAGTGGGCACCGCAAGTCAGCCGTAGGGATGTAATTTCAACCTCAAACCAAGGGCCGGCGGTTGGGGGGATCATCGATCGATCTGACACGGACAAAAACAAAAAAAAAAAAAAAAAATCGAGGAAAGGCCGGCCCCATACGTTTCGGGGGGAAGGACGTAAATGCAGGAATAATAGGGGGAGTCAGTGAACACAGCGTCAGACAAGCCGGGAAAGGGGAAAGTGAAAAGACAACACCAAAAATGACGTTGGAGGGAGCGAGGGGGGGAAAGCTTGGAGTCGAGTCCGAAATGGAACCAGGCCAGAAATCGCCGGCTGGGGAAAACAAGACGTCTAAGGCACGCGCAACAGGCAGCGGGAGGGTCAGGGGGATGAAAAGACAAAACCCGCAGCCCGATAACGGGATAAAAAAGCTGCGCAGAACATCAGGGGGAGAGTGTCTCACGGAAAAGGCCGTGAGATCAAACCGTTGACGGGTCGAAAGGGTTGAGGATGACGCCATAAAACCAGACAAAAAAAAGACGCACAGCTCGCAAGTATGCCGGAAGACCGGAAAAATGGGGGATACGGGAGGTTAAAGGAAATACGATTTCGAGAAGACTATGTTTGAGAGCCAGGGGAATCAGCCAGCACAGGGACTCATTTGAACAAGCAAGGAAAAAAAATCACTGGGGGGGCAACCAAAAAAGGAAGGACAAATGGTGAGAAGTAGATCGTAGGAGGAGTGCAAGGAGAAAACACCGCCTGGGGGACCCAATGAAACTGCAGTAAACCCGCGGGACCGTGGATGAGGGGAGCAGCACATTACAAGCTTCCACCGGGAAAATGCATGCATCTAAAAAAGCGACCAGCAAACAAAAAACAGCGGGAAGGGGGAGGAGAGATGAAAACCGAGCGAAGGCAACCACGAGAAGCACGGCCGCGAAATCAACTTGAAAAAAAAAGAAATGAGTTCGAATGATGCGCTAGAAAGATAGTGCACCGGGAAGGGGGGGGGAGAGCCTTCGACTGTCATAAACCCAAAAGGAGGACCTTACCGAGCTTGGGTTAAAAGCCACCGGATGACAAGAAAAATTGGGGACAATAACAGAGGCGGTGACAAGGAAAAAATGCTACCATGACCGCCACTCAACTATCGCGATTTCCGAAAGAGACGGGTAAGAATCACCAGGAGGTCTGCCCAAGGCAAGGCGGGCGAGGCGGTGGAAAACATCCCTCACTCGACGTAAAAGGTGGGGGAGCCTCGAACGGCATGGCACTGAAAGGGGAGAAGAAGGCCCGGATTTTTTTGGGAGGAAGAAGCGTATCCACGGGTTGAAGGAAAACGCGGCGGCACTGGTAAGAAAATCATCTATCAAAAAAAACAGAAAGCGGGCCGTCGGTGCGCAACAGGCATTGAGTGGGGAAATGAGGCGAATCGAATCCATCCTTCGAAAAAAAACGAGAGCACAGGTTTTTCGGTTGGGTTGGGACTTGGGGGGTTTGGGGAGAAAACAAGGCCGGTCGCCTTTGTCCACTGCCACAAAAAAACTAGGGATCAAGGAAGTGGCGAAAAAACATCCCGAGCCCGAGCCTGCGCAAGGGGGATGGGTTGGGTGGGGTTCTCGGGGAAGAGAAAGGAATGATCAAACGCGTGCAAAAGGAGAAAATTCAGCGAACGGGGGACGGCGTGTGACAAGGGGAACAAAATTTGGAGGAAAACAGTTCTGCACAAACTGGGACCCCCGAACGGCTTACGAGATTCCTTCCAAGGGAAAGATCGCAAACGGGCTGCAGGGGGGAAACAGAGAAAACAGCCCGCTAAGAGGTCCAAGGGAAAGAAGAAGACGAAAGGGAAAGAAACATCCAGCAATAAAGGTAACACTCGTGGGGAGTGCAGTCCTCTGTGTCAGAAAGCGGTGGGGTCCTTGGGAGGGAGCACAGGCTCGAGTAACGGCGCAGAGAACCTCGGAAAAAAAAAATCTCGGGGTTTTAAAAAAAAGGAGCAAGCTGGGCGAGCGGAGCATCGCCGTAGTGGCAAGAACGAGGCGTTTCAAAAAACTGAAAGAGAGTCTCCAGCTGCTTGGGGAGTTTGCCACTTGAAAAGGTGGCATAAGGAAGAAAACGTCAATCGGCTTTCGCTCATTGTTGACCACCCCAAGCAGGCGAGAGCCTCGGGGCTAACATTTGGGACAAGACAGAGATGGACGAGAACTCGGGAAGAAAAACGCCAAGCAAAACGCAAGAGAGAAATCCAAAGCGGGAGAAAATTTCATCATATCGGCAGTTGTGACGCAAAATTGGGAAGAAAACAAAGACTATGAAAAGCATTCAGTAAATGCAGTGGGGAAAAAGGACACGAGCGTTAGGGGGAAAGGGCCGCACTGGGCGCAAAAAAAGGGTCACGTGACGGTAAAGGCTGTACGACAGGGACTGGGTCCAGTTCTGCCAGGGGGGCCAAAAGGCGCGGGGCAAGGAGGAAACGTGAGGACGGGAAGGGAACGTGATAACCAAGCCAATAAGGAGTACCTTGCCTCAAACGGGCCGGGCCGACCAAGACGCCAGGTCAGGAAAGAGCCATCAAAAAAATTGAGAACGACCCTCAGGCAGCCGGGGGAAATTGATGAGGAACTGAAAAAAAAGAGAAGCGGGCCGGAAATCTATAAAGCACGTCGCGGCGTCAACATTCGTAACCCAAACCCGGGAGTGGGCAGGCACATGAAACGGGACGGGGAAAAAAAGAGGTGAGGAGAATCAATTAACAACAAGTGCGGCGGGCAGGAAAAATGCGATGCAAACACGTCCCGGTCAAAGGGAAAAAGGAAAAGCCGAAACGGTCCAGAACGCCCCATGGGCCCACATCCGGGCTAGAAGAGCGAAAGAAAGAACACTGTAACCGGGGTAAGACGTAAAACCGGTCTTGAAGGAGAACGCGACCAAACGGTAAAACAATCTGCGCAAAAAAAGAAAGGCCGTAGAAAAATCTGGGGACAGGGGGGAGTCGTTGGACCGTAAACAGGACTTGCGAGCGCAACGAAGATCCACTCAAAACGAAGCTCCGGACGAGCCCTCATACTCAAAAACGCCGAAAGGCGGAAACAAAACGGCAGGGAGACCAAGACCCGACCGTAAAAGGAGCCGCAAGGAGGAAGTCTAGGTTATCACCGGCGCCGCCTATTTCTCCGCCAATCACCGAAATCTACGGGAAGGTTCGGACCTACGTTGAGGGGATGAAAGAGGGCCCCACCAAAAAACTCTGCGAAATAAAAAGGAACCGCCCAAGGATATACTGACGAAAAAGTAGGGGAAAAAATGGTGGCCCAGTCCCGCCCGGTCCACAATTGCCGGGTACACCAATAAGAAAAGGAAAACGGGGGGGATCACGACAGGGCAACACAAAAAACGGAGGAGGAGGGAGAGACCCATCCGATGATGGGAAAAGCAGGTGGGATAAAAGGGGAGGAGAAAAAATCGGACTGTAAAAAGTAAAATTGGACATTGTGAGAAAAAGAATTCGGGGGGCGGGTGACGGGTGGATATGTCGCCAATCTGGGGCCGGAAATGGGGACCTACTGCGGGAAAGGGGGAATGAACAAGACCGAAAGCCGGCCCATGGGCCTGTATCACTGCGCTGCGGGAAGGTAAAAAACTCGGAAGAACGAGGTGCGAGTAGATGATCTGATTGGAGAACGCAAAAAGGAGATGGGGGGACCTTTGTAATATCAAAAAGGATAGCGCGACAGGCGAGCTCGGAAGGCCCCACGAATAATTACCAGGGGACACAAAAAAGAACAAAGGGGGAAACTACAGTGGTCCGGCTCAAAAAAAAAAAAAAACCAAAAAAAGACAACGGCGGGTTGTGTGCCAGCCGAGGTCCAAGTGTCTACACAAGACTCAACGGGAAAAAACCTGGAAACTTCCTACCCGTTGAACCCAAAACGCGAATTTAGGGGAGACGAACGACCCGGAGGGGCAAGAACTGGAGACCGGCGCCTACTAACAATCAAAAAAGCGCGACAGTCGTCAATTGACCGCAGCCCTTTTGGGGGGGTTTATATCGAGGGAAACGCCTTGGGAAAAAAAGGAACAACGTCCAGCACATGGGACCTCGGCCCCAAAACCAACTCAAGGGGCAAAGCAGTGGAAGTTCAAGGCAGGGGGGAAAAAAGGGTTGGTTGGGCCTGCCCGAGGACTGATCCTGCAAACTAAGAATCAAGCCAAAAAAAAACGCAATAAAATCGGAGAAAAAAAAAAAAGAACCGGGCTGTATCTTCTCTATCAAAAACCCCGAGGGAAGAGGAGAGAGAGAATGGCAAAGGGCAGAAGAGCTGAGAGCGAGGGCGGACCAAGCACGGCCGTCCTGCAGTTGGGGCGGGACAAACCTGCTAACCATAACAGAAACAGAAGCAAAAGGGCAAAGCTTAATGGTGGGAAAGCCAGAAAGGATAGGTGGTACGTAAGCGACCGTAAGTCGCCGCCCCTCATTAGGGCATCGCACAAGAAAGAAAGGGGACCCACTTTCTGGTTCCAAATTGAAAATTCTGTAGGGGGGACCGTTGAGAGGAGGAGGGGGCAAGAATGCCCAGCAAAATTAAGTGGTGAGGGTAAAAAGGACTAAGAGGGGACTGGGGGGGGAAGGTCCGAGCAGGGACGCCCCAAATGGGTGATGCTTTCAAACCGCGATGTCATAGTCATCGCTTTAGGATTAAGGGACAGAAAGGAGAAGAGAGCTTGGGGGGAGAAAGCCGAGAACGGGAAAGACGATTGACTCGGGCTAGGAAAATGCACCATCTTTAATGAAAAAAAAAGATAAAAGATGAAAGCGCGCCCAAGCCGGGTACAGGAAAGGGGGACCTCGAAGTCAACTCAACAGGGGCAAATAAGGAGAAAGAGGGTGGGGAATGAAGATGAACCAAGCCTTTGGCTGACAAAGGGTGGGGGAAAGGGACTTTGTGGGGGGAAATCGATCATAAAAAAAAGAAACCTAGAAAGGCAGAAAGAAAGAAGAACGAAACGGGGGGGTCTGCCCGAAGAAAGAAAGGTCAACAACGGATGGGACAAGTTGTTACGGCTGGGAGGTTGCTTTCGGGAGCAGCAAGTTCTTAACATTTCCCTATTTTGGGCGTGCCGGAGACGAGCAGGTCGGGGGGGGGGCGGGCGGGGGGGGGGGGGGGGGGGGGGGGGGGGGCCGGGGGGGGGGGGGGGGGGGGGGGGGGGGAGGTGTGGGGGGGGGTGGGGGCGGGGGGGGGCAGGGGAGGGGGGGGGGGGGGGGGGGGGGGGGGGGGGGGGGGGGGGGGGGGGGGGGGGGGGGGGGGGGGGGGGGGGGGGGGGGGGGGGGGGGGGGGGGGGGGGGGGGGGGGGGCGGGGGGGGGGGCGGGGGGGGGGGGAGGGGCGGGGGGGGGGGGGGGGGGGGGGGGCGGGGGGGGGGGGGGGGGGGGGGGGGGGCTTCTAGTAAAAGAAAAAAGTGAAGTCTCTTCACCAACACCGATGTGGTGCTAAAAGGAACCTGGGGGGGAAGAAAGGATAGGGAATTGACCAAAACGCAAATAAAACAAGAAGGTAGAGAGTTTCAATCAAAAAGAGGAGCCGGCGTTTGAAATCAGGCGGGAAGAGGACCCGTGGAAAAAAAAGATGAAAATCCGCGCCCAGAATCTTGCCCTGGAAACGCGGGAAAATGGCAAAAAAGGGTAAATGAAGGATCAGGGAAAGGGGGGACGTCGGGTAAAGGCTTGCAGGGAAAGAAAGACGGTTGCCACACGGGAACAAATTCCATCCAAACAAGGGGACAACCATGGGCAAACCGAATAAAGGGGGGGAATCACTCGGAGGAGCTGTTATAATTGACATGTCCACATTATCTAAGGACGGGGAGTGGACACAGAAAGATTCTCTGAAGGGCGGTCGCTTGGAGTATGGTGGTGTAAAAAAGAAAAAAAGAAGCACCGCGCCTTAAACCGGTATAAACGCCTCGTACGATAAAAAGAACGACGGCTGGAATCGCCGTGAAAAGGGAAGGGAGGGGTCGAAGGAACGTCGATGTTGGTTTCTGTCCTGGGAAACAGAACCCATCACCACGACCTCCCCAACATCCAGGAAATCAAGGGGGGGGGAAAATACGACAAGGGGGGGGGTATCAGGTACAGAATCGTGAGTGGAGGAAAAAAAGAAGAGATAGTGGGATCTGCCTCAAGGGAGACAGTCAAACGAACAGACGATGAAACGGGCAAAGAGCGTCGATCAGGGCATCAGGTGGGCGACAAAGGACCGGACCATATGGGGGGGAGAAGTGACGGGGCGGCTGCCGTAGAAAAGAACCCGCACCTGCACGAAAACGGGTTAAACACAAGAGGGACCCGGGTTCTCTGGGGAAAAAGGACAAGAAAAAAAACAGGGCAGTTAGGCGGTCCACGAAAAAAGGGGACAAATGAGATCACAACAACACAAAGGGAAAGGGGGGGGAGAAAAAGAAGAAAAGGGGGGAATCGGAACCGGCCAGACCCGAACGACCGAATAAAAGAAAGAAGGCAACAGAGGGGGGGAGGTGACGAAGGGTGCCGGAAAAGTCGGAAAAAGGGGGACTCGAAAAGAAAGAGGACTGTAAGCCAAACCGAAACGGTTCCGGGGGGGGGGGACAAAAACGATGAGACAGAAGGGAAAAAAGACGGGACCGGCTTTCATCAGGAAACGTCACACGATTGCGATTGACCCCTAAAAAGAAAAACTATCGAGGGAAAAGTGGTGTCCCAAATCGAGCGTTTACCTAGGGAAACAAAAAGGGTCGCGCATTCCAAAGGGGAAAGAGAACGGCGGGGATGAGACATCCTCAACATCAACGTAACGGTACACTTAGAAGGCTGGCACCGCCGATAAAAAAAGCCGGATGTGGTTGGAGAGAGGAAAGGAGAAGCCCGGTTGTCAGGGCGCTGCGGAAGGGTCGACCAAAGGAAGAATCGAAGGCGACGGCCCCACTCACGCCGTCGTGCAAGCCCAAAAAAGAGGGAAATTGGGGGGGACAAAGTTCTTCTAAAACGGGAAGAAAGAGTGACGCCCGAGAGCACCGTATTCACGGTAAAACGGGAACTTGTTTTGCGGGCCCACGGAAGTCAAAGGAACAGAGTGTTTGGAAAACAAAGAAAAGAAAACTCCAGGCAACTGCAGGAGCCAGCCGAAGGAACAGGCGCGGCCGAAAGAGGTGCACAGGGTTGTACGGGGTCCGAGAAGACAAACGCCGGACAGATGGGAGGGGGGAAAAATTCGAAAAAAAAAAGGAGAAGGGATGGGCTTTGGTGTGAAAAAAAGTGAACACGCGAGCTTGTACGGACGGACGAGGGCAGAACCAATCGGGGGTGACACGCCTGGACAAGGATAACGAAGCGGACCCCGGTATCGCCGATTTGAGGGAGTCCCTCCATAAACAGACTCAGACGCCGGAAAGAAAGAGGAAAGAACGGAGCAAAGGAAAACCTCAGCAGGACGTGAAAGAAGGGACACTCGTGTGGGGGAATTAAAGTTGCGGAAAAAAAAAAATCAAGAAACTTTGGGCCAGTTCGAGGCCGCTTACGAGGGGCGTCAATTAAAGAAAAAAAAAAGAAGAGGAAAAAAAAGCCTCAGGGGTCCAAAAGGGGAGCAAGAAAGGTGGACGAAGGGGTCAAACAGCTTGCGCAAAAAAAAAAGATGTAAACGCCGGCGTGGCAGAGGATCGTTAAGGGGACCAAGGAGAGGGGGGGGGGACAATCCTAAGATGCGTCGGGGATTTGGCACAATGTGAAGCGAAAAGAGAGACCTTCAGTCAAGGCTTTTCACCAGATCGCGATTTGGGACGAATAAGCACACAAATGTTTCGATCTCAAAAAAACACTGTCGAAGGGGGGGAAAAACGCGGGATGACAATCAAACGCGCAGAAAACGCCACAAAGCTCTCCTTGGACTCGACAGGAAGGGCGGAGAAGCAGGCCTCCAAATTCGGCAAGGTGGGGAACACGGAAAGGGGCCTACACAGAAAGAAAAACATGAAGAAATAAATGAGGAGGGGGCAGCGGGAACCGTGCTGCGGACGGCCAAAGGCGCAAGAGAGTCGGGAAAATGTGGTGCATCTGTAGGGCTGGGGGAGACCGATACTTTTCGGGAGGACCAGGGCGCGGCTGCCAAGGGGGAAAAAGGGAGGGTCCCGCCCAGGGTTCGACACAGGCCACTGGCAGAGCCGCGAAAAGAAGGGCCCACACGAAGAGGAGCTTCACCTGGAGGGCTCCCGTCACATTCGTCAGAACAAAAGACGTTTTTGGATACAAATCAGAAGCCGGAGACTGGGATAACAGAGCCAGGCCGGGAGCTGCGGAGTAAGGCGGCAAAAGGAATTCCGACAAGAAGAAAAAGAACGTGATTTGGGGTCGTGCGCGGCTGTGCAGAATTGAACCGGACAAAAGACCTGCGAGTTGAAAAAAAAACCCTTGGCGCAAAAAGAAAAGTCCAGGTCTGACGCTGAGGAAGGTCAGAGAGGAAGTAACTCCAAAAAAAGGTTCCCGGAAAACGAGGAACGGTCGTAGCAAGGAAACGCCCTAATAATAACACGTTTATGACTGAACTTGTGACTTGAAGAGAGGACTGCGACAAACAGAAAGAGCTGTGCAAAAAACTACTGCGGAGGGGAAAATCGGACAATGTTTTCAGGGGGGGGACTACAAG
>Ga0179593_1348067_pt1 | contig 10336 bp, 9 predicted proteins | sample CZODoug2_1_08_16_FD_185931 | JGI IMG/M metagenome (GOLD analysis project Ga0179593, IMG submission 185931) | Vadose zone soil fungal communities from Angelo Coast Range Reserve, California, USA - CZODoug2_1_08_16fungal (PacBio error correction) | ecosystem: Environmental > Terrestrial > Soil >...
GGCACCGGGAAAAAAAAAGACTTTTTAAGCCAGAGGCCGAGCTAGATGCCTGGGGTGCGGGACTCGACTGTACTCACGGGAAAAAAAAAACGCTCAGAGGACCGAGGGAAGCTTCAGCGATTAAACCACGTGGGAGTAAAGGTGATGACACCGAGAATCTTGAGGAGAAACTCCGCCAAAACCGGACTGGGAAAAAAACGGACCCTGAGTTAATCTTAAGCGGGTAAAAGAAAAAGCCCCCGTACGAAAAGAGAACGAGACGAACTTTAACAAGTTTATCTTAAAGCTAGGAACTTTAAAGGAGCAGGTGAGGTCGGAAAAAAAACGAGGGGAACGAGAACTCCTTGGGAATGCAAGTCGAGGAAAGACACGGTAGGGAAGGCCACAGGGAACGTACCGGGGGGTAGGTTGAACTAGTCCATCAAAAGGGAAAATGAAGAGGGGTAGACTTGCTTTGGGCGTGAAACACAGCTAAACCAAGAGAACAAGATCATGAATAAACGAATTGGAATCGAGGAGGGACCAGTAGGGGAGGGCGTGAACCGAGGGTTGTACCTCGAACTTTCTCACCCATTGTAGGATAAAGAGTGCTGTACAAGGAGGCCGATTCCGGGGAGACAAACGAGGGGGGGGAAGAACGGGGGGAGTACCGGGGGCGTTCCTATGGTGACTAAAAGGACGCGTGAAGTAGAGAAAACATGGGTACTTGAAGTCCCAGACCGAGTCCTGGATCCAAGTAGATGGCAGTTGACTCGCCGGTAAGAGGAGAAGCAAAGTAGTAATCAACCGCCGCTCCTACTCCATTGGAAAGAAATTCAACCTTAGTTATAAACCTGACCCGCGCCCGGAGGACATCAAAGCGGGCCACCGGCGATATCGCAGTGAATGTGGATCTCTATGGAAGTGGATGGTATACCGGTGGAAAGGGGGAAATGGCCACAACAGTTCCAGGAGAAGCTCACTTTCCACAAAAATAGAGGAAGGGGGGGAGGGGAAAAAGGTGAGGGGGAGGTGAGAAGAATGCTTACGACGACGGCTACTCCAAGAAGGGGTCGTCCGCGGTTGTCAAAAAGGCAACAACCTGGGTAAGGCGGACCGGTAAGGATGGATGGGGGGATCAGGGAAAGGAAGCGGCGGGGTGAATTAAGAGCGTAAATAAAAGTAGGCTCAACTGGAAAAGAGGGAGGGTCCGCTCTGGTCCTCCGAAGTCAGTAAAATGAACAGGGGGGGGCCGCGATAGGGAGAAAAATAGTCGCTTGCACCAGTTCTTCTTGCGTCACCTTAAGAAACCTGTGGATCCGCTTAACCTTTCACATGGAAACTTTTTTGGTGCAGGGGAAGGGGGGGGTGATATAAGAAAGAGGAATACCATATTATGCTCAAAAAATTATGGAAACGGAAAGGGGGAGGAGGGAGCCGGGGGGCAGAAAAGGCGAAAAGATCTTCTTTCGGGAGGGAATAGTCCGAAGAAAAAGGGGCAACCAAAGGGAAAAATGGCTAGACGCCCACACACACATCACAACCCAAAGACAAAAAAAAAGAGGGATAAAACACCCGACAACAATACCACATATATACAGGGCACTCAAGACACCAAAAATACAATCACAGGGTATACATGGACACAAATAAGAAGCCAAAAGATAAAAATACAAAAGAAGAAAATAAAAAAAAGAAATAAAAAAAAAAAAAAAAAAAGAAAAAATAAAAATGCGAAAACAGACAAAAGTAGAAAAAACTGCCAACACAACGAACGGAGAACCGACACGAAAGAACCGCAGAACGGCCAAGGGCACTGGGGGGGAAGGAAAAAGGGAGACACAAAGAACATTTCATTGAAAAGGGACGCCCAAGGAGGTCGGTAAAACAGAAAGACGGTGTAGGGGGGGAACCCGAGACCACCAAATAACCATTTCCGGGGAAAAACAGGGTTTTACAGTAGGTGCAATCCATCGAGCAGAGAGAAGGAAAGGACCGGGGGGGGGGTGAAGGAAGGTCTGATACCCATAACAATCCCACTACCATACTAACAATTCAACCCACCTGAAACGAAAGGTAACGAGGACATAGGGATTTTGAAAGGAAGGAGGAAGAAGGGGAAGGCACCTCAACAGGAAAAGTAAAAACCTTGATCAGCAAAAAGCCGGACAGCGGTTGATCAAATCGAACAAAAAAATAAAAGTCAATAGGGTATTACAAAGAATAAGGAAAGGGGGGCACAAGGAAGCGGAGATCGGCGCTACTCACAGTTCATAGGGGGAAGGGGAGTGCTTCTAATCGGCATTAATCGAAGAGGCCGTACGAACAGGAATTAGGGTCCCTGTAAGGGGGGGAGGCCTGGAGGGAGGAGGGGAGAGGAGAGCTGTATCGGAGTGGAAGGGGGGGACTTCTAGAGAATTATACATAAGCATCGCGGCGGTATGGTCTTCTGGGAGAAAGGGAAAAGAGACCAAACAAAGGTCACTGAACTTTCTGTTTGGGAGTCAGGAGGGGGACCATACAAAAAAACGCGCGCGACCGAGTCCATAGAGGGACCTTAAGGAGACTGGGGAACAGGAAGGGAAAGTTAAAAGAGGGGGGGACCAGCTGGAAGGGAAGTGCCGTGGGGCGGCCTTTGTTTCCCTCATGTACCTACGCGAGACCTACCGTAGAAAAGGGTGCCGGAACGCGGCCCCGGCAAGATCTTCGCGCTGGCTATCCTAGAGCGTCAGACTCTTGAGCTTTGGGGAGAAAAGGGAGGAATAGAGGGGGGACATTGGTTGTCTGAAAAAAAGTAACAATTACAACGACCCTAAATAAATCCGGTCCAGAGGTCTCCCAAATCATAAGGGGGGATGGAGATGGAAATCCTGGATAATCTCTTCAGATTCTTCGCGACAAACGGAATCATGCCTATAATGCGTTAAGTGCGGAACGGAAGCCAGGATCAGCTTATGGGAAGGTTTGGTCGGGGGGAAAAACAGGTCCAGGTAACTGCGGACCGGACCAGGGGAAGACCGACCATCTGCGGATACCCTTTTTTTTTGACAAAATACGTAAGATCACGTGAACATCAGGAAGGGGAGGACAGGAAAGAGAGGGGGCGCCCATAACAGAGGAGGAAGGAACGATCACCTGTGGGGGGGGGGGACCCGGCCTCCAACCGCCTTTAGTTGGGCAGGGAAACCGAAAGACATGCGGGTGGAAAAGCCTCCCCACCTGCGTTCGTAGCACTCTTAGAGGGGGGGGAAGGGACGTAAATCACAGGGAGAAGAGGAACTAATAGTAGGTCCCCCTGGTACCAAAGGGGGGGGAGACCAATGCAAACAGCAACTCCCAGATATAAGTGGGAAAGGAAAGGTCTTACGGGACTTCACCCATGGAAACCGAAAAGGGAAGAAAAACGGGAAAGTGAACCCGCGGAGTCCGAGGGGCTCGTGAAGGTTAAGACGTATAAGGGAACTGACGATTCAACTAGCTAGGTATTCGATACATGAAACCTGAAGAGAAGGGAGGGCGGGAGACAAGGGCAGGGTCAACGATTGCCCAATGAAAATTGTTACACCACCTCTTCGCAACAGAAAGCCTCGACAAACGGATCCGCACTTGATATTTCTAATCTCGAAGGAAGGGGAAATCACAACAGCGGAAAGCCACAGGCTGAACTAAATAGCTTTGGGGAAATCGGCCTCGCGTGCGAGGGTTCGCGCAGGTGGCCCGCAAAGGAAGGAACGGGCGGAGAAACAAGCTGAGGTGCATAAGATGGGACGAGGAAGGGACCAAGGAAGAAAAAAGTATCAGTACTGTCACGAGGTGATCCTGGGGGGGTTATCCTCGAACTGGGAAAGGGATTCGTCCGCAAGAACGTTTCGGACCCAAAGCACTCAAAGGAAAACGTCAACATTAAAATGAAGTCAGAAAGAGGGAAGAGGAGAAGAAGAAGGCATCGAAGTTGAACCCGTCAGCACAAGCCGGGCGGAGTCGATACGGGGGGGGGGGAGGGGGGAGCTAAAAATCGGCATCGGTTGATTCGTTGCGAACTTCGAGGTTGCCGCGTGCCAAACAAAAAGAAGGGGAGGCAACGGTTAGGGAAGTCGAGTACACGAAACCTTCAGCATTATACTTGGAAAAAAAGGGAGGCGCTCGGAAGTACCGTTTTAACAGCGAAACGATTTACGGCTGGAAAGGACTACCGTCATTACGCATGATTCCCAGACAACCGAGGGACGAAAAAAAAGGAAAAGGGGGGAAAAAAGGAAAAAAAAGAGCCGCCGACCGAAATCCCTGGCTTGCGGCAAAGTTGTCATGCCTGAGATGTTGTACAGAAAAAAAAGAACAACGAGGAGGAGGATTGGATCAAAAAATCTCCAACTGCGAACTGTTGCGGAAAAAGACCGACCAAAAAAAGGGGGGAGGCGCGCCCAATATGTCTCACGGTTTGGGACCGCTAAAGGGGGAATTGACATCCTCCTCGCAAGAGGCAGCCGCACGAGTCACCCCGCGGTGAACTAGGCCGAGTCGAATACCTCTTTGAAGATCCATAGGGGGGAGGGTCGCAGAGGGTAACTCGACGTGGCAAAACTTCTCATGTAAAGAGTCACCATCGAGACTACACCAATGATATGCACAGAGCGGAAGTTGCCGAGAAGCTAACTCCCTGGGATTAAAAATGTCAGAGGGCATTTGGAAAAAACCCCGTCTGGAGTCTCGCGGCCTAGGTGACGTCAGAACGGGGGAAAGGGAAAGCCGGAAACTGAACAACGGGAAAGCAGAGGGGGAGGGGAAAAGAACGTCCGCCAGGCCGGAGTCATCCTTTCAGAACCGTTCGAGAGCCCACCGGGCTGCCCGTAGATACCTTGGGGTTGAAGGTCGAAGAGAATGTCCAGGCGGCAAACAGAAAGGGGAGTTCTAGGGGACTCCCTCCGAAGGAGGGTGCGGCACGCTCCCCGGACGTCCAGAGGGTCGCAGGACATTAAAGCCCCTGGATGGCTTGAACCCGCGGGGAAGGAGAAAAAGCAAGGAAAAAGGGAGCCCTGAAGAAGCAGGTCTTCAACGGCTATTAAAGTTTGACAAACCGGGGTTAAATTTCATAGAAAGAATTACATTGAGCCGGGGGAGAATAAAGGAGCGGGAAGAGTTCTGAAAAACCAGAGGAGGTCAAAATAAAAGAACTGATAACCCGTCGCTGCATTTTTAAGACGCGCAAGCCCCGTCGTCGGTCCAAGACCATGCGCCCCTGATACGAAAAGGCGCGCTACTTACCGTATTGTCCGAGGAAAATCTGGGACAGCCGGCTTTGTCAGGGGAAAAACGAAGGGGCCAAAGGCGATCGGATGAACTGGGAGAAACGCTAGTGGGGCGCGGGGGGAAATTGGGGGCTACACTGTCCTAGATGCACGTAAAGAGGAAGGGGGGGGAAGGCAGCGGCTATTCTAACGGCAACGAGAGGTTGAAGAAAAAGGAGGGATCTTGCTAACGGAGGGAAGGACTGGTAAGTCCGAGGAACAATCAAGTGGAAGGGGGCGACGGTTTTAAAACAACAACTGTGGGTGAAAAGGGAAGAAGCTGAGTTAGGATAACCGGCTGCCGTAAGACGCGTTTCCCAGTGACGGGGGAAAGTCACAAGCGTAAGAGAGGGAGAGTCAAGCGCAGGTACGGGAAGGAGTGGAAATTAGGGTTTGCGCGCTCGCACGGATTCAGGCATTGAGGAGGGGAAAGAAGCACTAGCGAAAAGGGGGGAAGGCTCGTAAATATGATTCTCAAGCCCGATTGAAACATCCGGAGCTCACCAAGCTCAATATCTATTTTTAGTGGGGGAAAAACGGAGAGACGCAGCAGGCGAATCCGAGAAGGTTCGGAATGTAAGGCGCCAAGCCCACGTCCCCCACTAGAGGCTAACAGCTCCACACCGCGAAGAGGGAGCGGAGCTACGGTGTCGGGGGCGGATAGAAGAATGCACAAGGGAGCGCCGAGGGAAAGGCGAAACGGCAGATGGCGAACAACAAAGGAGGGGGGATGGCGGCTGTCACACGGAAGGGAAAACGTCGACACTGCCGACGCGAGAGGCTGGGGCCCCAGGCGAACGCCTAAGGGAGTCTGGCAGCGGGGAGGGGGACGAAAGAGGTGAGGAAAGTGTGGACGGGCAGGTATTATGCCGTCCACCACCAAGCGACCAATGGGACCGGTCAGGGAAAAGGCATTTACAGGGGAAAGCCGCAATCACTCACGTGGGTACTTGTCGCAAAAAGGGTTTGGCATTTCAGAGACTGGCCCCTACATCCAAAGATTACGGATGACGACTCCAGAATGACCCTAGAAGAGGAGACGGGGGGACTTGGAGATGGCCCTGACGATGATCAGAAGACTCCTCCTACTAATACAACTCACTAGGAGGAGAAGGAACCGGGGGATAGTATCCAGCTAACCTCGAAACAGTAGTCACACTAACGTATTTATAAAGAGATGGCCGGAACGGAGGGGAATCAGGCGCTGCAACTCCTTTTTCTTTCGAGTCGGGGGGGGGAGGTCTGCGAGGGGCGGCGTTCTTCTCCATATAATGAAACCCTTTTATTTCGGTGTGTCTTGGGGCTGGGATAAAAGAAGTTGCCGGGGAGAGTGATCGTGTGGCTTTACCGCAGCAATACGACACATTAAGCCGTAATCTCTTCTGGGGGGGAAGGGATGGATAACCAAAAGAAGGATAAGGAGTCCACTAGGTCTGGTGTTTGCTAGCGGGGGCCCCCCCGGCCCACCGAAAGGTTTACCGGACCAAGGAAAAAAAAATTCAAAGGGGGAAGAGGAGATTGACAACGGTGGCCACCAGGGTCGTCTCATGCCCTCCATTTTCCATATGGAACCTCGGGAAGAAAAAAAAGCAGCAAGCGGGAGGAGGTGGGTCTCATCTTCCGTTAGACGCATCTTCGGGGGGAGGGGTCTGCTGGTCCTAACCGATGTCTAGACTATGTCGAAAAGGGTGTGAATGGAAGCAGGGATAGAGGGAAAGTGGGGGGCCCCTGAATATAAAGCAACGTCGACGTCGGGCCCCAGCGTCTCAAACGTGCGGACAGCGCGCCGAGATCACTTTCGACATGAAGAGGGAGGGGGGGGGGAAAGAGATGAAAAGGGGAGAATCGGAACTCCTACAAACCGGGCGCGAAATCTTCGGCATCGAGGTCATTAAAGGAAATAGACATTTGAAAAAAGTGGGAAACTAGGGGAGAGCGGCGGAAAAATTCCAGGTCCTCTTGCCGACTAAGGGGCAGCCAGGAAACTGCTTGCATCCTTGCGAAAATCAGCTCATCGTCCTGCACGCCGCACCAGAAAGCGTGACGAAGAGGAAAAGAGAAAGAAAGAAAAAACGTCCAAAACATTTGGGGGTTTCGCCTCTGAAGTGGGGGATGTCGAGATGATAACGAAAGCCAAAAACACCGGCGGAGGAGAAAATCAAAGCGATGTGGCCAGTGGGGAGCCGGAAAGGGGGCCCGAAGAAAGGAAACGTCCAGGATAAAAGCCACGGTGTAACCAATTCAACGCGCCCATAGGAAAAGTTTCGAGGAGCCCGGTGGGAAAAAACTTCCTTTTCTACAGGAAAAAGGGAAGGCGGAAAGCAATACGGGGATAGGGCACCCCTCCTTGAGGAGGAGGACTGGTCCCGACGGTTGAATACCGTCAAAGCCACGAATGTATCAGTAAGGGTGACATAAAAAGGAAGGGAAAAAGAAAACATATCCTCTAGTACTTGTCAAAGGGAAGAGGGGATAGTAAAAAAAACGGGATTCCATTTAAAAAAAAAAAAACGGGTCTCACCGCATCCTCAATCTATGGCTAAAAAAGTCGAAAGGTGAAAAAAAGGAGGGGCGCGTACAAAAAAGGGAACAAAAAAGACCTGTAACCTGAAGATCTTAAGCTGTGAGACAAGGAAAGGGGCCTAAGCCGTAGCCGCCGGGAACCCGTCTTAAAAAGATGCTGGGAGAAAAGAGGACCGAGAAATAACAAAAACAGTAAGCATTATTACGAACTGTGGGGATTCTACCTTCACCCAAGCCGTGCGGTTACATGGAGGAAGATGACCATCGTGAAAAAACCAGTCAGGGATAAATTAGGAAACTACTTGCGGGGTTTAAAATCAGAACTTCCCCGGCTTCAAGAGCATACCGAAGACTCATTTCCGGCATAACTCCGAGTGGGCAGCGGCTGCGCGGGGGAGAGTGGGAACAGAAGTGGGAAGTCTTGGTGCCTTAGATTCCGACTTCCAATCGAAAGTCCACCGAGGGTAGTGTTTAGCGGGGAGTCGAGCACTAGAACCCTGACGGAGAAAAGAGCGGCTTGCAGCAGGAATGGAAGAACAGCAGCAGGAAAAAAAAAGAATGGCCGCCGACGCACAACAGCACGGTTCCAGGTATTTTCTGGCTAAACAGTTCTAGCTTGAGGGAAGAGAACACAACACGGAATATAGGGCCTCAGCAAAGCTCGCTATTCTGGGGCTACTAAGAATAAGCGGGGGAGGGGAGGAACGGCCGAATATTCTCGACAAGGGACCCCTCTTCTGTTTAGACATCCCTGAGACAAATAGCCGCCCATCACAACGTTCCAAACGCGGGTGAAGCAACAGGGAAGAATCCCTAAAAGGAGTTACGAAAAGGGGGGAAGGTAGCGGGAGGTAGTCGATGCCCAAGGAACGCCGAGTGTGACAAATCTTCCTCAAACACACCGAAGGACGTTACACACCGCAATAGCTCACCCTGCCCTCGGTGCTGATACGGGGAAAAGGGGGGGAACCACAACTATTATTTCTAGCGGCGCGAAATGAAGGAAATCACCGAACACTGAGCAAAAGGTTTATTAAAGCGGGTTAAGAAAAAAAAAACGTCCATTCCTGGAGAAGGATCCTTGGTCCAAGGGAAGGGGGAACCTCGCACTGCTATCCTGATACAGCTGTGTAGGGGAGGCTAGGCCAAAGCTTCTCCATGCAGTGGGGAGAAGCGGGGACCAGAGGCGACCCCCCTCCTACCGTCTGAAAGGAAAAGGCCTTCATCAATATAAACATCCAGGCTGGATTTACCCGCTGGGTGGACTCGAAAACGCAAGGAGGGGGGGACAGTTCGAGACAGGTGCGTTCCGGCTCGGTGTTTAACTGTACCCAGAGGGGGGGGGAAGAAAGGGAAAAAGGGAATGAGTGAACATTGGGCCCTATCTTAGGGGGTAGGGCCACCAGTCTTTTGGAGCACACTTCCTGCTCCCAGCGCTTGGCCCGGGTTCTCGCCTTCATCGCTCCTCCGAGTCAGAAAAAAAAGGCCTGCTACAACGCACCTGGGGAGTCCCGCTGACCCTTCGCCTGTGCATGAGGGAAAGAAAGACAGGGAAAAACACGGCTATATCGATAACGGAGAAGGAGGGTGGGGGTCACAACGGTGGTCCGGAAGTTGACCTTGGAGTCACGGAAGAAAAAGGGCGACAAAACTCCTCAGAAGGCAAGGAGGAGAGGGGCTCCCCTGCGTTTCGGGAAGAATCATCGAGACAGCCAAGATCTCGGGTCCCAGGGACAATTGGCGGTGGGACCCGGGCGACCTGGGAGGATGAAACGCGCCGGGAAGAGGAGAGGGGAAAGGACGAGACGGTAGTTGCTGCTCAATCGGAATAATGGAGGGGGACCCAGCGGGTAAAACAGGCGGCAAGGGGAAAGGGGGGCAACTACCGATTCAGAAGAAAGGAGGAAATGGCGGTCGACAAAATTGGCCGGGGGGCCGAAGATTTAGTCAGCCCGCCAATGAGAAAGAAGGGAGACAAGTAAATAGGGAGAGATTAGAAAGGACGCAGCCGTTTGACGAACGGTTTCTCACTACGCAGCAACACCTGTAAAAAAGAGTAACGGCTAAAGCGAAAGCACGGACCAGAGATAGGTCCATCAACTCAGCCGCGAAAAGGGGGTAAGAAATCTGGGGCACACACTGGGATGCCGGCGTCAAGTCAAGAATCATAAGAAACAACGGCGTCAACCCCGGGCTAAATGAGGGGCCAACAAGTAAAAGGTCCTCAGGGCGTCTGGATCCGGCCACTAATTGAGGATGTCATCATGTGGTGAAGGGGTACACAAGAGGTCCACCAAAGAGAAAGGGGTGATGTGGGGTCGTGAAATTAGACAAATCTCAAACAGAACGAAGAGAGGACGGGCAGGGAGCACGTTGCGTCCTTGACTAAAGCCGGGTCCATCCCACTCTCAAAACGATCCCTTCGAGCCACAAAAACCAAAAGAAAGAGAACGTACGGTCAAGGTCTGCGTAAACTCTACAAATGAAGAAGGAAAGATTGAAGCAGCCGACGAATACTCCTATGGGGAGACTAGCGAAAAATAACTGGT
>Ga0179593_1408445_pt1 | contig 10336 bp, 10 predicted proteins | sample CZODoug2_1_08_16_FD_185931 | JGI IMG/M metagenome (GOLD analysis project Ga0179593, IMG submission 185931) | Vadose zone soil fungal communities from Angelo Coast Range Reserve, California, USA - CZODoug2_1_08_16fungal (PacBio error correction) | ecosystem: Environmental > Terrestrial > Soil >...
GGCATAATGGTGAGGGGGATAAGAAGTTCAGTGCGAGAAGGAAAAGATCACAGTTAGACAGGCATCCTCACGGACCGGTCACCAAAGACGTATGTCTGTAATCAAACGGTCGGGCTGGGGGTAGTCTGCAGGAGGAAGTGAGGTAGGAAAGGGGGAGCGAAGTGGCGGCTTGGGGTAAAGCGAAGAGGGAAGGAGAAGGCGGGGAGGTACCGTTGACTCAGGCGGAGAGTGGAGGGGAACCAACACCAGAGGACGAATTGGTAAAAGGAAAAAAGAGAGGTAAAATGGTCGACGGAGAGTGAGCAGAAACATAGTACCAAGGGGTTGAACTCGGAAAGAAAAAAGAACGAACGTTACGTGACTAGTCAAACACAAAAAGAGGGCTACAGGGAAAGAAATGTGCGGGGGAAAGGTTTGGCTAGAAGCCAACACAAAAGACACAAAACAGTAGGCATTTAAAAAACCTTGTAGTTTCACTCCACCCAGGGTCGGTTCTTAGTAAGGGGTAAAAAGACTGGGGGGAGGAGTGGGTAAAAAACGCGGGAAATGGGGAGGGCGGGAGGACAAATTGGGCAGGGATTGGGGGTAAAGGCGTCTTCATCCAGTGGGGAAGTGAAGGGATGCAATCTTCAGGGGAAACATGCCGCAAGAGAAGGGAGAAAAAAAACCGAGCTTCTAATTTGCGCTGACAGATACAAAAGTGATAGGGGTGATGTTTGAGGAGGAGGGATCTCCTTAGGAATTGGCTCGAAAACAGAAGGGTCTTCGTTAGGGAAAAGCGGGAGTAGGAAACCGTTACAAAGGTGGGAGCCAAAGAGGAAGAAAACAATACAACGGCACAAACCATTTCGAAACAGCCGACGCTTGAACAACGGCGAAATTGTAGCAATTTGCAATCGACAGAACAAGAGAAGGGACTCAAGGGTGGGGAATCGAAATCAAAATAGTACAACACCAAGTCGAGAACCAGAGTCTCTGGGGAAGGTCGCGCGGTACCCAAGGGGGTGGAAAGGGAAAAAGGAGAAGGTTCAAAGGCAAGAAAAAGACGGCAGGGGGCCAGAAAGTGTAACGTAAAAGTTACAGTTATGATGGGAATTACCGTTCAAGGGAAAAAGAAGGGACGTCTAAGAGAAAAAGATATTGGAGCAACGGGAAGCGAGGGGAGAGGAAAGCCTAGGATAGAAGAAAAGACGGAGCACGCTTGTTAATTTGGGGCTCGTTGCCTGCACTGTGGGGGGGGGAAAAAGAGCGATCGAATGGGGAAGGCACAGAAGGAAACAATGGTATACAATCCAGACGCACAAAGGTCTCAACAATGGACCCTGAAGCGATTTGCCTATTCCGCAAGGCCGAGGAATTAGCGACGCAACATCAGAAGGCAATGAGGGATGATGAGGAGAGGAAGCGGAAGCAGGGGGGGGGGGATCGTCGCAGGAAAGGGGGGAAATCTGTCTAGAGGCGGCCTTTTCAAGACAAAAAATATCATTATTCGCGCAGGCGGCCATCAACAACAACACGGATGAGAAAGGGGTATGTTGCAGTAACGGAAAAAATGTTGTGGAAGACGAAACGACGGAGCGAAGAAAGAAGAGAGTGAAAATTGGATGAAAAGAGACTATCCCACGCAGGCCGCCGGAGCGCGGAACTCAAAATCAACCGAATGCGTCTTTCCCAGTGCGTCTGCAAGAATACCGTGAGAGGGGCATCATGTGAAAAGGGGTATTTTGAGAAAGGATGGCAAAGGGGATACCGTTCGCCCTGCAGCCCTGCTCCATCGACTCCGCTTGTTTTCAAAAGGAATGAAAGGCCCAGCGCGAAAATCGGAATGGGTCTTCGGCAATAGCTAGGGTCGATCGCAAACTCAACCGTGATCAAATATCGGCGGGGAGAGGGAACGACGAGCGGGGGGAAAAGAAACTTTCGGCATCAAAAAAAAAGAGACGAGGTGGAAAGGTAACCAAGGGATGGACCGCAACCGATGAATGGACTGGGATAAAAGGAAGGGCAAAAACTGTGTAGCAAAAAAAACTACCAGGAGGAACAGACGGGGGGAGATTCCCAAGATTAGGGCGCTAAAGTCCGGGGCCGAGGTTTGTCCGGAGCAAGTTTAACAATGCGGGAAGACAAGATCGAGACATGCAGGCCTGGGGGGCCGGGAAGCAAATGAGATAATGAAAAAAAAGGGACGGAAAAGGCTAGCTAGAAGAAACGATTCGCGAATCAAGTCCACATATTCCACAGACAAAAAACCTTGCTCAAACCGAATAGAGAGGAGAGGAAAGAAAAATTGCTCTGGGCTGCGGAACAAGGAAGAGCAGGCAGAACAAAGTACCAAACGAAAGAATAATTGTTGGGGACCAACCTATCAACAAACTTTTCACAGAACGGTGTAAAACAGCAGTAGAATGGCAAGAACAAGGGAAAGAAGAAACAACACTGAAGCGATCGGAGAAAAAAAGACTTCGGTGACCTTCGACGGCTAGTCGGCCTGTCTAATTTGGGGGGGGTTCGAATCTCGAACCGGGAACAAGGGGGCTATTGAACGAAAGCTGAGAAAAAAGGCAACAGATTCGGAGTCACTACGAAGTTCCACCCACTATCGCACTCAAGGTGAAGAGTGGAGGAAATACAGGAGACAGGGAGGAGGGGGTTCTTGGATGAAAAAAGACCTCAAGACTAAAATGATAATATCTAGGGTTTTGACTGTGTGGGGAAAAAATCAGAGGAGCTGACAAAGGCCCCCCCCCTCACGTAAACAGCTTTTGGTTCGTGCAGGAAGAGGGCTATCATGTGTTCTGTCCGCGCGAACAAAAATGAACTACAGAAAAGCATGTCAGATGGGGGAATGGCGGGGGAAACGGAGGTAGGAACGAGCAACTGTGGGGCTCGGAAAAGAGGGAAAGTGGGGATTGAGTGGGCCCTTTCTCGCTCGGTCGAGCCGCCAATCGTTTTTCGCGATCGTGATACACGGTCCAAGCAGTGGCGTGCAACACCGGGTGCAGAGAACAGGGGGACAACTGGTTACGGGCAAGAAGGTGAGAGAGGGCGGGGGCGGTATGTGCAGGACCCACAGGGGGAGGGGCGAGGGGGGAGCTAGGGAATGGAAGGGGGAGTAAAGAGGGGCTCAGTAAGGAGGGACAGGGAGCGGGAAAGGGCGAGGAAAAAAAGATAGGAGAAGGTAAGAGGGGGGAGAGGAAGGAACCGATGAAGGGCTACAAGAGGGGAGAGCAAGAAGGGGGGGGAAGGAGGAGAAGTGAGGCGGGGGATAAATGGGTGTTCAGTGGGGTGTACTTTAGAGAGATTAGGGGGAGACCGTAGCTGGCCTCTCAAGAGAAAGAAGAAGAGACCAATTCCTTTAACAAGGGACAACACCTTCACCCGTGCTTTTGCAGTTTGCCTGGGATTCATTAATTTGGCACTCAGAAAAGAAAGAGGGGGAACACATTAAAGTGGAAAACCAATTTCAGAACCACTATGTTCCGGGGGACCGCAGCTCGGTCCTGGGGAGGGTTCTTCTTCGAGTTCTTTTAACTACCGGGGCTGGGATTGAGACGCAAATTGGGAGAGTTTTTCATTGTGGCATGCGCCACGCCGCCTTTAAAGATCATGGGAATCGAAGAAACACACAAAAGGAGGATGAGGAAGAGGGATAGCGATCGATCACGGGGCGGGGAAGGGAAAAAAGACCAAAGAAAAAAATGGGGGAGCGAAGAATCCTCCGCTTAAAGGAAGGAAAAAAGCGGCTTCGTGAAATAGTGTCTGCCATTTGAAGGCCAAGGTGGTCTTGTCTTGGGGGAAGCGGAAGGGACAACGAAGAAAGAAAGTCAAGGGGACCCCAGTTTGGAGCAAAAATATTGAGCGCTTAATGTAACGTGAAAGCTGCCGAAATTCCGCCGGGTCAGAGCTCGAAAAATTCAAATTGGTCAGGGGGAGGACAGCGGAAAAAAAAAAAAAGCTGCAGAAGAATGAGGGGACCATTGGAGGGAGGCCGGGGGAAATCGCGGTAAAGAATTCGACTTCCGAAGAAAAAATTCTGCAAACATGTTAAGAAAAGACCTCTGAGGAAAGCAAAAAATTGGCACGGAGTGGCATAGGAAGCTATGCAACACAAGAAAGACGCAAACTTTACTGTAGTCTGATCCGGAAAGACAAGAAAGGGGAAAACGGGGAAGAAAAAAGGAAGGTCTCGAATTCATGGGGATGGGAGGGGAGGGTCGAGCTTGCAAGTAGGGGAGGGGCGTAAGCGGTTTTATGCTCACCTCGCTCATGAGAAAAGGATGGGGAAAGGGCGAGAATCACAAAATGAAAGGAGCCGTCGAAACAGTGGGAGGTATGGGCCGTTTTGATGAGATCGTCGGGGGGGGGGAGGGGGGAAATAATATTTGCGATTCCCTACTGAAACTAGTCACTCATCGTCCGTAGGACGAGAGAGGGGGCGCAAAAAAACAAAGCCAGTAAGCGTGGTCAATGCAATGGAGGCCCGTCCGGGGAAAAGGAAAAAAAAGAGAGTGACCTCAGAGAGCTTATGTAGGATAAGGGGGAGGGTGAGAAGTTCTATGGTTCGTTTGGGTCAAAGATAAGAGGATTGGGGGGGGCGGGTCGCAGAATCGCGTAGGGAAAAAAGAGGAGCCGGTGGAAGTCAATCGATCCTCCACGAAAACAGAAAAGTCAGGCGGACGAAGCGGGTTACCGGCGAAGGGTCAAAAGAGAAAGAGCAACCAAATGCTCGAGGGAACTGTGGGAAGCTAACAGGGAAAAAAATATTATCAGGTATCGCGGAGCTACCAGTGTTGCCCCAACAGGAGAAGGTGAAGAAGTCCAGAAGCGGGGGGAAGGGGGAAATCCATGGCAGAACAGTTCCAGGTCGTCGGGGGGACGGAAAGTTTCACTATTTCCCCAGACTCGACAATATCCCAGCCGATGGTATGCGGATGTGGCGCACCAGAAAAGGACGAAGCCAATGACAGGCGCAGGCAGTACGAGGGGTGGGAGAGGGAACGTAAAGAGGCGCCTCGGGGCGCAAAAGGATAAAAAAAAATGGATAAATCAGCGCAAGAAGGTCAGAAACACAAAAGCTATGTCCTTAAACAGAAATAGGGAAGCGCGCAGACGAAAGGAAGAGGGGGGGGGGGTGGATATGAGAGAGGGGGAGGCATGAAGTGAGAGGGAGGACCTGCTTAAAATTGTCGACTAAATCTTCTTCTCGCGCGTGACCTTTTCTCGTGCAAAAAATCAGTAATCGCTAAAACGGGCGCCATCTCTCAAAAAGGGAGAGAGGAAAAAAGAAGAAAAGAGAGGGAGCCTAACGCGAAGACGAAACTGAGCGGTTTTTTAAAAAAAAGGAAGCGCAAAGGTAGACGACATTACTCATGCGACACAAGATTCCTCCTTCAAATAAGAAAAATGAGTCATGGGGGAAGAGAACTGTCGGAAGAAGTAACGACAGGACAAGACGCGTAACGAGAAGGGGGGAGGGCAAGGTATGGGAGCAACAGTCGGTCTCTGGAGGTTAACCCGCGGGCAAAGCCGGAAGCCATCGAAAAACGCCGATTTGGGGTCGAGGGACAAAGAGAAAAAAATCTTAAACACGAGACGTCAGGGAAGATCCAGCATTCGCACGCGAAGGGGGGGGAAGACCAAGAAGGCAGGGTAAGATGGGAAAAACGGGGGATGGAAGACAATTTCAACATCGACCAACCCAAGAAATGGGTACGTAAAAGTTATGAACCTCTGCCGATGTAGACACGGAGAATTGGAGGGTGGGGGGAAAAACGGACTAGGGGACAGCCGCAGAGTCAAATGCTAAGTCGAGAGAGGGGGAAAAAAAAAGTTAAGTCAGATCAGGGCTTGGCTCGGAATCAGAAATTCCTTACACATCGCTGCCGACACATGTCCTTGCCAGGTTTGCCGTCATCCCGTGGAAGAGGAAGTACGGGGGGGAGGGGGGAGGGAGCCTTCAAAACTCGATTACTGAGAACGCCAGGAGGGGAAGGGAATATGAAACAGACAAAAAAAGACCTGACAGCCATACATTGCGCCAATAAATAGGGCCTAAAACTAGAAAAATCCTTTGGGGAGGAGGAGGGAAAAGAAGGACGCACCACGAACAGGACCCCAAGACGGAAACTGCGGGATGCCAAAAAAATCCAAACACAGGTAGGACACGATTACTGAAATAGGGGGGGGAGTTTCACACATCCCAGGGCATACGCTCAAAGGCCGACAACATGGACCGCGCTCAGAAGCTAAAAAAAAGCAGTCAAGGTGAAACGAGGTAAGGTACTGAACGTCTAATTGTGTTGTTTGAGATCAGAAATGGGACGCACTGGTTCTGATTGGTAAATCAAGCAAGGCGGTATGCACGTCCAAACTACTGCACGAACTGCCATGAAAACGAGGGAAAAGAAAATGAGGGAGAAAGGAAAGGGGTGACAGAAACTCGAGGCGTGGTTCAGACGAAAAAAAAAAAAATGCTAAATCGTAAGGGTTTAGGGGTGTGACTATTTTGCCTATGCCCCTACGACCAAGATTTTGGCGGGGGAAGAAAGGGGGATCGGGGGGGGGGGAAAAAGGATAACGAAAACTAAATTCTTCTCAAAAAAGGAAAATGGCAAACGGCTGGGGGAAGGGTCAATTCCTAATTGAAACCAAAGACGAACGTTTTTCTTCCTTACCGGCAGAAATTTGGAAAGTCATGCAGGAAGGGGACAGGGGGGGAGCTACAAAGGGGACGTAAGCGGAAGAGGAGGGGCCTCACGTAACACGGAGTCCAAAGAGTTTGAGAAGACTGATTTGTCCTCTGACAACCGCAAAAAAGCGTAAAAAATTCCGGTGGAGCAATGGGGCAGGACCAGGGAAAGCAGAAGGGGGGGGGGTCTTATGTAAAGTGGAAAAAGACGGGATTGCCAAAAAAAGAGGTTTGAACGATTTGCGAGTGGTCATTCCGCAGCATGATCGATCTCGGCATCTCACAACACTGATGAGATAGGGATCAGAGATCGTCAGAAGGGGAATAGAAAAAGAGGGAGAGAAAGACGCGGAGCCGTGAAAAGAAATCGATAAAGCGGAAGCTGCGGCCGGAAGAGGGGTTTCGCATTCGACACTTGTGTCGGGGCAAACGGTTGTCATAGGGGAAACGTAGGCGCCAGACGGGAATTACGTTCAAAGGGGTGCGGCACCGAATTTTGGAAAAAAAGGGGTCCGAGGTATCATGACCTTCCCTCAAAATCCCCAAACGGGGCAGGGGGAGCGAGCAATTCACATGTTTGCACCGCCGTGACGGCGCTACAAAAAAAAGGGAGGGATGCATTACGTTGGGGTCCCATTTTCGGGGAGGACCACAAATCCGCTTAATTAAGGAGAGATCTGCGATTAAATGGGGAAGAGACACCTCTGTAGACACGAAAAAAAATCGGTGGGACAAAACGGATGGTGAAAAAAAGAAAGCTGAATAGGCCAAAAGAACAATACTATCTTCCGGGTCCCTGAGGGTGAAGAAAAAAGCCGGAGAGAAAAAAGGAAAATTTTAACGACAACGCCATTTTTGAAGGGCGAGGAGGGGGGGGACGAGAAAAATTCATAGTGCAAACGAGATTGTGGAGGCATACCCGGGCTTCGCTTCAACAAAAAGGCCGGAAAGGACGAGAGACTAACAAAAAAGAAAGGGAAAATCAGCCTGATAACCAAAAAGGCTCAGTTGTTAGATGATCTATTCAGGAGGGGGGGAAGGATTTATGCAAAGGAAATGTAAAAATCCAGCGTTCACTTTATCTTCTTAATTAAGCTCTATGGGAAAGACAACACCGCAGTCTTCAAAGGGGGGGGGTGCGTGGGGGGGGCTGAGAGAGTAAGGAACAGAACACAAAAAAAAAAAAAAAAAACCAAAGAAGGATCAGGGTTGACATCGCGCCTATTCTGGACTCGAATCGGAAGTCGTTTCGTCGGGGACCAAGATGCGAGGGAAAAATGTGGGGAGGACTCAGAACGGGTAGAGAGCGCACCGAAAGGGAAAGAGGATTCAGACAAAGGACTGCGGCAAAAAAAGGCAGGCATTTAGTCGCGCTGTTGATGTGGCAAAATGGAGAAACACAAGACGGAGAAGGGACAGGGAACCGCTAAAAAAAATGAAAAGAAAGAAACAAGGTGAGAAGGCTCCCATGGGGCAACGGCACATTTAACGGGGGGGAACCACCAGCATAAAGTCTTCCAAATAAAAAAGTGGGACGGGGTAAATTACCATTGGTTCTTTCCGAAAGGTGTCTATCCCACTCTGGAGCGACAAGAAAATCCCAGCCGGAGGGAAGGAGATGGGGGACCGAGAAGGAAGAGTTTGCTAAGCCAAGACTGCGCAGCGGGAATAAGTGGGAATCGTGGTTGGGTTGTGGGGTTACTCCTTAAGCGCGCCTCAAAAGGCGAGGAGCAGGCAGACAAAAAGGACAAAAGGACACCAATCCAAAAGGGACAGCGAGAAAGGGGGGAACGCTAATTGTAAAGAGGCAAAAGCCAGAGGACAAAACTCACCTCGTTTATAGAAGAAAAAAATGGGCGGCACTTTGGGGGCTCGGGAGAAGGGGGAAAGGTAATAATGGAACTGACGCGGAGCGACCACCGTTTCGCAAGAGTAATTCAACGCCGCGCGACGGCGCCATAGACCAAAAAAAACAAACGTAATGAGGTGGGGTTGATACCGAGCGCAAGCGACGAAGGTTTTGAAGCAAACGGGGAGGAAAAAAAGAAAAGCAGATGAGAGAAAAGGGGGGGGGGGGGGGAAAGCAGAACGGAGCCAAAACCAACGCAGAAAAAAGCCGATCAGCATCAAGACGCGGGGAAATATCTTCCTACGATGTTAAACGAGCGGTAAACGGACGAGAAAAGAGAATCGGGGGGACAGTGTCAAGGGGGATTCCAGGAGGGGAGACTGGTAGCCATGTTACTTCGCCTCGATCTTTTCAAACGAGAATAAAAAAAAAAAGGAATTCAAGAGAGGAAGAAGAGGGCTTCATAAGGAGGAGGCGCGCAAAATCAGACAGGGGGAGCCAAGCGGGAGGGGAGAGGGTCGCGAAATTGGAAGCGGAAACCAAAGGTCAGCACCCGACGAACGGAACGTGCCGTCCAGGTGAGGAAAGAAAGAAGGAGTAACTCACTCGAAGTGCAGTGCACAAGGGGGGGGGAGAGAAGGATAAATGAGAGCAAAAAGGAGACTGCTTTCGTAAGGTCAGCCGAGCGGGGAGGGTAGACGGAGATTGAAGTCGCAGAAAAAAGATTCAGCCGACTACCTGCGTGATGGTTTTGCAAGGCAGTCAGCGTGAGAAGAAAAAAAGGGAAATAAACGACGGGAGGCTGGCTCAGGGAATACTCTATGGATTCTACGCAAAAGCGAAAAAGGATAGAACAGGAGACAAACGAAACAGGAGAAACCGGACAACAAGAGTCGAGGTCAACGTAGGAGGAAGTATCTGGGGGCAGGGTAAAGATTCCTCACTCAAGTAACCAGCGACTACTCGTTTGGGGGGGGGCAAAAGCAAGAAAGGGAAAGGTGGAAAGCAAGCTGGTTCACCAGCATGACGCAGGGAAGTGAAAGAAAGGGCAAAAGAAACGCGCGAAGCTAACAACTGCCTTGGGCGGTTAACCCTGGAAGGGTCCTGCCGTCCAGAAGGGGTGGGAAAAAACCAGGGAAACACTGGAGGATTTGGGGGACGCGACGCCGGCTATTTCGAAACGAAAATGCACAGACGAATTGGACATAGGGGGGAAAAAGCTCGCACACACAGAATGCGTAATTAACTTTTCTAAAGGCAGGCTGAAGGAAAAACTCAGGGGCGAAGTTGGAATTTAGGGTTGGAAGGGGACATGGCCAAAAACTATGCCCCTCAGGTCCCTTTTGTTTGGTGGGACGTGCCGTAAGAGGTTGGAAGGAGAGGGGCTTAAAAAAAATGGCGCAAACGAATAAGTCGTCATCGAAATCATTCGAATAGAGGTGGGTAAAAGGCCGGTCCGAAAATGGAAAAAAAAATTCTGCCTGTTTGTGCCCTAACAAGGGGGGGGGGGGGGGCGAAAGGGGAATTGATAGGAGGAAAGTAGGCCGACGTGAAGGAGGGCACTAAAACGAGAATTAAGGGAAGAGTGACTGTGCAAAAGAAAATTAATAAACTTTAAAGGAGGGCTCTCAATTGCCCCGCTGCAACAAATAGTACCCAGGAGGACAAATGGAAGAGGGCGAACGAAAAACATTGTTACCGGCCGCAGAGATGTGAATTCGAGGATTTTTCCAGGGGAGGGGGAACTTGATTGGCTCCGACCTCTTTTTGGTCGATTTGCGAGTTTTCAGGCCACCGGT
>Ga0179593_1449824_pt1 | contig 10336 bp, 11 predicted proteins | sample CZODoug2_1_08_16_FD_185931 | JGI IMG/M metagenome (GOLD analysis project Ga0179593, IMG submission 185931) | Vadose zone soil fungal communities from Angelo Coast Range Reserve, California, USA - CZODoug2_1_08_16fungal (PacBio error correction) | ecosystem: Environmental > Terrestrial > Soil >...
AAGGTCACCAGCAGCGGGGGGAGTGTAAGATCTCACCACTGAAACCGGGTAAGCAAGAAGCACACAAGGGGCCGATCACTTATCGGCACAACTAGGTAAGTAAGGAAGGGGATGGAAGGCTATGGAAGGGGAAAAAATACCGAGGCGGCGAGTTAACGAACCAAACGTAAGAAGGGGGGCGTGCACGTCTGCATTCGGATAATCATCAGACAGAAGTCCGGACGGGCCCTCTGCTCATCGGAAGGGGGGAGAAGTGAACTGGGAAGTGAACGATGGAAATTGACGCGCAAGGACAGTGCTTCAGGTGAAAGTAGATGAAAAGAAGGGGAAACACTAGTGGCCAGAGGCGTAATGAAAGGGAGGAGGGAGACGACCTCCTCTACCGGTAAGCGCTCATTCTTGGAACCGGGCGAAAAACGACGGAAGAATAATCCCGGGCAGAAGAATAAAAAGCCGTTGGCACATAACCCACGGCTTGCGGCAAAACACCATCACCTCGACGGGGACAGGGGGACTATCTGGGTATTCCTTCGATGCTTATGTGGCCGAGGGCCAATTCGTGGGAGAAGGGTCAGTAACGAGGTCCCAGCGGCCTGAATCTGCACGTGGGGGGGATGAAAAGACGTTCGCAGCTCTGGGAGTGAGGACGTGCGAGGGATAAACAGAAGAGAGCAGCCGGTTGGAGTCCGTGCGAGGCCTGAGACGCCTCCTCGGGGCCAAAGATCTAATCCTCAGGCGGGCAAAGGATTCAGAGGCGCGGGAGGGGGGGTGTGCAGAAAATGTTCGGACTACCATTAGGGGGCTAAGAGAACAGGGGATTCGGTTAAGGGAACCACGATGAGCCGGGTGGGTGCCCGGGTGAACGGGAAGAGTCGCAGCAGGGGAAGTAGCTCAGGGTCGCGGAGAAAGCACATAGAGGGAAACGTCTCGGAGTTGCGAAAGAGACGTAGAAGCTGAAAAGAAAGAATAGGGAAATCAAAGTTGAACTACTTCCCCCATTCCCGGGCTTTGATGGTTTTGATGGGGGAAAAAGGAGGGGAAAAGAGGGGGACCCGTCGCGAACTGCCCACCAAGACGTGGTAGAGGGGAAAGTGTTGATGGAGACGCAAAGGGGAGTAGCCGGCAGGGCCAAAGCACGCCGGGAGCACGTGGTCAGCAGCGCGTATAGTTCATCAGGAAACGCCGTGGACTCAGGGAGTGGGCGGTACCGAAGGGGGCGAAATGAAAGAGTTTTGCACGAGCCAGGGCTCGGCCGGCCTCCGGGAAGGACACAGGAAGTCCGGATTGAAAAATAGGCGCAAAGGAGACTGGTGCAAAGGAGTGCGGAAAAGCCGGATGGGCAATAAAAGCGTTGGGTTAAGGGAATGAAAAAGTAATATCATGGTGGAAAGGGCGGTGAAGTCTCTATTGGGCATCGGGGGAAAGCCGCCAGGCTGGGGGAGACAACTAACTCAGCCCCTAGAAGAGAAAACGGAACCGGAACGGCAGGTGCTGGGCTCGTGGAAAGTAAACGGGGGGAGGGTCGGCGGGGGGGGAGGGGGAAAAAATCACCGACCATCTTTAGGTCCCGGTCCGCCGTCCATTGGGTGGCCAGGCTTTGGATTACATGACAAACGGACAACGCGTGCGCCAGTCACCCCGGGGATCCATAGCGAAAATGCCGAGGGGATGTCCGGCAAATTGGCCAGAATGGAAGGAGTCCGTCGGACGTGCGGTCGCGTCGTTTTCGACCAGCAAAGGTGCCGTTCACGTGGACAGGGGGGCGGAGTTGGGGGGGAGGCCATGCAGACTGGATTGGCCTTCCTGGAACGAAGACCCGAAGGGGCGTTGTTAGGTCCCGAGGGGACACTTAGGAGACAAGAACAGAATCGGGGGAAAAAAAGGCTCGATCGACGAGGGGGGGGGGGGGGGGGGGGGGGGGGGGGGGGGGGGGGGGGCCAAAAAGAGCAGTTGCAAAAGAAGGTGCTCGTACAACAGGGGAAGCGACAGGGCAAAGCAAGCCGGGTCCTTATAGGATGCGTCGGACCAGGTCTTCTTTTTTTCCGAACGGAGGATTTTTCACATATGAAAAGCGTGCGGGTCAACCAGAAGCCTGCACGTCATTGCGCTCAACCAACCACAAAAAGAAAATTTCGCGGGAGGCGAACGAGCGGTGGACGGGGCAACAAGAGCCAGGGTCGTGATCCGAACTTTGCCGTAGCAGTGCGAACAACGGGGAAACGCAGCAGGAGACGATCAGGGGGAGGGACAGTCCCGGGGGGGGAGAGTCCGTGTGTCCTGAACGCGGGCAGTGAAGAACCCGGGTGCCCCCGCGGTGCCGGTCACGACAGGAGAACGTACCGCAAAGCAACGCTACGAAAGCAAGATTAAACCCCGAGAACCGCGCAGGCGATCAGCGCAAAACGGGGGATCATCCAAAACCGGTCAGTCAGTGGAAACCGGAATGGAGGGAAGTGGCCAGCATGAGAAAACAGGTTCATGTGCCCTCCAAGACGGAACACGAAAACACAGCGGGAGGTATCCCTCCCTCAGGCACTCGGTCGAAGAGAAGACGTCAGAAAAACGATCTGGCAGTCTACACTCGGTGTGCTTGAATCGCCTGAAACAGTCCGTAAACGACTCGTCGAAAAACAGGAACGCCCGGACCCAAGGTACCGTGTGGGACGGGTTGATATCTTTACTGTCAAAATAAAGCCCTAACTTTGCCAACTCCGAGTAAAACTAGTGCCGAGGCCAAATAGGCGGCTCGCGTGAGCAACCACCAAGCACTCGAGCACCTGTGAGCAAAGCGACATCCAACATCCTCCCGGTGGGGCGAGGAAAAACTGCGTACGAATTTCGAGGACCCGGCCCGGGGGGGGCTGTAACGGCGACATGGTGGAATAAAGGTGAAAAAACCGATGGACGAGGACGGTATTCGGGTGGAGAACATTCTAAGGTGTTATACGGTCAGAAACTGAGTCAAAAAAAGTGAGAGAAAAGTAACGGAATCCGGGAAGGATTCAAATGGGGGGATAAATAACGGGCAGGGTCAAGGCAAACATTAAAACTGACTGCGGGCGGAGTCACCCCCCGAGAGGGAAGACCGCTGCGTTCAGCAAGAGGATAATAAGCCCCAGAGCACATTGAAGGCAGCCAACGCGTGACCTCTCCGTAAAAACAACAAATGGGAGGGGTACGTAAAAAAAGAACGAAAAAAGGCAGTTCCGAAGGTACGGGATCGCCACTAACTAAAAAAAGGGATGCAAAGGCTGCGCCCGAAGTGGGGCAACGCGGTTACTCCCCAGCGGTACCTTGAATGGTTGCCGCAGATTTCACCAACCAGAGGGAGAGGCGGGAAAGCTCGGATAAGCGTGCCGAAACACGACTTTAGAAGGGACAAAACGACACCACAGAGCCCGGCTCTCCTACGGCATCGGAGGCAGACACACGGTACGGGACGGGGGGAACAGGCGCACGGGAGAGACAAGACGGGTAAACTAAAATCCCCCGCATGAAACAAGCGGAAAAAAAAGTAAAAACATTACGCAGAGATACGCATTTCGAGTATGGTGTAGCAGGGCGTGCCCCAACAACAAAGGAGTGTTATCCATAGAGTGAGAAGGTAGACGCGGGATGATAAAAAGCAGAGCCTTGGTTTGGGCACTTCGTATCTGAGATCCCCCGCCTGGATCCCACAGAAGGCATTGCTCACAAGAAAAACATGACAACTTCCCTTGACCCAGTAGCAGCCGCAAGATTTTGGGGCGGTTGGAAGAAGATCTCCTCTTCGGGCGTTTACAGAACGAAGAGGTCATCAAAAGGAGTATGAGATAAATCGTACGTGTGAAGAATCAGGGACTAGAATGGGGTTCATCCGCTGGGAGGGGGACCAATCCTAGACCGTGGGTAGGTCAAGGCGGGCCCTGAACAGTTCTAAAAAAAATGGAAGGGACAACATTACACCGATATCGAAAAAAAAGACAGTCACTTGGGGGCATTCCGTTCGCAGGAGAAACCTCACGTCGTAATGACTGTGGGTCGAATCGTGCTTCTTTCTTAGGGGGGTCTTTGATGAGAGCGAAAGTGATACCGCCGCGGGCAACGTTCGACAAGGAGGTCCAGGGCCAAAAGACGGGGATGACAGCCACGTGACCTGGACCCAATTACGGAGGGCCGCGGGGAAACTGGGGAAAAAAAACGCCAGGCTAAGGGAGTGACGGAAAACTGCTAGGATAAGGGGGAAAAGACTCGACACCTCCCTGAAATAAATGGGGGGAAGAGCCGAGGAAAGACACCTCACCAGGGGGGAAAAAATGTCATGAACAAAGGCAAAACTGTAAGCGAATAAGCAAGCAGGGGGATGAGGGCGCTGGGCCGGGGCAGGTTCGGGGGGAAAGGGACAAAGTCGAGGAGACACGAAGCGTTCCCGCAAGAGACATTTTCCACCCCATCAGGTAGGAGGGAAAGAGTTGGGTGAAAGAAAAACAGGGACACTGAGGAAGTTCGAGACTCAATATAGCCGATCAACTTAACGGACAACACAATCCGGAAAGGCGACAGGCACGTGGAAAAGGCAAAAAAGCGTGGTCTGACTCTAGGGAACAGCAAGACCGATCAGGCCATCACGACACCTGATACAAAGACAAAATCCTGCCCTAGAAGGCGATGGAGAGGGTACGGACGCGCACGTTTGCGTTCCTTCAGAAAATCTGGCCGAAGTAAAGGAGAAAGGAAAAAACTATGGCAGGGAAAGGGGGGGGGATCCAAAACTACTAACAAACAAAGGCAAAGAAGACAGAGCCCGAGCCGGCACGCAGGTCCTCTTGGAGGGAGAAGGGATCAAAACTGGTAAAAAGGGATATGCAAAAATAGGCAAGAAAAAGCAACTCCCTTGCCAGAAGAAGGTCCGAAGGAAGACTCGAGCCTGGACCCTGACGGACACACGCCATTGCATAAGAGTCCCTTTATCTGGGGGGGTCTCAATACCGGACTAAAAGGACGTCAATGGTCGCTGTAGGGACTGGAAAGCTACGGGACGAAGGACCGGCAACGCGGTCACTCTAACCTCGGTTCGGGAGAAAACCCGACCCGACTTGATGCAGACGCGAGAGAGCAACCGCTTCTAGGAGAGTCTTAACCCCTAGCTCGAGCGAGATGCGAGGCGAAAAACGATATCCAAATCAAACCGACAGTCCTTGAGAAGTTTCCACATTCACATAAAAAAAAGGGGAGAAGGGCAGCAGGGAGATAGAAAACGCCAGGGAAGGTCCCGAAACCAAAAAAAAAGCCACGCACGTGACAGGTATGGGAGAACTTCGGAGAGAACAGGTGGAAAGCCAGGGGATGGAAGGGGAATAAATAAATGAGGCTCCCCCAAGGAAGACTGAAAACGCTGGAGGGCGAATACCCTTCAGGGGGAAAATTTCTTGAGAAGAGACACGTTCCCTTACCTAACCAATGGAAGCAGGGCATGAAGAGAACAGAAAAGGAGACAAGGAGAACCTAGAACCTGTCGGTCTGCTACCCTCCAACGTCAAAAGAAAAAAAAGACGAAGAAAAAAGGCCGCGAATCCGCAATGGGAAAGATGTACTTCTGATCTGGAAACAGATACGGCCGGTCTAACGCGAAGTGAGCCCCGTGGACAAGAAACCACAGCTAGGCGAAGGACGACCAGGAAAATAGCGCGAAAGAAAGCTAAACGTCCCATACTTTCAACGGATGAAAAAGGGAAAATCAAAAAGAAAACAGGCAGATGATAAGAAGGCCACGGAGGGAAGTAGGGGGAGAACGAACGGGTGGGGTCCCGAATCGAAGAAAACCACTGTCAGCAGACCAGAGAACTCAACAACAGAGGACCCGCGTCAAAGATGAAAGGTCGGCGTGTGGCAGGCGTGGAACACGCGAGAGGAGCGTCCCACCACGGATTAGGGTAGGCTGGCTGGCCGCTACCCTGGAAGGAAACACTCCACTGCCCGGAGACGCAAGCGGCACGAAACTACAAAAGAAAGGACTGTGCAATGGCTTCTCCGGACTTTCACACGTCACTACCCACTGGGACAAGGTGACTGGCCAGGAAGAAAATAAGGCTGAGGAACTTCAGCAACTGCAATGACACTGCGGCTGGCAGTACCCTAAGGGACTTCGCCCCCCATCGCTCGGAGAAGGACTCAACGCGAAATAGAGGTGTTCAGCATGAAACGGTCAGAACGATCGTGAGGTCTGAAGAATACTAGAGGGGCACATGTGAAAAACCGACAAGTTCGGCAGTCCGAACAAGAGACGGGCAAGAATTCATGTGCGCAGAGCCGGTGGTAAGAACATCAATAAATAACAGGACCTCCAGGTTCCCTAGGAAGGCCAGCCGCCCTGAGGGACTGCGGAAGCGGCAACAGGGGGGCACCCGGGACACCGTAAGCTGGAAGAGTCGGAGGGTCACACATCGGAAGAAGCGAGCAGGACACAACAAAAAACGGAGGAGCCGATGAAAATCTTAACGGGCCCCCGCAAGTAGGTGACAATCGAACCAACGGCCTACAGGGATAAAGGCGCAACAAAGAGCAGCGAGGCATCGTTCAACGAGGGTGCGCTTGAGTCTGGGAAAGCTCTACTCATTCAGAAAAGAAGGGCGGCGGAGAAATAAGAACAAGAAAGGGGTCTTAAAAGCACAAGGTCCCCGAGGAGAAGTCGCGCCAGCAAAAAACGGAAGGCGCAAAATGCGACTAAGAAGAATATCAAGCAGAGGGGGCAAGAAAAAGAGGGGCAGCGCGATGCAGTTAAGAAATGGGTGTCCGCAAGTAAGGGAACTTTCACAGAACAGCAAGTCCACACTTGTAAGTATGTCCTATTTACTAGAAAAGGATCACGAAAAGAACCTACCGTGAACCTTCGAGACCGTGAGTGCCTTCTGACGACTCGGCAGAGACACCAGGGGGAAGGGGTCAAACGAAATTTAAGGCCTCCAACAAAAGAAGGAAAAAATAGCAAATGTGCAAACAGCCCTTGCGCGGAAAAAAGGGAAACTAATACGTAGGGGGACGGGTCCTCGGGGGGGATGGAGGTGAGGGAGTCTGGGGGTGTTGTCCTCGTCACGTTCGTGGACAACAGCGGCGATCACTGAGATACTCAGGGGAAGGTTTCACAGAGAACTTTTATGGAAAAAGAGGGAAAGAGGGTGCAGAGTGTAGGGCGGGTTGGAAAGTGCGGGCCCGGCGATGAGTGCGCCCTCATCGGCTCAGGGGACCGGTGTAGACACGTGGCTGCAATGAAGAAGGACCTAACGAATAGGGGAGAGAGAAACAGACCAGCGCGACAGGGGCTGCTAGACTTCTTGGACGCGACGGGGGAGGGAGGAAAAAAATTCTCAGACCCTGGGAGATGATGAGTAACTTGGATTAGGGCAAAAGCGCGAAACGTGATAGCGCAAGGGGTGACGGTCAAGGGGGAAGGGAGAATGATAGAAATTGACAGGAGAAGGAAGCGTCCGCAAGAATAACCCCATATAATTGCAAACGGTAAGGCAAGGGTGGTATGCGGAACCTTCCTCTTCCCCTTACGGCAAGAAGAGTAGAGAAAAAAGGGAAAATCAGAGTGCTGCAAGCGCCGGAGGGGGAGTGGGGCTGTCCGCGTGAATTCGTTGATCTAACTGATACCTTTCCCAGAAGACGTTTTCGAAATGGGACGGTTGCTTACACGAAGGAGAGGGATGGGAAAAAAAGTTGAAGACAGCCGCCTCGGAAGAGCGGGTGGCAGCATGGGTTTAGGAAGACGGGTCCGGGGGGCATAGAACGAAATTTGCCTCATGCAGGTTAGTTGTGGATTTTTTAAAAACCGCCGCAAAAGGAAGTGGCAAGAACAGGAAAGATTTGAAAGATCCGTAGTCGCCTGCCTTGAATCAGGGCACGCCTGATGGAAATGAACACAGGAACGCACGGGGAAGCGGAGAGACCTACCAATGGAAGAGGGAGGCAAACTTTAAGTCTAAGGCACTTACTTTACATAAATCGCGATTTCGGGACGTTAAATGAAAACAGGCGAAAACTTCTTTCACGTGTCAAAGGACGCCTATGTAAAAAAGCAAAACCTCCAGGAGGAGCCTCGTCGAACTGCCCTCAACGGACAACGGGAATGGGACGGACAGGCCTCTGGGAGGGACGTTGGCTTGCGGTCGTGGAAGAGTGTGGGCTTGTCGTGGTAAGTGAGGAGTTGGCGCACAATGATGTAATCCAAACCTACTTTTTCAGTCGAATTTTTCCGCACTTCATGGTTGTGGCAGGATGGTTCGGAGGAAAGGAAACACAGCAAAACCGCGACGCCGCCCTCAAGGCACAGATACATCGCCTCGAGAGGCCAAAGCCGGAGCTGTCGAGGACCGCTAACGGAGGGGGGGGCGACCGAAGCCTGAGTGCGCGCTCAATACCCTGCCGGGGTCAAACGAAAAAGATAGGGGCAGAAGGAACGGTAGGTTCGGAGATCAGGGGACCGGCAGGGGGATGGTGGAAAAAACATTGCAGCTGAGAATCGGTCCGTCCGGGAACGCCTTAAGGACCCGCCTTTTTCGGGGTGATGTGGTCGAGAGGGAAAGCTCATCGAGAAATACGTAACAGATGCTGGGGAAAGGTTCCTAGTAGTCACTCCAAATCGTTCGCGCGGCTGGGGGGGTCGGGAACAGATGCAACGACAAAGAGCAAGAGAAAAAAACGGCCGTAAGAGGCGCGTACAGTTTTGTGGCGTGGGCAGGCAAAAAAAAAGATTCCAGGGCTTGACCAGGGTAAGAAAACGATGCAATAGTCAAGGAAGCAAAACGATACTGTCAGGAGGGGGGGATAGAGGTTGGGAAGGTAGAAGAGGAAAGGTCTGTCCCTGACCCAAAGACGTAATCTGTCAGACACACGGGGAATTAGCCCAAAAAACCTCTCCACAGTGGAAAAGGTCCAGTTCCAAAGGGGCATGGGAAAGAGTGGACGTAGACCTGTCCGGAGCCGAAAAGTACCCGCGTCTTTAAAAGAAGGGCTGAAGCCTAAAAGGTAATACAGAATGGGACCAATATGACGCGGAGGGGGATCAAGCGAGAACGGCGAACAACTAGAAAGGTGGAGGATATATGTTGAATTCAACCAACGACGTCAACACGTTCCAGGGACATAATGGCCGGAACCCCAGAAAATCTTAGGGCGCCGCCTCGGAGTCGGAAAGAACTGACACGTTGCATTACAACCCGAAATTTCGAGGCGCCATTTGTCTTAAGCCTGCTCTTCCAGCCCAACAGGCCTAGGGAACACGACGTTACGAAACGGCAAGGTGGGGCCGGCCAGGTGTTAGGCGGAAAAGGACTTGAGCCTAGAACTGTGTCAAATGGGGGACTGGGGGATCCGAACCGCTCTGAAAAGGGGGAGCCGCGAAAAGAATCACATCCTTTTTCGTAGGAAAATCCTTACAAAAAAACGGTCCGCGGGGTAAAAGGCCGGGAGTGCGTTCAGAAGAACGGTTAAGAAAGGCCAACGCTAGGCAGGGGGACTTAATAAGTTTGGTCTTTTAAAGGTCCCAGAGTGGTACCTGGGCCTCTACCTAGCTGTCACAAAACCAGAAGGCAGAGATGCTTGTTACTCGCTTTGTTCAAAATGGAGAGTGTGTGACAATCGGTTGAGTGTTGGGGGTCTTCTGACGGATAAGACAGTGTCTCGAGGACGACCTACTCTAGGTGTGCGGACCTGGCGGGCCATTTGTGCCTCGCTGCTGCTTGGGTCATACTTATGCAGATTGAGGGGCCGCCGAGAAGTTAGTTCCATAGAAGTGGCGTACGATCGACTTCCTGGTACATCTCTCAGCAGACAACAGAAATTTGATTATTAGAACGATATAGAGATTCCGGAAGGATGGGTACTCCGGTTAGGTAATAAGGAAATTGCACGAAAGGGGACAACAGCGGAAACTTTATTTTACCGGACCGGGAGGTGGTCATCCATTGGGGGGGGGGGGGCCCACTTAGATTTCGGAATATACGTTTGAAAGAACGGTGCCTTGTAAAAATAAAAAAAAGATAGGGCCGGACCAAGCACCAGAAAAACATCCGCGGGCCTAACGTGATCTGAGAACCACTGTAGAAGAGCCCGAGATTACCACCGACTCTGAAGAAGAGCGGATGCAAGGATGAGAAAAACAGTGGGTTGATAGAGAGTGACTATGGCAAGAGAACGGGTGGTGGCGGGTTTGGGGTTGCGAAGAAGTGTTTTGGAGAGCAGTAGCTGAGACCATAAAAAAAAGCGCAAAATGAAAGGGAAGGGGAGAGTCAGGGGGAAAATAGATCTTCTGGCGGGGACTATGCAGTAACGCAGGCCGCAAAAGACGCGCCTCACT
>Ga0179593_1460980_pt1 | contig 10336 bp, 11 predicted proteins | sample CZODoug2_1_08_16_FD_185931 | JGI IMG/M metagenome (GOLD analysis project Ga0179593, IMG submission 185931) | Vadose zone soil fungal communities from Angelo Coast Range Reserve, California, USA - CZODoug2_1_08_16fungal (PacBio error correction) | ecosystem: Environmental > Terrestrial > Soil >...
GTTTCCAATGGCTTGCGTCCTGGACGGTTGGCGGGTTTCGGACAATTTTTTTCGGTTGGGCCTACCGCGGTTACCTGGCACAAAAAAAACAAATTTCGGTGTCTGTGTCAACCGAACAGTGGGACAACGCGAAATCGCATGCAATGGTCGGCGAACCCTAAAGAGGAGACGGAACCTCCACAAACCCCCGTCAATGAAGCCCGGTCCCGTACAAAAGACGAAAAAACGAAAACCGGGCGAACATCGGGGTGGGGCTGGGCCCAGTAAAGTCCAAGTAACCCCGAGCCACCCACGGTGATAAGCACCAACAGGCAAACCAACCAGGTCAACCCACAAGAGGGGACAAAGTAAAGTTGTCGAACCACCCAGCGACCAACCACGCCTATGCGTTCCATGGATAAAAGCAACAAAAAGAATAAAGTTCAAGACCCCCGGGAAAAGAAACACACTCGGACAATGTAAGATTACTGACTGTCGGTTTTGCGGACACCCAAACCTTTCCCCGAGAATTGGGCCCTGTGTCCTGACCAAACCGGACCTGTCCGTAACGAGTCAGCATCTCAGGGGGGGAGAGGCATATAAAACGGGACGGGGCACCAGTGCCAAAAAAAAGAGAGGTGGGCCAGGGGTGGGAAGCAAGGCTACCCGGGCCAAAAGGGGGGTCTGTTTGTGTTTCTGGGGGGGGGAAAAAAAAGTGGCAAGCCTGGAAGGGATAAACAAAATGTACAAAAGGCTCATGGACCCGGCATGGCTCCACCCGCTTAACCAAACCCGGGGAAGTAGGGGGGGGGGGAAAACAAAACCACACTGCAAACATTCCGCACGGGTCCACCCGCCGTGGGGGGGGGGTAAAAGAGACCCGCGGCAATCCACCCGGTACCAGGTGGGGTGAAAAAAGGAAAAAAAAAAGGGGAAAAAAAAAAAGCAGAAAAAAACAACCCGTGTTGAAACACTACGGGCCGAGGGAAAGATGGTAAAAAAAGAGAAAATACCACCACGGACGCGGGAATGTTCCCCAACCCAAAAAACCACTACCTGTAGGCAAAGGTGTGAAAATCACTGCAAAAGACGGACACGTAAGGGATTGGGCCGAACCCGGGCAAAGAAAACACAAACAGGGCAAATTGGGGGTTGTAACAGGAACATCTGGGACGATCGTGCCGCGAACCAGACGGATGGGAAACAGGAAAAAAACAGATGCGTACGACCCACCTAACCCAGACCCGCCAATCCGCAAAAGAAGTCCGGGAAGGAGAAAGGGCACTAGTGCAACAGCCCGGGAAACTTGGGGTGTCTGTCTCGCAAAAAGGAAACCCTTCGCATCGGGGGACCAACGCACTCACACAAAACGGTCAGGACAGAACTGGCCACTGGTGGTGGTGCCAAGGGGGGAAGGGTTCAATCCACCCGAACCTAAGGTTTCGATTCAGCCGGAAAATGGGGGGTTGGGGGTAATATAAAACATCGGTGGGTAACACAAAAAAAAGGCCGAAGTGGCCCGTGGTGGGGATAAACCGCGTGTGGATAAACAGGAACCTTAAGAATAGTATGGCGGGGGGGCCCGTGATTTGGCCTCCCCCAAGAGGTGAGGAAAGAACTGTAACCATGGACGAGGTTGGGGGAGACTTTTGGGTTTGGCTTGTGGTTCTAATGTGTTTTCAAGCTACTGGACTTGGATAAACACGATCAACTGGGGCTAAAAAACCGGGGGGGAAAAAGAATCCAGCAAGGGGAAAAGGAGGTCTCAAGTATCGCAAAGAAAGTGCCAAAACGATACAGTTGCTCTCCTTCCTGTCCATCCTAGCGCCCCTACGGCTGAGTGTAACTGAACCTCCTTCCGGTGGTCGAGGTCCAGCCTGACACCGGAGAATCCTTTTGGACTGGGGGGCCGTCGGAGGACTACCTGTTCCACAAACCCCGAGCCGACCAGCGAGATAACACGCAAAGTGCGCGTATCGACACACATGCATAAATCTTCTAGGTCACCTCCTCGTACCCAGGGAGAAATGGTTCAAGGCCTTGAAAAAGAGGGAACTGTGGGATTATAGGGGCTTCGCGACGTGTTTGGAGGTTTGGCCGGGGCCGGTGACACGGGGAATGCTTAAGTCCTCAGGGTCGGAAGTGGGCCTGGTCCAGGGACAACTGGGGGCTCCGTGGGACCGTACACAGCCGTAAACGGGGGAATGTGCTAACCTTGACTGCGAGGGGGTATAGGTCACGAAAGTGGGCAAGGGTGCAGGGCCTCCCCAGAAGGGCTCGAAAAATGCAGGTCCGTGGGCTACTATAACGAGGAGTCCACGGACAAAAAAACTCTCCAAACGCAAGAAATTCAGAACAATACTACGTGGACCAAGGGGGCGTGTTCGGCGGTCGAAGCGAAGGCGCTGTACGAAACTAGCAACAGAGTTAAACGAGTCATGAGAAGCGAGGGGGCGGAAGAGAACGCATGATGGCCCAAGGTAGGGAGGGGTCCCCGTGGGGATTGTTAACCAGAGCTGGTGTGGGGGACGGAAATGGGGTCCAAAAAGGCAGAGGTCCGGAACACCGCAGGGACCTCGGCCAGGGACCGGAAACTATATGGAAATTGAATCGGCTGGCGACTTGCTGACATGCAAAGTAAAAATGGTGACGAGGGTACAATAGTCAGTCAAGGTAGGGTAAAAGGAGGAACACCGTGCCTCGGCCAGGGGATGGTATAGGAAAACAAGGCGGCACACGGAAGGCCCAACGTGCAGAGTGAAGCTGAAACGCAAAGGAGTGCCGAAGACCGTGGGGTGTCTCGGGTGGGCACGAAGGAAAGCGTAACAGTGGGTATCAGATTCTGGTGGATAACACGAAAAATAGAAACCTAGGCTGCCGGCGAAAAAGGCGATAGTCACGAAAGGTGACGGACGTCAAGAGTAGAACAACGCAACCCCCCGGAGGGTACTGCGCAGAAACGGTCATGGTAAAATGATGAAGGAAGTGGGTAGGGAAGGGGGTGCAACCACTCTGGAGTCCCTAAGAGTAAAACCAGAAAGGGGGCACATTAACTGGAAAAGAGCCCGCGAGGAAGAAGGTGGGTAATCTCGTCAAACAATAAGTCAAAAAATCGGACACCGGACAAGCGGTGGCAGAGAGGAGCATAAAGAAGATAAGTAGAACACACGGAGGGGAAGACGGGTACCAACCGCGACTACCACGTAAGGCGCCACGGAGAAAATAAATTGTCCGGAAAAGATGCAGCGGCGGGCCGAGGGAGCAATCGAAGAAATACAAAAATTATCAATTATGGAAACAGGGAAAAGATCTGTGAGGCTAAAAAGACAAGCCTCTGCTACACCAAGCTCGCCTTCTGACAAGAAAAGATTGGAACCCAAAAAAAGTGAACAGGCGTGAACGACGGAAGCAATCTGTTACCGGCCCGACACAAATTCAGAGGGGAACTGCGCTAGTGGGCATGAGGCAACGGGACCTCAGACGCTCGCGCGGTGGGAATACTCACAGTCGTGAGGGAGATTCAAAACGCCGCAAAGAGCGACGGTGGTATTCACGCGACAATATGAAAAAACACGGAGCCCTGGCGGCGGGACGGCGTGTTAAGAAATGTAAGACATCGTCCAGACACACAAAGGTCTAACTGACAAGTACAGAAGTGGGACAGGAAGGACCAGAAAACAGAAAAACAAACACAAAGTGAATAAGATACGTCCGGTTCGCCAAGCGTTGTGCGAGATCAATACAAACGGGGAACCAACAAAGGCAATGGGACCCGAGGGTACTGGAGAGTAAAAGCAGGGAGACCTGGGGGCCAAAGGACCGTCAAAGGTGTTCTGCAAAAAAGTTGGTGATCGAAGAGCTAGGGGACTCGGGGGGGGGACGCATCATCGACAAACAAAGCACGGGCGAGGGATACACGGGCCACCTCAGGGGACCGATCGCCGATAACAGGAGAGAGGGCAGGGAGAAAGCAAACGAACCGTCCAGTTGGAGCTAAAGGTAGGACAAAAAGCAACTAAATCCGACTTACTTCGGGACAAGGCTACATAAACTACGGAAGGCACTGGGACGACAACGAGAGAGACCAGGGAGGGATCAGGTTGTTGACTGAAACCCGCCAACAAGCCCAGCTATTTTTTGGACAATGAAAAAGCGTCGACGGAAGGAGGTGTTCTCTGGACCCTCACCCCACAAAGGGTGCAAAACAAAAAATGGGGTGCGGAGGATGAAAAAGAGGTAACGTTCGCCAAAAATAGTCAAGGGGAGACCAGTGGGTCCGTAACCAGAATCAAAACAAGGGGAATACCTTGGCGCAACCCTGCAAACATCAAATGCAGTCTGGGCGGGTGCGTGAAAATCTAAAGCACCCCATAGAGGTTCGGGGGAACGACAGGGAAAGGGGGGGACTGGTGTGGATGCGGGGCCAACTAAAGCACGAAGTTAGAGGGGAGCGAGAAAAAGAGGAACGAATGGAACGGGCAATAAGTTCAAGCCAACCGTGCGCAGGCCAAAGACTTGGACACCCGAGAGAACTTTGAGTACGGAATTACACTAGAGAAATTACGTCAAACACTGTGGGCACAGCGGTGTCAGTCCTTTAATCGTAGGGTGACCCACAATCAGGGTGCGCCCAAAGATTCACGGGCGGACGGCAAAAGGCAGGAAATAGAGGAGGCGGCCGAGGTGTAGGAGACGCTTGGGCATACACGAGCGACGGTAGGAAGCAACACCGGATGGTCATAGCACCGGCACAAGCCAAACGGGTTGGCTGATGAAGAAAACCAGCGCCCGGAAAAAGAGAGGTATTAAAAAACAAGGGGGCACTCAAAAAAAAAAGGAAAAGCACGTGCGCGAAACTGGCCGAGAAAGCCACTTACGACGCCACCCACATCGTCGCCAAAAAACGTGCAGAACCCCAGAATACACAGACTTATGCTGGGCAAAAATTGGGGGGAACAAGAAGGATAATGTCGACCCGTTGTCGGGGGCCAGGTACAGTGCGAAACAATGGAAAATAGGAACACGTCAAAGGCAGGGGTCAGTGGACAAAGGGGTGGTCATCTGCAAAGGGAATACGGCCACTCTGAAGGGTGAAAAAAAAGTGGTTGTGGACGAGGGTGCATTAACGCGTGCAATCGGGGGTCACTGTGGGCAAAACCTCACGGGCAGAAAAAAAAATAACTTTCGCAATGTCCGTCCTCTAAACAGGGGCGGGATAAGACACATGACGGAAGAGGCGTAACTGAGGGATAAAAAAAACAAAGCGGGACAGCCCACGGTACCAGTGCCGAAGGGGAAGGTGAGATGGGTCGGGTCCCTCGGGGGAGGGGGCACAAGGTTATAATGTCACGGGGGGGGGTACCAATGGAATTCTAATAAAATCCCAAATCACTCTTGTTTTTCTTGCCGCTGGACGGGCACGGGACGAAAAGGACAAAAAAGGGCAAACAAGACGAACAGGTGGCTGGACGGAAGGCCGGCTGGAGGATAGTGAGGGGTTTCGGATACGAAGTCCAAACGAACTAAAGGTGGGAAGGAAAAACGCCAGGGAAGGTTAGGGGGGAAAAGAATCGCCCAAACTCCATGGGGCGGAGGACATCAGAACCGGTGGGTCCAGACACATGCACCGTGCAAGCCGACGGTCCTTCAGGAAACAACACTGGATTAACAACACGAAAGTACATAAAATCAAGCAACCTAAGGACCACTCCGGGCGGTCGCTGGGTGGATAAACAAGGGGACCCAGGGCAGTTGGGGGCGTACAAAGAGACCGCGAAACATGCCGGCGAGTGGGGTGGTTCAAAAGGGTTGTGGACAAAGAGGAAAAAAAACTGAGGTGCGGGGGGCGGTCGGGGCGGGGGATACCCCAAGACTTAATATAAACGAGGAGCTTTTTTAAACCAAGAGGGGACGGCGGCCCAGGTGGGGAACAACGGGGAAGTAGACAGAAAGCGGGGGACAACGAATAAAAAACGGGAGGGGGGAAGGAGTGCTATTGTGGCGGTGGTCCTGCGGACCGGGACAACATGCCCGGGTGGTTGCACACTAGCTCACCCCCTTGGGCTACCGCCCAACCCACAGAGGTTGAAAAAAAAAATAGGCCTGGCGGCAAAAAAAAGAAAGAAGGATCACGGGAGTTGGAAAAGAGGAAGAACTGACGGAGAATTGGTCAAAAGATAAAGGCGAAAGGGGGTGGGGGTCAAACTCCTTAAGTAAACTTCCAGTTGTCAGGCCGTGCAGAAAGGAAGTTTAGGGCAGAGGGAGGAAATAAAGGGGACACGCAATCAGCAGGCGGAGGCCTGGGTGCACTGGTGGCGCGGTTGAGACGGGGACGGGCACAACAGTGGGGACATGCGAACGTCGAAATGGAGGGGCATGGACGGCAGCGAACTTCGACGGGTAGGGGGACGAATCGACCGAAAAAAAAAAAAAAGAAAGCCGGGGGGTGGAAGAAGATCATGTCTGTTCGCCGGAAAGTAGATCCGCGTCGTCACAGAGAATCCTGGGATTGAAACGGGACACCGAGACTCAAAAAACGGAAACAGAGCACCCGTTACAAAACCCCCACAAAAGACCCAAACAAACCAAAACTGGGGAATCGTCTCAGAAAAAAAAAAAAGAGGGGGGGAGGGGAAAAAAAGGCCCCAGGTGGGGATAATCCTGGGAGAACGGGCAAGTTTTTCGGGGACCAGGTTCATCGGAAGACCTGCTCAAGGAAAACTAACGTACCAACACAAAGTTCAAAAGAACGTGGACGACGAGGCGCGGGTTCAAACGGGTGAGCGGACACACAGCGCCGCAGGAAGCACACATGCCCATAGTAACTACACCCCAGCAGGAACCCAGCGTCAAGGCTCCCAAGGACAAAAAAACTGACGACGAGTAGGAAGAAAAACAGGACACACGAGTACGCCCCCCACTTAGGCAGGTCCCGTCACAAAAACCCGCGTAAGGCAATTACAAGAAAAGAGTGCCGTGAATACTGGGCACCATTGGGAGGGGGAAAGCAAACCCAGCAAAAAAAACAAAAAAAGGGAGGACAGGGAAAGACGTACAGTGTCCACATGTGGGAACGGCCAACATCTGTGCACCCGAAGTACGTACCGACGGAGAAGTGAGACGATCTCGATCGTCCGGGGAACATAACAAACAGGTAACTAAAAGCGGGCAAAAGTCAAATGGAAAAACCGTAGAAACACACGGGAAGACAGGAGCTCAAAACCAGAACCATCAACAAAGGACAATACCACAAACGGGAGCACCAAGTTGTCTCGGCACAGGTTTGTCTGCCCAAGGTGTTGTTTGTACGCTGAAACCGGCACGAAAAGACCACGGTGGAACAAAATCGGGAGGGGACGTGGGGGTCCAGGGTCAGAAAAAGCTCGGATGGCCAAAAAAATCGGAGGGGGGTCTCGAGGTGTGTCTCCAACCGGCCGTCTTGCGGAAAATCCTCTCGAGCCCGGAAAGCGAAATAAAGGGGCAGACAAAAGAAAACCCAAGGTGGTTGCATTCCACGGCGATACAATCGCTGTTACACGCGACCACCCGCGCAGCGGGCCCAAAACACTACGAATCTTGGGTCCACGAGGGTCAAAATCCACCAAAGAGGGAAACAAGTGTGTGCGGGACAAAAAAAGGAAAACGGGGGGAGGGAAGCCTTACCCAACACACGACACCGGCGCGCAATGCATTCCAGCCTGAAAAATACAAAGACGGAAGGACAAGGGGAGAGGGACATGGGGGGGATAAAACATCCGAGAGGGGGACAGGGATGCGCCCTTCAAAAGCGGCGTGGTAAGCAAGAAAGGGCACCCAGTAATCGACAGTGCGTAGTCGCGGCCACATCAAGTCTTCAAACATGTGTCGCGGCGAAACAATTCTGGAGACGGGTGCAAACTGAATAGAGCAGGTTAACAAAACTATCCGAAAGCAATACACAGGTGAGCACCAACTACAATACGAATCCATCGACACGTAGGGGACAGGGAAGGGCATAGACACAACCGGGCATGAGAACATGTGAAGGAAAAAAATAAGTTGGAGCACCGTCAGTCCAGTTCGGGCGACCCTGAAATCAGTACGGGAGGGTGGCTAAGGTAAGAACAGGAGAATTGAAACAAAAAAGAACAGCTGACACAATGGGAAATGCATGGGGGTATAGCCGACGAGCATCGCCCCGCGGAAAACAGGTCGCCGAAATAGTGCTGGGGACAAAGGAACTTTAAAAAACGTGGGGGTGTGAAAAAAGAAAAAACACTAGGGGGGGGAGGGGGAGCCAAGACAAACAGTGGGTGCAAGGCGCGTCTGGAACGCAGCATGAAACGGAAAGGGAAAAGGGAAGGGGAAGGGGAGAGGAGAGTGGTGTGGTGATGAAAAGGCCGATGGGAATTGATGAAACAACAAACATACCGGCCCGGGGGAACACATGCACAAGCGAGGGGTCTGGAAGCGGAAGGACACACTGTGTCTCGAGTACGGGGGCGCATCAACGTGAGGTGGAAGGTCCGTCAAAGGTGACTCGGCCCAACTGAACGGACGGCTCCTGATGTTGCGGTAACCCCCAGGACAGGCCGTCAAAAAAGAAGGAAAAAGCACTTGGCAACACGACAACACGGAAACACGCCAACCAGCGATCGAACCCACCGCTCACCGGGGGCCAAAAGGGGGACACTTCCCCAAAACGACAAAGGGCGAGTGCGGCGAAAGTGAAGCGGAGGGGCGTCAAGCGGATAGTCTTAGGTTGGTGGATGGGGGTGTTATACCTGGCGAGTGGGAGGGGGGGGAGTACATGGAAAAACGGCCGCAAGAAAGCCGGGTGAGGGGGAATGGGCTGGATAAAAGCCAGCGGGGACGGTATTGAACTGAAGTCCGGGCGCGTCACAGAACAAGAAGGCCGGCGAAAGCAGGGTTGCGTCGAGGCGGCAAGGAAAAGGGGGCATAAAGCTAGCTGTGTGTGGAAGTGGTTGTTTATTACGGTCCAGGGGGGGGGGAAAGGTGCTGAAGCCCAACAACACAACCACAACACATGCGAGCAGGTCTGGGCCGTGTCCAACATTATGAAGAGGGATCAAGCGGGTGGAAAGGGATTGGACAAAGGGGAGAGGGGGAAAAAAAAAGGCTGAAATCCAAGTGAAGGTCACAAAAAGAAATGCAGAATACACACGGCACGAAGGCTCGAGCAAGGAAAACTTATAGAGGGAGATGAAAACGGTAGCAACAGTACGCAGAAATAGAAGACGGTCGAAAGAAAAGGGGGGTTATGAACCTGTGAAGAGCGAAAAAGGGCCCAAAACGGGGACCAAGAGTCATCCCATGAAGTTCGTCCTCATGTGGACGGCTTGGGTAACAGCATTATGCGGATGCAAAGTCATAGCATCCACCGAAGCAAACCCGGAACCAGAGGGTGGAAAAAGAAAAAAGGGAAAGATGGGAAGACATGCATCTTTGTGTGAAAGTAACGGGTAGGACGTGGGCACTAAACCCAGCGGCTGCAATGAACCGCTCTGATGCGGTGTAGAACGGGGAACGGGTCACCAGCATTCGGAAGTGTAGTCTAGTCCAACCGACCGCATAACAGTAGGGGGGCAGTGCATATTTCCGGGGGGGGAGCAAGGGGGATAGCGGCCGAACCGTCGCGGGCGGATATTCCCGCGCAGGGGTGGGGTGACCTAGGGGGCGGGAGTCACAAGACTAAGGAAACAGAAGAAGGATGGAAACGGAAAGCAAAAAGGGGGGGGGGGGGGCGTTTCAACAATAATCAAGAAGACCCAGGTCGCTGCACCAAGTAAGGAGGCACGAGACACACAGTTCTAGCATCAGAAAAACAGGAGGGGGGGGTAGTTCACGGAGCCTAATCGTATACAACGGGAACTCATCAGGGGTAACAACAAAAGGAAGTGGGGTCCGACTTGAGGGGAGGCACGTGCGGGAAACCCCAGGAGGGAACTGGCCAGGGAACAAGAGACCCGAACAGAGTAAAAACCGACGTCTTCGAACCACCCGGCGTAAAATGGCGAGACGACTGGAAGAGTCCATGCCTCCTCCCTGAAAAAACGGAAGACAGGCGGGACGGGCACCCTCTACGCTGAAGAAGGGTTCGAATTCAGTGCTACAACGGGGAATACTGATACAAATCAAACCGCGGGCAAAGTCTACGTGGGAAAAAAACTCAGCGGGCTCATCGTGGGGGGGGGGGGGGCGAATACAGCCAACACTCGCCGTACGCCTGATTGAAGGCCCCCAGACGAAAGGACCAGTGCGCCCTGGCTGGGTCAGGCAACCACACCAAGAACAAGGGAAACGTCGCACAGCGGGGTACGCGGTGAAATAGGGGCGGGAGCGGATAAGTGAAAAAAAA
>Ga0179593_1511480_pt1 | contig 10336 bp, 11 predicted proteins | sample CZODoug2_1_08_16_FD_185931 | JGI IMG/M metagenome (GOLD analysis project Ga0179593, IMG submission 185931) | Vadose zone soil fungal communities from Angelo Coast Range Reserve, California, USA - CZODoug2_1_08_16fungal (PacBio error correction) | ecosystem: Environmental > Terrestrial > Soil >...
TAAAGTCGTACGACCTCCACAACTTCAGGCCAAACGTGGCAGATGTGTCCCAGGAAGAAGGGGCTCTAGCCGCAGTATTAGTGGGTGTGCCCTACACGGGGAAAACAGCGGAAGAAAGCGAGCGGCCTTGCGGTCCCATAGAAAGAGCGGTCATGGCTAAAAGATACGGGGGGTGACAGAGATAAGAGACTGCGAGGGCCTGCCGGAGGCGTGGTAGAGGGACGACAAAACCGTGGCCGGCGAAAACATAGATCCAATGCGCGGAAGGAGGCTACGCGGGGGAAAATAAAGGCGGTGCGGGGAGCGCGGGGGAAACGCCTAGGTGAAAAAGGGAGAGAGCCAAAGGGGCCGTAGATAACCACCAACTAGAAGACTTAGAGAAATTAGGGCTAGGTTCGGTACACGGAAGACCATTCTTCTTGCGGAAAGGAAGGAAAAGAGCGGCCCACTCTGGGCCCATTACCGGGGAAGAACGTCTCTGAGTGAGTAAAGAAAACTATCCGACTGGGCAGCAACACGCAAGCAGGAAAAAGAGAAAAAGAAACCGTGAGAAATACTTTGTATAGGGCTGGAGGATCGCTGCCCTCGCACTTCAAGAGGGAGTGGGTAAACCGAGAAGACTGAAAGGAGAGGCAAGGATCCAATCCAGGAAGACTGTGTATTGCGAGAAAAAGAACGTAGGAAGTCGTAATAAACGGAAGTGTGTAAAGATACACAGATGTTGTCAAGACCATAGCCGGAAGAAGGGTGTGAGATCGTCCTCCGCGGCAAAAGGTGTGAAAAATGCAGTTTGAACTGGTGCACATGTATCAAAAGTCAAAAGAGGTGCTAGGAAAATAGAGGCAATTTCAAGGAAAGATATACCGGACCGGGTTCGATCGAAAAAGGGGGGGAAGGTTTAACGCTTCTCAGCAGTTGGCAACCGTTCTCACCCAAAAAAGGGCTCCTGTCGAAGAGAAAGATTCACCCAGTATCCACAAGCAATCGTCCACCGCGACAGTGTGACTTTATCAGGTGGGATGGGGGGGGAGAGGTATGCGATAGAAAGAAACGGAAAACAGCACAAGAAAGGGAACACGGGGACAGCAGAAGTTGGGGACCTTCATCCACTTCTCCGAGATGCCGCAACAGCGAGGGATTGACACAGCTCACCCTAAGGGAAAATAAGATCACTGGGGCCTGAAAATGGGAAAAACCTTTTCGGCTCATAGGGGCGTAGGAAACGGGGGCAGAAACGACTCACTAGCCAAAAAGGAGATGATTTGTGCGCAGGGGAAAAAGGGCCCGCAACTCGAAAGGTATAGCCTCTCTAGACCTCGGATGAAAGAGAGGGGAAAGCGTGTGGATGGCCACCTCATGGATTCTCGCTCCTTGGGGGGCTCAACAAAGCGGGAACGGACTCCATGTGTCAAGGTGTCATTCTCCCACAGCTAGGAATTACGGAAGGGAATATAGAGAAAAAAAAAATCTGCGAGAAATAGAGCTATTACATCATCACGCAGGACGAAGGAGGGGGTAAAAATCGCACCAGGTAGTAGAACGGTTATTAAGACACGGGGGTAATCGTGAACCACAGAAGGAATATTCGGTTAATCAGCGGACACGGCATCACATTACCCAGCTCGAGGGGCCCATCGTTGCATGGGAAAAAAAAAAGGAGTCAGTTTAGTGTTCGGGAAAAGTGCGAGAGAGGATCAGAATCTCGGCCTGGAAGGGGGATTTTCTTCCCAGTATATGGCAGGCCCGGGCGGGCGTACTTGAAAGAAAAGAGGGGTGCTTGACTTAGAATTATATTTTAGGAAACTTTCCAGTATCTCGGTAAACTGAGGGGGCCACTGGAAAAAGAGGGGCGGGGGGGGCAAAATGGTCTCAAGGAGGAGTAAACAACATGCTGATCCGGACAACACTTTCTCTGGGGGAAAGGAAAGTGTAATCGGGGGAATGGAGGTTAAGGCGTCAAGATGGCGATCTCTCCACGTGGGGAGGGGGATAAGGTCAACAGCGTAGTCTATAAAAAGGTGACCAAGATAATCAAGACGATTAGTCTGGCGCGAAGGGGAAGAGCATAAATTTAGCTCTAATACAATTTTGTCGCGCAACAAATCATCCTCTTCAGTGAATTATCCTGGCTCAACTGGAAAATAGCTAGGTTCATACATATTCGGCATGTCAGCTTGGAAAAAACAAAAAGGAGGGGACGGCCTGCGTCGTGAGAAGGGGGATGGGTCTCCTGCGGGGTTTCTTCAGAATGGAGGAAGACGTAGTGTGTTCACTTACTGCCAACCGGAGGATGGATCGGGAAGAGGTGGTCACATGCCTGAGAGGAGAAGGGAAGTGGGCTGCGGCGCCGTCTGCTTCGAAAAAAGAAATATCAATCCGCAAGGGAATCAGGAACGTCGGAGTAAGCTCGGGAGGGGAGGAGAAGGTGGCTCGAATTACTAATACCAGATATGAGATTGGAGGCCGGCTTAAGTGGGAAACGGAAAGTACTCCTATCGAAAAGAAAGCATCGACGGCATTCTCGTGAGGGGTCACCGCGAAAACTTCTTCACGCACAAAAAAGGGTGGGGCAATAAGACCCCAGAATGAAAAATCTTTTGCCGAGACTAACTCCCCGGTATCAAAGCAAGGGGCTCTGAGTTAGAAAATTAAACAAGGGGGGGAGGGGGGGTGAGATGTCGAAAAGAGAAAGAAAAGTATAGAGAACCTCGTTTGGTTTCTCTCTGGCGCCATTTGCTAAAGTTAAAGGGTATGACAAGGCAAGGTGTCAAGCCATCTGTGGGCCGGAACCTTAAGCGAAAAGAAAACAACGAGCACCTCATTGACCTCTCGAAGAAGTAGTGGGGGAGACTCCAAGGTAGAGGGAAGGGTCAAGCTAAAGCATGCTTCTCCATTCACTAGTGCTTTGGAGTGTTTTGTCGTCGGGTGCGGGGAAAATCCTTCCTGTATGGGGAACTTCGTGGAGAACCTTCTGGCTCTAGACAAGAACAAAGTTGGGTGCGGGTTCGCTTTTTGGGGGGGGGACGGGTGGAGGTGTGGAAAACCGCTCGCAGCTGGGAACGCGCCAGTAAAATGCCGGCCACAGAGTGACCTAAAAAGAAGCTACCGCCGAGTAGCATGACGGAACAGGGATCTCGCCCCTTTCCTTACAGTTCTAAAAAGAGGGCCTACTGGCAATTCAGATCGAGAAACTCCACTGGAACGAGGGGGGGTGGAAAGAAGAAGGAGAATCAACTACTAGGGGGAGAACAGCAGGGTACCTGGGATAAGGATAAAACTGTTGATGAGGAAGGGGGGGTAAGACCTCCCGACTTCAAGCCGTCGATGAGGTGAAAAAGTAATGCCGAGAACTGAAAAATGAGGAGGAGGGAGAATAATCTTCCGGAATCATTCTCCCTAATCTCAGTCCGGATAGCAGCCGGCCAGAAAAAGTCACTCCTGGGGGCACTGATATGGCTTGCCCCTCTCGCGTAGCTTATGAACATGGAAGAATTGTGAAAGGTGAAGTAATATCTTGGGGGTGACACTATGTGTTTTTCTTAAGAGGGAGAGACGTGGAAATGACATTTCGACCAAAGGCTGAACTCAAGAGGGGATGGGAAAAGGCTACTGCTGTATGATCTTCGAGCATGAAAATTATGAAATGATCCAGTAGAACTTCCTTCGGGAGAAGAAAGGGGGGAGGTAGTCAAACTAGTCTCTATCCCGGAGGTCAAGACCAGGTGCATCATCTAGGTGCCTCTTCTCTTCCAGGAGCAGGGGGAGGGAGGAGTGAAAAGGTATGAGTGAGAACCTTCTATCTGAGAGCTGGCCCCAAGAAATCTCAAACGGAGGATGGGACCATATAGAGATGCTGGGGATGAAGAAAGCAGCCTTGCTCGGGGTAAGGGAAAGCTGAAACTCTGGCCATCTCTCGACGAAAGGACTGGGGCTCGCGCTTACACAAAAAGGAATCAAGCGTTCTTGACGCGGCTGCCGATGAGGAAAAAGCAGTACACGGAGTAAGGATACTTGCATTTTGAAACTTTGAGGGGGAAAGGGAGGAGGGGGTGTTGGAATAAGCTTCGTATATCAAAAAGAAAGGAGGGAATTGTTCTGGGTAATTCGAGGAGGGGGTGTCGCGCTTGCAGGGATATCAAAAATGTCCGCAGGGGACGCTGAAAAAAAAAACTCTCGGGCGTGTGGGTGTACTTACATGCTTTACCAGGTGGTGCGATCGTGTTCCGTAGCGAGTCCAAAACAATGGGGGGGCCGAAAGAGTCTTATGGAGTCGTAAGTCACGGGTAGGCAGCGACGTGGTGTAGAAGGGTCTGGCGCTTCGTAGGAGGCCTGTGTGCTGGGGTACGGATGAACTTGAGGCTGAAAAGGAGAATAATGAGAGCCTCGGAAACCGCGGGTTCGCAGAAGGAGTCGGCGACGATCCGGGTGGATAAAGCAGTCGATATCTCTCCACCCTAAGACAAGGCCATGGAGTGAAGAGGGGTGAGAGGGGCGTGCGGGGGTGGCGTAGATTAAAAAAGAATCCACCGTGAGGTGAAGAGGAGAGACGTGACCCTCGCCAGGAGCTCTATTGGGCTGTCGGACCAAACGCAGGAGTGGTGTTCTGGATAGGCGCAGGATGGAAGAACCCCCGCGAACATTACTAGGGAGAAAAAGTAATCCGAGAAAATGGACCCGAACGACAAAAGTATTATGGGAAACGACGGGGCAGCACGGAGGAAAATGAGGGAACATCATCAAGAAAAAGGAACCACTCTAAGAGTATACGCGCAGGGAAACATTTTACATCCGAGCTCACCAATGAAGTCTGATTTTCGCGGCGCTTGGGGGCGGAGAGGTCGGAACTTGGAGAGCCGGCAAAGAAAGCCCGGAGAGTGAAGGCAGAAAGAGGGGAATCGTTTGCCTCTAGCCAGAGATCGGGTGGGGGATTTCAGACAAAGTCCAAGCCTGGGCCGCGAGGAAAAAAAAAAAACCTGGCGAGACGTAGGGGGCTGCGGGGGAGGAAAATCTTCACCGCGGTGACGTAAAAAAGGGGCCGGCTCACATGGCGACCACCGTAGACGCAAGGGAGAAGGGCGGACCAGAATACCATGAATGCGGGAGTCGGTCAGAGTCGGGGGAAGAAGGTACCCTGCAGGCCCCCCTTCGCGCGCCTACCATCAGAAAATATCGTGGGGGGATAAAAGAAGAACAGCCCTGCTACTCCCGAGACAAAAAATGGGATTCCGGTTCTAGCTCAGAGGGAAAGCTTCTATCTGCGGCGAGTAAAAAGGCGTGGCCGGCCGCTGAAGTTACCACGGATTAAAAGGAAAGGACTCCGGTGGGCTCCTTACCAGAAGGATTTCGCATCGCGCTGCCGTTCCTGGAGAGCCTTACTCGAAGAGGAAGGTCGCTCCCTTCCTCCTTGTTATAAAAAGCCGAAAGAACATCGGGTCCCCTGCGGGATCAAAAAGTGGGAAAATAAACAACGAGCTGTTGGATAAGTACTATAGGTCTTAACGAGAAGGAAATTTCTCCGTTCTATAAAAATGCCTTGATGACAAGGTAGCTTCTCGAAAGGAAGAGGTGAAAAAAGGACTAACCACACACTATTAGAAAAAGACTGAAACGTAAGGAGGAAGAATCACGCCGAGCCAGGGAGGAGCGGAACGGCGACAGGGTGACTGGAGAAGCATGTTTACGGAGCTTAATAGAGAGAAAGTGGCCCAAGCCAGCTTTGAACACTTGAACGGGGGCAACTGGAAAGGACTCCTTCGGAATTCAGAGCCCAGATGATCAGGAAAACGAGGCTGCCAAAGGAGAAGTGGACCAAAAAAACAACGGGGGCGTCGCAGGGGAAAAACTGGCCATCTAGTCGAAGGGGACCGAAAGGTATTCTTTTTCTCAGTCATTCAACGATGAATCGGCCCGCGCAATTTTTCTGCGGGCTCTCTCCACGAGGAAAAAGAGGAGAGTGGTCGCACGTCAGATCGTCCGAGAGAAATTGGGCCGCCACAACTCTTTCAACAGAAGGGTGGGGGCTGACAGAGGGGAGAACGGGGCTCTTCTCTTTATCGATGGAGTCTACAACACGGACGTATGAGAAAAGTGGAACATAGATCAACTGCGAGGACCGAGAGGGGGGAGAAGAGCGTTCCCACCTGAAAGTGCCCGCTGAGTGGAGGAGCAAGATCGGAGAAATCATGCAAAAACGTCTCATGCAGGAGGAGGGAAATCGCTCTAGCGCGGCCATCCGGCGGCGGGCAGTGATCATCTTCCAGAGGACAATAAGTGCGGGGCGGTGGAGTCATCTCGCGGAAAGGGAAATCGGCTATTTGGGGTCTAAAGTGAGCGAGGCTAACCCTCGGGTGATAGACCATAGCGGGGGGGCGGCGAAGTACGTGGTGCCTGCAGGATCGACGGAAAAAAAGGGGGGGGGAATGGCAAAATGTTCTGGGAGGGGAAATTTCTGCTATGAAGCAGACGTCACAACTGCTTCTCAAAGTTAACAAGTCCGCGGACGCTTCAGGGTTTTGTCTGATACGAAAAGAGGAGAATTCGTGTTATCACTTGCGCTTCGAGGTAGAGACGAAACGTGCCCCTATACTCACGAGTGCGCTCAGGAGGCGGAGAGGTCGTTAATGAAGCAGGAAGGAGACCTCGTCTACAAGACGGCTAGGACGGTGCCGGTGACTCTGTCCAAGTGACACAGCCAGGTGAGAAATTGGAGACGGAAAAGGAGACAGGTTAGTGACGGCTCCTCGGAAAATCTAATAGAGGGATTCGGAGAAAAGGGGATAGTCTGATTGAGAAATACTGCTTCACGGAAGGCACCTGTCCAGTGACTGCTGGAGCGTGGAAGAAGGTGGCCAAGACTGCGAGTAGCCACAGCGGGGGTAACTCACTACTACGGAGGCGCCGGGCGCGCCTATCAGATCAGCCCGGAGAACAGGGGAAAACGAGTGATGTCGCAGCGAAAGCAAGAGACTTGAGGGATTTCGAAAAGCAATCGGCCTATTTCATCGCAAGGAGAAACGAGCGGGAAGGGGCATACGAAGAATCCAAGGTTTCCTTCGGAAGCCAAAGACCCAGGACTTAAGGGGAGGAAGGGGGGCGACAATAGTTAGTCCCCCTTTCTACGTAAACGCCTTTGCTATAGCGCCTAAACGCGCCGGGGAATACTACGTCGCTATCGGATCAGCCAGGAAGGTGGTTCGGAGGAGGCTCACACTACACCACACTATCTCATAGCAAACGAGGCCACCCAGAGCTGGAGTTTCTTGGACAGGTGACACCGACTTGATTACCGGCAAAGAAAGAAAAGGAGCCGAAAATCGTCAGGACATCGAGCGCCGGGGTGAATCTACTCTGGAGATGGGGGGGATGAGGAAGACAGCAGGAAATAGGGCTTTTTTGCTCGGCTGGGGCGGAAGGGGTGTAATACGACGAGGGGCATCACAGTCAAATCCCATCCTAAAGGTGAGGGCGCGTTTTTGGAAAAAACTCGGATCTTCATTGGTCAGCGACGTTGTACGCCGAACAATACACTCCCGCAGCACAACTCTCCATGACGGCGGTACGGTCCGCACTACTCAAAAACATCGGGAAGTAAATTTACTCTTAACTGGAATCCATATCTACCCACGCAAGGGGGAGAATAGGGAAAAAACTGAGCAAAGCAGAAAAAGGAGTTGACCAATTTCTACCTTGAATTATAAGGAGAACACTTGGGGGGGACTCTATAGGGGGAGGGACCTCTACTCAAAATGAGGAGTAATATTAGAAATAGAGGGCGTGGAATTAATTGGCCTCGAGAATGCATTCTGTCAAAAAGACCGTCACACTCCCCCGTATTCAGGCCAGAATGGGGAGGATGGAAATGGGCTTTAATGTCTCTCTGGGGTCTGGAAGATCCGGCGGTCTGTCACCCGTCAGATCATCCACCGCCTGGCCAGTGTGGTTCTAACTTTACGGACTCAGGACAGCGAATTTCCTCTTACTCAATCTGATTGACACCTCAACAAATCGGTGAAGCTGTACAACGCCGCCTCCCGTACGCGTCCATGCCGGCAGTATAACTCCTGTTTAAGGGTTAAGAGAGAAAAGTTCACTCACAGTTGAGTGCGACTCTTTTCTCACTGAGGGGGAGGAGGAGACGAGCGCTCTGTTGAGGACGCCCTGTCAGAAGGTACCCCAGAGAGAAACAAAACAAAGGAGGAGTATACTATAATGCATGTTTTCAAGAGAAGCACAGAGGTACCGGGGGTCGGCCTCACGACTGAAAAGCTCACGAAAGAGGCGGTGCGACCTGCGCGCAGACTGGGGAGTGACGCGGTCTGCTCTGAAAACTGAAAGGGAAGGTCTATAAAGAAAGGAATTGCTACTGGGAAGAGGAGGGGGGGGGGACCTCCCAGGCTTCACGCCTCGCGGGAATGGTCAGGAGGAAAGAGTACGAGAGAGCGAAGGACAGGAGCAAAAGGAAGAAACATAAGCTCATTCTGGCTAGACGGGAGGGGGATGAACAGTACTGCTTGAAGGGAGCCATAGAGCCGCTGAGAGTGGGAAAGACCGTGGGCAGAACCAGGCGTGTCCTCTGAAAAGGTGTCCGGTGGGACGGGACTGAAAAGAGGGAGATGCCTCTAAGTCCTTCAGACTACCGAGGGGTAGGCTATTAAAAGAACCTAATCGCGGAGTCGGGATGCCGCAGATAGGGAAACACCGTGTCTCCGTAGAAAGGTATCAACGCCTGGTCATAGGGCGTAGAGTAATCTCCAAAAAAGAGGGTCCCTTCTTTTTCCGATTATGGAGAAGTAGGACGACGCCATGGGAGGGGGGACAGTTTGTTTCCGAGGTCGGGGGCGGACCAGAGGCATTCGACGTCGGTCAGCAGGAGTATGGGGAAGGTCTTAAAAGGGAGGCGAAGGGACTAAAAGAGAGGGTACTTTTCTCTCAGAAAGATCTCAAAAAAGAGAAGATCAAAGGGAGGCGGAGTGTTGGGGAACAGGGGATTCGAGTCCGCACCGCTCGCCCAAAGCAGCCAGAGCACGGCACGCTAGTCCGCTGCAAGACAAGAAGTTAAGGACCCGGGGCCAGCCCTCGTGATCACCCCAGGAGTACTGCTTTACGGAACGCTGGGCTAGGGGGAATTCGGGGGAAGGGACACTAGGGAGGACACGTGAGGTACATATGTTCAGCTCCAGGGTCCCTTACTGGATAGTACGCGAAAAGGCGTGGGGAGAGCCATCTCAAACCTTAGGGCCGGCCAATATTGCTTCGAGGGGAGCTTTTCGGAGAGATAGTCCTTTACGGTCAAGGTGGGGAAGGGGAAGGGGCGCAAACACCTCTCGAACCTTCATATGGGGAACTATTCCACTAAATACCAGGAAGATCATAAGCTGGAAAACGAGAGGGGCCGTTCTTGGCAGATGAACATTCAGAAAAGTAGCGTTCCTAATCAAAAGAACGATATCGTGGGTTTCCTCGTAGAATACAGCGAGCAGAGGATCCAGAGGAATGGTGTTTGGAGGAAGATGGCTCTCTCGTGCTCTCCGCGAGGGGGTAGGGGGGCTTAAAGGATTGCCGGTCAGGCGCAGAACAGGAGAAGTCCAGTCCAGCCCTGACGTTAAAAAGGGATAAATCGCGAGAGACAGGAAAGCCGATCGCCTGCGAGCGCTAGTATATCCTGAACTACAAAAGGAGACGGCCAAAACCTTGTTTAGCACTTCAGAACAGACCATCTTTGGACCAAGGGGGAAGGTCAAAAAGCAGGACGGGGGGGAGAGGAGGGAAAACCGACTCCTTGGTCTTGAACGAAGATCGAAGAAGCCTTGCGAGATCCGGAAAAGTGAAAGGGGGCACGCCGATTCTCGGAACGCGAAAGTTGCCCCTGCTCAAACGCAAAAGGAGAAGACCCCAAAAAGGAAAAATGGGCGACGCCTCGGCAATGCCTTGTTGACCGAACGAAGGTTGTTGGATTAGATAGAGAGACAAGAAGGGCCCCGCCGCCAATGAACAGGTTGGCCACAATTGAAAGAAGAGAATCGGACCTGACAAAACCGCCCAAAGTTACACTCACCCTATTCAGCCGCTCTGTGCCTAAAAAGGAGAAAAGGGGGGCGGGCTACCATCGCGCACTGGCAGCGGCTGCTCAGCGAGCCGAACGAACGGATAGGGTGTGCAACACGATTAAACACGACGAAAGGGGGATGACCCCGCGCCCAGCGATGGAAGATGCCTTCAGTGGGGGGAAAAGGAAAAGATAGGGCACAGATAAAGGCCTTGGCCATGGGATCAAGGGGAAAAACCCCCCCACCAGGAAGGGAGAGGGAAGAAGGGAAGCTAGGGGGAAAGGATGTCA
>Ga0179593_1516204_pt1 | contig 10336 bp, 15 predicted proteins | sample CZODoug2_1_08_16_FD_185931 | JGI IMG/M metagenome (GOLD analysis project Ga0179593, IMG submission 185931) | Vadose zone soil fungal communities from Angelo Coast Range Reserve, California, USA - CZODoug2_1_08_16fungal (PacBio error correction) | ecosystem: Environmental > Terrestrial > Soil >...
ACGCGACGAGAATCACTCGAAGTGGCGCAGATGTCTTCTCGGGGCGCAAATGCACAAAAAATCAAGACAAAGGACACATGATACTCCTTGAAGGGGGGAGGAAACCAAGAGGGGATTACAAGCCTCTTTCCTGAAGGCTATTCGTATCTCCAAAAGTGGGACTCTTAAGAGGATCCACTTAAAGAAAAGGAACAGTCAATCCAGCTTAAAAAGGACAAGAAATCCCACCACAAAGGTCGAGAGAGAACGTTAACAGCACCTTTCATAGAAAAAGCGGACCTCCCAAGGCCCAGAGAAAACGAAGGAAAAGCAGCAAGAGATAAGAAAAAGAATTACCAAGAAAATCTGCAGGTGCATAAGGGTGTAGATTCTAAATCCTATAAGTCACGGCTTAGTAGGGAGGAGATTTGACATGAGAGCAGAAAAGCTATCAGGAGCGAACATGAAATATCATAGGGAAAGAGCCTCTCTTATATATACTAATAGAAGTGAGCGTAAAGGTGAACGAAGAAAAAGGGGAAAAGGCGCTGGAGAATGGAATTTCTCTCGCCTTCATCTGTTATTAGGGGGGGAAAAAGGTCCCGCTTATAACTAGAGCCCGAGTACTCAAAGGGGGAAAGAAAAATAAGGGAGGTAGAGAGGGTGTAGGAAAGGAAAGCTTAAGAGAGACATTCTGGTCAATGTGGATTTAGGGAGAAGCGTGGGTGGCGGGGGCGAAAGACTGGGGGGGATTTCACGGAAAAACGCTTGCCGATTGAGTGTTGGGGGGGGTGAAAAGGAAAGAAGGGGGGGATGCTGAAAAAAAGAGACTTAGGCGCCCATATTCGTGGTCCAGGTTCGCATATCTTGTCGAAACGGGGCATCAATTAAAAGACGACGGAATCTTTCAAGGAGACAAACCACAGACAGAAGGCTTTAAGATTAGTCTGAAGCGACTGGTGGAAATAAGAAAGGTGCTCGGGTGATCACTAAACACGAGGGAATGGAGCTGTTCGAAGGGGGTCGGGGGAGGGAGAAGCATATTCACGCTCAACTGGGCTGCAAAGAAAAAGAAAGAAAAGAATCTTCCTCGGTTCTATGGGTAGCGTGTAAGTCTGATCATTGGGGAAGGGTCAGAACGGGAAGGACAAGACCGAAAAAGGGGGGGGTCGTAATATCCGGAGGGGGAGCATCACTAATCCAGGGTTCTGAAGAAAAAGTCCGTCCAGGCAAGGGAAATCAACAGAGTAAAAGAAAAAAAGAGATACCACCGTCCTAGATAGGGGGGGGGGAAGCTTGAATAGGGCCGGGAGAAAGCGGCGCGCTTATTCTTCTGGGGGGATAGGGAGGAAGGCCGAAACCGCCCTTGCGAAGGGGGGAAAGATAAAATATCGCCGGCCTAAAGGAGCGGATAGGAAAAGCAAACGATCAAAAAAGCAGAAAGATTTGGGAAAGAATCCTGCTGCACAAAACGGGGAGGGGGAGAGAATACACTAAAAAAAATCACAAAAAACGAAAAACACAAGGGAAGAACAAAAAAATACATGCTGTTCAATAAGAATTCTCTTCAAAAGGCCAAAAGAACCCAGGTTTACATCTTCGGCGGCTCTAAGTGGCTAGGTGGGGGCCCGGCCTGGAACAACAGTGAAACTGAGACATGACAATTCGCTCAAAACAGGAGCAGGCTGACGGTTCCTTGGAGAAAAGGTATCAGGCCGTACTGATTTTGGGAAGGAGGGGGACTGTGGCGACTTGGGGGGGGGGGGTTAGTCCGGTACTGGGGTTGATGCGTGACGGACTTGGAAGTGAATTTTCTAGCATATTCCAGCCAGTCGGGACGTGACTAGGCGGGGACTTTCAAAAATCCAAGACTGACCATCGGACAAAAAGAGGATAAAACTTTCTGTCAGGGCTTCTGGAAGTAGAAAGAAATGACTAATTGCGGAAGAGGCAGGAGAAAAGCGTCGGCTAAGGGCTAAGGATACAGGAATCGAAACTGATAGAAGGGCCAGGAGGAGTCACAGCGGGCCACATTCCAAGTCCACAAACGTGGGGGAAGACTGTTCAAGCGTGCGAAGGGGTAGTCAAGGAAAAATGCCTTGTGAGCAAAGGGCGCTGTCTAAGAAAGTGAAGAATAGGGGCGTACGTCGCAGTTTCATAAAGAAAAGTTGCGGAAACGGAACTGCCAAAAACCAAAAGCAAAGCTAAAAGCTGTTCAGGAGAGAAAGCTTCTTCAACGACAAGGTTTTTTCCCTAGGAGGGTAACCACTCAAAACGGATAGAATCTTTCTACAGGGGATGTAAATCAGAACGGGTGGAAAGATGGGGGGAGTTACTGGGAAGAACTCGTAGTGGGGGAAAAAAGGCCATTACCAGATGATAAAAGGCGGAAGTCGATCACTTCAAGGGGGACCATGCGCACAAAAGAGCGGTACTCGCGTCCGATCAAAAAGAAATTGAATAGGCAGATTTTCGCTGTTTGATCACGGCAAGAGGCTAGGACTTTCCGGAGGAGTTTGCGGACAGCGTAAGCGGGACGAAAACAATCGAGCGGTTCTTCGCGCGCGGCCAGAAAGGCATCCTGCAGATGTTGGGGAAGGGATTATGGGAGCTGCAGGGGATGTGTTCTGATGGAATCGGGGGGTCCAGGGGGTGTTGTTCACGGGACGGAACTGGATGTATGCTAGAAAAAAAAAAAATCCCTCGGACCGGGGGGGGTTGAGATGATGGATCATCGGTGTCGGACTTCTTGATTCCGTCTCGTCTCGCAGCACAGAGGCGACCAGGGAAAGGTTTAGATACGCGCAGAAGTCGGCGAAAACGGGAGGGGGTGGGAGTCAAACTTTTTCGGGTTAAGGGTTCGTGAGGGGGTGGCGACCCGAAACGCGGAGCGAAAATGTTCGAGGTTAGTCGTAGGTGGATTTCATTGACCATCGAAAGGGGAAGAGGTCCTCGATTGAAGGTGCTGGCAAAGTACCGCTAAGGGCATCGTAAATGCCTAGTCTGGGGGCAATCAGAGGAGCCACGTCCTTCCGCGACAAACGAGAAGGGAAGGGGGGAAAAAAAGAGAGGGAAAAGAAGGATGAACCTGTGCTTGCCCGAAGTATGACGTCGGCTTCATAAAGATAAAAGGGGAGGAAAATCCTTCACGAGACGGAGTCGAGGGGAGAATGTTGCTTTCGATTGATGGGTGGGAGGGGGACCAGGCTCCAAGAACAAGCAAAAACGTCGTTTACCTAAAGCCGATTTTTTGATCTGAGTCGGTCACGCGTATCGGAGGGCGAACAATGAAAAAAGAAAAGGGGAGACGAAAAAGGAAGGGAACTTGGGAGAAAAAGGGCAGCTAGTCCATCAAAAGGGATGTTCTTACTCGGAACGGAAGAAAAGACGTCCTCTTTGATAGCGCTGCGACAGCCGGAACAGGGGGGCCGAAGAAACGTCGTAAGCGGTAAGGGAGGGGACGGGTGGAAGGGCTCCCATTCCTAAACCGGGGGAAAAAAAGTCTTCTAGGGAAGGGGAAAAGGGGGGGGTGGAATTCAAAAAGTTAAGGAACGGGATTCCACAAGGGTTTTGATTGAGGGGTCAGTGGGGATCAAAGAACGACTCTCGGTGAGGTGGGGCAGGACGAATCAATCAAGCCTTCGGACAGGGCAAAAAAGATCGCCGCGGAACAGCTTGGGACCAGTAAAAGTCAAAAACGAAACCAGAAGGAACTCCGGGGAAAACGGACTCAATAAGATTATCGGAAAAAAATCAAAAACGGAGTGGAAAGATAGAGAATTAGGGGATGGCAAGGGGGAAAAGGGGGAATCTACGTCGAGGTACTGGCACGGCCACGCTCGCGTCCTCGCGACTGGGAGGTCCAAGGCGTGTAAAATATGAGGTCTGCAAGAAGGGAAAGGGAATTTGTTTCATGCGAACTCCTCAAGGGGGGTTTGGGGAAAAACAAAACTTTGTGGAGAACAGCTGACCTGAATTCCACAACCAAACAAGGGCGAAGCAGCGACCAACCTGAGTGGAATTGGAGCCAGAAAAAAGGGAAAAGGCCCGCAAGGAACATTAAGAGAAAGGTTCCGGAGGCAAAAAAAGTGTTCGCCGATGCCCAGACTAGAGCCGTATGCATCGAAAGCTGGGAGCGATGAACAGAAGCCAGGAGGGGGGGGGGACTCGTTCCCGCACGGAAAAAATTGTTCCAAGTTCCGCGGGAAGAAAGAAGAACTGGGGGAGAGAGGTCTCTCGCGAAGCGACCGGGACGAGGAGACACACCTCGGCTTCGTCTGGAAACCGAAAAAACGGGGGTGCTTGAAAATGGCCGGTCTTGCACGGGGAAAAAGAGAAAAAGACAGTTTCGCAATCGACTCCGAAGAGAGTTTGAGCAAGAGCGTTCTGGGAACTGACAGAAAGGTCTCGAATCGGGTCCGGGTAATAAGTTTTCCGATCAGGGGGGGACCACATGAAAAAAAAAGAAGGACGTCTGAGGGAGACGCGCAGACGGCTTTGAGGCCGAAGTGGAAGCCGACGTTACTAAGGTAAAATCATAAAGGGGAGGTGAAATAAAAGAGACCACAAGAAAGGGGGGGAGTCGTAGAATTTTGCCGAGGGGGGGGGGGGGTTCAGAACTCACCACGCAAAGGAAAAAGAAAAGAAATTAAAGGGTGCGCGGACAATCAAGAAGGGGGTCGAAAAATCCCGACCATATGAGAAAAGGGAAAAAAACACAAAAAAGTGTCTTCCCGGACTGCAGAAGGGATTCGAACGCAAAGAAAAACTATCGACTGTTGAAAAAACGGGAAAGAGCAAAGTAATATAACAAGTCAAAAGAGAGAACAGGGGGATCTAAAACAAAAGGTGAGAGGGGGGGGATCAAAAAAGCTGTTCATCATTCCTCGAAATGTGGAAAGAAAGGCACCAACTAGTCCCCTCAGACACAAACATCCCGATCCTGAACCCAGAAGAAGTATTGCTCCCCAGGCAAAAAAGTGCGATTCGGCCCGATCTCGGGTGTGCGATCCGGAGGGGAATAAATTACGTAAATTCCGAGCCGACGAGGCAACAGAGCGAAAAACTATTTCCCTGAAGCGACTCGAAGGAGGCAGATAACAGGAAAAAAAAGGTTTCGGGACAAAGGGAACGGGCACTGGATCAACGGAGAAAAAAAGCTCACGTCATCTTTCAGCGCAAAAACGCGTAGAAATATCCCACTGGGGACCAACCGGTATATACATCTAGAGAGGAAACTCAACCGCTTCCGAGAGCATTACGTAAATGACCAATATGTAGTCCAAAGTGGCGAAGCCGCGAAACTGGAGTGCCCTCTTGGGGGATTTGGGGGGGGGGTTTGGGGGGGGGCCAGGTAAGAGGGAGAAGGCTTAATAGGCAGAGAGTGCGGAAAAGAGAAGGTTGTCCGAAAGCGACTAGCGGCCCCGCAGCAAGTGGAAACAATTAAAATACATCCAGCGGGAGAGGTGCCGTTAAATACCAACATGCAGGGAGGGGAGCGGTGAAGGGTCCTTATTGGGACCTAGGGATGTGAAGACTGCTCTCCGAGAATGAAGGGCTAAGGGTAGTCCAGGAGGGGGAGCAGGAGGACTATCTCGCAGCCTCGACCAAGTAACTGGGCAAAATGCACTGAAAAAAAAGGGAACGTGGACCATCTTGAAGGAAAGGGGTTTCATTTGGATTGGATGAAAAGGAAAAAGGCAGAAACCAAAAACATTAATGGGTGTATCCGAGACATTCACTAAGGCCGAAAGGAAAAAGTGGCAGCAACCATCACCAAAAAAAAAAAAAAACAAAATCGGAGGGGCGCGGAAAAATAAAAGGGAGGAGGGACCGATAGAAAAAAAGAAGAGTCTTCGACCCTTCAAAAAGCAAAGAAAAAACTACCAAAAAGGAATCGCCCCGACTAAGAATAAGAAAAAGGACAGCAAAACAGCATCTAATCGATTTGGGGGGAAAGCTCTCAACAAAAACAAAGATTGGAAATATATATCAAAAAAAAAAGAGATTCTCGGAGAGGTTTGCTGGTGTCTCGCTCTTGCTAAAAGAGAAAAAAAAAAAAAAAATCGTGGCCGGGACTATATTTTCGGTCTGTCCCCCTGATAGTCGGAAGGGACTTGAAATGATCGTCGCAAAAGGGCTAAGGTTTCCGGGAGCCGGTAGGGCGAGTTTGGCATCAATCGGGATGAATGTTTGAGTCCAGGGTTGAGACGCAGGGAGGGACGGAATGTGCGAAGCGCAACCACAAAACGTATGTGCTGTCAAGGAATTAAACAAGGAACAGCAATACACCGGGGGCACAACTACAAAGGGGCAAGGAACTTAGTTCGGGAAATTGACTCAGTAGAGCAGGGAGAAGAGGCAGCAATATTAGAGGAAGGGAACATTAAGGTAGAAAAATCCGAAGGGATCAAATGACCGGGGCAGTCGACAGTAGGGAAATACGTCCAAGAAAAAAAAAACTGGCGGTGTTAAAAGGTCAAGAGTTACCGGAGTATTGGTCATAGAGGGGCCGCGGCTATGGCCGAAAGTAGAGAATCGGGCCAACTAGGAAGCAGTAAATTATCAATGGGCGTCACCGACTGGGACTTTCCAAACCAAATCAAATCAGAATTTAAAAAGAGCTTACATTCAAACCGGGGGGACGGGGTGGTAGGATCAACTGCAAGTACTAAGAGGAGAAAGGACGTACTAGTTGGAGTGAGGTCTCGGGGGATAGAAAGGGAAACTCTTGGGGGGTCTACGCCTGGAAAGAAGTGAATTCCATATGAATTGCTCATCAAGTGGAAAAGGGAGAAAAGGAGGGACGGGTTCTGGCACAGTCATCACGAAACGGGGGAAGAGGAAGGACTTCCGAAGAAGGCAAAAGAGAGAATAAGGAACGTTTCTCCTCTTATCGCCCTGCTGAGCGAGGGGAAAGGGATAATACGAGACGCACACACGAGATCGGGATTCGCCTCAGGTGCAGAATGAGAGAAAAGAAGGTTCTTGTGGAGTAGTTTCTCGGGAGGGGATGGGGCTGGGGGCTCGGGGGGGACTGGGGTCTGTGTCACACTGAAAGAAAAGCTGTAAGGCGGGGAGACCAAATACAAGGGTGGGGGCGATCTATTAGAAGGTTCTGATCGGAGAGGGGTTTGAGGAGAGGGAGATGCGGAGCGAGAGAAAATCAAAAAAGCTGTATATACGAAGCTCAGACAGGGAGGGAAACGTTCGTTGGGGCGCAAAGTTCTACGGTATGGGAATTTGTGGGAGCACGAACCGGAAGGCCGCACTCGCTTATTGAAAAGCTGAAATGGGTTCATTGCCAGATACGGGGGATTGAACAAAGGGGACTCAGTTGGCGAGGGGTGGCGGAAAAGAGTACCGGAGTGAAGGGGGAATTGCAGGGGGGCAAATCGCCGACAATCCCTTCCTGCGCGATACTTTCAGACTAGAAGGGGGGAAAAGAAGAGGGGGGGAAACAAACTTAAAGATTACCGCCCAGAACAAGGACAGTCCAGCTGCAGAAAACATTGAAAAAAGCTCCTGAAGGAGAAGGGGAAGGGGGGGCTAACTGATGAAAGAATATTGAAAAAAACAGAGGGGCCCGGCGGCAAGAACAGCACACCGTCTCGAGGAGCCTGGTGACGACTGATTCGGAAATGTCGGTCCGGATTCTTCAACAAAGGAAGGGGAGACGCACATGACGGGTAAATGCTTAAGGGAACGGGGTGGAACATGGTCAAAAGAAACTTCAAGGATTGGGGGAGGGGGAGCACATCGGCTAGCACTACGCCAGTCAAAAAAGGACTGCGAACAACCTTTCCGCAGGTGCGGGTCCTTGGATTTTCCGGCTCCATTCCAGCAGTAGGAGCTGGCGAGGAAGACAATCGATTGGGGGGGAGTCAAACACTGGAAATAGTCCATTTCCGAGGGAGAAAAAAACAAGTAGGGGAAAAATTGGGGGCGTCCAATGACATATAATCTATAGGGGCAGAAGATGAAATCTCCGCTTTCAGGGGGGACGGGAACAAAGCAATCTTCCGCGAAGGGAGAAGAAACATCGCAAGCAGAAGTGTGCTTAACCGGCCTCCAGATCATCATTATCGAGAATCATCTCAAAGAGAGGGGGGGAGGGGGGAAAATCGGGACTCGATAATGCTGAGAGACGAAACCACGGTTTAAAGCTAACCGTCCTGATGCAAGGCGGGTCAACACCGAAAGCTAGCGGCCAAGGAGAAAAAATCTTTGGGTTATCAAAGCGAGGGAGGGGGAAGGAGTGCAAAAGATTCAAACGTATTTGTTTCATTGTAACGACCCAAATTTGGGGTTAAAAAGAAAAAAGGTGCATCTCGGAAAGATAAGGGGACAGGATCCACAAAAAAAAAGAAAAAGTGTTGACGAGAAAGGGAAACATAGGGAGTAAATTCAGAAAGATGACCGGGGGCATTCCCGCCCGCGCAGGGGCGCGGCCAAGGGGGGGGGGGGGAGGAGGAAAAAGGAATACCAGATTGCCTGATGCAGAGAAGAGGTAACAGCGTAGGAATTGTGACTATGGGAAAGCAAAGGGAGGGGCAGAGTTGACACAAGCCTAAGGAAAGACCTTCTGTGAGAACGCACATCTCCGTCCAAATAGAAAAAAGACACAAACTCCGGCTTTCGGGGACTTGTAAAACGCGACGGGGGGGGTGAGGGGGGGGTCTGGGAAGGAAACTTGTGCCCGAGGGGGAAAATAGAATGAAAGGAAGGAACAAGAAAGCCTGCAGGACGTGCAGGAAGATTTGATAGTGCGCTGGCATTTCTGCAGCTGGAACGTAAGAAGGAGGAACAGGTAATTTGGGTTCCCGAGAGGGACCATGTAAACAGCCACGTTGCCCGGGCAGCGCGGAGCGGACGATTGGCCCATACGTTGATGATCAATGAAAGGGAGCGAGTCCGTGAAACGAAGGAAAAAAAGAGGAAGGATGTCAGGGGGGGGGGAAATGTTGAGGGAGTGGGCAATGCATCTCAGAAAAGAGACCGGAGAATCCCTGCGAAGTTCTCGAAAGGTGGAGGGAAAACAAAGGGACACTAAACAAAGACCGCTAAAGGGGAGGGGAAAAACCCCTTTTCTCCAAGCCTCTAGAGGAGGAACTGATACCATTGATCGACGAAAAACTCCGGAAGGAGAAGAAACTACACCGAGATGAAGAGACGACAAAAGACCATAGGATGGGTGGAAAAAACTACAAAAGGAAGCCGGTCATCAGATGCACTACCAAAACCAAAGAAAGACAAAAAAGACATCCAAATCAGAAAACGTGCATGATAAAAAAAGGAGGGTCAGGAAATGCGGGCGAATCGAGATCGTGTGGGCTCAGTTCGAAGGGGAAAAAAAGGCAGAGCCCGCAAGCAGGGCGATCAGGGGAAAAGACACACAACACAAAAAGAAGAGAAATCGACGCAGGAAAAAAAACATACCAAGGAGCTCCTGTAAAACAAAACAGGAACGCGAGATTGCATCGAAAAAGGGAATCTGGGATTGTAGCGGTGGTCAAAATGTCCGAGAAAATCCAGAGGGGGTCATCCCCCCGGAGAAGGGTCTAGAAGAAGGGGGAACAAACGCAGAACTTCAAAGAGAGGGGAGGCTGGCCGTCCTTGCGGGGGAAAACGGGGTCCGGGACGAGCAAAAGGAGGGGATTTCCAGGAAAACGCGGCGGGGGGGTTGGGGGGCCAAATAATACGCAAGGGAGCATGGAGCACGGCGACCTACTTCTCCAGGGTAAAAGTGCTCTGGGGAGGGAGAGTGAATCTAAAAAGTCATTAAAAAAGGGGGAAAGACTCCGGCGTAAAAATTGAAAAAAAAGCCACCCAGCTTGCGCTAAGGGGAAATGTCAAATTTCCCTCTCTGGGGGGCATAAGAAGCCCACAAAATATCCGTGGAGAACGTAGACTCAGGCTCCCGGAATGGACGCGGGAAGGACGCGAATCTGCAACTCTCGGGCCGCGGGACTCATAACGGGCGAAGGAAGGAAACGAAACGGAAAGGGAGAAAAAATCTTGCTCGTAAAAGGGGGGGGAAGAGGTGGGCTCATTGGGGAAGGCAAAAAACGGTTTTTGTGGGGGGGTGGGGCAAAAAGAATCCTTAAAATCAGGAACTACGTCCCTGAAACTAGGGGGAGCAAAAGTCCTTCAAGCAACACAGACACACCATAAGAGAGAACCAAGACTGCGGCGAAGTGGAAGCCCTTAACACGTTTGGGCCTCGGGTCGATGCTGGTTTTCAGGGGGGGGACAGGTCTACCCGCCAGAAAAAAGAAGGGGGCAAAAGACTAAAATAGCGCCTGCACAAAAAGAACCATATATCTAGCAGGAAAACATAAAAAGGAGTATTGGTGGA
>Ga0179593_1721216_pt1 | contig 10336 bp, 14 predicted proteins | sample CZODoug2_1_08_16_FD_185931 | JGI IMG/M metagenome (GOLD analysis project Ga0179593, IMG submission 185931) | Vadose zone soil fungal communities from Angelo Coast Range Reserve, California, USA - CZODoug2_1_08_16fungal (PacBio error correction) | ecosystem: Environmental > Terrestrial > Soil >...
GGATCGGCCGGGGTTGCCGAAAGGGAGAGGACGCAGAGAGGGAACGACTTACTGGAGACCGTGTCGGGAAGAAAAAAAAAAGGTGAGCGTGAGAGCGAACCCTCGTTGACAACAAGAGAGGGGAGAGCGGGGGGATCTACGTTGTCGAAGTTACCGCTTGGCGTTGAAGAAAGAAAAAAGACCGTGTATCCTCCGGTGCCTTAAAGAAGGAAGAAAGGGGGACGAGTGTATGTGTCCTGTCTTCCGTCGCACAGACAGGAAAAGGCGGTGCAAGGCGCTACCGCGAAAGGTGAAGCGGATGTGGACCGACCCTCTAAAAAGAAAAGAAGGGGCGACGTTGTCTACATTTTACCAAATGAAGAGAGGGAGAGGAAGGGTACCGTCCCTCTTCGAACAGTAGTGGAAAAGGAAGAAGCGTAGTGTGTGCGTCCTTGGCGAAAAGGACTGGCTGCCGTCGAACAGAGGATGTAGGTAAACGGGGGAGCTGACCGCCTCCCAGGGGGGAGAAAAAAAACGTGGGAAGAAAAGAGTCAACGAAAGGTAGGAAGTGAGGGAGCTACTTTGTCGACCTTGGGGGGTTGGGAAAAGCCGGGGGTCGATGATCGCCTCTGCAAGAAGGACCGTTGGCGGGGAATTTTCTTTGTGGAGGAAAGAGTAGAGTAATAGTCGTTCGCAGCGAGCCGAGCCGAAAGTGTTAAAAGGGAAAGAAGAAAGAATTACGATCTAGCTTTTTCGGAGAAGAGCGAGCCCCTCTTCAAACGGAGGAAGGGAGAGCTAGACGTCGGTTCGACGTTGGAGAACACTCGAACGCTGGAAAGGAGGGGGTCGCTCGCCCCTTCTGACGAAAGTTGATCGCGACTCTGGTAGTCGAAGGAGGAGAATTGCCAACTGGAAGCTTCTCCGGAAGCGTCGGTTCACATGACCAAAGAGAGGAAAAAGGAGGTCTGCGTGTTGACCTTGGGGGGGAAGAAAAAAGGAACCGTGAGTTGTAGGTGTGCTCGTGAAGGGAGGAGGAAGGTGGAGGGAACGAGGCGAAAGGGGAGAACCGTGCCGGTCTTCTTGTGGCGGTGTCGTGGAAAAAAGGAACATGGTCGACGTTGATCGCCTGCGTGCTGGGGGAAAGGGGGAGTCGGAGTGGTGGGTCTTGGCCTCCGTTTCTGGCTTACCGTGGGCTGGGGTTTGGCAGAGAACGGAAAGAAAAGGGAACACCGGATCGGTGCGCCTCGCAAAACTCGTTGAGTTGCTCGCGCCTCTTATCGCGAGAAAAAAAAAGGGGAGGTCTTCTTGTTGTGCGGTGTCCGTTGAATGCGGCTTAGGAAAGGTAGAAAGGTCTGGCTTATGGTGAGAAAAAGGGGGTGGGGCGTCGCCCCAGGCACTACGTAAGTCGACAAGGGGTAGAAGAATAGGACGAGCCCATGGTGAATCGTGTAGCCGTCAAACAAACAGAAGATTGCTCTACTACACGCTCACCCAAACAAAAAGGAAACACCGTAAAAAAAGTGAAAAAGAAAAGCAACTAGACCCACCGGCTCCAAAGACCCACACACATACCAAATTTCAAAAAAAAACGAAAAAAACGCAGCCAACCAATAAAAAAACAGTCGATCAATCGATAAGGCGATCAAAAGCGTCTCGAGACTAAACGAGGGACTCTCTACAAAAAAGGGAGTCACGGAAAGAAATAAAAAGATGCACTTTGGTCTACTGCAAAGAGAAAAAAAAACCGACGCCGACTGCCCCAAACGCCAAAAAAAAGAAAAAAAGCGAAAAGCAACTCAACTACACGCCAACCCGAGAAAAGTCACTGGTCACAACTTAGAAGAAAAAAAGGAACGAAGAATTCGATCATCACCGATACACCTACAACGTAAGGAAAGGAAAGGACACCTTACGTTCACCACTCCGACCGAAAAAGAAGGAAGATACATCAGAACCTCACCTTTCGACCGACTCTTGGCATCTGAAGAGAGGGAAAATCCCAACTGCCCGGCAAAAAAAAAAAACAATCACGACGGGCTAGCTGGACCACCGTCTAAGTGCAGGAGGGAGGGAGAAAAGCCCGACTTCGTACGCTATCAACACGGCGCAGGTTGACGGTCTAGGAAAGAAGAAAAGAAAAACTACCTCGGGCTTCCGCTACGATTACCACGGCGAAAGAAGGGAAGATTACTCTCCCAGCCCGACGCCTGCCTCACAACTTCACAAGCAAGAAAAACGAGAGAAAGAGAAGAAAGAATAGCCAGAACAACGTCTTGTACCTACTACAAAAACCAAAGCTGTAGAGGGAAACGTAAAACGGCTCTAAACCCCTTCAACGAGGAGAAAAAAAATGGCTCTTCAGCGACAACCGGTTACCGACAGGTATAAGAAAAAGAGGAAACTGGGCGACGAGTCCTCCATTACACCTACACCTCGAACGGCGCAACAATCAAACTACTAAGAAAAAAACGGAACGAGTACTTCACCTCCTCTACCTCGCCAAAGACGAAAAGCGATCCCTCAATCTCGATCAGCAGGGGGAGGGTCGGTCAACACGTTTCGCGGAAGAAAAAAGCTAACAGAACGACACGTCTCCAGCTACGTCGTCAGGGGGAAAAGAGAAGAGCCAAAACGCCACCTACTCCGACGTGACAGCAAAGGAAAGAAGAAAAAGGAGACGAAGGAAGGGACAACATGCCTCTACGCGCCACCGCAAAAGTGCTTAATCGAAAAGAAGAGAACGAGGGTTCGCTCTACACGCTCACGCGGACGGGAAAAAAACGACCGGTCCTCCACTACTCGTGCACTGGGCAAGGAAGAAAACAAGAAAGGAGCAAGAACAACACGCCTCCGGTCCCGGACCACACGGCAGATCATCTCATCAACAAAAAAAAAAAGCACGCCTGGTTTCCTTCCCGTCGGCGTAGGGGGGGGAAGGAAGAAAAAAGGTGGGAGGGTGTCCGGCTTGCGTCGCCACAGAAGAAAAAGGGGGACGTGCCCGGGTCTCTGACCGCGAACAGGGTGACGTGTATATAGAATCTTGTGAAAAAGGCTAAAGAAAGTTGTCTGACATTACCGACTTCGTTGGGAAAGCGACCAGGTCGCCGTGATGTCCGTGTGGCACAGAGAAGATTGGCGAAGGGCGAGGTGTATGTGGTCCTCCTGGCACGTCAAAAGAAAAAAGAAAACCTTTCGGGAAGGAAAGAACGGCGGCCCATGTGCTTCGTGTAAGATCGTTGCCCGACCCGCGACCGGGATTGAAAAAAGGGGGGAGGGGAAGACTTGGGTGGGGGAAGGGGAGTCCTCGTCGACCAGGTCGACCGTGATCAGGGGAAGAGGGAGGAGGGTGGATCTTGCGCGTTCGAGGTGTAGGTTCAGTAGAAGGAAAACAGGGAGTGTCGGTACCAAAGAGGCCCAGGTTGCAGCTGGAGAGAGGGGACGGTTTTCGCTCCTCTGATCAGAACGACGTTTGTCGAACCGTTACGCGGTTGGAAGAAAGGGGTTCGGGGCGATATCCGCGCTCCAATGCACGGGAGACGTGGAGACACGTTCCTGCGGTCGAGTAAAAAAAAAAAAAGAAGAGCCGTCGCAGTGGGTCTCTTACTGGAAAAAAAAGGAAAAGGTCCGAAGGAGAAGGATCTGAACTGGGAGGGAAGAGGGGGCGAGCCCTCGTCAACGGCGAGGGGGAGCCAGTCTGGGCGACTTTGAGGAAAAAGGAAAAACAGCCTCGTGAGACGTGTCTCTAGAAGAACGGTCACCATTGATCGCGACGGAAAGAAGTCGGGAAGATGCACTTGAAGCTGACAGAAACAGCCCCGGAAGTCTTCGGGCGACAAGTGGAAGAGAGAGAGGGGACGCAGTTTCGTAGGTCTGCGTGTGGAAGGAAGAGAGTGAACCTGTTGAAGGTGGGGGAGGCGTGCTCGACTCTTCTACCTAGGTGGTCGTTTTAGGTTAAAGAAAAAAAAAGAACGGGTTACCAAAAACAGGAAAAACAAAAACAAAGAAACCTTCCCCAAAAACACAGGGAACCCCTCCGTCGAAAAAAGAACCGGCGCGGGGTGGCGGTGTCGTTGAAGGGGGACAGGTCTGGAGTAAAAGGGGGGGAAGAAGGAGGGAGGGCGGGAACGTCGGGTCGGGGTGGGTCTGGGGGCAAGAGGGGGGGAGGGGGGAGCGGACACGGTGGCGGTGCCGTAACGCGCCAGGGTGAAGGGTGTAGAGCGAGCCCGAGAGGGGGCGCAGCCGCTGGATCTCGATCTAGGGCGCAACCGTTGGCGAAGACGGGGAAGAAAGGGGGTGGAAAGGGCGGAGGTCGACCGGATCGCCTGCGTGCTGGAAGTAGGGGGAGCCGGTGCTGGGTAGTGGCGGTTTGCCGGTAAAAAGGAAAAAAGACAGGGTCGGTGCCCATCGTGACGCGCCCAAGGGAGGAGAAGAAAAAAACAACAACGGAAGGAGGAGGTTAAACGAAAAAGGAATGGCGCGGTCACCGATCCGGCCCGACAAAGGTGAAAGAAGAGAATGGGAGAAGGAAAACACACCATCCACTACGCCAGCACCGGAGAAAAGACCCACACCTAATCAAAACGTCAAAGAAAAATCAAGCTAATACCGCCCCTTCAACTACACCTCCAACAAAGAGGAAGAGAGACCGCGATCGCGTATCATCGTCGAAGAAGAAGGGCCTTCGCTCTACACCCTCACCTTGCTACGAGAAAGAATCACGAAACGGCACTTGGCGACGCCAAACACCAGAACTAGGAAAAAAAAGTACCAGCACGCCGGCGATCACCTCGACCATGACGAAAAAAAAAAAACAAAAACGAGACCGGCACGGCGACACACTTCTCTCCGACGTCAGCTTCAGCGGCAGGTGCGACACCGAGAGGAGGAGAGAGAACGTTCAGCGATCCCTTCCAGAAAAACAAAAAATACCAGAACGCGGACGGGCCATCTACGTAAAGGGGAATGAAGAAAGCTTCCGGAGAACTTAAATTGCATATTCATCAAGAAAAACAAACAGCGCGATCAGGTTACCGCACTCCTAAGAAAAAAAAAAAAAGAAGAGTCGGTCCAATAGTCGATTTCGCCAAAAGAGGGAAAAAGAGGAAACTGAGCAACAACTTCGCCGTTGACGGGGCAGAGAAACGGCAAAAAAGGAAAATAAAAACGTAGTCCGCTACGAGTACCACTGCGACGGCGAAAGAGAAAGAGACAGCAGACACGACGCCTCGCCAACTTCACCTTCCCAGAAAAAGGAAGAATTACAGCGACAGACAACTTCTTACCTCCTACACAACCACGTCCACTTCGGGAAGAAGCAGCGGCGCGAACAACGGGAAAAAGAGACACCCTGGGCGCGTTCAAGAAAGGGAAAAGGAAAGGGCTACGTCGTTCCGGGGCGACGGCATCAGAAACCTACACAGAAAAAAACTAAAAGAGATCACGTCGCGGTCGACGAGGACGCACTGCAGAAAAAAAAGGTAACTGTCACAACGTAAAGAACCAGAACCGAGTAGCGGGTCTTCAACGAGGGGTACGAACAGCTGTCCGCTGTACCTCGGCAAAAAGGACAACTGGGGCTGACTTCAGCCAGGACACCTATAAAGAGAAAAAAAACAGCGGACGCGCCAGACGCACCCCTACCTACGGCCGGCCCACCCGCCGATCACGGACGCGTCGAAGGAAACTTCAGAAAGAGGGAGACCACGTCGCTCCTCATGGATAGGTCGGTCCACGAGGGTCCTCTACCAAGAAAAGAAAAAAAAAGGCCGACAACTTTCTCCATCTACTCCAGGGCATGGGTGGATCAGAAAAACTAGCCGACTGGCCGGCCACCCGGCCGATCATCCTCAGAAAAAAAAGGGGATCGTCCGGGTGGCCGGCCCTTCGTCTAGGGTGACGGGACAGGGGAAAGGGGGGGAAGGGCTGTCCCGTCGCCCCAGTGCACGACGCTAAAGTTAGAAAGGGACAAAAGAACCCTCTTTGACCGACCTCTACCCTCTTATCGAGAAGGAAGTTACCGTACTTGGCGTTGTCTCGGGGAAAAAAAAGCAACTACGTCAGACAGGTCGACCGTGATCGGCCTGGGCCTGAAGAGGAGAGGGGGGGGAGATGTGTAGTGTCCTGGCTGGGGAGGGAAAAAAAAGAGCGGGAGACCGTGTCGTTGCCCGGGTACACGAGGAAAAAGGTTGAGCGGGTAGAGCGACACCCTCGTTGGATACCAACCGAAACCTCTGGGAAAGTTGTCAGCAGTTAAACCGACTTTGCGTTGGGAGAAGAGGCCGCTACGACCCATTCGACCTGATCGGCCCGGTTGGCCGTAAAGGAGGGGAGGGGAAAAGGTCGAGGTGTAGGTTTCCTGGAGAAACCAGTGACACGACGTAGCTTGGAGAACAAAAAAACACCGGGGCACGGCAACAAACAAAGCGTTGCCGTTGTTTCGCGGCCATCGAAAAAGAGGGGGGGGCGTCAGCCGTGTTCGGTCGAGAAAAAAAAGCGGTGGGGGGGGGTAATAAAGGGGGAAAAAAGGTGTGCGAGGCGCTCGTGTCGGCGGTAGACGGAGTCGGAGGGAAAGGGCAAAAGGAAGCCCTGCGGTCCGTGCGGGGGAAAAAAGGGGTCGTGAAGTGATCGTTGCCAAAAGGAGCGGAAGAGCCCTCGTCAACGTCGCCGTTTGTTGAAATAATAAAAAAAAAAAAAGGGGCGACGTTGGCGACCTAGGGGGGGAGGAGACGGGTGTCGCTCGAAAGTAGAGGGGTCAACTTGATCGCGACGCTGGTCAATCGCAGGGAACGTGTGGGGAAAAAAAACAAAAAAGGTTGATACCTGCTGACTTAGGAAAGGGCCGCAGTTCTTGTAGGTCGGGAGGGGAAAGGGGGTAAAACGGGGCAGGGATAGCTGACCTTTGAATTTTAGTTGTGACGACGGATTGCATAAATGGGACAAAAGGGGGGGGTAAACCCGCCTTCGAGAGGAAACAAGGGAAAAGTGGGCAGGACCGTGGACGGTCCTTACGGGGGGGAAGGAAGGGGAAGGTCGCCGGTGCTCTCCGGCGTTCTGGAAAAATGGGCTTGGCGCCGTGCAAAAGATGCTGGTTTTGCCGGTCGCCCCAGGAAGGGAGACAGAAAGGGACGCTCCCCTGGTGAGGGAAAACGGTGACGTGCTCATGCGAAGCTGATACCTCGCTCTGATGAGCGACCGGTTGAGGACGGTCTTCGGTTGGCGGTGTGAAGGGAAGGGCAGTTCCTACCGGGGTCGAAAAAAGGGACGGGGAGAAACCGGTCCCGTCACGACAGGGAGAGGCTGGCGTAGTTGGCTGGTGTTGAAGAGGGAAGAAGCGCGGCGACACGGTGTCGTTCCCGGAGAGGGGGCGCCCAGGGTGAGCGGGTAGAGCCAGAACTCTCCGAAAAAAAAAAAAAACAACGGGGAGAAGCACGCTCACCCTGGGCGCGGTCACCGATTCCTGAAAGGAGGAACGGGGGCGACGTCAACACCAGCCACTACGAAACAAAGGGAAAGGAAAAGAAAAAAAAAAGAAACACCGGCGCTAACTTTCGACCTACGAACGAAGACCAAGGACAAAAGAACAAAAACTGCGACAAACTTCGTTTCACCTCTTCGCGAGCAAAAAAAGGCTCGCTTCTACAACCCTCCCAGGGGGGAGAGGAAAAAGAGGGGACAGCCGACACCGTGTCCTGCACGACGTCGTGCCACGGGTACGGCAATAAACAAAAAAGACGCCGCGGTCCAGCACGCGGCGATCAAAAAAAAAAAAAAAGACACCGGGCCAACCCCTAAGACCGTCACGAGGACAGAAGAAGCCGACTGTCACTTGCACGGCGTAACGACACCTAGGTACGAGTCGGGAACAAAAAACCAAGGACCTTCACTGTCAACACGCCGACACGAAAGCGCAGCGGCTCACTGTCGACCGACGCTTCAAAAGGAAAGAGGACAGTCCACAAAGGCCCGGCGACTACCAGCTTCGGATCGTTGAAAGGGGCACCGTCTCCGAGGCTTTCCATATCGTCGAGGGAAAAAAATAGAGCTGATCACAACGGCGCCGTTTTAAGAGGAGAAGAGAACATTCACGACCCCTCTCATCGTCGGCAAACGACAACCGCGAGAAAAGAGACGAGGAGAACAGCCTTCGCTCGACTCCGAGAAGAAAAGACACTGCACCTCCCTACAACGAAGATACACGAAAAAAGGGAAGGCCGAACCACGATGGACCTCCTACACCCCGCGATACTTCTAAGGAAGAAAAAGAAAAGAGGGCTCTCTCTACACGCTCACCTTTGGAAGAAAAAAGAAGAAAAGGTCTCCATCTACGTCGTGGAAAGAGGACCAGAAACCTAAACCTCGAACTCGCCAAGACTCACAACTACGACAACGTGCAGAAAGAAGAAGAGGATGCACCTTCCTTCGACCGACAGGGAAAGGGGAAAAACGGTCTCTCCCTCAATCTCGATAATCGGAGGAAGTAGATATACACCTCACCCCTTTTCTGCGGTCAGCGACACTGCACAGACAAGGAAAAAAAGAGAGCCAAGGAAGAACGTCTCCAAACTCACACCTCTCCTACTGCGTCAAAAGGGCTATCACGGTCTACCTGGTCCGATGAACGGAAGAAAAAAAGGGCAATCGGTAACTTTCGACACTCCTCTCCCTCAAATCGACGATCAGTCGGTGCCGGGAACTCTAAAAAAAGAAAACAGGCACCGACACTGTCTCAGCTACTTCTTGAAAGGGGGAGAAAAAGATCACACCTACGCCGACGGGCCTTCCCTCCTTCGCAACAAAGGAAAAAAAAAAAAAGGGAATAGAGAGATAACCAACAACCACGATGAGGAGGAAGAAAAGGGGCGAGGTGGCGGAGGGTCGGACAGGGGGACTGGCTGCCGTCGCCCCATGCAAAGAGAAAAAACCCTTGTCGCTGACCGTGCTCCCAGGGGAGAAAAGAAAAACCCTCTATACCCGCCAGGTAGATATGATCTACGTTTTCAGAAAACAAAAAGCGGTCGAGGAAGGGTTCCGTCCTCGGGAGGGGAAAGAGGGAAGAAGGTGGCAGGCCCTTCTGCGTAGGATGTGCGGCGTGGCCCGGGAGGTGGGGTGAAAACAAAAGAGCTGGAGACCGTGTCGTGCAAGACCAGGTGAGCGTGTAGAGCGAACCCGAGTGGAAGAAAATACCACCGCTTAATCGCGTATTGGAGGGATACTAACAAGGGGGGGGGGAAACCGTACTTTTGGCGGGGGGGAAGAAAGTCCCCGTCGACCGCCAGGTAGGAAAAGGGAAGAAAAAAGGACACGTCGGCAGTAGGTGGTGCTTCTTTTTTTTGTTGGGTGGAGCGAAAGGGGGAACCAGTGCACGACGTAGTTTAGCCGTGAACGGGTCGCTGGACCGCTAAAGGGGGGAAAGAGCCCTCGTATGACAGTTTGAAGCAAGGGAAGTTGCGACCGGAAAGGGGAAGGTTCCAGCCGTTGTTCTGGTAGATGTGAAGAAAATCCTACAAAGGGGTGGAGAAAGGGAAGGGTGGCGATGTCTCTTGTCTGCGGTAAGAAAGGAGCGGAAGGCGCGATCCCGTCTCAGTGTAAACAAAAAAAAGAAAGAGGGAGGTGGTCGTGGGGTCGGACTTAATGAAGGGGGTCAGTGCCCTTCCCAAGACTCGCAACGGAAAAAGGGAAATCGTCCGCCGTCAGGGGCTATGAAGAAAAGAACGACGATCTTAAAAAAAAAGCATCGTAGCGTTTTCGCGAAAGAACCGTAGGAGTCGTTTCACCTTATCCCGACCCGGAGGGAGGAAAGTTGGTTATATGCACTTTAAGCTGACAAAAAACTCGGCGACATGATCCCGGAGGGAGCAGTTCGGTTAAGGTCGGCGGGGTGGAAACGGAAGGGAAGGGAGATTGTAGTTGTGCTCGGTGATGCGCAAAGTGAAAAGGTAAACCACCGCCTTCTAAAAAAAGAGGGAAGAATTGGCGACCTTGCGGTATGCCTTGCTGTGGAAAGGGGGATCATGAAAAAAGTGATCGGCCGCGTGCTGGGAAAAAAGTGGCGCCGGTGCTGGCTAGTGGGGAGGTGGAGAAGGGTAAAAAAAAGTGAACAGAACTAGCGGACCACGTTTGTCGGTGCCCGGATCGGTGACAGCAACAGTGACTCGCTCCTGGGAAAAGGAAAGGGGAGCGACGTGTCGACGTTCCGGTTCTCGGGGGAGGGAAAGGGGGGGAAGGTGCCGTATTCGTCGGTCCTGTCCGACCCGTGATCGCCGGCTTTGAAGGAAAGGTGCTGGCGTAGTGGCTGGTGTGGGCAGGAAAAAAGGACACGTTCGTGCCCGATCGGTGACCCGAAAAAAGAGGGGATAGC
>Ga0179593_1294189_pt1 | contig 10335 bp, 15 predicted proteins | sample CZODoug2_1_08_16_FD_185931 | JGI IMG/M metagenome (GOLD analysis project Ga0179593, IMG submission 185931) | Vadose zone soil fungal communities from Angelo Coast Range Reserve, California, USA - CZODoug2_1_08_16fungal (PacBio error correction) | ecosystem: Environmental > Terrestrial > Soil >...
TCATGATGGCAGAGGGGAAAGAGGGGTCAACCGAACTGAGTGAGGGGGAAGATCGAGAGTGGTGAAATCCGCATTGCCTAGAATTACGCCCACAACGGCAGATAGGGGGAAGGCAAGGGAAACCATCTCCACTGCTCGAGAAGAAAAGGGTGGATGAAGGTGGAGATCGTTTGCTTATGGAGAAAAAAAGCCAACACATTCACGGAGGGCAATGAAAGAGGATTGGCCTCGTAAAGGACCACTACATGGGGGGCTTTCGGGGTCAAGTCTTCTTCATCTGAGAGAAAGGGGAGGGAGAGAGGTCCGACCGATAACATCACGAAGAGAGGGGCCGTGAACGGAGGGCCCAGTTTTTGAAAACAAGGGGGAAAGAAAACTTAACGCTTGCCAAAGCGACGGGAGGGTTCCCCACTCAGCAGGTCAGGATCAGCGAGAAAGATCGTGCAGCTAGCCATGAGGGGTAAAAATTTGACAAGCGGATTGTGCCTAGAGGGGAAAGGAAGGTTCCCGGGAAAGGGAGAACCGCGATCAAGCAGGTCCGCAGAGTAGGCATGGGGCTGAAAAAATTCAGAATACAAGGAAGAAGAAAAGAGCAAGAAGGGGTGGGTTAGTGGACGTTGGGGACAACAAGAGCAACCTAATTCACTGGAAAAAACTTGTCACCGCCAAACGTTTTTCTGGGATCTTCTTAAAAAAGGCCCGAAGGGAACTTGTACGGGTGGTGGAAAGATGGAGAGCCCGTTCAGTGGAAAGGGGAATGGTAGTTCCTGAAGGTCCTGGCCAAATCCCAAACCGGAAAAGAGTTGCTCAACTGAGAAAAACAACGTTAAAAGGAAAAATTGCACTGGGCCCCATCGGCACCACGATGAGGGCGGCTGATGAAATCAAAGAAGAAAATCCGAACAAGGTGAAAGGGGGGCCAAAAGGAAAAAAGGCAGGGACTCGAAAGTCCGGGCAACGGGAAAAAAAAGATGGGACCGACTGAAAACGAAGGGAAGGGGAAAAAAAAAAAGATCAGCAGCCAAAAACAACTCGAAGAAGGAAGAGGAAAGAAACGGGAAGAAAGGACAAAAGTAAAAATGTGAACTGTGGAGAAGTTGAATACAGAGGATGCATGCAGCCCACAGGTTGGATTGGGGCCGGGTCGGTGGGGGAAACAGAAAGACATGAGGATTGAGAGATCAGACAAAGGTAAAGAAGAACATCTCCAAAGAGGAAACTCGGAAGCCGTTCCTCAAGGGCTCGAAAGGAGAAGAAGATAAAAAAGGATCCGGAAGGAAAAAACGCAGTCGAAAACTTCTAAAAAAAAGAAGGGTAGGGGAGCGGTACGGCAACCCAGTCTTATGCTTCAGAGAGAAAAAGCCTTTTTCCAATTTAGCCAATGCCAAGTGGTAAAATTAGGGGAATGGGGGGAAACTGGGTTAGGAGACAGGCGGGGGACCGGGAGATAAAGGAAAAAAAAGCTCCGCCGGCCAAAAGCTCTTGGCCAATAACCAACATGGAAGAAAAGGCCAAGTTGGGGCCTCGCAAACACACTCCGCAAATTGCCTAAACACCAGCCCCGGGGTGACAAACGCCATGGCGAAAAAAAAAAAACACTCAATGAAACGATAAGAGAAAAGGGGGGCCAAGGAAAAAAAGCAAGATCCATCACACGGGCACCGGCCGCCGACAGGCACCAAGAGACCCAAAAAATTCAGAGGAGGGCAAGCCTGGGAAAGCTAGCAACGAAGAAAAAAAAAAATCTCGCTGCCGAGGCGACATCAAACCTACCTGGGTCTTTAAAGACATTGGGATCCGGAAAAGGAGAAATATAGTGGAGGTTTTGGGGAAAGTAATGTCGCTTGTAGTCGTGGGAAAAATTGAAATGTAAGGGTTGTGATTTGACGTGCTGGGGCGGGAGAAACTTGAGAAACGAAGAAGGAAGCTTGGTAAGGGGGGAAGGGGAGAATGGGCAGAAGGTCCAAGAAGATCAGCATTCAGGTAAACGGAATCACATGGCAGACAACCCTCAGCGACCAAAAAAAGGAAACGGTGGCTACATCACGGGTGAAAACAAAGGGACCTCATTCAAGCCAAAGAAAAAAAAACGGTTTGGCCTGGGAATACCGAACGCAATCACGGAAGAATTCACAGAACACAAAATTGCGATAACTTGGACATGCATTGAGGGTAGTAACGGTCAAGAAGACAAACAACAACCTTCTGCGGGAGGCTAGGCGAATCAAGCCAGGGGGGGGGCCGCCGCCTCACAGAGCAAAATGGTGTCAGGGGGGCGGAGAACGCACCCGAATACACTGCCAAATAAACCGGTGGCACCCATGAAAACCTCCTTCTACAGAAAGGGGTCCAGGATCAAGAAGATGAGAGAAGGGCGCGCAAGGTTCAACCAAAGCTGTAAAAAGAAAAGCGGACTGTTCGCCAAGTGGGACATACGAAACATATAGAACGGAAGGGGGGGTGTTGGAAATTAAATAGGAGAGCCAAAATGAGGGAATTAAGGAGGGAAGCACCAAAACTACGCAAAAATGCAAAAGCATTACTACTTTATCACGGCACAAAAAACGCGCAGGCTCGACAAACAAAAAGGAGGAGGATGAGGGGGATCCTCGCCGGGTAGGTTTACCGGATCCAGGGCAAGCTTGCCACAGAGTAGCAGGACATGAAAAGGCGGAAATGAGAGGAACTGGGCAGGGCCGTCCTCCTGCACAGGTGCCAGAACAGTTCACAATATAGGACGCTTTGGTAAAAAAGAAGGGCGTCCTGCATCTGTGCGTAAGAAGGGAAGACAAAACACAACAGATCCGAACAGCACAGGAAAAGGGGTGCCAGAATCGTATTGGCAGTGGTAGGCGAAAAAAGACGGCGAACCTTAACATGGCTCTGTAAAAAGGAAAAAGTGGTATACCCTTTCGTTGGCGGGGGGAAGGGGGAAAAAAAACGCAGGTTGGTCACCACCGTCAACGTCAGTCGCGGGGAAAGCCTGGGAATGAGGAGATCTTTGCCGAGGGTGGCTCTATTCGATGGCGGTTCCGGGTGAGGGAAAAAACGGACGGGCGCTTGGAACGATGGCCCAAGGTGGGAGAAGGGAGGGTCGGAGAGCCATCATGCAATGTTGGATGGAAATGAAAGAGAGACGGAGTTACATCCAGAAAATCTTCTTTTCAGCAACACAAGGGGGTGGGCCTCAACCAAGAAAAACGGTCAAACACCATTAAATGCACGTGGGGGAATTGGGGCCACTACGACAAGAATACTTTGACGAAAATTCAAACTACCGATAAGAAAGTCAAGGAAGCCACGAACAAGGATTTGTTGGCCGGATGTGAGAGAGAAGAGGAGCAGGGGTTGCTAAGAAATGCATAAACTAAACCCGCAAGGAGTGGGGGGGGCTGTAGCTGTGAAAAAAGCCATTCGGCAAAAAGAAGAATGATCAGCGGCTCTCGTAAGGCAGGAAAACTGATGTATGCCGTAGGAGTTGGTCGCCATACAGTGGGCACTGGCAAAGTAAACTTGGGGGGGTAGGGGGGGGAGCAATTGGAAAAGGTGAAAACAGAAAGGGGGGGGAAAGGGAAATTTGGAAGGTGGGGAAACGGGGGACAGGTGCAAAAACGGGTATTTGAGGAGGGGTCCGGTGAAAGCCAAAAGAACCCGACCCATGGCCAAAAACCAGAAATAAGGTTGAAAAAGTTGGCAATTTGCTGGAAAGGTCAGCGACGATGAGACTAAAGGCTTTGAAGTAAAGCCGAACGACCGAGACCGGTTCAAAGGTAAGCCCTGGAAGAGAGAAAAAGGAAGGGAGTCGTCGTCTCGTGCGATCAGTTAGGGCTGGCTATGGGGGGCATAGAAGGGGACGAGATGTTCAGCCCGCAGGACCTCTACTAATGAATCGGGGACAACGACCCCCCGCCAAATCACATGGAAACATATCAGAACCCTTCATCCCTGAAAAGCAGGTCAAAGGATGGGGGCGCGTATAAGGCACTGCTGAAAGAATAGGCGGGGTCTTCTTGAAGATGGGAGGGAGAGAGAAGAGCACAGGTTTTAACTGAGAATTGAGGTTTTCCTACGAGGGGGGCACCATAACCGAGACGAGGGGGCCCGCGGGGGTCCATGGTGGGTCACCGGGGGGCCAGGAAAGTCGATCGGGCTATGTCACCCGGGCAAAAGGACTCTGAACGAAGCCATGAAAAGGGACAACGACAGAATGGGTAGTACTGATGGTTAAGACTGGGAAAAAGAAACGAGGGGGTTTGACTTTGCTGTTGAAAGGCAAGGGCAAACAGGTAACGCCGACATCACCACACTGGGCCAAAAAAAAAGGGGCGGCAGAATCATCCGAAAAACAAGTCCAGTCGGAACGGAAGCACCACAGAAGGAAGAGAGAAAGAACATGAAAATCAGCAGGGAAAAGTTTTAAACGGCCTTCGGTAGGGTTCCCTCCCCCACGGTGGGGTCGAGTGCAAAATCCAACCTCGACGAGAGAGGACAGGGGGGGCCCGGAAAAAAAGCGCATGACTCCGCCTAAGAGAGAAACATGCAAGGAACTCGGTACAACCGAGAAAAACGGGGAAGGAAGGGCATCAACTGCAACGAGAAAATCCCGAAATGGCAAAACAAAAGTCTACCGAAAAGGAAAAAAGAGAACAGTCGGCAGTCCAGGCTCCTCTACCGATGAAGGTTTAATGAGCGGCAAATGCCAAGCGTCATCAGAAAATGTGGGGAAAAAAGACGCACGCCGCGAACGAAGCAAAACGGTCGTGTCATCGACGTAACTAAAATCTAAAAGAAAAAGCAGAGCGAGATGAAAAAGAAAGGAGTTCACAAGAGATACTACATTGAGGGGACCAATTGTCTGCCAAGAAAGCAGGCCCGCCGGGGAGACGGCCCAAGGTCCCTACGGACAAACACAAGAGTCATCACAACAAGGCTAAAGACAGTCGGCGGGTATATAGAGGGGACATGAAAAAAAAGAAAGATTCCGTGCAGGAGGGAGAAATGGCCGGCAAGACTGTTAGAAACTCAAAAAAAAAAAAGGCCCACGAGGGGGAGAGAGCAATCAGAGTCCACAACAAACCAGAGAGAGATTCCAATATGGGAGAGGGGTGAAACAGAGGAGAACGCCTTCTTGGCTGGGCAAACCAAAAACTGGCCGAAAACGGAGCCGGACGCCATTGAAACACCGAACCTGAAAAAGACGGGCAAAAAGAGATAGAACGCGAAAATCTAAAAAAAGCCAAGGGATTGAAAGGGAAGGCAAAATTGTTAGGGACGAGCAAGTCCATCAAACCCATGGCCATGAATATTATAGGGGGGAATTACAGAGGGAAAGACAATTGGTAGACAGTGCTGGAAAGAGGTTAAGAGACTAACGACCGAGCAGGAAAAACGAAAGGAAGGCTCAAAGAGTGAACGACGCCGCCCTCGACGAGGGAACGCCACATTTTTGAACCATGAAGAATAAGATTGGGGAGAAGCTCTCGGATTCCCTCCCCTCAAATCACACGAAAAAAACTGCGGACAGATTCTCAATTCGGCAGGGTAGAACTTGTTGTGAAAAGGAGGAATTGTTACTCGGACAGTGAAGAATGCCCCTTGCACCTTGGTGACAAACCGGGAACAAGAAGGACCGCAGAAAAAGTCCTTTCAAAAAAGGGGCAAGGACCAAAAAAGAGGGAAGACTCCTCCATATATCGGTCGTGGCAATTGCAAACAAGAAGACACGGAGGGGAAACCAAGCCACTTCCACTTGTCACCAAGCGGCCTCCAGGGGGGGCCAAAGGGATATTCCAGGGAATACTCTTTGACCGGAAATTTGGAGAAGGGTGGTTGTAGTCAGATGTAGAGTAAGGTCAGGGTTTGAAACCGGGGGTGCTTGTCCAGAAGGCAAAGCAGTCATGAAAAAATATCCCGAACAACCCTCATTTGATAGAAGCAAGGTGATCCAAAAGCATTGAAAACGTAGAAAACAAACTTGGCCTTCAGGTCATACGAAATCAAGGACCTATAAGAGGACGCAATGCCAAAGAGAAAAACGATCAACAATGAAGACAAACAACCGTTTCCCATTAACACCCAGTTCAATGCCTTCTAGAAAAAAAAAAGGGTCTCTTAAATGGCCAAATAGAACGAAAGAAAAGTGACAAAAAATCTATGAGGCGCCAGACTAAAATACTGAATGAAGCACAAAAGATAAAAAAAGCCAGAAAGGAAAAAATAGCTAAGAAAACAGGGAAAAAGGGGGTCCCAATGCTTGCAAAAAGAATGTCATCTCGTCCATCGGGCCACTTTTGGTTAAATGGACAAAAGGTCTTGGGCAAGTAATTGCGTCGTGAGGACTCGTAGGAAAAAAAAAGGTAAATCCCTTGCAAGGAGGCCCCACTACCAGCCATTCTCAAGTTCGCAACAAGATGAGAAAAACAGGCAAAAGTCCGTTCGAAAAGATCAAACAGAGACTGCAGGACCAAAAAGTGGTGCCTCTAAAGGAAAAAAGAAGAGTAAATTATTCATACGAGAGTCCGACTTTAAAGAAGCCAATGCAATTTTTTCAAATGGGTAATGGTGGGAACAATGGTTATGTAAAAAAACAGGGTGTGGGGAAACAGAAAGGAAAGAAAATCTGAATAAAGACCCTGTCTCTTTGGGGCATGACCCCGTGAAAAAGGGGTCAAAGACTGTGGTTGGGGGGTTGGGTTTACAACGACTCGGGGCAAGGAAAAAAAGAGACACAGCACCGGAGAAAAGGTACAAAAAAACAGAAGGCGAAAACACAAGATAACGGGACATCGGGAAAAAGGGGTCCAAATCAAACTAAAGAATGAGCGCTGATCAGAAGGGAAATGGGCCCATAAAAATAATGGGGGGTCTCCAAAAGCGACGCAAACCATGTCCTTTGATTCCGTCGGGGAACTGGGGGCCATGCGTACCACAAAAACCCATAATAAAATTCTCGGATAATCGATCTCCGAGGCATACATCGAAAAAAACATCAAGTGGGACTTAATCGTTGAAAGTCTATCATATGAGTTTTTGATTGGGGGGGGGGGATGCGGAGGTATTCTTGTTGGCAAAAAAGAAGGAAGGGTGGGGGGAAAAACTTCTGGGTAGGTGTGTCGACTTTGAAGGCCCACAACAATAGGCGGGGTGAGATAAGGGCAAAGATGTACGTAAATGGCATGCATAAAAAAGAAACGAAATCAAAACGCCTGATGGCTGAAAGAGGCCAGAACCTATAGTCACCTGGAAAACTCAAATCCGTGCCAACAGGGAGAAAGACCCGTTCCAAGGGGCTAAGAAAGGGAAAAATAAGACCCTACCAAACGGTCCTAGGTTCATTCCCTTTGACGGAATTACGTCAAAAAAAAGGGGGGAACCGACCAACAGGGCCGTTGAAGAAACTGAGATCAAAAGGAAAACCGGAAGTGGTAGAAAAGCTCGCCGACAAAAGGTTTAAGGGGAGAACTAGACTCCAAGTAACAAACAGCAAGGGAAACGATAGGGAAAAGCCGGAAACCTTCCATCGGAGAGAGACCGGATCAAAAAGGATGCAAGGAAAAAAAAGAGAAATTCTTGACCAAAGCGTCGACCTCGGGACAGGGGACGCAAGGATGAATACCAGACCACAGCAGAACAGAAAAAGGCAAAGGGGGGGGGGCGTCTATATCCAGAAAAAAGGACAAAAATACATGTTAAACCAAGCTCGAGCCCTACGGGGAGCAAAGTTACAAATACACGAGGAAGGGGGAGATCAACACCAACACCCAACAACAAACGGAGGAAGGAAAAAAAAGCGCGGTAATTGAACCTTGGATCCGAGAGGAAAGAGAGAGGGGGGGCCAAAAGAGTATTTAGGACAAAAGGAAATAAAGGCTTAGATAAAATGAAAACGGCAGGAGACTTCACTGGGACCGAAAAGTTGTAAAATCTACGCTGGGGGGGTAGAAAGGATCAGTAGGAAGGAACGAGGGAGGTCTCGAGACAGGGGAAAAGGACAAGCACTGTGTTGCCCAGGAGGCACGGTTAGCGGGCAGTAGAAGGATACAACAAGGAACATGCCGGTTAAAACGGACGAGATACACTGGATGGGCTGGTATTTCGAAAAGGGGCAAGAGGTTGGTCAGATCCGTCATTCGCCGTAATGAAAGGTAAAAACAGAAAAAAAAACATCGGGAAAGGCGAGGGGGGGGGGGGGAAAGTCTAACAAGGTCGTATCAGAAACAAAGAAACCGTGACAAAATTTAGCCCCAAGGAAAGAAAAGAGAGTTTCTGCGAGACAAACCCTTGCCGTTGAAACGGGGTAAGGGAAGTCGATCAATTTAGGGGGGAAACATCGTCAAACTCGTGGGGGAAAAAACCATGGGCGAAACCACAGACAAACGCAGGAAAAAGGAAAAAACCGGACCGAGCAAAAAAAAAGGAAAAAGAAGTAACAAGAAAAGCGCAATTCAAAAAAATCTGCTGCGATACTCTATTCACATGAAATAAAAAAGTGGGTGCTAGGGAAAGCGGCGAAGGATTAAGGTTGTGTGACTATCCATTAACAGGAAAAGGAACCGCAGGGAAATGTTGGGTGCGGGGAAGGAACGCCATTCGCCGCCGGTGAGGGGAGGGGAATGAAATCAGGGAATAGCCGGTGAAGGACAAGTGGAAGATGATGCGTTGCGTGGAAAAGCCATGTGGGAAAACCGTACTTCCGAGGTGGGAGGAGGGAGAAATTGGCTATTGTACAAATCGGGACATTGCAGGACACTGGGGGGGGGGGGCGTAGGCAAACTGGTGGGGCACGGGGGAAAAAAAAGTGTTGCCTGGAGAGAACGCCGGGTGAAAAATCCAGAAAAAAAATGTAACCCCATGCGAAGAAAGGAAAATTGGTTAAATATAAAAAAAAAACTCCCCGATGAAGCTAAAGGACGGACGTTGTTGAACTAGACTACAGAAAAAGGGGACCAGGGTGGAAGAAGGACGCTCTGGGGCGAGGAGCCAGGCAAAAGGGCAGGTCGTCACAATCTGGAGAGAAATTTTGATAAAGTCGTGGGCAAACGAGGGCATAATCGGACAGGCGTGTCCCTTGAGAGAAGACGAGGACTCTCCGAAAACGGAAAAAGGTACCCATGAGCCAAAAGGGACAAAAACGGGAAAGAAAAATGGGCCCGAGCAAAAAAAAGGGTTCCATCCTGAGCAAGGTAAACGGGTTTTGCAAAATGAGGCTCAGAATGAAGTGCAGGGCCGAATCAAAAGGGGAGGAGTCGATGGGTAACACCTGGCGACGTAGCTTTTTGTGTCAATCAAGTCGTTACAAAAACGCAAACTAAAAAAGAAAGAAAAAGGGACCGGGAATCGAGAAGCAACGGTTGAAACTGAAAAGGGAAACCTGGTTGCGAGTGGGGAGGGGGGGGGGGGGGGGGGGGGGGGGGGGGGGGGGGGGGGACGAAAAAAGGGGGAGGGCTCGAACCGCCCAAAATAGGGGAAAACGCGAACAGCAAGGTCCCTACAGGCATGTGAGGAAAAAAAAGAAAGGAGGTTGAGGACTGGAGGGGACCCAAGACGAAAAAGTAAAGCACCAAAAAACTTGAAAAACTGACGATTCAATCGACTACAAAAAGGGATGAAAGAACTTCATCACATAGGAAGACATAAAAGGGAAAAAGAAATGGGCCAAGGAACGGACCTGCGTATCCAGGGAGGAGGGACAACGCAAACAAAAAAAGATGGCGGGCCAGGTAAATTGCAGGGCTGAAAAACGGAAACGCGAGCCAACGGGAGAACTTCCTTCAAACACGGTCAATCGGCCAAGGGAAGGCAATGAAGTGTCCCGTGCATCGGAAAAAAGCCCAGAAATGCCACCACAAGTTAACTAAAAGAAGGCCGAGCGTCATGATAGTTACACGCACCAAAAAAGCGGGAAGCAGGGGGGGTAATACCAAAGAGATTGCGCAAAAAGAAAAAAAGGGAAGCCCTCGACATGGTTTAAACACCTTTTACACAAGAAATGAGCGCTCGTTTGAGAGCAAGCACGCCCTCCGCCCGAAACCAAGGGCGGGGAAGATGAAAAAGAAAAGGAGGGACTCAGCAGGGAGACAGGGGCTTAGTATTCCCATATCAGCGGGGGAAGAAGGGAAAGGGCGAAAGGGACTGCGGAAGAAAAAAAAAAAAAAAAAAACACACGATCGCCAAAGTTAAAACTCAAAGGCAGATGACAGCTGCGGTCATATATAGACCTGACAAAAGACAGGCCTGGGGGACAATTGAAGAAGAAGGAGGGGACGCGGGAAGAATTGACCCCCCCTTACAAAACGAAAGCAAACGACCCACTAGAGATCCTTCAAAAAAAGAAAC
>Ga0179593_1311527_pt1 | contig 10335 bp, 11 predicted proteins | sample CZODoug2_1_08_16_FD_185931 | JGI IMG/M metagenome (GOLD analysis project Ga0179593, IMG submission 185931) | Vadose zone soil fungal communities from Angelo Coast Range Reserve, California, USA - CZODoug2_1_08_16fungal (PacBio error correction) | ecosystem: Environmental > Terrestrial > Soil >...
AGCCAGGGCGTAATGGAATTCATACTGGGAAGACTCAGGTACCGAGCCCGTCTCTGGCCGAGGTACAGGGGATGACAAAACACCATTCTAAGCTGTGGAAGGAGATCGTCCAGAAGGAGCGCACATTTCTCCGCGGGAGGAAAGTACATAAAATCATATACCGCAGTCGAGGGTCAGCTCAACCGCAATGGCAAAATGAAAATCTCTAATTGCCCGGGAGGCCGGTGGTTTCTAAAATCTGCTCATAAGTCGACGCATGATGTGGGGGCATGAATGAGTGCTCGCAGGGGTTGACGGTCCAGAGCGGGGCGGGTGAACATTTGCGTAAGGACGCGCAAAAAACCACGTTCGGAGAAAAATAAAGCCCACATAGAAAATCTGTTTTCGGCTTCGGTCGCATGCTCCAAAAAGAGAGGTTTCCAACGAATCCAAGAAGGTCGTTGTTTCCGGTTCGAAAAGGGGAAAGATAAAAAACTCACAAATAGAGGAAATTGCAGTTTCGTAACAAAGCAATGTGTCGTCTACGTCGGGAATCGGCGGCCGTTGTGCCTGGCAAGGGAAGCGCCATAAGAGCTGAAAGCTTGGGGTTTGCGGTCGGACGGGGCAGAAAAAAACTACTCGCAAGGGGCGAGAATGGAAGTGGAAGAGACTCAGCCACATAAAAAACTGGCAATGGGCCTTCTATAACAGGGGTAACCAGGCAATCGCTGGCAATGGGTGTGGGATTGGATCCCAATCCCAGTTGCGAAAAAGATACAAAAACTTCCAGAATCTTAGGGCGGGAAGGGTGACCAGAGTCGGGATTTGCAAAAAGGAACGCCGAGGGATAAGGTAAAACTTCCAGAATCTGTGTAAAGGGGCAATTCGCGTGGAGGGCCGGAGGAGTCCAAAGCGCAAAAGGTTACAAAAGATATCCTCATATCGGATTTCAGAAACTACCGAAGAACCAATTCATGGAAAGCGTTCAAGCGGGGGGAACAAAAGACGAGAGAAGTGGGAAAGGAGTGCTGCAGCAGGGGCCAACTGAGTTGGGGGCAAGAGAGGCCCGGAGAAACTCGCGTGGTAAGGAAATGTTAAGCCCGAAAAGAGTTCAGAGGAAAGGAGATCTAAAAGAAAACATAAAAAAAAAAATAGACGGTTGTTCACATTCCTAGCGACGTGATTGCGGAGTAGCAGGGGGGCCCGATGAAAGGGAAAAGCTTTCTTGGGAAAGAAAATTTGAATTACCGAAATGGAAAGGGAGGGAGAGCCCCCAAAAAAGCCGGCAAGGACAAAGGCATGGAAAACGACATCGGAGCGCAGAGGGGGTTCTGGCAAAAACCATGGGAGAACCCGCAGAGATAGAAGGCCGGAAAAAGACTTAAAAACTACGGAAGATTAACGGTTCCGACCGGCGCTAAAAGAAACCTCCTCCTGAAATAAGAAAAGAAAAGGGGAGACATAGTTTAGAAGTCAGCCTCCGAACGGGAAGAAAGTTAAAAAAACATACAATGAAGCCCTTAAGCGATCGAAGATTCAAAAAACATAAGAATCCGGGAAAGACGCCGAACGGCAGGAAGCCCGCACGCATTAAAATGGGCACTTGTACGGCAACTTACGAAAAAAGACGTGCATTTTTGAGCATCTCCTGTTGGGGGCCTAACGGACCATGCAAGCGGCTGGAATGCGAGACGCAAACCGGGAAGGGAAATGGGGACTCCGGGAATGAGGCAGCAGACCTTAACGATTCTCAAAGAAATAGAGGGAAATATTCGGGGCAAGTCCAAAAGTTTGAATCAGCTTGGTGAGACCAGCGTACTGCTGATTGAGGTCGGTTCGGTGGTGGAGGGGGATGAGAAAGAGAATGGATGAGTGTCTGCTGGATCCAGTGAGAACGATTCCATACAGCTTTATGATACGTGCATGAAACGTGGGGGGGCTGTAGGGTCGCGCGGCGATTTCAACTGCTTGTGGTTGAGGAGACAAAGGGAGAGGAACCTCAGGTCGCCATCACCCAAAGAAGTGGCTTGAAAATACAGGGAACAGTTGGTTTCTAACCCCGTCCAAACGACCAGAACAGGGGGTGGGAGGGGGGGGACGTTGGTTACCATTTTTGTGGGGGTACGGAGGGATCTCTGATAGAGTCGGCCAAGCTTTGCGCTGAATTCACGGGGCGCGGACTGGACGCCCTTGACGCCGAATTGAAGGGAGGTCCGGAAAAACTGACCCAGGTGATGAGACGGCAGGAAAGAGGCGGAGAATTTGGGGGGAGAACATGGAAGGGTGAAGATGAAGGACTGGGTCCGCCAACGGTGACCACTACTTCTGTTGCCGTCGGGCGAAGCTCAAAGGACTCTCTTGACTTACGGGCCGCCGGCAAAGGGAAAGTTAGGTCCTCGATGGCTTGAGTGCGGCTTTCTGGGAAGGGGGGAAACTAGATAGGGAAAAAAAACAAACGATGATTCTATGGAGAAATCAGGACCAAGAAAAGCAAATAAGCAGGAACCAAAAACCAAGTTAACACGAAAAGGCGCCTAGGGGCATCATGCGGAAATGGGAGAATCATCAGCGCGTGGCAAAAAACGGTATCTCTGAAAGAAAAAAGATTGCCTGGTCCACCTTGGTGGCGGAAAAGCATTCCGCTTCATCAACGCCATCCGTGATTATGGTCAAAAGGGGGCGACGAGGAAGGATCAGGCTAGTACGAAGCGGGACTACATCTCAATTACTCGTTCAGTAAAGCCGGGATAGGGAACAACTCTCCAAGACGATGAAGAACGCCAAGCGTTCCGACGCGAGAAGAAAGGAACGACGAAACAAAATTGTCGGGTAAGAGCCCCTCAATCCCTCGAGGCGTGGTTGGACCGGAAAACTTGTTGATAAGAATCTGTTGGCAAAGGCATGGGGGATGGCGCCGGGATGGTTTACTCATCAAGTAGGTAGAAGGACAAGAACATCCTGGTAAAACCATCTCGAAAAGACATAAAAGAGTGATCGAGTCAGACGGGATCTAAAACTTTGCAGGATGACCGGTTTTTAGGCATCGGGGATATACACTGGATCCCGAAATAATCCAAGAAGAAGTAGGTGCAAAAGCATCCACCTCGACCACGACTTCGGAACAAGTGGCAAGGTCAATTCGAGGTCGAGTGGAAAAAGGGACGCCGTATGCTCAACACTGTCAAAGCTCCGAGAAGAAGAAAGGGCTGGGACCCGCGCGATTGAAAAAACGGCATTCATTTAAAAAGGGCCGGTGAAATTCCCGAGTTTGCGCACCTGGAAAGGCAAAACGGCGCGGAGAAGACTAACTGGCAAAACAGAGCCTTTCAAGAAGTGCTGAGCGAGGAAAGCGCGTTGAAGTGGGCGGGTCCTTTCGAGGGGAAAATTGAAGGTGCCTTTCGTAGCTAATCGTCGATCTGGCAGACGAAAACAAAACTTGACTGAAGAAAGATTTTCTCCCGTGAGGATGCAAAAAACGGATCAAACAAAAAACTCTGGATGAGACCTTTTTGAACACAAGAGGTGGGGGAGGGAGGACTCGCAAAAGGGAAACCGGAAAAAAGTTTACATCTGAAAGAATCCTGCGGGCGAAAGAGTGGAAACGCACGGGCTTCATCTCCCGGAGTTTGTGGGGCCTGAAAAAAAGCGGGGTATAGGAAAACCAGGCAAGGAGGTTGGGGCGCGAAAAAAGGCTCCATCCTTGAGGGAAGGTCCCCGTGCACTTATGGTTACCAAAAAGAAAAATTTCCTCTGAACGGGCAATCCCTGGCGAGCGCCAAAGCCGCAAAGCAGCTAGAATCCGGGACAAAACCGGAGGAGCCAAGTCACGAAAAAGCAAAGGAGAGGTGTCAATACAACAAGACAAAACCAAAAAAAGAGAGGTCACGCGAGAATCTTAAATATTTTCGGGATGAAACCGATTCCAACGGCTGCTCAAGGGCACTCGCTACAAGAAAAATGGAAATCGGCTGCTGCCGAAAACAAATTCCTGTAAAAAAACGGATAGTACGTATTTAAAATAACGTTAACGAGAATGAAATGGCGGAACCAGGGGGAGTTGCGAAATCCAGTAAAAAAAAAGAGAGGAAGATCACTATCGCGGGTACGATGTTGACCAGGAGGTCGAAGTCAGGAAATCCAATTGAACATTGAAAAGCGCTTGAGTGACGATTTCGACGACGGGGACGTTTCTGTCAAAATCAGGAGAAAAGAAAAGGCGGTGCATTCAACCGACAGACATAATTTCCTCGGGTCCGTTTTTGCAACAGAGACGCGGATTGAAGAAACCCCCAAAACAAAACATGTAAACGGGAGAATAAGATGGGAGTTTTTCGTGGGGAGGGGAATCAAGGGGCAGCCAAGTGTCGAGCGAGCAAACTCCATATAGACCCGCGAGGCAGTTTTAGAAACCGGCGGGGGAAGAGGAATGACAAAATGCGGAAGCCGGATGGAGGTAGCAGACTTGGGGGGCGCGGAAAGAAGCAACAAAAGGTGCGTCGCTGCGTTCACTGCGCAACAACTATGGATTGGAAAGACACAAAAAAAGGGGGACGGACGCTTTGTGAGGACAGTGAGGATCGTCGGATCCCGTCTTGTTCTTGCCGGAGGGAGGAGGTCACCATAAGGGGCCAGACGACCGCAACAAACTCACTGCCAACGGAGTTGGAGATTTTTAGTGAAGGCTGAATGTGCAAGAAGAACCTGTGGCGCAGAACGAAAAAATGAAGCACCAAGGGTGCAAAATAAAGACATGTAACGTTAAAAAAAACTCCAGAAAAGTAACTCTGAAAGCTACCTCACAAGGAAACAGCTGTGAGGAAGAATGGTGTAATTATAAAACCTATCGGTAAAAAAATTCCAAGCGCCTGGGGGGGCCGGAGGAAGTGAGCCATGCGCGTGGGAAGCTGACACGCGGAGTGAGGTTACGTCAATCCGATAATTACATTGGGAAGCAATTCCATTCTGAACGTCAAATTGTGTCGTGTCGCTGGTACGATGCGCGTACCTTGAGAAGGTGGTGGGGGAGGGTCATGAAAGAAGCAACTCAGGAACGAGACAGGGCTTTGAGGGGGCTACAGCCGTCAGGGAAAATCAAATTACCGAAAAATTAGCGACAGAATATCTCAAGCAACAACACAAAATAGGAGAGAGAGTAACGGGACGCTCAATGGAGAGAGGGGGAAACTCCGTGACGATCTATGTCGCAAAATACCTTCGATGAAAATGGAGGATGGAAAACCCCCGTTTAAAACAACCGGAGACGCGTCCAGCAGCAAGAGAAACATTTCTCGTAGGAGCGAAGGCGCTTTAATAGGCTGAAGACCTGGGGGAAAGAACTTTCACGAACCGCCGCATGGAGGAAATGTCAAGAGACAATGCGTATTGCCGCGCCGGTGGTGAAAAAAAGAAACTGCTCGTACTTTGCGCGAGAAAGATAATGTTTGCGGAGCGCAGATGCTGAGAAAGGGTTGTGACGGTCCAGATGCGTTCCAAGTTCAGATGAACAAAGGCCTGATGAAACAGCGGCGAAGGTCAGCGCCAATGAGGAAAAAAGGATGGTTCGGAAAGTGTGCGGGTGCTCTTCTGGGACAAGGAGGAAAAAAAAGAAAGAGACTACCGGAGTGGGGGGGACCGTTCTCAGTGGGTCACTCGGCACGAACAAGAAAAAAGAAGTTGCACGGGTCTTCACAATCACCGTAACTGTTCCAAGACGCGTTCATCAACGGAGACAGGACCGAGCTTACTCCATAAGGCGTAAAGGGGGGACAAGGCAGTTCAGAGGACGGAAAACAACGCACAGAGCCGCTATAGGTGTGCCCGCCACATCAAAAAACGGCAATGTGCAGGAGAGTAGAGCACTAGAAAAGAACTGAAACTCTGAGGGTCGAGGGAAAAGGGGGTTGTGTGTCCGGTTGCCAATACCATCCTGGAGTCATCGCAGCGGAAAGAAGGTCTTTGCGTAAAGGAATGCAACGAAAGCGGCTCGATTGACCGCCAAAAAAAAGCTTGAAAAGCCGGAACGTACCGCGTTTTCAAAAAAATGGGGAATTCGCTGGATTGCGTCAGAACTAAAACAAAATCGTACAAAAGGGATGAAGGTGAAGAAGCCGAATATTCCTGGATGGAGGCAAAAAAAAAGGGGGAGTATCCCATGATGAAGGGGATAGAAAAACGAAATAAGTAGCGCCCGTTGGACATTCAGAAGATTTCCAACTGGGGTCAGCGAGGTCGGGAAAAAACTAGGAGGTTCACGCCGGTTTTCAGCCAGGGAAAAGATGGACGCGCACGCGAGGCAAATAACCAAGAAAGGTCGGTGGTGGTCCGCGGGCCGAAGGCGGCCTTCTAATACGGTGGGGAAGACTAAAAAAAGATAAAAACCTTGGACAACTTGCAAGATTGGGAAAAATAATTTTGAGCCGAATGCCAAAACAAAGGGGGAAGCACCAGAAAAGGGGGCCAAGACGACTTCTGTGGTGAAAAATCTCGAGGAGGGGGTTACTTCCGGACCTTAACAAGCTCATCGAAGGCCGGGAAAGCCAAGAGGTCACAGGAGAGATCATTAAATAACTTTTTCAAGGGGATACCAAAAAAGGGGAGAGAGGAAAGACCCAGACGCGAGGGCAAAGACAGAGGGCAGTTGGGGCATCGAGGGAGCAGCTAATACTAAGAATTTGTTGAAAGAAGACTAACTCCTTCCTCATGACGAGCGAAGAAGTCAAACGAATGCGAAGAATCAGGTCGCAGCAGAACGCGTCGAAAAAAACGGAACACGGTCTGGCGAAGAAGCAAAGTAAAAAAGCTCGGGGTTGGTTTCAGGGGGGCCGAGGAAGGTTTTGAGGGGGAAGGAACAGGGAGCGAAACACTTAGGAAGTGGGCAATAAAACGATCACCGGGACGGAAACAGGGGACCAAAAAAATCGCTCAAACACTCACTGGCTTGGGGAAAGAGGCGTCTATCATCGGCGGAACGGTGGGCCAAAGAGTCCGCCATTGCGAGGATCGCAGCGTAATGGACCCGATAGAGCAGGGTTCTGGGGGGGGGGCTTTGGGGCGACTTGGGGATCGCTGGGTGAGAAGTGACGGAGGGATCCTTTATAACGAGGGCAAAAAATTAGAGCAAAAACTGGGTTCCTAGACGCTGCGATTGATCTTGCTGGAGAGAACGGCGCGCGGGCTAGGAAACAGTCTGGGAGTAGATTCTAGTGCGAGTAACCTATTCAAAATACACCCAAAAGGGAGTGGGGCGGAAGAACCGGCAAAGGATTTGTTAGAATAACGCCCAGAAAACCCTCCGATTGCTTGGGAAGTGGTTGGGAACAGTACCATTTGTTTTTCGGCGTGGCCTTCGAGATGTCGTCTGAGTGGGAGCTGATCAAGTCTTCAGACGAGGAAAGAGAAACGGCAGGTTCCGCAGGTGTTAGGTCAAAAGCTTACCCGTGAGCAAGAGAACGGTCGGGTCGGGAAAATGTTTCAGAACAGCTGATGTCGGGGTGAAGAGGGGGGAAGAGGAGGTTCCAAAAAAAGTAACAAGAAACTAGGGGCAGTATGAGGGAGCGAAACTCAAACGGATTGGGAAAAACGGTTATGAAAAACGGCGGATGCCGGAAGGGAGACCGTTAAAGGTAAGTTCTCTATCTGAAGTGGAGGGCGCTTTAGGGGTATTGGTGAGATCCTAGAAACAAAAAACGAAAGGAGGCAAGAAGATAAAGACCACAGCAAAGAGCAGAGAAGAAGAACGGTGAAACCATACCAAGTAAAAAGCTAAAGGCAGAAGAAAGGGACCGTGTCGCGAGAAATCAAGCGAGGGACACAGCTTTGGGTCGCGAAAGAAGCTATACGGGCCAAAGAAGTGCGTGGGTCAAAGTTTGGGACGGAGAGACCTCCATCGAAAACGAAAGCGTTCAGATCAAAATGGCGACGAAGGTGATGACTGAAATGCTCCAGAAATGTGTCAACTCTAAAAATACATCCAAGTAAGAGTCAGAACAGCCGGAGGAAACAAAAAAAGAGAAAAGGATTCGCAGAAAAGATGCGACATCGGAAATTCCAATTACGCCGAAAACAGAAGAATTGTTAAGAGTTGAAAGAGAAAAAAATCGAGCTGGAAAGGGGTGGGACGGGAAGGAGTTCGGAAAAAAATCAAGAATCTAGAGACTCAAAGGGTTTGCGAAAAGTGGTTCGAACTTCGGGTCTCCGAACGCACAGGCAGGTCCAAAACAACCCAGGAAAAAGACCGCAAAAGCATGAATCAGAAATCGGAAGAGTATAGAAATTGGGGGGTTACGTGGCTCTAAAGGGCTAGACACTGGGCTCCAAAGACTCACCAGTCAAGGATCCAAGGGGAACCGACAAAAAAACCATCGAAAAAGAATTAGATCTCGCAGGAAAGTCGAGAAAGGGAGAAACATGCCGAGAGAGGCAGCACGTTCCAGCCTATGCTCGCCGAATATTCAAACAAAACTAAATGATCAATAGGTTGAGTCGTCGAGTAAGGATAAGAGATGTCCAGGGGGGGGGGGGGGGAATTGATTATTGCCTCCCTAAGGGGTAACGGGGACGGGGGATATTGGAAAAAAAAGAAAGGGAGTAAAATGCAAAGGCTTTCGAATTTGCATGGATCAGGAATTGCGTTGCTGGGAGGGAGGAGCAGGAGTCACCCCCGGATGGACTTCAGACTTGTCTGCGACTTCGACAAGAAGCAGGAGGGAAGGGCTTCGGAACGTAGGAAAAAGGAATGTTTCCAATGCGAGGGCTGTTTCCACAATAACTATGAAACACCTGCAAAGAGGAGGGGTCTGGAGCCTTGGTAAAACAGCCCAGGAGGACGGGGAAGCGTTCGTAGCAACCGTGGTATCACGGAAGAAGTTAATCGAAAAGGGAGCAACTACGAAAAAAAAAAAAAAAGGAATCTGTGGCTCAGCGGGGAAATCGCTGACACGGGGTCCAGAACAACGCCGTTGCCTGAAACATGCGAGAGAGGGGGAAAAACCATGCTTCATGGAAAGCCGGAGGTCGCAGCAGGGGGGCTGATTAGAGCACCGAGTCAAATTGATTTGGGGGGGAAAAAAAAAACAGAACTGTAAAAAGGAAAAGTCAGATGAACCGACGAAACGCAAGACAAGAGCGCAAGTCAATCAGTAGGGCCGCAAACCAAGGATCTGGTCACGGAGAAGACAAGGGAGAAAAGGCCTGTTAAGCGAAACCCCGGCGTGAAAAAACAAAGCAGGAGTGACTTCGAAACAAAAAGAGAGAAGGGACAACCACAATTGAAAAGGACAAACATTCTGTGCAAACAGGCGAGACGTAAATGGGAGTCCCCGGCTAAAGGAATCAGACCAGGGCTGCCTGAGGGTTTGGAATAAAACCAGGAATAGGAGGATCACCGATCGCAGTTTACGAGAGGTTGGGGGCAATTGGGGGACGTCCCTCAGGCAAGCCACGAGAAATGTGCACATGGAAGCAGGAGTGTAAGACGTGTAAGAGAGGCGTGCTGCAAAAACGAGCCGATTGAGTTGCTTCAAACCCAGCAAAGGAAGAGCGGGATGCCGAGGGAGGGGATTGGTGCAAAGCACGGGTGGGGCAAAAACCAAACACATGGGGGATCGGAGGGCAATTGGCAGTTGTGGACGGGGATTCTCTAATTCCCCGGGACAGGGGGAGATGGCGAAGAGAGAACATCCATGGCCCGCGGCGGAGTGACTTGTTGTCGCAAGGCATCTGACCTTAGAAAAAATGCTGAAGACATGGTGGGAGAGAGTCCTTCGCAGTGTGGGATTGAAGGACACTGGGAGCTAGGGAAGTCCGGCAAATAAACCATGTTTGAGAAAATGAAGGGGCGGCGACGTTTTAGGGGGTTCGTTAAAACTGAGGGAAATCCATGAAACATCACTGAGTGAGGCCTAGGATAGCTTTTGGAAAACGCACCACCCGCACGAAGGAAAACAAGGGGGGAGTTTCTGTAAAAAGGAGGTTTGTAAGCAGACCGGTTTAACGGGAGCCATGAAACACCAAAAGACATAGTGGACCGGGGAACACACAGAGCAAGCACTCTGCTCGCCGAAAAAAAGAACCTTTAGCGAAAAATGGTATGGGACTGGAGCAAGAGAGGGAAAACAACTGGCCGCGGACAGCGAATTTATCGGAAATGCCCATAGAGGGGCTGACACGCTGATGTCGGTACTTCACAGGCCGGTCAGTAATGGCGAGCCGGGATGTTAGAAGAGAGGACATTTTTAAGGCCTGAGGAGGACGAGGTAAACCACGCAGGGTGGTGGACTGGGCAGTCCCCCGACTCAGAAAGCGGGGGTGGGGGCTGAAAGGGACATCGGCGGAAATGAACTTCCGCGAAGGACCTGA
>Ga0179593_1462514_pt1 | contig 10335 bp, 9 predicted proteins | sample CZODoug2_1_08_16_FD_185931 | JGI IMG/M metagenome (GOLD analysis project Ga0179593, IMG submission 185931) | Vadose zone soil fungal communities from Angelo Coast Range Reserve, California, USA - CZODoug2_1_08_16fungal (PacBio error correction) | ecosystem: Environmental > Terrestrial > Soil >...
GAGGAATACCGCGATGGAATCTGTATAAGGGACCGCGAAAAGGCCTTGCCAATGGAAATCGTCCGTCACGCAGCGAAAAGGAGCCCAAGAGCAAGGGACCCTTTAGGATACACTGGAGAGTGGGCGATTGAGAGTTCTTACTGGGACCTCGCGCTCCGCGCGGGATAGACGTAATCTGTCCCGTTGGGGGGGGGGGTGTTTGGGGGGGGGGGGGGGGGGGGGGTGGGGGGTGGTTTGGGGTCGCTCAGTCGACTTCAGAGAAGGGGCCGAGCTGTCAAAAGGAAAACAGGGAAGGGCGGGAAACAGCGTACCATCCTCAGATGGTAGAATACGTTTGAAGAACTGGGGGGATCAGGCCAAAATCAAAGGTCAAGGAAGGGCGAGGGACGAAGAAAAGAAACTCATATGTGGGAATTAAAGGTGATCGAATAGATTCCGGGTAAGCTGAGCGTGGACATGCGGCAAACAGGTGATAGCGGAAAAATAAAAAAAAGCGTAGGTAAGCCACAAGTAATATGTGGTCGTGTGGGCAAAGAAGAAAATACGGCCACCGAAAAAGAATGACTGAAAAAAGAACGAGTTCGCAAGAACGTCGAGCCCTGTCAAGTACTTTTTCGTATGAATGGGGAAAAAAACGCGTCAATGAAGGGAAGCGGCGTAAGGGGCCTGTCTTCGACTGTTTCAAGAAGGAAATTCGAAGGGGCGGGCACTGTCACGAAAAGGAATTTTTGACAAAAGAACTCTCAAGGGGACACGGGGAAGACATCAAAAGAGCGTTAGGGATGAGACCTAAGGGCTGCAGGATGTCACAGGGCACGGCGAGAGGGGCTCAAGAGGCGGGGGCTGGCCGCTGTCCCGCCGAAACCCGACTCTCAGCTCGGACTAATAAGAGTCGGAAAGATTCACTACTGAACAGGAGAAAAAATTCTTCGGAAGAAAAAAGGGGAGAGGCGCAATTGCGACAATAGAGAGTCGGCTAAGCAGATTGAGCCGGCGTTCCGGGCAAGTTGCGCATAGGCTAGACGACCCTCTACGAAGGGTGGGTCACTTACAGACATCTGGGCTAACAGGGCTTTTCCTTCGGGACTGTTGGAGCCTGGGAGAGGTGTAGAGTCGACGAAAGAAAAAAAGTGACAGGGTGGGGGGGGTCAGTGGTTCGGGAGGAGGGATGTTGTCCGGGGGCTCATGCGAGGCGCGGACGGTGAGCGCGTTCAGCGGAACGGGGCGATTGAAAGGAGTCGCGGCGATAGGAAGGAAAAGCCGGACGACTTGGTGTACACAAGGGTCTAAAAAAAGAAGATCCTTCGTCCTGGGCTCTTCTCGGGGGGGAACCTCACAACGCAAGCTCGAGGGGGGGGTGGTATTAATTTTCTATGTAGGAGTTCGGGGGAGGGCCTTATTTGAAGAAAGGAGCGCCGGACGCTGTCAAAAATACAAGGAAACTCGCCGCTGCTTTGGACAATTGTGAGGAAGAGACGGATTTTGTTTCTAAAAAGGATACAAGCCCTGAGGAGCCGGGGAGGCCTGCAGGGGGGACAGGAGGCTGCCGCATCTCTTGAGGGCAATATCTGACGTGGTTTTGAGAGGGGACTTCAGCAAAAAAAAACGACGATGACCGATCTTTCTTTCGGGGGGAAAAAGAGAGGAGGGGGTTCGTGAGATCAGTGGGAGATTGGGAAGACTTTATCTGTTCGAAGGAAATCTAAGCGGAAAAAATCATCAGTACCACGTGCGGGGCAACGCGCCCTCGGGATAATGAAAAATCAGGCTCACCAATGGCATCCTCGAAGAGGTCTCGGAGATAATTATCCAAGAAAGGGACAAGGCAAAGCTGGAAGGAGGACTTCAGCGACCTGGTGCGGCGGTCTAAAGGAGAGGAATTTAGAGAGTTATCTGGCAATTGTCGGAAAATCCATGACTCCTGGGGGGGCCTACGAGGTCAACACGGTTAACTGAAGGAGGCTTGGGACGGACGAATCGTCAAGAGGTTGACGCTCGAATTCGTGGCAATTCATCCACGCAGCAACCTTTTACTTATTAAGGAAATGATCCACCATAGTGAAAGAAATCGGCATTCGGAGGGGCAAGCTCACTGCAATCAAATGAGCTACCTTTGTAGAGGAAAAAGAGGGGAAGGGCGTGAGAAAAACCATCCATGGATGCTAAGAACAAAAATCTTATTATTTTTATTCTATTGAAATGTGACCAAACGGAAGGATCAAAAAAAAAATGATGGACTCAGCCGCCGTCCTAAACTACCCCCACCACTTCACAGGAAAAGAAAGAAAAAGCCTAGAAAAAAGGGGGGAGCCGACCTCGTAGGCGCTGAGTTATTTCTCAATTTCAGTACAAGGGTTTGAATCTGGCTATCACACTACCCAGGGAGTGGTGAGAATTAAAAGAATCGAGGGGGAAACGGTTCCTTTCACCTTGCAACATCTTTTCTAAAAGGGAAAATCGACATTCACTCTTACGTATTTAATATATAGATCCAACAAATTAGGAGGTAGGAAAATAAAATATAGAAAAGGAAAGAATTATGGAAGGCGATCAATGCTAAAATTTGGGCATGGAAGAAGACTTACCGCCGCGTCAGGAAACTGACTCACCCCACAAGACCGGGGAGTCTTGACTCGCCAGATGACCCCGGGGTGCACTGGGATAAAAGACTCGGACCATCTATGTACGGAAAACAACGTCTCGAGGGAAAAGGCCGCTGCAAAGTTTTGGGGGGGGTCGTTTGTCGAAGGGGTCGGGCGAAAGGAATGGCCGCAAGAGGTTGGGACTCCTTGTGGGAAAAGTCCAGCGCCGCCAAACCACGGGGTCAGTAAAGCAATCCAGGGTATTGTTTGGGGAGGTACGTGGCAGGAAAGAAACGAATAACGGCGCGAGAGTCGAAGCAGCTGGAAGCTCATTATCTAGCTGGGGTCAGGAAAGCTGGGGCTCATCAGGGCTTATACGGCCCAAGGGGTTGATGGTCTGGGGAGGACCGTGAGGAAGGAGTTGATAGGACCCAGGGAGGAATGAGTCGGAGGTCCCAAACCCGCTTAAAGGTGTTTCGGGAGGCGGAAACCCGTCGCCCATGAGGCCCGGGGAAGAAAGTTGCCGCACAAAAAACAATTCCTCTGGGGTTGCCGAGAGAAACGCGCCGCCTTCCGGAACGCGAAGGTCAGACGGGGAAAATCTCTGGTCCTAGATCCAACCGGAAGATAATAGATCACGAACACCCTCGAAGGCGGATTCCATTGTGGTCACTATAGTGGATTTGTTTGGGCGCATCTCAAAAAGGGAGAAAAACGAGTCAGAACTTGTCGTATAAGGTGACAAATGAGTCCTGGCAGGGGTGAAGTAGAACATAAAGTATCCATTTCACCCGGGCCAGACATCCTAAGAGAAAAAGCAAATCCTCTCTCTCTGAGGAGAACATCCCTAGATTTGCTAGAGGGAGGGTTCATTCCACCCCCATGCTGCAGAAAATCACCTCAGCTCTTTAAAGGGGGGTGTACTTCAAGGGGAAAAAAGGTAGTCTTGACTCTCCGGGCAGCCTTCCCATGCCTGAATATTAACCTTGTATCAGAGGGGAAACAAGAACAAAAGTCCGCCGACACAGCAGGGAGGGGATATGGGGTCGAGGGGCAGCGGTCGTCAGGATGTGCATCGGAGGGGGCGCGAGTGCTTGAGGTCAAAAGAAGGATCCAACAGGAGATGACTTCAGGAAGGAGCCTTAACCACCACAAGAGGGGCTTTCCTATGTGTGTTCGTAGTACCGGACTCCTATCAAAAAGGTCTGTGGAGAAAGGGGGGTACGCAGCCTTTGGAAAAAGGGCGTCTGCCTCGAAGGCATGGGTCTAAGGGGCTACCAAATCCCATGGTAACAAAGGAAGGCATCCGAACGGATCAATAAAAATCAATCAAGAAGGACAATGATCTGAAACATCAAGATCACAGATCCAAACTTCAAAGTGGGGAACGTGCCCAGCGAATCAATAGACCGGCGACCAGGTCCCTCTACGGAGAGAAAGGTAGAACCAGAGGGCGTGTCAGTGCAAAATCATCCCTGCGAGAGGGGAAAGACAAACCGAAGGTGGGAAGAGACCGCCTGTCGAAATCTGCTAATGGGATCCTATAGAAAAAAAAAAGATCAGGTTTCTCGCAGGAAATGGAGAAACGACTAAATTTGATAAGAGCATATTTTCTAGAAAGAACCATCACTCTGGAAGGGACTCTTGCTCACAATGTCTCTGGGGAAAAAGATCGCTGAGGGTGGGGGGACTGGATTGCAGCGGGCACTCACCGACCAAGTGAAAGTGAAGGAAAAAGCGGATGTACTGACAAGAGGGAAGTCAACACAGACTCGAGACATCAAGGACCTAGAGGAATGGACGGCAGGACCTTGATTGAAGTAACATAAGGCTACGTGGTAAAAACCCTGGTCTTTACTGTGACCTGACGGAGACGGTTGAGGGGAATCTAATAAGTCGCCTGCTGGAAAACGGAGAAAGGACCTTTTCAACAACGATCGAAATGCCGGCGAAGAAATTCACGATATTCCCTAAAAAGGAGGAGCAAAAAAAACGAATAAGTATCTCATGAGAAGATCAATTTGGGGTCTGTCCCCTAGAAGAGCGGTGCGGTTGCTGGGGCGAGAGATCACTAAGGGGGTCACGTAAAGAGCACAAAGAAAGCATTCATAGGCACTTAATCAAGGTGGCGGCCAAACCTACCAACCCGAGAGTGTGTTCCGGAATAAAATACGAAGATGAATGGGCCGGGAATGAACTGCTATGAACTGGGGCGGAGGATGCCTGGAAAACCTCTCATCAGCAGGGACCTCGAGATGCCCCGATGACAATGCGAGGGGAAAAGGAGGTTCAGAGACTTCGGAAAAGGAAAAGGAAATGAATGTAAGGGGACCTCACGGAAGAAGTGTAAAAAAAAAGTATATACGCATCATAGGGATGGTAAGGGGTGGGGGGAGAAAAAGGCAGTTGGTAAGGGGAAATAGCAAAAGAGGCGGTACGCAGGAGGCGAGCCTTTCTAACTCTTGCCTGAATAGAGCGCGGGCGAGAGATGACAAAATTTGAAAATAAAGAAGAAGCTCGTAACTGCGGGGGGGGAATACCTCCGAAAGGGGAAAATAGAGGATTTGGATCTCGGATGACTGTTAAAACTTACATGAAATTGCCAGAGGAATGCGGTCTCGGAATATCCTACAGAACTCTGGAAGTATAGAACTATCAACAAAAAAAAGGAGGTGATAAAAAATAGGATATTCGATCTTCTAGTGGGATCGGGATCTTCAAGAGAAAAAATTTCAATTCCTGATGAAGTCAACTCAGAGCGAAAAAGAAGTCTTGGGGCCTCTTGAGGGGAGGGATCCCCCGTTGATGGGTACGATATTATAGTTATTAAAGTGGGCCCGCTAAGAGGAACCACTGGGGATAGATTCGGAAAGTGTTCTCCAAGGCTGCGTGCAGCTACTCGGGGGGGAAGGAATTTTAACCAAATTGATTATTGAAAAGACTTAAAAGAACGCGCACGGATACGTTTTTATGAACATCGGAATTCCCCATAAAAAAGGGGGAGGACCGGGCGCGGGAAAAAGACGCGCACCTCATATGGTTACAAGGGCCCTCGGGAATCTCGATGAAAATCAAGGGTCCAGCTGCGCGTGGCCCTTACTGAAAGGAAAATGTGAAGAAGCCTTAAAAGGCACACTAATCGTAGGGAGGTAGGGCAGAAAACCACGATATCGGTGGAGGTTGTTCAAAGCCCACGGACTTCAGGACAAAGAAAATAAGTGAGGACTTGGACGACTTACAGTTTAGAGCGAAGCAGGGGGCGACCTCTCCGGTTTTCGGGGAAGGGTAAAAAGGGGGGGGACGAATCTGAGGAAAAGTCGGGCGCGGGGATTGGAAAAAATGACGCCGGGTCAGCGTGTATGTCCTGGGGGTTCAAGTTGACCAACGACCAAAAGGGGGTGTTACCAAAGAGAGTCTAGTAAGAAGACTACATCATATCAGTGAAGAAGAATGGAGACCTAAGGGGACTTCTGAGTAAGAATATCCGTCTGAGAGGGGTCAAGGAGGGGAGGTTCCGCTTCAAACATGAACACCCGACTCACGGGGGGGGGTCTCTTCAAAACAAGAGCCTCTTCGCAAGGACTCTTCAAGAAGGTGGGATCTTCCGAGAAATTCTGAAGAGACACTGGGCTTTCGCGCCAAGGAGCCAAGTCGGACGGATATCGAGGCTAAACATAGCGATTGTGGGGGGCAAAGGTCCATGTTCTCATTTAGAAAAAAAGGGAGATGAGCCCTGCGAGAAAGGGTGGTGGGAAAGGACATAGGGGGCCGCCCAGCATTTACGGAGACAGGGTTGAAGCCGGGGGTCTCGGGATCTCTGGAGAGAAAAACAAAGGGGACGGGGAGCGGTTTCTTTGAAACGAGTGGATGTTTGAATATCACGTGAATATTGGCAGAATGTTGTACGAAGAGTTCGGCTGACCGTGCTCGTTACACAGGGGGAGGTCGGAAGAGGAAAACTACAATGATTCTCCGGCCAAAAACTTTGTTTCGAAAACACAGGTTCGAACAAATCTACATCTGTCGACAGGAGCGGCTACCCGCCAACAAAGGAAAGAAGAGGTGGTGGTGGGAAATTCGGATTGGACTCCTCTCAATGGTCCAGGTACCGGGGGATTTGAGGCCATCGAAAAGGGAGGAAGATCGGCACAGAGAGGAGAGAACCATCGTCGCGCTGCGGGGGGTATTTCGGACGATGAAGGGGGAGGAGGGGGTTGGGAAACTGACAAGTGAAAAAGCCGTAAAAAAGGGATGCCTGCTAGCCAAGACCGTCTCGGGACGAATAGATGGCATGGAAAGAAAAAGACGCTGGGTTCTATTCTTCCTTAGGGAAGACCCGCAGAGACGAAAAAGAAGAACCAATCGGGAGTGTCTAGTACTCGTACGGGGAAAAAGGTGATAAAGGCGAGCTGGGAATTTCCTACGTGGCAACTGTTAGATCAGTAAAGCTAAATAAATGAAACTTCTCGACAACCTGTGAAAAGAGCAGAGGCTATGAAAGAAGGAGAATCAACTATGCTCACCAGTGGAAGCCGCACAGAGGGGGCTTGTCCTAGGAGAGCCAGGACTCTAACAGCTCCTTTCAAGAAGGTCGCGCCTTAATAGGAGCGTGGGAGCTACAGTCCCAGGCAAGGTGACGCGGGGGAAGCTGGCACGGGTCTGGGGAGGGGGGGAGAAAAAGAAGGGGTCCGTATGCTCAAAAAGGGTTAAGAATTCTCGAGAAGGAAGAGGGCGAGGTTCCTCTCTCATTCTTAGCCAAGGCATCCATCAGAAAAAGGTGCATGATCAGAAGGTCAAAACAAGGGCTAACGAGGGGGATAAAGAGGGGCTCTTCCAGACTGCAATCTCAAAAGATCGAGGGATGGAGCTGATGGCTGAATTCAATGAAAGAAACATACATGGATTCTTTACTACCTCTTGGAGGAGGGGAGTTCTAGGGAATGGAACACCCGTAGACAAAATTCAGGCCTGAAGAGCCTGCCTTCTCGCAACTCAAAACGAGAGAATATCCGGCCGCAGAAAGGGAAAAAAAAGGTGAGAGAATCTATTCTCGCCGGGATTTTAGAAAAGAGGGGTAAAGGTTCATCCTGGCATAAGACTCTTCTGTGGGGGGAGGGACCAAGCAAGAGAGGAGACGGTAGGTGCAAAAGACACGGCCCGGATAGAATTGTTCATCTGAACAATGCAAGAACTACAGGAGGGAAGAGACACAAAACAACGGGGGATTAGTAAAAAGGTAGAGGATTTCCCACCCTGAAAGGAGGAGGGGAAAGGGGGGGGGGCGAAAAGAAAGGAAAGTGGAAAAGAAATTACTTCCCGGAAGAGGGATGGGCACTGACTACCAAAGCAAAGAAGGTCAGTTATCGCCAGATGGAAACCGTTTAAGGAAGGGGGGAAAAAAGTCCACGCCTATGATGAGTCTCTCACGCACAGAGAGGCTCGGCCGCGATTGGACTCCTTTTTTGGGGAGGGTGTGGTGAGAATGAAGGGAATGATTCCGTCCCTCAGTTGTTTTGGTCAGAGGGGGTGTAAATGTCCAGCGCCGCCACCTCCTCATATGGAGGCCAGAAAGATGGGGGGGGGCCAGGACAAAAGAAGAGAATCAAAACTCTCGATATTGGACGCATGTGGGGCCGGCGCTATCATCAGGACAAGATTTTCTCAGAACATTCAGGGGTCAGGAACGGAGGGGAGGAGGAATGCGATAACAATTATATAGGGCGAGGAGATATTCGGTCCCGGGATCTCCCTGCTTAAAGGTTTGCAATTCTGGGGAAGGGGAAAAATCGGGCGCAAGAATGCTGCCTCCAATGCCCGAACCAAGAAAAATTTAAGAGAGGCTCCTCCGATCAACACTCGGTTCTAAGTTCAGAGGGAAAACGAAGGGCAGAGCTTTCAGATAGATCTTACCGATCAAAAAACGAAGTCGTCGTAGGCCATGGGGGGGATGCTCGTTGTGTGGGAGACATATAAAGAAGAATCTCTCATCTAAAATGTGTCGACTAGAATGTGTGCCATAGGAGATTTCTGAAAGCGAACTAAAAGATAATGCTAAAAAGAAAGCTCCTATATAACAGACAATCTCTCTATCAGGTCGACCCATCCCTATCGGGGGGGGGGCGGGAGTAGATCGTCGGGGGAGGAAGCGACAAGAAAATGCAAATAAGTCAAAACCGAGCAGGATCTTTACCCTGCAAAGAAGAATCTTAACTAAAGGATCAGATAAAGGGTCAAGAAGAGGACCGGCCCTTTTCGACCTTCGAAACACAAATCGGCGTCCTATGGCAAACATCTCTATCATGTTTGGGGCGGTGAAAGAGAGGGTCCGGAGAGAGGGGAGCGACGCTTGGTTCAAAGTCCTGGGCTAAGGAAAAAGTTGATGACTTCAAATAATTAAAAAACAGGAAGGACTTTTCCGTTGTGGGGTTGCTTGCTATCCACGACAAAGGCGCCATGATTGGGAGGTTTTTCATCCCTTTTGGAACAAAGGCTTGATCCGGCGAAGGAAAGGGGGACGATACATCCTTTGCCCGAGGGAAGGTCCGCAGGGAACTCTAATAAAACCGTCCTCGCAGAGAATGATAGGAAAAATCACTCTTTAAGAAAAAAAGGAAAGAAACACTGTGATGTAAGAAAGACCTCTATCAACATGGAAACCATAATGATACGGGAAAGGCAATGGTCGACCAGATTTTCGGGCAGGAATCAGCTCGCCGGTAAATATCTAGAACAAAACTGGACCAAAGCTGTAAATCGGAGAGTGATCATCCGGCATCGCGCAACTTTGAGCCAATGGAGAAAAGTCAAAGGGTCGGAAAAGAATTCAGGAATGGAGCTCCAGACTAAAATTTGAAACGTTCTTTTGAGAAATGATCAGTGGACGACTCGCTGAAAGGGGGGACTGGCGTAACAGAAACGCGCCAATCCGTTTAGCAAACGATGAGGCGCCATAGGTCAGTAAGGAACGCAATCGTCGAAAGAAAGGAATGATTTCTAGGGAATTGCCTGTAAGGGGAGGTAAAACCCCGTCTGTCATTGGAAAGGGTTAAGCAACGCGACTTACCAGAGGGAAAAAAAAAAGAGGAAGAGAGGATGGGCCCGGGCAAACGCTCTCCATGATTATTGACTTCACGAGGTCTTCCCACTAACGAAGAAAAACGGGGCAAACCCCTTGGGGGGCTCTCATATTCCTTCCAAAGTAGTTGAGCAGGAAAGGGCATTCGGTGGTGGAAAAAAGGGGGGATGATCGGGGGGCGGAGAAAAGCAAACCGATGAGGGTTCCCTATAAAAAAGGAGTGGGGGGCCTGTGTCCGGCGGGAAAGGGCTCCTGGTCATCACCGGGGGGAATAAGCAGAGTGGCCCGGAAGAGCTAGATAAAACGATGTGCTTTGGAAAAGAAAAAGGGGAGGAGATCGACGCTGCCACGGAATGAAAAACGGGGGGGGATGGGACTCTATCATGCAATTAAAGAGAGAAGCTAGCGCTGGGAATTGCTGGGGGGGGCTAATAAAATCTGTTGTGGGGGACCAATATTCGTCAAATCGAAAGGGGACATTCGCGAGAGATTGGCGCACTCTGAAAAATGCATAGTAAGAGATCAGAGAGAGGAAAAATGAAAGAAAATAAGGATCAGAGTGGGTGGCAAAAACAGCAGTGGGGAATGGCATAAGTGATGGGTGTAAATAGGAATTCACGAGAGGTGAAAGGACTAGGAGCATGGAAAGTGGTCGCTTATAGAAAGATGCAGAGACCT
>Ga0179593_1465579_pt1 | contig 10335 bp, 8 predicted proteins | sample CZODoug2_1_08_16_FD_185931 | JGI IMG/M metagenome (GOLD analysis project Ga0179593, IMG submission 185931) | Vadose zone soil fungal communities from Angelo Coast Range Reserve, California, USA - CZODoug2_1_08_16fungal (PacBio error correction) | ecosystem: Environmental > Terrestrial > Soil >...
CTCGGCTAAAAAATCAGGTAAAAATAGGGGGGAAACGGTTGCAAATTGATAAAAAGGCCTTCCCCCAAAAAAACGGACGAGGAGAGGGCCGTTTGCTTCTCGGAGTTCCGAGCATTTTTCCTCTTGGGGGGGTGAGAATGGGGCCCAATAGGGGGGGGGAAAGGGGAAGGCGTTCAGGAGAAGTCTCGACCCTGTTCATATCTATAGAAACAAGAGGGGGGTTTCGGTATCATCCGTGCGAGGTTCGGAGACGGATGTTAGCGAGGTGCGACTGAAGAATTGTGGGCCCGGAAGAGTGGTCAGACTACAGGGGCAAGACGCGCGGGACGTGAGAACGTCGAGGGTTTGACTCCGGGTCGGGGGGGGGGATGAGAAGTGGTGTGGTAAGAAGAGGTCAAGTAGGAGGAGACAACCCTTTGTACTGTTGGGACGTTGGGTCCATCTCCGAGAGCGGGGGAAATTCTTTGTGGACAGGGATCTGAGGCAGGACCCTACGATAATAGAGGGCTGCTCTCAGCCTGGGGGGAAACTCTTATAAATCCTAGAAAAGTAAGCGTGGGCTCCTCCGCTGGGGGGGTAAACTCTGGGCACCGGCTGGGTTCGAAGGGGGGTCACTGTAGGGCAGGGTACGGTCGGTGTTTTCTAAAGTCGAAAATGAGGTCAGGAGCAAGACGAAGGGAGGGTTTATGAGGGACCTCAAGGAGACATGCCGGATTACTGATGCAAATAAAGGGGACTCGATCGGATGAATCTATTAATGTCCCCGCGTGAGACGGCATAAGCTTGTGCCGAGCTGTTCGACAAGCGAGCGGCTGTGGAGAAATTTTCTATGAGAGGGTTTCGCTGACAGGGCGCTTCTGGAGGGCGCGGAGATGTGGACGTGGGGCGGAGCCTTTCTGCTTATACGGGTCCGGGCTGGGACGACCTCACCGCAAGGCGAGTTAGGATTAAGCTGGTATTCTGGTAGAGGAGAAGTCCACCCCGGGCTCGGAGCGGAGAAAGAAGCGGGTCGTGGGGGGGGGGGGGATACTACCACTCACAGAGGAGGAAAATTCCCTCAATCGAGGCGAACTGAGCACTTGTCGGCTACCGACAGGGAGGGATCAAGGGAGTGACATCTGTTGCAGGGGAAAAAGGGTGAGGGCAGCGCCAAGACTGACTGTCGGCAGGGAGAGAAAAATGATTCCCATTCGGGACGGGGACGGGTGCAAGGGGGGGAAAGGTTGTCGCCGGCAAAACGCCAGGAAGGTTTCAGAGGCCCGTTCCCGATCGAAAAAGCCGTCGCGCTCAAAGGAATTACGCAAGTATTAAAACAGAGAGGGGTGTTCCAAGGAAAGGAAAAGCGCCTCAGGCAAAGGGGTGGGGGGTAATAAAAGTTAGAAAATGGCTTGGAAATACTGCCCGGGCGCGATCAGGGCTCGCGTAGTATCATTCAAAGGAAACAGGTCTTTCTGGTTGTCCGAGAAGAGAATTAGGGGGTGGGCAGTGGGGGGACGGCGGGAAAGACCCCAACCGAGCCGAATACTGGGGGGATAATTGTTGGGATGCGTACTAAAAAACTGACCGCCTCCAGAGGGGTGACAGAATCCGAAGGCAATCTATTTCAAGCACGCGCTATGAGGGGCGCATCCGTAAAGGAAAGGTCGGCCACGGGGCTATGGACACTTAAGTCAAGAGTAAGGGGAAAACAGGGGGATTTCTACTGGGGAAAAATCTGCCAGCGGGGGTTCGGGCGCAACTAAAGGTTTGCCTACAAGCCGGCCTCCAAGGAAGGAAAGAAAGTCGCTGCACTCTGACAAATGAGGGAATTAATCATCGAAGGTCCGCCTATTACGAAGGATTTAGCTCGGCTCCCGAGGAGGATGTGGGGGGAAAAGGTGCCAAAAGGAGATCGGCCTCAGGGATCAGGAGGAGAGGAAAGCGGAAGTAAGCCTGAAGAAGTGTGGACTTATGGAGCCAAGAGTTTCGCCCAAAAAGGGGAGGGAGAAATCGCAGCGCCAATGACAGAAAAGTGTGAGGCGAGTGGAAAAAATATAGGAAAAGAACGCCCGGAAAAAAATGGGGCGCGCACTCGAATCAGCATGGCGGGCTGATCTAATGGGAAAGAAAGGTGAAGAACGAATGTCGTCGGCAAGACAGGGGAGCATCTTGGGAAAGATACTATCCAGGGAGTCAAGCGGCTGTTAAGGTTCCTCCATATGTTACGATGGAAGGGAAATAAGGATTCGGCACGGTTAGGCAACCAGACGAAGAAATCAACTGCCACGGCCCGACGATCAGCGGGGGCCAGTCGTCAAGAGAGGAAGAATGGTCATTACAGAACCGCATCGCTCAGTAGCAGAAAATACTGGAGAGTGAGCTCCTCTGGATATGGCAGGCGGCGCATCGGAGGGATGATCCCTAGGGGTCGCGGAAGAAGACCGAATACCGGACGGAAAAGAGGCGACTCCTGCCTCCTCTTGCTCAAAAGATTGCTTGAGTGGTGAGAAGGGATGGTCCCACGAGGTGCACAGAACGAGTTTTTCCGTCATGGGACGAGTGGCATAATCTGGAAATGATTACCTGGGCAGAGAGCGCAGCGGCGAAGAGGGAGTTGTAACAGGGAATTGGGGAGGAAGAGGTGGCAGGGTCAGGAAGAAAAAAGCGAGGGCAAGACCCCTACGCCTACGCCATAGGGGACTTCCGATTCGTGCAAGATGAAACAACAACAAACGGAGGGAAAGGGATAGGGATTGTCAGACATCGGAAAAGAGAGAGGTCTTAGGGCGGAGGGGGGGGGATGGGGCTGATTGTCGGCGATTAAGGAGGAAAGGAAAAAGGCATAAAACTCCTTGACGGGAAAAGGAAAGGATCCCGCAGGCTGCCCCGACAGACCCTTCACAGGTCAGCCAGATTTGACCGATTATGACACCTCGAGAAGCGCCACATGAGGGAAAAAAAGACGTAAAGGGGAAAGAGCGGGCCTGGCGAGAGCTGCAGCAAAGGGTTGTCCATATCATGGCTAAAAATTGAGGGCAGGAGGGTAATTCGAAATTCTATTCAGAGAGGGGGGGGAGAGAGACACAGGAGTGAAACGATTGGGGGAGGACAAAGCCGAGCACTCAGGGCCATGGGAGGGGGGGGAGGAGGGGACGGGGGGGATATGAGGGTGGAACAGCGAAAAAGAGGGCAGTCTACGAAGCTTGCCGACATGAGGCAAAGGAGCCTCGAGCCTGCTTAAGAAGGTGACTTTGTCAGCCAGGGGAACGGACGCAGCGGGGAAAAAGAGGAGCCACCTAAGGGGATGAAAAGGAAGGGGAACATGACGGCTTTGAGAGCAAAATGCAGTAGATGCACGCGCTCACTAACGGGGGTCCATCGGAGGCGTCAAGAAGGGGGTGGAAAGATCTGTCAAAGACCCTACTCGTAATTATGGCGAAAAGCGGCGGGAGGGACCCGTGAAAGGGGCGTACGGAGATAAAACGGACGAGACTCAAAAATCGTTCGAAATCACCATGTGGATGGCAGAAGGGTAGCTGCGGATCTCGTCGGGGGTAACCGTAAAGAGGGGACGGAGAGGCAGGCAGCACATCACGGTCCTGAACCGGATGGTCATCGTCGAGAGAGTCGCTCACGGGAACGATAGGGGGGGCCCGAAAGAGGAAGAACCTTGGGAGAAAATAAGCCTTCGTGAAGACTCAGGTGGATCCCAAAGAAATGATGACATCGAGGGTAGATAGCCGTTGCGGGGGGACATGAAAGGGCCTGGTCGAAGATGAGAGTGCTCGGAAAGAAACGTGCGCGTCCATGGAGAAACGAAAACCTCGAGCAGAGGGAAAGAATCCAAAAGAGAAGGCATGACGCCGAAAGGAACACGTAATGGAGGGGAGGGTCGCGACAAAGCGGAAATGAGATGATGTGGCTCAGGTCGGCCGGTGGATTTTGTGGAAAAATCAAAAAAAAGAAAAAAGTGAGAATCCCCTAGCAAAGGTGGTGAGGTGGGGTTCCAACCCCCTAAAGGAAGGTGAACCCGTGAAACCAACGGGGAAGGGGGACGCTTTCCTCAGGCCCGCTCGAACAACCCCGAAGAAGGGGGAAGGGGGAATAAGCTAAAAGAAGGCAGCCCTCAATCAGGCGAAAGCACACCATCTCCTGACGGGGGAACTCGATGAAGGGATCCTGGTAAGGAGAGATTCAACCGGCAGGGTAAACAGGACACCGGGGGGTGGGCGAAAGAGCGGCGGGGGGACGGGTCCGAGCGGGAAAGGGACGAGAAAGATGCGAGTGTTGGTTGGCGACAAAAAACGCGATTTGAAGGCCTGGACAACGCCTGACGAGTGGGGCAAGAAAGAAAACCCGACAGTCGCTTGGCGGGCCAGGAAAAGGGGCTCGCAGATGGGCAAGCGCGAAAAGGAAGCGGAGGAAGAGGCCGACAGGATAAGAGGCATCGTCCGAGGGGAGGAGATAGGGGGGGCGTTGACAAAACCGAGGAGGGCGCCTTTAGTTCCGAGAGAAGGTTGACCTGAGTCGGCGAGAAAAATCGACAGATCCAGCCGGATCGGCTCCGAGCTCGGGGGGGAAGATCAGCAGAGGGGACGGAAGGGAAACGTGCCCAGCGCGCTTCGCAAACGGCGTTTAGAAAAGGAAAAAAAAGTTCCAAAAGTCTTGACAGAATCTAGGTGAACCACCTCCCTCATTAATCGCAGGGGGCACTGGGAAGTATTCCAGAACATCACGCCGAGAATAGGGCCCGAGAAGCATTGCAGCAAGAAAAAAGGGGCGAGCTCGTGAAGCACCTTGGAGATGGAAGCACACGCCGAAAAGAGCCTTCCCCAAAAGAAAAACAAAAAAGAAAAAAAACACCCAAAGAAAAGAGCAAAGGGAGCCAGTAAAAAGAAGGGGGGGAGAACGGAGCGGTCTTCGAAAGGTAGTAAACCAAAAAGGTAGGGGCTTCGTGGGGGGGAGAAGTGCGGGACGGGGAAAAGGCCGCAGAGATAATAGGGCCCTCAGCTAGCAACAAACAATGCTGAGACAGGAAGGGGAGTCCCACAAACAAACTTAGACGAAAAGAGACATGAAATCGTTGCGAAAGGTGGGAATCACGCCCACCAGAGGCAGGTAAAGGGGGACACCAGCTTCGGGGCTGAAAGCTACCAAGTGGAAAAAAAACTCACGAAATTAACTTTCATGAAGAGCGCATAGCACTCCTGACTACACGAACCGAGGCCTATTGAGGGAATAGTCCTCGAGAAAGGGAAAGGGGGGAGATGGCATCTCGGAACTCTCGGCCCCGTTGGGATGGGGAAAAGGGAAAACTATTAAATTCAGGGGAGCCGCAAGAACGAGAAAGGAGTCCGTTGTTTGGTTGTCGGGGAAATTCCCCCAAACACGGGGAAATGGAAGGAGGGGGGTTGCAGCGTATACGTAATTATTCCTGACGAAATCCCTCGTAGAGAGATGAACAAAACAACGGAGGAGTGGAACGAGAGGGAGGGGGGGAAGGGAGATTCGAATACCGATGAGAAAAACAATCATACAGGGGTAAAGTCGGTGGGACCAACCGCAAAAACAAACGGGGGCAGGGATCGCCGGGGGCACCGGGGGGGGGGGGCGGAAGGAAAACAGAGCGGGGCCTAGGTGTTCGCTGGCCAGCAAATCAGTGCGGGAGAGTCGGAAAGAAAGCTCGGTAAATGTTCATCGGAAGACAGAAGGGCTGGGAGGGGGCTGTCGTCATCGAAGGCGTTCCTAATGATGACGGGAGGGATTGTAGGGAGGAGTGACAGGATAAGCTTGGTAGTCCCCGAACTTGTGGGGGGAGCTACATTGGCTAGACTGTGGCCGGATGAAAGGAACAATCGGGAAAGGTTACGCCGTGACGGGGGGTCGAATGGGTGGTTTTCATCATCGCTTATGCGTCGGATCAGCCGTGTTTAAAGGTGAACGAGATAAAACTGATCCCTGCGGAAAGGCCTGTGGAGGGTGGAAAAAGTCCGATCAAAAAAATAAAGAATACTATCGTGGACCTCGAGCGCACTACCGCTCCTCGCATCTAAAAAGACGTGACTGGTTCGAAAGTGCGCGTCTTCAAAAGCCTTTTACCACAATACTGGGGAAGCCACCTTCCAACGCGCCTCTTATGTGGAGGGGGTGTTTTGGGTTGGGGGAGTTCGGCCACGCGGCGCCCCCCGTCGCGCCCAGCTACACCAAGAGAGTTTGGGACTGGGGGGGCGATGGGTTTTGGAGTCAGCACCAGAGTCTCAGGGAAAGGGGGGGAGAGCTAAAATCCTGTGAAAAGGAGCTCAACTTACGCGATCCACCGGGGGATCCTTCTGGCCCCCGTGGGGATTATGCATTGGGCCCCAACCAAACCCACAACCCAGCCCCCCCCCCCCCAGAAGGGCAGGGGTGGGCCCACCTTCACGTTGTTGGCCGGCAGAAGGGGGCCCAGGGTATTAGAACTCGGAAAGAATCTCTGAAAGCTTACAGAGGATTCGGGGTGTTTTTTTTTGCTGGAAAAAAAACGCAGTTAGGGATGGCAGCCCTTATTTGTGTTTGGGGTCGCCCCGGCGACTTGAAGCTTGTTTGAGCGAGTCAAACAGCGATGGGTTGAGATTCAAGGATACAGACTTCCGCGAACTGGTCGAGGGAACCTATGGTGAGGCGCGCCTTAGTGATCGCGAACGCAAAGCTTAGGAAGTAAGGGACGAGGTGATGCGGGGAAAGTCCAGGTCAAAAGGGACATCGTAAAACGCGGGAAATCTCGCATCCGGACATGTGGGTGCGAGGCAGGCAACTCTATATCACTAGAACTCAAGCGGCGCTCAAGGGAAAGGTGAGGCTATCCGACCCCGGGGGTATAGAGATTGCCACGGTCGGGGCAAGGGGAGGAAGATACTTAATAGGAAGCAGGGTGCATTCCAAACAAGGGTCAGTCGTGTTAGCCGGGGTTCGCGAACAGATTACTTTGCAGCCCTTGACCGCGAAGGGAGGAGTATAGAACCGCCACGGTGCGCAGAGGGTGCTGCCATCCAGACTACATAACACGACTCGAGGGGAAGGAAAATGACTTTCGACTAAGAACTGCCGTAGCTGAGGGCGGGAGTGCTCATCAGGCTGGGAGTTGAGAAATAGAAAGGGAGGGGGGATCACGGTTCATGGGCGCGGGAAAAGATAACCACCCAAGAACGAATACGGGAGGAGGGTGGTGAAGGATTCTTTTTCAACGGGAACCCACGAAACATAAACTCGTCAAAAGGGTAGCCCGCAGGGCGCCAAGCGTCAGGGATTCTCGTCGCCGTGCTCTAAAATGGGAAAGGAGACGGAGGGAAGCGTAGAGGGGTTTTAATGAACGCACGCGGTTTTCGGAAGAAAGCACGACACCTTTCTGTGAAAAAGCATTCCTCTTTCGCGCGCCTAAGACCATATTATTAATGAAAGATGCCGTGAGGCCCGGGCGAAGGGACAGATGCCTCGGCGAGCATCCAGGAGGCGATGGGGAGCCTCGAAGTATAAGGGGCTCAAAAAATCTCGAGGAAGAATCGCTAGACTAAGGGACGTGAGGGCACGGGATGGCGTTAGCGCCCGGTTCGCGACGACAATTCACATCCTCTGGGATTCTCTTACTAGGGGAGAAAAAGAAAGGCTCTCTAAAAAGACGCCACTTCCACTGGGTCGAGAATCACCCGCCTAGTACTCATGGCGTGCGTTGCGCTGGGATGTCTCAATAACTCGCTATGAGGAGCTAAGGGGGCTATCTTTGCGGAGAGGGGTACAGCTCCGGAAAGGGGGAAGAAACGGCTGTCACTGCATTGAATCGGCGTTGAAGATGCAGGCACCCTTCTTGAGAGGGGTCGAACCAGTCGGGGAACAACGTCACCCGGGCCCCTGAAGTCAGAGAAGAGAGATGGCCTCCTGAGAGAATGGGGGGCTTCCTTTTAGAGGCAACCCGCAAAATAAGGAGAAACTGATAAGGGGGCAGAACTGGGCGCTGGAGATTGGGGCATCGTGCGAGGATACAGGATGTATGCGACCCCGAAGGACCGAAGGATCCTGAGAGAGACGCCTGCACGGGGGAAGAAGGGCAATTTCTTTCAAATGAACTGCGCTTCGGATTGACCGGGAGGCCAGTGGGCAACGATTTGCCGAGCGATTTTCGCGGCAAGAGGGACATGGATGAAATGGGCCGGCGCGGGGTGAAGCGGCGGGAGCCTGTATAAAACGTGTGCTGAAGTGGCCTAATTCCCTCCAAGCATGACGCCGCCTGAAATCAGCCAACCAACCAGAAGCACCGGAAGAGTTATGGTCGAGTGGGAGGGACCATCTCCTCAAAAACAAAGAGGAAAATAGAAGGAACCATCGGACGCCTATCCTATAGGACGTAGCTGAGGTGGGTCAGCTTGGGAAGGAGAGTCCGGGGGCGGCTTAGCCAAAGAGAAGCACGCCTTCCGTAAGGTCTGCGAAGAACAGAAAAACGGCGGAAAACGGTACTGCCGTGGATGATATTAAACCGGACGAAAAACACCATGGTCCTGCAACGGCCGCGGGGAAGGGTCTCAAAATAAGCAAGCGGGTGAAGAACGGGGGAGGGAATTAGAGTGATCGGAGGGAATCCGCCGGAGGACGAAAACTCATCGGTGATCATCAGCAACTAATGCCGCACGGTCTGAGGGGGCGGGTAAATCTTGAAGCGAGTGGTGGTCTAAGTTGGCCCCCGACCCGAACGCGTGCCGAAGAGGGAGCAAAACCGAGTCACTGGAGTCAAAAGGGCCAAGGTGGGTTACTTTTTAACATGGGGGCCGAACAGGAAGGAATGGGAGAAGCTATCCGTCACGCAGGATGACCCTGAACGACGCGGGGACTCGCAGTAGAAGAGAGGGTCCATGACAAAAGGGGAGCAATCCTCATAGCTGGAAAACCGGTATTTGAATCGGGCAGACCCGCCTTCCAAAAGGCTTTCGGGGCGTGCTTGAGGATGACCTACAGTGGCGTGAGTAGTTATCCGGGCGCTCTTGAATCGTTCAGACGACAGAGCAGAGGGTGGGCGGCAGTGGCGACAGATGTCGAAAAAGGCAAAAGGACATCTGGGAATCAGAGAAAGACAGACAAGTTCCGACACCGGTGAGCGCGCTGGTCGGACTCGAGAACACTCCTCGTAACTTGAGAAGGCAAGACAAAACCTCTCCGCGGATACGAGCCGAGCCAAAAAAGCGCACGCAGCCTGCGCCAAGCATCATCGAAGGCAGAGGGGGAGGGCTGCGAAAAAAATGCAACGGGGCGAAAAGCGGGGGGCTGCTTTTCAGGTCGAACACCGCGGCAGCGAAGGGACCCCCTCGCGAGTCCGCCGCCGCTCGCCGGCAGAAGCACCGAGGAAGGGGAAAAGACTAGGGAAAAGAACGCAGGCAATTGTGCCGCCGGGGGCCGGAAGTCATTGGGGGGTCATTGCACAAAACGTACGACAAAGACAAGGAGTCGTTTTGGGGGGTGGGGTCTTCGCGGGCAGGGAATTATCCCCCTCGGGTTGCGGCCCCGCCCCACCCTCAAGGAAGACGGGGAGCTAAAATAACTAGAGCCTCGAGTTGCATAAAACAGCCTGGGGGGGGGAATGAATGAATCATGCGGGCATTTGTCCTTGGGAACGCAGTGGGGCAAACTGGGCGTTACGAGAGCGACGGTCATCTCTGGGCCAGACCTCTTTTCTGATGAGTTTTCTTCTCCGAAAACTGAAAAACCGATTTGAAGGAACCTTGCCAGTGAGCAACGCTGGGGACTCGCGCGACCATGCTTGGGGCCTCACCTGTGTCTCGAAGCGGCATCGCAGCCCCTATAACGACAGTATGAGGCAAGCTGGCCTGTCATCGTGGATCGACGCTGCGGTTCGCAGAAGAAGACACCCCGGATCTCTTCTTGCAAAACGCCTTCAGGGGACAAAAAAAAAGAATCTGATGGTTTCCACTGAACGGCCGACTATGGCCTGCTGCTCGACTCCTCGGCGGGTGTCGAATCTTCTCAACGGGTAAAGAAAAGAATGCAACGCGGGGGGGGGAGGTCCATGACTGAGCGACACGGAAGCCAGCAGAAATTGGCCGAGACTGGGAGGAGCGCACGGTGAACCCCCCGCGTAGGAAAGGCCTTATCTATCATCTAAGGGGCCCCCGTGGAGCTTCGACAGAGGAAGGCACTCGTATCAAGCAGGTATCGCAGCAAGGCCTACCTTCTGTACCTTGGAGGGGATGATGGGGGGCTAGCCGTCTAGAGAAAGATTTCCGTCACAGGGAACGAAGGCGCAATCAAGGGTTCTTATAAGTGTGTCTGCCAGGGTAGTCGGTGGCGATGGAAGAGTATGCGTAATGGTTTGGG
>Ga0179593_1467551_pt1 | contig 10335 bp, 9 predicted proteins | sample CZODoug2_1_08_16_FD_185931 | JGI IMG/M metagenome (GOLD analysis project Ga0179593, IMG submission 185931) | Vadose zone soil fungal communities from Angelo Coast Range Reserve, California, USA - CZODoug2_1_08_16fungal (PacBio error correction) | ecosystem: Environmental > Terrestrial > Soil >...
AAGAAAGGATGAAATGGCTCACGAGGGTTCTGAGGAGGGACATACATTAAGGATGTCAAGTTACCAGAGGGAGGGTCGCCGAGAGGAAGTCATTTCAACCTCCTTTCGAGTAACAGATGGAAAAAGATCGTCATTCGGTATGTGGGATTACACAGAAATCTGGCCGTTTGAGAGCCGGTGGGGACAGGGAGGAGGAACTCCATATCACCCATAATTGGCTAATATAAAGAAGAACTGGATTGAATACCTTCCATAATAGGAAGCACTTCTGGGGGGGCGATCTATTCCAGACTTCTCGCGAGGCAGGGTAGTCACAAAGAGGGAAAACATTGCCGCGCCGAATAAAAAAGAGACTCACACCTCGCACTAGAGCAGATTACAGGGGAGAATAGAAAGGTCGTAAAACTGGGCTATCTCAAGCCCATCCTTCGCTGGAATCAGAAGGTAAGGGGAAAATCAAGCGTCGGTGAGTGGGGGGGGGATATTACCATGCCTTTAGAGAAGATAAGAAGAGGCTCTTCTCATCATGGGGGGTAGAAAAGGTCGCTGGGGAGGAACCAGTGTGTATTCTAAGAATAGATTTTCTGTCCAATCCTTATAATCCTTAGTGGCCACAGGGGGCAGAGAGGGGAAGAGCGAGAAGGATACCTGTCATCGACTGGAAACCAGTAGGAGACATCGGACCAGGGAGGGAAATATCCAGTTTCAACGAGACGAGATCAGCTATTGAAATATCCGGGGGAGGTAGGTAAAAATGAAGGTTGAAACGAGAGAAAGCTACTCATCAGGTAAAGAAGTATGCAATGATCAAGGCCAAGAGTAGCGATGAAAGAGGTTGGAGAGTCCTAAGTCATGGAACCAAGGACCGACTCTGGTTCAAGGTAGCTCGAAAGATCGCAGTAGGGAAGGCTTTCTGGAAATGATAGGGCTCCCATAATTATACAGCAGGAACTAACTAACCAATATGAAAGAATTCAAGCATAATCCCGCCACCAAGAAGACATTTCTCGGGATTAGAGGATTGTAAAAATGGGAACGAAAGATGAGGGGGAGCAAGTCCGTAAAAGCGGAGAGAAAGGAGAGATCTCCAGGAGGGGAATTGATGGGCCTCTTCGCCCAGGCACGCGGACCGGAAAAAGGGTCATTCTGGTTGAGGACAAACACGGGAAGAAGTAGTGACAAGACCACCCAGCTTCAGTCCTTAGTCCTAGCAACCGCCGGGGGACCAGATGGCCGCGAGCCGCGAATGCTCAGGAAGAGTCTACGATGCGACCGAAGGGAATTCAAGGCAGAACAAAGGATACTGCCGAGCTCAAGACGGAAAGGGAGAAAAGCGTAAGGATATCGCAGCGGAGACCAGGAGTAGGCTACGTTAAGTGAGGGGAGGGACGGTGGAGAAGGAAAAGTCTGACGGCCTTCTAATGGCCGCTTGAGTGGGACCGCTTTAGGGGAGGTAAGGAAGAACACATGGAAAGTGCTAGAGGGCTCACGAGCAGGGGCCAGAGAGACCATTCAAAAGCGGAAAGGCACTAGGGATGGAAGGAACGGTATCCGAAGGAAGCAAGAGGGAATTGTTGTCTCGTCGGTGCATAAAAGGACACTCTTCGCTGCTGTGAATACAAGAAGGGAGGAGAAGAAGTCAGAGTCATGGCGGAATTAGAGGTGAAAAAGCGATCTCAACGTTGGGGAAGAAAAAAACTTCAAAGCGGTCAACGACTTTTTCAAGACTTTCCCGGCCGTGGTAAAAGAGCCCTCGGGGGGACTGCACGGGTGTCCTGCATACGACAGAATAGCTCAGGGAATAGACGTAATCAAAAAGTTCCGGGGGAGGAAGGGTCGTAGGCAAGTCGGGTCCGTGGAACGAGGGTGGGGGAAGAAGGAGCAACGTGCATAGACCTCGCAGCGGGAATTGCGTCATAGGTTCACCTTGGGGAGGGGGGGGTTGGAGCTATCCTCGCCGGGATTCCAAAAATCCTACCGGGAATGGTCAATAAGGCTCGAAAGAGAAGATGAGATAAAAAAAACCGGTGGAAAAGGAGGAGGAAAGATAATCAGTAGGGGGTGACCGGAGCCTCTTCAACGAGGATCTCCGGCCAACGGCTACGCGATAAAGCAGAGAAGGTGAAATCAATGGCCTGGATGCTTAAGGAACTCAGATCAACGAATTAAAAGATAAGAACGCGTAGCCTGGGGGGGAGCAGAGAAATAACTGACAGGGGGAGGGAAAGGTCCGTATTACCCGCTCGAGCCGAAGAGAGGGGGGGCAAAAGAACAAGAAAAAAGGGTGGGGGGTGGTTTAGAGACCACGGCCCGGGGAATGGGAAACAACTGTAGGTGGGAAAAGAGGGTGGGGGGTGCTTCAGCGATAAATGGGCGGTCAGCGATTTCAGAAGGAAAGGAGTCGTATTCTCCCATAAAAGAATGACGAGGAAGTGCAGAAAAAGGAAGAAACAAAGAAGGTACGCTGGAAAGGGGGAGGAGGAAAGGGAAAGACGAGCAAGGAATCTGTGAAGGCGTAAAAGAAGTAGTCAAGAGGCGACGAGAGGGTCCGTGGGGGGGACGTCAAAGGTAAAAGTACAAAATGCAGAAAAGGGTCGAGAAGGGCGTCGGACCAAGTTACAGATGTATTGAGAGAAAAGATATTTAATGGCAACCGGGTGGCTAGTAAAGATATACCGAGGGATCCATTCCTATCGGAGTCAAGAGGGAGGAAGGTGGAGGAACGTGGAAATTAAGGAGTGCCCGCCATAGTAAAAATGAGGGAGAATCCAGATATCTTCAGGGCCTCTTTGGCGCGGCGCGGTCAGAGCCCGACGAGGGGTTTATTCACCTCACGACTAGTCGCGGTTAACATTACAACGACATAGTCGTACAAACGTGGAAGAAGGCTCTTTGAGAAGATCGACATGATGGGCCGAAGCGAAGTGCGAGTGAAATCGGTCCGCTGTCATGAATCGGTCCAGAATTGAGTCACAGGGGCACCTTTAATCCAGGGAGAAAAACAGTAACACTGGATCTAGTTTTTGTGAGGGTGGATCAGACGTAAAAAAGCGGTTAGGCATGATAGTTTTGAGTATTAAGGTCCTGCTGGAGTTATTACAAAGAGCGCATGCAAAAAGTCAGGGAACCTGTTCGGTTTTGAGAACGCAGGGTTAACAATTGTGAGAGGTAAGGGGCGAATCTGCGTCAGGAAGGAGTAAAAACTGAGAAAAAGAAGAGAGGAAGGGCAGCGCGTCCTGAGAGGAAAGAATGACAGAGAAGAAAGGAATCGAGTGTGGAAAGATCGAGACGACTGGAAGTCAGAGGAGGCTGCGTAGGAGAAGTGGATGATGAGCCACCGTGTAAAGAGTATGCGGGACGATCCTAAAGAGCGGGGGGCAAGAGTCTTCGGGCGGCTCTAATAGGGACCGGGGTGGGCACAAGCCCGGATGGGAAGGTGAGGGATGGAACCCCTAGAACTGCTATGAAAAAGGGGTGGGGGGGGACAGAAAAGCTCAATCGGGTCAAACGAATGCCGAGGGAGGTTCAGGAAGGGGGGAAGTGGAAAGGCCTGGTCAATAGGACCAAGACCAACCGGAAATGCTTCACCTAAAGAGTATCAGACCTCTAATGAGTTGTTGAGGAAAAGGACGACAAAATGATAAAACCCTATGAAGAAACGGAAGGCTTACTCTAGGGGGGAATGTGTATGTAGATTGATTATCTGAGAAAGGGGTGAAGAGGAGGGACTACCTTGCCTAGCGACATCCGTCAAAAGTTCGAAGATCCACGCGCCATCAGTGAAAAAAATCAGGGGGGGAAAGGACGGCCACTTCGCGGTTTCAGAGGAGGCAAACCTTCTTGGGGCGTGTAACAGGGGCGAAAATCCAGAAGAAAAAGAGTGTGAAGAAAGGCTTTACGATGCCTAATCAAAAAAAATAGGAAGCAATAGGGGGGGGAAGATGTCTCATGCGAGGAAAAGTCCGAAGGGGATTACGACTCCTCTTTGGGGGGGAAAGATGGGCTGCGCAAAGAAGTAGAACAGCGAGGCAGGCTGAAATCTGGAGTCTTATAGGAAAAAAAAAAACTGGAAGATGGAAGGGAAGAGATAGCACGCATCAGAGGAAACTCCGGGAATGGGCTAACGATTCGCAGCAAGAGATGTCACACCCATGTCTGTTAGGAGAGGAGAATGGTCAAATGTAAGTCGTCGCTTCAAGCCTCTTGTCCAAGAGAGAGTCAGAGTGGTGATGGTTCACTGGCAGGGGTCCGGTGCTGAAAGCCAGTGAGTCGGTAGGAGGGGTGACATGTAAAAAAAAACAGAGGGGAGAACTCCTGAAAGATGGCAAGTAAATGTAACTTCCTCTTAAAACGGAGGGGAGAGGGCCAGGAGATGGAAAGACGGCGATGTCGTGAGAGGATTAGCCCGAAGACTGCATGGGACTCCTCGCGAACTGAAGAGAAAGCCACCGAGGGGAACCCAGCATTCCGTGCAGGAGACGATTGTTAAATAACGGTGTCATGAGCTTAAAGCACCATCAGGAAGATGGATCCCTATGGGTCCGTTAATCAGGAACACGCTTAATGTGATGAGTTGGTCCGGAGGAAAGGCCGTCAATACACATACCCGGAGAGGCGAATCAGTCGTTTTTGCAGAAGGGAGAGGGAGGGTCACCCAACATTTGTGGGGGGGGCTCTCGGAAATCTATGGCTTCAAACAGGAAAAAGGGGGGAGAGATGGGGCAAAGAGGAACGGGGGAAAAGAGGGGATAAAAGGAAAACGAGGCATAGGGGAGGTAAATCTTCAGCTAGGGGGGGGGGGCCAGGGAGGTGGCGGCGAAGAACAGCATGCACCAAAACGCAAGGGAGGGAAGGAAGGTTATTCAGAAGATTCCGCTATGCAGAAAGGGGGAAACTTCGACAGGAGGAAAGGAAGGGAGCGGATTCGCGCTGACAAAGTGTTTGCTAGGAAAGGGAAAAGGGAAATTACTCTCCAGAAATAGACCTAGGTGGGAGCGGTGAGCACCACGATCCAGGCGAAGGGAATGACAGATTAATTCGCTCTGGCAACTTCCTAAGAAAAAGGAACTAAAAAGACCACGCTTAAAGAGTTCCATAGTAACCCAAAAAGAAGAAGCAGGGGAGGAGGACTGCGGTCCTGCGGGAATAAAAGGATTTAAAGATAAGTCCCAAAATCATCTGATAGAAGCAAGGGAGGATTTTATGATCATAAGAGTAAAGGCCTGTCGTACCGTGACTGCAGATATTGGGGGATGTTGAAAATTGAGCTTACTGGGAAACTCCGCTTCGGAACGAGGAACGAGCAAGCAAGAAGGGTGCACAATCTGAGGAGGGGAATGGATCCTAGACGACGTAAGAACGAGAAGGACGACACGCAAGACAATTCTGACTGATCAGTTAAGACTAGACGGACTGTGAAGAACCCTCCGTCAAAAAAGAGAAGAGGACTATGGGCGAATTGACTTTAGAAAATTTAGAGGAGGAGTCAGGCTACTGCCTTCAACCATTCCAAGGTGGAGTGGGAGGGAGTTCGTGAACCACCTTTCAAGGAGCATCCGAGAGGGAAGACGGAGCAATGCACCGTCCTTCATCTTCAGATGTCTTGGCCCGCACAACTGCGAAATAAAAGATGGGGAGAGGGGTCTGAGAGGATAGAACTGCGATGCTGAAGAAGGGATGAGAGAGAAGAAATTCAATGATGATGTAGGGGAAGTAATTAGACTTTGACTCAGGGGGGGAGCAGGCTTTGTTGGTGTTCCCAAAAGGAAAAGAAGGTTCAAATCACCAGTGGTCCGCTATCAATTCCTTGGGGGTAAAAAAGAGAAAACGTTATGGGGTTGAGGGGACCATCGGCTCGAGGCCTGAATAGAGCTGGGGAAGAGAATTCATACAAGGGACAGGATAAAGCTGGAGTGGTCTCCATTATCGTTGAATTGCCTGGAGAGGGTTTGAAAAAGATACACTTCTTACTACCAGAAATCGGAAGGAGGTAAAGAGGGGTCGTGGAATGTGAGAGAGTGGAAAGCCGCCTAGCCGTGACTTATGACTCATACCGGGCATAAGGTAAGCCCGCAATACGGGGAAAAAACGCCCATATTTACTCAGAGAAAAAAACTGCATGGGAAAGAGGGATGAGTCCTTCTAGCGTGTTTTAGGGCCTTCGAAGTGAGGAGGTAAAAATCATTCCGGCGAAGGGGGGGACGACAAGCTTAATAAGGAGTCTACTAAATGTCCCGCAGGCATAGGACGGCGGAGAAAGGGGGATCCGTCAACACTCTAGGGGAGCTTACAATGAGAAAAATTCTAATCTAAAAAGGAATGTAGCGGCAAGTTGGAGGACTTCAGTACAAGATAAGGGAGGGCGAAGGCGATTTCTAAAAGAAAAGTTATCTTACACCAGGCCCTTTAAACTGACTAAAGGGGAGTTACAACTGTATTGGGGGGGGAGGAAAGAGGCACTTCGGCTCCCGGCGGCAAATTCAATAAAAAAGGGGTAGGCGGATTCGCACACTACGCCCTCACACGGAGTGGAGAGTTTGAAGGAAGCCGCGAAAGAAAGGCCACAATGTCATAGTCTGGATTAGAGAAGTTGCCCAGTAGAAGCAAGATGGAAGGAGGGGATGGGCGGTCTAGTAGGAAAAAAAGATTCTGATACAAAGGAATGGGGGGATGAAAGTACGAACGACGGCAATGGGGCAAGAAAAAGGAAAAGGGAAAATGCAGGAGGACCCTGTTCACGGTAGAGGAAGTAGAGCCCGGAAAGGAGGACTAGAAATCGGGAAAAGTGCTTCAAATCCTTAGAGGGAGAAACATGGAAGAATTTAATGGCTACGTAATTCGTCTGGTAGGGGACGCCAATCGTCCGACAATAATAGGAGCATCGCTCGAGGCACGATGGTACTTAGGGGAGAGGGGAATTCCGAGATGGGATTCGTCCCTCCTTCCTAATGTTGAAAGAGATCAAAGAGAAGATGCTGTACAATGACAGAGGGGGTGAAAACGGGAAATCCACGGGCGAATGGAACTGCGGAAGATACTGCCTTCTCGGAAGTAGCAGGCGAGAACCGGATCACGATAAAAGAATCGCACAGAGGAAAGGAGGGTGGTTGAGATATGCTGAACTTAATAAATCTGGTGTGCGTGCGTTTGCTTTGGGGGAGTGAGGCGCAAGAGGGACTGAAAGGGCCTGGAGTGGGGACAATGGAAAGAAATCGTAGAGTTAATTCCTCTTGAGAGAGTGAAAATGACTTCAGACAGTCTAGCTGGGATCCTGATGGAGAGGAGAAAGGTATGAAAGGAGACAAACGATAAAGGGGACGAAATAGGGAGAATAAAGCGAGTCAAAGTAGAGGTTTGCGGGGGAAAAAAGGGGGATCTTCTGAAACCTTTTACAATCATCAGATTACCGATTGGAAAAGGAGGGAAGCTGAACTGTAAAGGGAAGGGGCTCTAGCAAGGTGGCCAAAAGGTGCAGTTTCGGGGGAAGGGACAATCTAGAGTCGAGGACAAAACTGGGTGTGGAAGCAAGCTAAGAGAAACGGATGACCGGCGATCTCATTTAATGGGGGTGCGGGACTGGTCATCGACCTAACCGGAAGGGCTTGTGGCGCAACGTAAATCAGGGAATCGAAGAAGGAGGGAGGATGTTGATAATCAAGTAAAACCAGGGGTGAACATCGAGTCGAAAAGGTGTGCGGGATCGGTGCGAGGTTGGAGAGATGGTAAGATTAGGCAGGTCAGATTGTTAAGGGGAGGGGGCTGCCTAGTCAGCGATAGTCCTTTGGATACTGATGTCGACCCTCGAAAGAATGGGAGGTCTGAAGACGCATGTCACCATACGCGGGGAAGATTAGACACCAGTGGGGGATCCTTTTTAGAACAAAGAAGAGAAAAAAGGAAGGGGAAGCAAAGAAATTCGTAGACTCAAAAAGTGATAAAAGACTGTGAAGAGAGGGAACTCTCATCTTAGGGACCAAAAAAAAAACACACCCCTAGACTAAAAAAGAAAGACTAAAAGGTTTCCATCACGGGGGGTTTCTAGAAAGAAAGACCAAAGAAGAACGCTACAAATCAGATCTGCAATAGAGAGAGAGAGAAAAAAAAAAAGGAGGAGGAAAGAGATATCTCATCGGGGGGGGACTTTGATCCGAGCTTGAGGAAGGTCTTGGAGCAGAAAGGCATGAACCAGTCCACCCAATGTGGCAAAGAGGGCGAAAGTAGGTCTGCCAAAATAGAAGAGAAGTAAAGGAGGGGGGCTTGAGGACGAGAATTCCAGGGTTTGTTCGGACCGTTGTGAGGGAGGGAGGGGTGAGGACTGGAAACATAAGACTAATACAACGCGACTGCTTACGTACCGAGAGGTAGAGGGGATGGGACGGATTGTCAGAGAAAAAATCCTGCGAGAAAGAGCGACCGGCAGTTCTGAACGAAAAGGGACAAAGTCGCAGCTATAAATCACAACCACTCCAAACTCGCAATCAGAAAAGAAGGACGTGCAGACTAGAGGGCTGGATAAGGGGGGGTAGGGCGTCAGACCACAGAAAGGAAGCGTATAATCCCGAGGGTACGTTGGCCCCATAGGAGGTAAGGGTACGTGTACAGATTAAAAAAAAGGGGGTCAAGAACCATGACCCAAAAGGATCGGAACGCAAGACGGCGATGAATGGTCGGCCAACCAGTTGTGTGAGCTAAGATCGGTGGCTCCGAAGAACGCGTGAAGACTTGCACAAGAGGAAGAGCCGAAAAAAATGACTCCTTCGAATCGGCGGGGGGAAATCCTTTCAACTGCAAGAGTATGCCATGCTAGAGGAAGGACGGCGACGAAATAAAATGGAAATGAAGAGGGTAGAGCCGAATCGGGAAAAGAATAACGGGGGGCTCGCCGGTCAATACCTTTCTTTGCGGAAAAGGGGACCGGGACGATGGTCTCGCTGCGCATAAGGCTTAAGAAGCAGATTGAAAAATCAAGAAAGAGAAGAGCCCTGTGATAAAAAAGAAGCTGACGGCACTGACGCCTGAGACTTGAAGAATACACAAGGCGAAAGCACACACTTGGACTTCACCGCCGGGGTGAGCTCAAAAAGAAAAGATGAGCGGGCTTCTCTGGGGAGGCTGGGGAAAAGATGCCATGAAGGAAAAAGGGAACGACTCTCGAAATCGGAGCGAATCCGTGGAATGTCTGATGGATAGCCAGGATGAGAAGTGGACAAGAGGGGGTGGAATGGTGACAAGAAAGGGAGGGGGAAATCACAACCTCTGTCTTACTATGAGGACGCACTCCAGAAAAAGGACAAGAATCGATCGTCGAATATCAATCATCGGAGGAGGCTGCTACCTGGCATGATCCCGCAGACAATTCCTAATGAAGAGGGACATAAGCTAAGAGTGCCGCCGCTTTTAAGACTCGCTAAGGGAAAGCTGAAACTAAAAGTCGGTGAACGGGGAAACCGGGAAGGAGTCTCAAGTGTCAGTAGGCGGAATTGCTGTACTTAGAATGGGACCAAAGTTTCACTTCTCTCTTATACACGCAAGCTGGCAAGAATCAGAAAGAAAGGAAACCTTCATAGGGGGTCAGGGTGCCCGTTGCACTGACTAGGAAATTAAGAAAGGTCTTACATTTAATGGTTCTGGCTGAGGTCGGGGACACAAACTGGGCGAGATGGGGAAAGTCAAGGGGCGAATAAAGAATTAGGTAAATGACCAATTAAGGGGACCGACATTAGCGTAGAGATGTGGCCACGCCCCAAAGCCCGCTGGAAGCTAACTCCGGTAAAGGGACGGGTAGAAACCCTCTTTGAGGAGCACATAGAGAGTATACTTCCTCTCTGAGGGGAGAGAAGTATAAGACATTGCGGAGAGAGGGTCAGAGGAGAAACAAAGGTGGGAATTTCCTATAGTGAAGAGAGAAAAAACTAGGAGTAAATCGGATCATCGTCCTTTCGGGCCTTAGTCTAGGGGTGGAAGAATGAAATCTGTGGGGAGATACAAGAGCCGTATATGAATCCCTCCTACCGCGTAAGGGAGAACACGAGAAAAGAGAAGATGATATAAAAACAAAAAACTTATTATCACTGAGAAAGTGAAAGGGATTCAGAGGACGTTATTGAAGGGTAGAAGATTATGGGAAGAGGAGGCCGGAGAGCACCACGAGATCAATTCATAGACGAAGGTCAGAGTCGATGAAATGCCTATGGGTTCTCAAGGGCCTCCAAAATATCCGGAAGGGGGGGACTTGTAACGTACCTAAAAATGGTAGTTAGAAGTGGAAGGAAGGGTAAAAAGAAGGGGAGACGGATCTGCACGATTGCCCTCCAGGTTGGGGTACGGAAGAACCAA
>Ga0179593_1471879_pt1 | contig 10335 bp, 15 predicted proteins | sample CZODoug2_1_08_16_FD_185931 | JGI IMG/M metagenome (GOLD analysis project Ga0179593, IMG submission 185931) | Vadose zone soil fungal communities from Angelo Coast Range Reserve, California, USA - CZODoug2_1_08_16fungal (PacBio error correction) | ecosystem: Environmental > Terrestrial > Soil >...
CCGGGTGTTGGCCCGGCGGAGAGGAGTTTCCGACTATTCGCGCGTTTGGAAGTGGTTCAAATTCGAATCGAAAGGGGGGAAGGTTAATGATCTAGACGGGAAAGGAAAAGAGGAGGAGTGAGAAAAAAAAGGCTAACATATTCCAAAAATTTCGTACGCATTTATGCAGAATCGGAACAGAGAACAGGGAGGGAGGCAGAGGGGGGGGAGCAAAGATACCGGCGAAGGCCAGGAGTTGGCCGCTGCGGCCGTTCGATCAATTCTGCTGACCTTCTATCATTTAAAAGAAAAGGGGGGGGGAAGAAGGAATGCAAAACAAAAAGAGAGGAGGGGGACGGACCGTGGCAAACCATGGACCGGGACGGCCGACCAAATCTTAAAGCTGATACTCCATGCTCTAAGACAGGGAAAAAAAGGCGAGCAAACCTCATTAACTGCAGAGGTGAAAGGGACTCATGAGCCCCCAAAAAACCTCCGACTTGCGTCAGGACCACAGTAAAAAAAGGCCTACGTTTGGTGCAGGAGACGAGAATGGGGGGCAGCGGGTAATTGACCAGAAAGGAAAAGGAAATTTCTAAAGAGAAATGGTTAGCAAATTTTGTGGGGAAAGAAAGAGATAGAAACAGAGGAAAACAGCGGATGGACGGTCATGACATGAAGAAAAAAGGGAGAAAAATGTTAAGTTGACTAACGGGTTCACGAAGGGAGGTTCCGGGACTTCTGGAACGTACGGGAAGGGAAGGGGATACGCGACGAGGAAGAATCTCGCCATTGGGCGACAGGACAAGGAGGAGTAAAAATGCAGCGTCGAAACAGCCGTCAATCTTTATGGTAGAGCAAGCTGGGATAGACGGAAAGAAAGCTTCAAATCAGGGGGTGGAAACGGGTCAAAAAGGTTCTCAATGAAAACAAAGGGGGCTTGGTCGACAGGGGGGAAGGGGAATGGTAGACAGGGGGAACTCAAATCTTACGGTCATCGCAGAAAGGAGGAGGGAAAAAGGCAAACCTTCAAAGCTACGTAAAAAAGGAGGGGGGCAATCTCAATAAACTACATCGTAGGTCTACGGAAAGGGAAGGGGAAAGGGAAGTGAAGAGACAAAGCATGTTCGAATGACGACGCGGGGAGTACCGAAAAAAAGAAAGAATTCGATATCAGGGGAAGGGGGAAAAACTTGTCCTGAGAAGCATACACCGGGAAGGGAGTGGTCAGGGGATACACAGCGCCCCTAGATGAAGGAGAAGGTGAGATAATTAGGAAAAAAAGGAACTTTGGTGGGGGGGGTAGTATCACGAGTGAAAGAAAAGTAACTACAGATAAATCGGAAACGGCAGAAGAGGAGGAAGACCTAGTGCGTCATCACCCGAAGGAATACCCCGAAGCTTAAGTGGACGCTCGTAAAAGAGGCATTTTCAAAAAATAGGAAGAACCATCCCAATGTTCAAAACGGACAGGCTCCTGACCTTGAGGTGCGGTTCAGAAAGGGCTGTTAAAAGAAGGAACACGGGAGGAAGGGTTGGGGGGGACACAAGAGAAAAGATTTTGGGGAAAGGGGGATCTCCTACTGGGAAAAGAAGGCGTTTTGAGGGGGGGGGAGCCTAGATATGGGAAATCCCAAAGAGGGAAAAAAGACTAAACGGAAGGGACGCAAGACTACCGAAAAAACGATAAGGGAAAAAGGACCAATTCTTACTGAAAAGATACCTCTGGGGACGGTGGAGGGGGGAAAAAGAGGGGAAACGAAGGGGAAGAGAGGGGAAACGCTGGGGGAGTCGTGGGGGGGAGGGCGGAGTGAAAAACTAGTCGGTTTGCAATTAGAGGGGGAGGAAATGGGGGAAAGAGGAGGGTTTAGGAGGGTGAAATGTGGACTGAAAGGACCAAAGAAAAAACGTATAGAAATGGAATGGGAGAGGTCTTCTCTTGTGAGAAGAGGAAGCACGACACTGTCCGTCAAGTGGGAGTAGCTGGTAAAGGGGAACCTGGAACCAATGACTCTCAAAGAAGGGCCGTAAAATAATAAAACGAGGACGAGTAGAGGGAGAAAGCACAAGTCATTGGAAAAAGATCATCATCACCAAAAAGGCTCAGTAGGAAGAAGGGGTAAGAGAGCTCCCGAAGGGGGGGGGTGGGAAAATCGAGGAAAAGCTAGGCGAGTAGTTTATAAGGCACGGATCCGAGGAAAGGGCGATGGGGGAAGAAAAAGTAACCTGGGACTCGGCAAAAAAATCAATGAGACGGGAGGAGCAGACATTCAGAATCTACAGAAGAAGGCCACAAAAATGCGGAGGGAAAAGGTTTGGGGGGAAAATGAGTGCCCTGGGACACCCAACCGCAAAAAAAAAAAAAAAAAAAAAAAACCACAACCCCACGCAAAACAACCCAAAACGTCTGGAAAAAGAAGGAAAACACTAACTGAGGTGCGCGACGAAAACCGACTAGTGGGGGGACGCGGCAAAGAAGGGAATCACTCAAGAGAGGGATTGGACATGGGAAGGAAGAACTCGAAGGATATGAGAAAGGTTCTTCTGGAGGCAGGACATTGTCGAAACGCATGGGAGCGACGCGGAAACAGCAGGAAAAGAAAATTACTGGGAGGAAGACGTTGGGAAGTTAAGATTAGGAAGAAAAAAGGAAAGGCGAGAGGAAAAATAATCAATTCCAAAAAAAGGGGGGGCGATTTTTTAAAACAAAAGAAGACAACGGAGGACCGACATTAAAAGGAAACGAGACTAGAGACCGACTCAATCGGGGGGAAAGGTCGAAAAAGGGAGGGGATGTGGGAGCCAATCTTTTTACTCCATTGCGCTGGGGAAAGAAGGTCGCGGGGAACTCAGGCAAACCTAATCGGCCTGAAATTAAAATGGGAAAGCGAGAGTAAGAGAGAGTTTGATAAAAAAATTTCGGGCCAGAATGATAATCTTGATACATGACGGAAGAACGAAGGGATAGTAGGAGAAGAACTGCTATGCTAGCAAGCAGTAAAAAAGAAAAGCCCGGAGAAGAGGAGCGCCTCAAAAAAGGGTCAAACTCTTCGGGGAAAGAATATAATGTTAAAAAAGAAATGGAAGGCGAAGTAAAAACGACAACTGCGTTGGCCGTCACTGTCGTCGACTTCTAGGTAAAGGGAAGGGAGGTGTTATCGGGGGGGGAAAGAAAGAAGGGGGGGGAAGGGGGGTCTTCTCCTCCGAAAATGCTTCCTGTTTCTCCAATGGAGAGAGGATCGACGTAGAGGAAGAAGGATCGAAAAAGGCGAATGAAAGGGAATCAAAATCAAAAGCGGGTGTCAATGAACGGGTCCGCCTAAGAATCAGGGGCTCTAAGACTCGGAAAATAAAGGAAAGTACGGGAAATTGTTGGAAAAGGGGAGAAAAAAAACTGAGGAGAGCGAGAATGAGAAAATGTCAGGATGAACCTCTTCGCGAAAAAGGAAAAGAAAAAGATGAAAACGCAGGCGAGACACCTTAGACGGAGGAAAAAGCGCAAACAGGGATGACGGGCATCTGGACCCTCTCCTTGGGTTAACGAGGGGAAATAGTGCTTGAAATAATTGCAACCAAGGGAAAAACCAATGCGGAAGGAGAGTAAATTGGAAAAAGGGGGGGGAAAGAAGGCTTTCCTCTCCATATCTTTAGACAAGGGTCTTCCACCTTAGCGCAAAGGCAAGAAAAAGGAAGGGAGGGGTTAATGGAATGCAATGACAAAAAGCGATGCCGGGGTTTGGGAGAAAAGTGATTTAAGACAAAGGAGGGGAACGGTTCCAAAAAAGTGGGGAGAGGAAAGCGGGGAACAATTCCGGAAGGGAGAAGTGGAGGATTACTTTGCAGGTCAGTAGGACAAAACCGAGGTAAGGGGAAATTGACACGTAAAAAAGCCTATATCGGTAGTAGAAGTCCGGAGAAAAAGGGCGTTTTCAGAAGAGACTACGCTACTAATCCTTGCCAAAGGCGAAGAGAAGAATGAGGAAACACCGACGACCCAGACCAAACACGACCTACAGGTTGAAAAAATACCGAGGGAGAACCCAGGCCTGAAGAGGGGGGGAAAGACATTTTTTCAAAGAAGCTGTGTATCATATCAATTTAAGAAGAGTGAGAGGGTCGAAACGTAGGAAACAATACTCGAAAGACATGGCGTCGTTCATGAATCGAAAGGAAAGGGGGAAAAGGGAGAAGACATGAGGCACACAAAGAAGAAAAAGGAAACTCCTAATATATGAGTCAAAATTCCGTACAATCATGCCACACGGAACGAAGGAGACTAGAAAACCAAAAACGAGGAGAAAAGAGGAAGATCCATTCCCGAAATGGGGGTAAAAAAAGGTGGTGAAGAGGAAGGAAGGGGGGATCTGAGTCAAGGGAGGATTTTAAAATTTCGTGGTTTTGGGCTGAGGTCTCTGCACCGGGGAAAAAAAGTTAAAAGCGGCGAATGAACAGGAAAAGGCGCAGGCGCAAGGGGGAAAAAAATACGTGCTGAAAAAGATGAGAAAAATGGAAAAGCCAAAAGCACTGATATATAACAATCGAATTAAAAATGCAGGGGCTTTTTCCTATCTCAGGGAGGGGGAGGGAGAGTTAAACAATCATAAGCGCGAGGTGGTCCAGAAAAAGTGAAAAAGGGGAGGAAATGGAGGACATGCGGGACATGGTAAATACAATTAATCCGAATGACGCAAAGAGAGTCTGGGCTAAAAACCGTCAGGGTTGGAAAGGGGGAAATCGTGTACCGAAGGCAACATACCTAGACGCAGGAAGAAAGGAAAAACGACGCAAAGCTACAAGGCTCGCGGTGGGGACGGGAACGAAGAAAAAAAAGCCCAAAGACAAAGGAATAAAGAGAGGGTCAGAAAAAAAAGAGGTGTTAGGAAGCGCACCGGGGGTGGGCATGCGGTTCATCATAAAAGGGTAGCAGGAAAGCGTGAACCAGAGGAAAATTCGATAACGGGGGAAGGGTGCAAAAAAATGTTTGGAAAACACTAATACAAAAGCAAGACGTGACGAAATGATAAACGAGAACATGGGGCTAGTTAAGAAGCCCGAGAGATGCCTGACTAGGGTCTCATTAACTGTCACGGGCAGGCAGACAAAGGGTCGAGCAAACAAGTGGAGACGTAGGGAAAGGAGAAGAAAGGAAGTATTGACCCTGCCGCACGTCGTCAAAACGCACGTCACCCCCATTTTAAAAAAAGGCTTGCGAAGCTAGAAATAAGGGAAGGGAGGGCGCCGGGGAAAAAGGAATTCGCTGCAAAAAGGGCACCATGAATGGGCATTGATACTCCAGGGCAGGCCGGGCCTGTGTTCGTAGGGGGGCCTTACGGACGAAAGTGAAGAAGAGCAAGCCTAAATATAAACCTGCAAATTAGCCTAAAAAGCAGTACGACGGTGGAAGGTAAAAACCAATTCAAGCTGAAAGGGCCGAAAAACAGGTGAGAGCCCAAAAATACGAGGGAGAGTACGGGACGCGTCACACACAAGAGGGACGCGTGGCACCACTGGGACGCGCAGAATAAGGTCTGTTAGTTGGGAGAGGGATCATCAAGGGAGGGAAAAGAGAAAAGATGATAGAAAAAACGACTCTATTCTAGGGAATTACTCTTTGAAGAGATAAGAAACAATCAAGGCGGGCAATGCTGCTTCTACCTATTTCTTAAAAGGGTTCACGGAAAAGGAGGGTTTAAGAAAACAGGGTGAAGAGATCGCGCATAGAAATGAATGATGTAACTGCAAAGCTGCGAAACAAAATACAAATCAGGTTCGCTAACGGGGGTCTCCAATGAGACAGGAGTGAAGTCGAAAAAGTTAAAAGGTTCAAAAACTTCAAGTGGCGGAAATGACAGACTTTCTTCTTTTTGTAACAAAGGGGTGCTGTTGGTATGCACTCTATCCTGGGGGACCCTAAGAAAAAAGTGTTAGGGGGATAAAAAAACGAATCATCCAAAGGAAAGACAAAACCTTCTTACATCAGGCATTAGAGGAAGAACAATCGTGGGATCAAACTTATCCTGGATGGGGACGTCAGAGGAAGAATGTAAATCAGGAAGAGGAGGGTAGGCGGGGAAAATCAAAAAGCATGAGGCTGAGAGGCTGAAGATGAAGCGGAGTGACAGATCGCGGGAGGACATCGGGGAATCTAGACCTAATTTTTGCGCGAAGGGTTTCAGGGTGAGGATGCAACCAAACTGTCAAGAAACAAGGAAAAATGGCGAATGACTGAGAGGCGGGAGTTCTGTATACAAACCCGACGGTTTTTCATAGGGGCAAGTAAGAGGGGCCAACCTAAAACAACCAAACTCGTCTAGGCAGGAGATACGAAAATCGCAGAACAATGTAATCGATGTGACAGCAAACAAAGTCCGGGCAGCCTCTCAAAGAAAAACACAACTGGGGGAAGAAGAAGTGAAAACAAAAGGACGGGGGGTCGGGGCACGCGAGGAATCGTCAGCGAGGGCAGGGGAGGGCTCACCAAGCGAGTGCCTTAGGGAAGTATTACTGCTCGAACTTACCAGACTGCCAAACAAAGGAGAGGGAGGGATAGAAAGCAAATCCTCAAAGCATATCCACGGCGGAAAAAGAGTAAGCGGCAGGTCCATACTAAAGACCAAAAGGGTCGAAAGCGCGCAAAAAATAGACTGGGGGCATCGATGAAAGAGAAACTACCGTAGTTGGTCCACGACGCACAAACACGGCCGACGGAAGTAGGTTACACGGACAGAAAAGAAAGAAGAAGAGTCATAAGGGAGTCGCTGCCGCAGTCATACATCGGCCAAAGAAGAGTTGGCGCTGCGAGTATTCGTCAGACGTGGAGGGGAAAGTGATGACACAATAACCTTGCAGAGGAAAAAGACGGCGCAGAAAGGAAAAAAGGGGTGCCCGAGTGGTTTACAACAAGTCACGCCAAGACAGGAACGTTTCAACTTGACGAACAGGAACGGTCGGCCCGGTGAGCTCAATTCTTTGGGGGAAAAGCGGGGGGGGGGAGGACACTGAACAGGGCGGGGGAGGATAACAAAGAGCGGGCACGTCAAAAAAAAAAAAAAAAACACCAGATCGTCGGCCATGAACGGTCGAGACATCGTCCGAGCTATGGTGGGATTGCTGGGGTAAGGAGATAGAACAGCTGCATGGGAGCAATGCCGAATAGCGAGGGAGCTTTAGGCATAACTGGCGCTGGAACCAAGACCTGATGGACCTCCCAAAAAGGAAAAAAGGGGGGGGGGGGGGGGGAGGGTGGGGGGGGGTAAAGGGCAACGGGGCGAGCAAATCTTTAAAAATCACTCACGAAACGTGTTTCAGGGTCACCGCGTTCGGAGCGACGTCGGCAGTCGAGAAACGAGCTCAATTGGCGTTCTGAATATGATAAAAAGCGGATACGGGGGGAAAAACAGTCATGAAACGGGGTCGGCCTGTCTCACCTTTCCTAAGGTAAGAGGAGAAGGCGGTACAAAAAACGATTCCATGATAGAAACAATCTTGGGGGAAATGAAAAAACCAGAAGCAGAAGACCGCTATAAAATCGATCGCAAGCAACTACGTGAGGACGACGTCGGAGGGGTCGTATCAGCCCTATTAAGAGCGGAAGAAGGCGCCAATGGCCTGAAAGCTTAGGACGTCCCGTAAAAAGTGGACGCCTAAGCCGGCCCACAGCCCCTCGGGGGGCAGGGGAAACCTCTGCACAGGGAGGAGGGTAAGCAGCATGAAGGCACTGGGGAAAGCAGGACGGTTAAGCAATGGACGATCTCTGTAGTCTAACCACCGTCTCGAATGGGGGTTGGTCCAGCCGGAAGGGAAATCTCCATTCTCGGAGGGAAAAAAGGGATGACAAAAAAGGTATCGGCGACCTACAAAAGTCGTTACGGAAAAACTGGGGTACTCAATCGCGAGAGGGGGAGTGGGGCGAAAATGGGTCGAGAAAAAACTATAGGAAGAGCGTTGAGATAAACGGGTCAATGTCAAAGGAAGGAGAAGCGGGAAAGAGATTACTGCCTTGGTAATGAACAACCGTGAAAATGGGCCGAAACGCGAGGGGACAGCATGCCGGAGCAACATTTTTCTGTATCTAAGAAAAGGAAAAAAGACGAGCAAGGGAGCAAGAGGCGAACAACGAAAGGGCCACGCAGAGGGAAGCAACCGCCGACGATCTGAAACCTCGGCGCCTGACCTCTCCCCTTAGTCGAGACCTACACATTTAAAACAGGGTGCATCAGCATAGGGGGCGGGAGGGGGGGGATCATTGGGGGAGAAGTTAGGGAGAAAAGAGCGAAAGCGCAGAGAAGGTCGGAAAAGCCACATTAAACCTCCGGTAGAGTTGCAAGCCCAAAAAATCTCAGGACAGAATATAGCTACAGATCGAACAAACGAAAAAACGGTGGATCATAGACAAACAGAGAAAAGAGAGAGAGACATTCAACGAGAGGGTGGCCTATGGCGCATTTTGGCCACGAGGGGCTGGGGCTGCATGTGTCTGGCTAACTCGAAACCCGCCGGGAAAGGAGGACGAGGGGAAAAACCCACCCCCACCCCCCAAAAAAAAAAAAGGAAACGGACGGAAGGGAATTAACTTAGCCCTACATACAATAGGCCTCCAGAGTGAGACTGCAACGGCGCATTGGTCTAAATTTGTTTTTCCGAGGAAGAAGGGAGTCAGAGGGGAGGAGGAGAAGGATCAGGCTCAGTAGGCTTCCGGAGCGGCGTGCAATCTGAGCAGAAAAGATCGTCGGGTCAGAATGAAGCTAAATTTCAACCACCGGACATGAAGGAGGAAACCACTCGGCGTTGACGGCAAGTGTCACACAACAGTCGCATACTGCCAATCCGCTCCGATTACCCGGGAAGCCGAACTTACATTTACACGGCGCGAAAAACGGGAGACGTGCAGCAACAACATAGGGGAAGACCACAGCAAAGCAAAGCCCTAGGCGTCATGACAAACCGTCCCGACTGTGGAGTGAAGCCCGATCCGGTACGCAGGGTGGTTCAATCCATAACTGGAGAGCGCGGACCAGACTGCAATCAAGAACAAGGACGAGACGGCGATGGGTATCAATGGGGTGAAGCGAAAGAATCCAAAGCGCCTCGGCCGTGCTCAGATGATGACAGGAAACATTTGGAGAAATCGCCCCCGGCGGGAAGGGGGAAGCGGGAAAGACTTTCACGGTGGCGAAACTAGAACCCCCGGAACGAGCAGAAATTTGCAGAACCCAAAAGGAAGAAACGATGGGAGTATCAAATGACGCACGTCGTCACCCGGTTGAAACGGCTTGCGATCGATAGGCGTAAAAGTCGCTGAGAGGGCAGACCAAAAAAGGGGGGGAGATCTCCCTATTAGGGACTGGGGAGAAGGGGGTTTGGCGCTCCGCCTACGAAGGCGAAGCCAGGAAAATTCTAAAAAGAATAAGACAAGAACGGGGTAAGAGAAGCAAAACGATTGGATCCAAGCGCAAAAGAAACCAAGGCGCTCGGTCTCGAGGAAGAAGACAGTGGGCGAGACCGAGCCAGGTGCTCGAATTACACGTCATAGTTTTCATCAAGCATCCAGCGAATAAAAAGGGGACCACTTGGGGCTATACGCAGCAGACGGGGAGTATTTGGGTACAGGGAGTTGTCAGACAAGAGGAACAGAATCGACAGATGTGTGCTATTCGTCATTGCAAACGCTCTTATAAGCTAAAGGGGAATCCCTTTTAAAGCAATCAGGAAGGGGGGGAGGCTCGCTTTCGACAGGTACGGCAGGGCATCCGATATTGGTAACCCCTTTGACAGTGCGCTCGCACCAAGGTAACCACAAAACAAAACGAATAATCCATCATTGCTGAAATGGCTCCGATCAGGGAGGGAGGCGGGAGGTTTCCTTTCATCAACCGTCCTGAGGAATGCACGGGCCGTGGGGGGGTGTCAACACCTAGCAAAAAAGGGGGGAAGTTGTGGGCTCGCGAGCTGGGAAAGATCGCCAGTGTGGGGTCACTCCTCAATAAAAGCAAAAATACCAGATAGCGACGTGCAAAACAGGCGGCGCAACGCGGTGGAACACCTGATCCTTGTACAGCGAAGGGCAAGATCCTAAAAAATCCGGCGAGGGCAATCCAACAGCGTGTCAAAACAGTCATGTCGTACTTTCGGGAGGGGACTAGTCGTTCTGGGGCACGGGAGTACAAGATTTTTTGGGGGGGACGCGGGTGGGGGCCAATTTTGTGGACCAAAAACCTCCAGAGCCTCTTAACTAGAAGACCGGGGGCGGGGGTGCAGTCGGGACAATTTCGGGCTGGCGTCAAAAGGACTCCAAGCCGCCTGACGGTGCCGATCTAAGAGCCATCCCAGAGTAAAGAAGTAACCGGGCCGGCTAGA
>Ga0179593_1563554_pt1 | contig 10335 bp, 13 predicted proteins | sample CZODoug2_1_08_16_FD_185931 | JGI IMG/M metagenome (GOLD analysis project Ga0179593, IMG submission 185931) | Vadose zone soil fungal communities from Angelo Coast Range Reserve, California, USA - CZODoug2_1_08_16fungal (PacBio error correction) | ecosystem: Environmental > Terrestrial > Soil >...
AGAACTCGTTTCAAAAGCGATATTAAGGGAGGGACATCAGCTCCATGATACGTGAGAGGGGGGGCGCAGTGAAAGTGGGCAGACCGCGAAATAAATCGACAAGCCGTCCCTGGGATAGAAATAAGGAAAGACAAGAATGGAAAGAAGCAAAGAGGAAGACACTCAACACACGGCGGGGGGCTAAAAGGATGGGGGGCTGCATTCACATATTGGGAGGAAAAAGATTGAGATCAGCTTCACCAGAAGAGCAATGAACTTGCGGAACTAGGGGGTTCCCATCGGGGTTCGGGAAGGGACCAGTGGTAGTATTCGATGAATTAGAACAAGAATGGTCTAAAGCGGGGGAGCCGAGAGCCGACCACGCCGACGTAAGATCTCATTGTAAAGACGCAAATTTCAATGGGGGAGGAGATGATAGGCCGAGGGGAAAGTAACCTGAAGTCCAAACAACTACAACGATCGCTAAGCTAATCAAGGACGGGAAGAAAGGAGATTTTAATTAAATAAGCTATTGGGAGAGGGGAGTGCCTCCACATCTGTTAAAAGGGAAACAGAGGGGGGTAAGTTGGTAGGAGTTGGGGAGACTTCCCTTCACAATCAAAATGGGAAATTTTTCCTGGGAGAAGAATATTTTCAAGGTGGGGGGAAGAGGAAAGGGGTTTGCTAAATAGCGATGGAAGTTTTGAAAAAGAACTGGGGAAATTACAGATAACAAACTTGCAAAAAAAGGTGGGAATCCATCCAAGAGGAAAGATGAGGAAGGAAAGGCGACTATGGAAGAAAGTGGACCATCAAAAAGGGAAAGAGAAACTCTTCATGATCTTGGATAAGCAGGGTAGAGTATAAAGAAGAAATTCATAGGAATGGAAAGGAACTTTCAATCATTGTTGGAAGAGAGTCATGCGGGGAAAGAAAAGAAGGGCCACCTGGGGGGGGAGTACCCCACGGGAACTCTGGCAAGAGTAACGTAGGAAAAATAGTTTTTCACAACAACCGTATGAGATGACGGAAATAACCGCTTAAAAGTTGGTGGGAGCATATACGACAAAGGAACAAAGGTTTATGGACAATAGCTTCACGATTCCCAGAAACAGTATGGGGGGTTGCTCGGGTCGGTCCAGGAAGAAAGGGGACATCGGACACATGAAATATGACGTGAAGGTCAAGGACAGCCAAAAAAAAGAAGGAATCAATTTGTTGGAGACTGAACTCACACTCTCACAACAACAGAGGAGATATATATTCTGATCGAAGGAAAAACTGGGAAGTGGCCCTTGACTCACGCAGATAATGGTGTATTACACGGGTTCTGTTGACCTCGAACGGCAAAAAAACCCACGGTTTTAAGAGGGGGGGAAGGAGGAAGCATTGTCCCATACCAGAAAATAACCTTTGTGAGGGTTGGGAGTCGTCGCAACCAATGAAAGGGCACGAAAAAAGGGAAGAAAAACTAACAAAAATCGGACAGGGAAGGGCTTTTGAGAAAATAACTCCAACTACACGGATGGGTGGAAGGGAATGAGCGGTTGATTAAACAAGCTCGGAGTGGAGACGAAATCGGGGGATCAACAGGGACTTCAAGATGAGGAGTCAGACTCGGTCAGGGGGAACACAAACAAAAAGGTAAGTCAGTTCGTTCTGGTGGGTGAGTAGGAAGAAGGAAGAAAAAAGACGAAGAGGAGGGGGTGTTGAAAAGAACATTGTCGGGTTAATGAGCGACAAAACAGCTGGCTGGTAAACCTGAGTGGTTCCACATCGGCTTCAGGGGAAAAAATCGACGGTTCGCAAAACCATCCATAAAAAAGGCAATGCTCCATAATATACGAGAGTCTCAAAGAATGATGCAGTGAGGGAAGAAGGTTCAAAAGAGAAAAAAACACTGAAAAGGGAATCGAGGGGAGAACGCATACGACATACGCAAGAGATGAAGACGGGATTCTTGACTACCAACAAAGGAAAAGCAGGAGGGCTTCTAGCGCTAGTTTGGTGGTTGGTTGGGGGTTTGCGCGTAAGGAAGGATTAAAGTATGCAAATGGAAAATAAGGATAGTCAGGTGGCTGCTTTAAGGGGAGAAGATAGGAGGGGGGGGGGGAAAAGGTACGGGCAGGAAGAAAAGCTTAGATAGAAGACAATGACAAGAGATTCAGGGTGCTGCGAACAGGGGGGGGCAGAAACCCTCAGTGCAGAACGGGGGGGGAAAAAGTATTAGGGAACGCCACCGTTTGAAAAGTTGATGCTGCGATGAATGATACTCTGTCCTACACACTAATACTCCTGGGAACAAAAAAGCAAAAAAAGTGCCTTTGTGGTTATTAGGGGATGAAGGAAGGGGTGGTATGCAAAAGTTGTGGGTAAGATGTCAACAGCTCGGACTTGGTAGGGGTACCCAGGATTCAAGAGCATTAAACCGTTACAATCGTGAGGGGAAAGGACTTCACAGTATAGTGTACACCAGCGGGTCTGAAACAACGTACCCGAAAGGAGGGGGTAAGGGGCAGGAAGGAAAGGGGAGATAGGGGGGGTTGGGAAGTAGGAAGGGGGGGAAGGGGGGGCGAAACAGTTTGGAGTCTCAAGCTACCACGTGAACGCTGGGGGGTGGGGGGGAGGAGGGAGGGGGGGGAGGGAGTAACAAGCAAGTGTTGTTGTGCAAACTCCGGAGAGGGGGCTGTTTAGCGGGGAGAGAGGGAAAGGGGGGTCGGGAAGGAGCAGGGAGGAGGTGAAGATGGCAGGTGGGGGAGAGGAGAGGTGGAGAGGGCAAGGAGAGGAGGGTTCGGGGCGGCGGGGGGATGAATCACGTCATGATGTGGGAAAGAGGCCAGTTAATCTCTGTCTGTGGGAGACGATCAAAAAAAACGGGGAGTAAGGTGGGCGCATAATGTAATCTGCCTCAAGGAAGGCAAAGGTTCGGGGACAGAAAGCATCATACGTGAAAAAAAAAAGCGAGGCGTAAACGTGGGAAGCGCTTGAATAGGAAACGCCCAATCCCGAAAGAAAAGGGTAGAGACAATAATGACCTCAAATGGAGAGCAAAGCGGACACTCTCCAAAAACGAGGAAGGTGTGCTATCAACGTTGGGTGTTGTTGGAGGATAGGGAAGCTCATCCAAGATTGTAGTGAAACGGTACGATTTTACAACCGGGTATGAAGGGGAAGGAAGGTGAGAAAAAGGAAAAAGGGAGCAGGCATAGCCCGCCAAGAACGTTCAGAATCATAGCACCGGCGCCGAAAAAAAAGAGATCAGGGAAAAGGGGTGTGAAAAAGGGAGGCGGGGCAGATGACTATATGGCGGGGATAAAGACTTCACATAAAACAATCTCCTATAACAAAACCAAGACAGAAACGCGAGCTAAGAATGAAGGACACCGTGCGGGAGGGCCCTCAAATATAAGCGATGAAGAGGGGGGTAATCTGAAACACGAAAACAAAATTTTCTATTAAGGAAAAGGGGGGAGGGGGGGAGTGGTGTGGGAGAAAAAGACCATTGGCAGACAGTGATGGCGTGGGGAGACGCTAGGATGGGTGAACAAGTGGGGATATGGGAAGGGAGAATGTGTGGGAAAGACAAAAAAAACTTCAGGGGGGAAAAGCCAGAGGAAGGAAAAGAGAAGCACCCTTCCGAAGGGGCCTTCCACCTGAGAGATGCAATCTAGCCTGGGCCTGAACGAACTCAGAAAGGAAAAAAATTGAGAGCTTGTGGGGGGGGTATAGAAAGAAGAATTGGCTATACCCCTGCTTGAAAAGCAGGGGAAGGGGAAGACAGAAGTTGCCGTAAAATGGAATCAAGCTCAGAAGAGACCCGGGCCAGCTAGGTGGAGCTTGGAGAAATTTTTCCAACGACAGTAACATTGTATTTTAAAAAAAAGGGGCTTGATTTAGAAGCATGCGCCAACTGGCGACCAACATTGGGAGGTAAGGGACAAAGACTAAACTGATAGGAGACTTAAAAAGGGGGGTCTTTCGGTCCCGTGCTGCCGGGGGGAGGGAGTCGAACCAGGCAAAGATTGGGAACTACGTCTCAGTGTTGTTTTGAGTCTAACTGTCAGGAAAAACAACCAATGGAAGAGGGAGAGAGATCAAACTGATGAAAAAAAGCAGTGTGCCAAGTGAAAAACAGCACATGAGAAGGTAGGAACGTGGTTTCGGTTTTCCGCCGCAAGGGAAGGGGAAAACAAAGCACGGGGAGGACGGAAGCTAGGGTCCCCTTACAGCGCTTCGACTTAATCGTGGGATGGAGGAAGGTGCTGTCAGACAACATCAAAAGTGTGGAAGGGGGTCTGGGCACTAACATGGGGCCGAAAACAACACGGAGGACGGTTGGGTACTGGAGGAAAAGAGTCGATGTATTAAACCCAGCCTGCCACTGCATTGAAGGGATGTGCGATCATATTAAAGGTATCCAAACACTTCAGGGGGGGCGGAAACATTATACCAAGGAGAAAAGAGAGGGGCAAACAGTGTTCTCAATTCGTGAGGGGGAGGGGCAGGACATAGGAGGGGAAATTGGCTATAAGAGGGAGGATGAAAAAAAATGTTGATCATAGGAGTATGAAATTCTCTGAAAGAAAAGGAGGGACAAACAAGGGGGGAAGGCGCTTATCTGATGCCTCTCGGTACGCAGGCCCCAAACGGTGGAAAAAAATTCCATAAACAGAGGGCGCCCCACTACAATAAAATGATGGGGGAGAAGTCACAAATCAGAAATAAAACCAATGAAACGGAACACGACAATTTCATGTGGGAGGCCAGACGACATACGCCAAAATGAGCGTTAAAACAGGGGGAGAAGGGAAACGGGGGCTACAACCGAAGTAAACCTATGGGAGGGGCGAGGTGTTGTAGGGGTGTGGTTGGGGGGGCACGAAATTCAAATTAATGGGAGAACATATCGTCATAGATACCTCAGAATTGTGCTTTAACTTAACGATAATTACGTCGGGTGGGAGAGGCCGATAGACTCAAGAGAAATAGGGAAATGGCAGGGCCTCAGAATAGAAGCCATTGGGAGAGACCCATGGAAAACCGAAACTTTATCGTTAAAGGGGGAACATTTCAAGATAGCCGACCTTCCTTCTCATCGAGAAAACACAACGTTGAGTCACACTCAGGCCTTGGGGTGGGTTTCGTCCGCCTTGGCGGGGAAAGTATTGAAGGTATATCTTTATAAGCCTGAAGGAAGGGTGATCATATGGGAAGAAAGTACGGCGTTTCAAGACCACGTTACAAGCGTCGCAAGTCAAAAGGGTATCTGCTGAGCAAAGATCGTTTCCAAAGAATATAAAAGAGGGGTTTTCCTCGCGTGACATGCGGAGGGCTCAAGGGAAGACGGGAAAGGATGTCAAGCAAATGGGGGAAGCAACTTCGTTTGACCGAGAAGGAGAGAAACCAGCTCGCTCGCAGGTAAGCGTAGGACATAAGGGACCCAGAGAAAGGGGGAGAGGCTTATCACCAGACACCGATGATCAGAAAACGGAATACAACTTCACACAAACGGACTGCCGTTGGGTGCCAATATTGTACGTGAGGGTCAAAGGGAGAAAGCCATAGCGAGGGGAAGGGGGCACAGAAAAAAAAGAGTAACATGAGTTGGTACGGGTGGTAGGATCCAGGATCCACAGGGGGAGCGTAGGGGTCTACAAAGTCGATTTAAAGGGGGAGGAACGCGCTCGGAAAAAAGAGATCAGTGAAAACTCCAAAATTGCATGAGAGGAAAAGAAGGACACGATATGGAGACCAATACGTCGGAGATAAACTCTATCCCAAACCCAATAATAGACAGATAAGCTAAGCACACTCGGCGTAGCCCCAGGGACAAAGAAGGACTGACAGGACAGGATATTGAGGGGATTGAAAAGAGAAACAAACTCTTTAACAAGTGTTCTATGAGAAAAGGGGGAGGAGTGGTTGAGAGCACCACTGGAAGCAGTGAGGGGTACGTTGGTGAGACATCTGAAAGGTTGAGTGGCGAGGGGCGCAGCGAACATGGTCAAAATAGAATATGCAGAGCTCAAAAAGGGGGAACGCAGGGAAATAGTCATGAGCGGGGTAGACATTATAAAGGGGAGGGAAATCCATATTCAGGAATAAAATCGTTGCAAGAAGGTGTGTATGGAAAGGGAAACGTACAAAAACGGCAAAGTGGAGCCTGCTCTTTGGTAGCTGGTGAGGGGGGGGGGGGATAAATCAAAACAACAGTCATATGGAAGGGAAGGGATAAAACCTGCGCAAAAGGATAAATCAGCAATGCAAACGCTGGGGGGTAATGCTCACAAAGGCACAACTTTTGAGGACCAACAGACACACATCGGGGGGGGGTGGGAGCAAGAGTTGAAGAATGTGGGGACTTTGGGGGTTCGTGATTTGAAAAGGGGAGGGATCCCTACGACCGGGAAAGAAAAAAAGTAGCAGTGTGGTTGGGAGTACCAAGCGATAAACCGTCTTAAAAACCCGTAGGGGGGGGTGGTGATTTCGGTCCGGAGAGGGTGGAAAAGATTGTCGGCTGCCATATGCCGGGAGGAAGAAAACAACAAAAGGGGGTTGCTCAACAGGAGATAAAAGACAACAACACACGAGGGTGGAGGATCTACCTGAGCAGGAGTCCAAAACTGGCGATTTAGGAAAAAAACACAGATGCAGTGGTTTGCCTACAATTACCTGATACAAGATGGACGCACAGGAACCGAAAGAGAAAAAGAGGGATTGAGGTGAAACAACGACTGGGGAACCCGACCAGAGAAAGGTAAGCAGTGTGGGGGGGACAGAAATGTAGAAAGAGCACGGGACATCTCACGAATCCAGGAAGGGGGAAAGGCCTACCCTCCAACTGAGGAAATTGAAAGGCATGAACAGAGCGAAGCTGCTGTGTTCTTTACCTCCCCATTAAAGAAGGGGGTAAAGGAAACGAGAGGATCTCTTCATTTATAAGCTCTCCCAAGAGAAAAAAATACGAAAGGGGGTTTGCGTCAAGGGCGGAAGGAGAGAAAATCTGAAGATATTTGGGACCTAACCTGTTCGATTGATTATCAGAGAACAGATGGCGTCTGGGGGGACAAAGGGGAAGAGTTGATTAGATTTCACAACATAGCAAAAAAATAGCATAAACATACGAGCGTCTACAACACGACAGAAGGAGCGAGGGCAGAGGTGATAAAACCATACGAGTAAAAAGGGAAAAAAACCTTGGGTTAAAGAACGGAAACATCGCAACATAAGAGAGGAGAAGGGGAAATATTTTCTGGAGGGGTGAGACAACAAACGTGGCAGAGTCATGGAGGAAACAGATAGCGTGCTATTGGGTATGGGGTGTGGATAAGTGGGGTACAGAGTGGAATTAAAGGGGGACTACACAGCTAGGACTAACACTCCCCGCATAAAGGTGGGATAATGATCTGAGGAGGGGGGTCGTAGATCGGGCGGATAGAATCAGAACGTGAGTGAGGCTGTAATATCAAACCAGCAGAGGGCCAAACACCCAAAAAAAAGGGGAGGTTATACGACAACGTGCCAGGAAAGGGGCGGACACGGGAGACAAAATCATCTTATGAAGCTTCTGACCTGGGGCCAGGGGGGAACAAAAAAAAGTGAAACTTCGCCGTTGTGTTGAGGGAAAAAAAGGATTTGGGAGGGCCATTGATTGTATTGATTAGGGGGGGCAGGCTCTCAGGCGGTGGATCTAAAGAGTGAAAAGGGGGGCCGCGTCGAGGGACCCGTTTTAACGACCGGAGATGCTAAACAACACCGGGGAGCAAGACAGCACTTAATATCGGTTGGGGAAAAAGAGAGCGTTAAGAGGTATGGTGCTTTCACCCGTACATATAAAAAAAAAAGGAGTAGGAAAAGAGAGGAAAAAGGTCAGAAATGGCCAGTACTGTCGTTTCAAACGAGGGGAGGACAGGCTAACTTGAAGAGGCTCCCAGGGGGAACCCAAGCGGAACTGGAGAGGGAAATGGGAATACTTCTTAAAAACAAGAAGTCCCGGGCGTTCATCGACCATACTAAACTGAAAATACGAGAGGCCCAAACACAAAGAGGAGGGGTCAAGACGGATGTGGGATTTTGCTCACGGTTGTGAAACGGGACAAATGAAAGGGGAAGAATCATAAAAGATGGAAACTGGATCTGTACATGAAAAAAACCAGGTGAGAGAGGGGGATAAAAGGGGGGAGCAAAGGAGAAGCGAAGCCCCTCCTCAGAGTTCTCGCGGGGGCGGTACTGTCTACGAAGCCTCGAAGAGCACGTGTCAGTGTGCCACAGGGAAAAAAAAGACGGGTCATACGGACGATGACGGGAAATGGGCGGGGTGTAAGTCCTTCAGTTGCTACTAAAAAAAAGCTAAAAAAGAAAAAGAAAGGGGGGAGGAAGAAGAAAAAGTGGGGGGTAGACCCCAAAAAAAGGATAAGGACGTCTAGCTCTAGCGGGGCGGAGGGAGGATGCATCCCTCAATCGTAGGTGCTATGAAAGTGGTAGTGGAGGTTGGGAAAAGGAAATAAATCACTTGCATCAGTTATGGAGTGGACGCTCGTATATATAGACGTGGCGGGTAGAAGGGAGGAAGGGGAACAAGAGGAAGAGAACGTACACTGCAGGTAAAAAAAACAGAATAATGTTGTTCCGAGAACCAGAAAAAAAAGACGAAAAGGGTCTGTCAATCCATCCAAAAGGAGAATCCAGAAGAGAAGAGATAAAGGAGGGGGGAACGACAAAAAAAAAAAGAAACGTCGGTCTCCTGCCCTTGTAGGAGTTGTATAAAGGAGAGAAATCTTTCATAATGAGAAAGGTAGGGATAAACCGACTTTAGGGGAAAAACCTGCACTCTGTCGGGGGTGGGGGTATCCTCGGGTCAATGCAAGGGCTATACCTCGATCGTTGGGGTTGGGGGGATGAGAGTTGGGGAAACAGCAAAACGTTGGGGGGCAAGGAGGTTGGCTTGCTTCGCAGGCAGGAGCAGGGGGATACCAGCAGTGGTGGAAAGAACTGTAAGGGGAAGGAAAACTAAACAGGATTACCCCGTGCTTGGGTTGTAGACAGGTCGTCAGTGAAGAAAGGGAACCGTGTCAGCGGGAAAGGGCCCTATGAAGGGTTGTCCAATGAAAGAAGGGGGGGTGAGGGGCAATGCGATCTCTAACAAGAAAAAACAGGGAGGGCAGCGAAGACTCCTGAGCATCAGAAAAAAAGGGTTCTATGACTAAACGTCGCAGAATTGGGGGGGAGGGGTGGACAAATTAACCCCGCACGGACAAAGGAAAAGCACATACGGCAAAAGGGAGCGGTCGGATATCGGAAAGTTGTCAAAGGAAGGAATGACAGCCATTTTATAAAAAGGAGCGCAAAAGCAAGCCGTGAGACAAAATCAAGAAAAATAATTGCAGTTGGGAAAAAAACTGAGTGCCACTCTCACGAGCTACAAGGGGGGGGTCCCCGACGGAGTGCATGAGCGGATGAAAAACAAAAAGAGGGGCGACCATTCTTGAAAAGGCATGTGGACAAAAATTAGTCATCGTTTGGAAAAAGAAGAAAAAGCTATAACAAAGAGAAGACTTTTTCTTCTTTCGTTTTTTTGGAGTGAATGCTAAGAGCTCTAAAAGGGCGTAAGGGGGGATCGAAAAGGACAGGCAGGAGAAATGGAATGCTCTCTGACAGCTGAGGAGGGCAAGGAAGGGAAATAGGGTAGGATCATCGGGTCTTGGATAACCAAACAACGGGCAATGAAAAATAAAAAAAAGTCCACCACTAAATCAAGAGTTATGGTTGAGGAGAGCTGGAGGAAAAACACCAGTACCAAGGGTGCCAAAAGAATGTAGAGTGTGGGAGCGACAACATAAGAAAGAGGCCAGATACTCAGGGTGGGGGGGCAACCGGGAGCCGACACGGCGGGAGGGGGCTCATCAGTTTGGAAATTTTGTGGATGGAGCACGGAAGTAAAAAGATCTACGGCAAGATCGTAGTAAAAAAAAAGGGTGGGGTTCCCATGAAAGGGCGCAGGGCTGGTAAGGTACGAGTCGGGGAGCAGAGAAATCGAGGAGATATAAAATTAAAACGGTCACCTTATCCGGCAACAGGTAAAAGATGGGAACGGTCGTCCCGGAAGGAGCTGGAACTTACCGCTTACCTCTAGAAGGGAAAAAAAACCGGGGAAAACCATAGACGGGGGTTTTGAGAGTGCCCCTTGTGCTGGGGAGCCTTATTGATTCAGTCTGGCGATAAAAAGAAGCAGGGTGGAGATCTGTCCAGAAAAAGGGGAAAAAGGCGCAGGATATCCACGTGTCCGCTTATGCGCCACGAAATGAGGGGGATAAGACTAAGCACAGAACAAGGCGGTTGAAATTCTGCTGGCTTGAG
>Ga0179593_1580130_pt1 | contig 10335 bp, 12 predicted proteins | sample CZODoug2_1_08_16_FD_185931 | JGI IMG/M metagenome (GOLD analysis project Ga0179593, IMG submission 185931) | Vadose zone soil fungal communities from Angelo Coast Range Reserve, California, USA - CZODoug2_1_08_16fungal (PacBio error correction) | ecosystem: Environmental > Terrestrial > Soil >...
AAAATAGCGTCGATCCCGAAGATTCCGCAGCGAAGCCAAGAGGACCTATTGGGGGGAGAAAAGTGAGAAACGATGGCGATGCGCCAAAAGAAAAAGAATGCATGCGACAGTAAGTCAATAGGGGAAAAGGAAAAGGAACGGCCGCTGGCAATGATGGATTTTGTGAAGATGAAAGGCAGAGAAACGGGAATCTACCTTGCGGCCCCCGCATCGTCCCGATTGGGCCTTGAGGGGGGGAAGGCAAGGAGACGCACGCTTGAGCATGGGAGAGTGAGACCCTGACAAATGTCATTTTCGGAATTGTGTCCTTTGAAAGTCAACTCCTCCTCCCGCGAGAATCATGGGGGGGAAGGGTCTCTTGTAGATAGCGCGGGGGAGAGACGGTTTACTTTCTTTGAGGAGGATAAAAGGGTGCGGTCCACCAATAAGAAAGGTGATGGCGTGAAGTCAACGACGTGGTAAAAGAGAAGAGGGCTTGCGAGGTTTTGAAGAAACCTTGGCCACAGGGGAAGAGTAAACGCGGAGAATATTAAGCACAGTACCCAACAACTACGAACCGAGACACAGAGAATAAGAGAAAGTTTTGGTGTGTGGATGGGCCGGAAAAGCGAGCCAAACCGGGGCATCCCGGGGCAGCATTTCATCACGAGGTGTTCGGCCAGAAGGAAGGGGCGGCGAGATGGAAAGTACCCCGTTGTGGTGCCCACCTGTACTTGTTGGGTTTAGGAAACGAAAGGGATGGGGACCGTGTTTAGAAGGACGAAGGCGACGGATTGCACATGGAAGGTCGCGGTTTACGCCAAAACAGAATCAGGAATTCTTCGGCAGAGTCAGCCCTTTAAGCGTAGGCGAAGCTTTTGTGTTTGTTCCGTGTGGCTGTGAAAAATCTTTCAGCGCGCGGAGATGGAATGTTTCGGGCAAGGCAGGGGCCCACGGTCTAAACATGGAACCGACAGCGGGCTATGAGAGAAGCCATAAGCCCCGACACATGTAAGCGGATGCGTTATAAAAGAAAAAAATATCTGCGCAAAAACACTCCTTCAAGTGGGCTAAATGCCTGAAGGGCACGGTCCTCGCGCCTCCTGAAGGTGATGAATTTTTTCTGGAGAAAGGTGGAATGCCCAGAAGAGGTACAAGGCTACAGAAAGGGTGCGTGCATGCGAAGAACACCGAGGGATTAGAGAATATTGTGGGTCGAGGATGACCAAAGAGGTAGGTCCCGTGTGGAAACGCCAGCAAATGGGTATTTGAGGTGATGACAGGGGATTTGTGCTGACAGGGACAGGGATGCAGGGGGTGGGCCCGTCTGCCGAGGGAAGGGAATAGAGACGGCTGTGAGTTTGAAGGAGACCCCAGGGCTCTTTTCCAACTCCGAACAAGGGGGTGGGGCCGCTCGTCCAGTCACCCACAGAAAGGAGGCGGGGTATGGGCTAATGGGCAGCCAGGTCGATCATGATCGGAGTGAATCCAGTCCGCATAAAGCCGCCGGCGAAGGGGGAAACATTCAAAAAAGATGGGTGAGCCGCACGGACCCAAAAAAACCTTGGCCGTACGCAAAAATAGTAAGGGTGTCATCCGGGATTAGGCGGGACCCCGGCGAGAAGTGGGGGTAGAGCTGTCCGGACAAAGAGACGTGGACTACATTCAAAAAGAGTCGTAATGGTGGGAGACACTGAAGGAGGGAAAGGCTTACAGGTATTAAAATCGAAAGGTAGACACCCCACAGAAGGTCGTCTGATTGTACGAAACCATGCACGAATGGCAAAATGGGAATGCTGTCCCGGCGAACGAAAAAAAACAGAGAAGCAGGCACAAGAACCACGCATCGTCAAAAGCACTCCCAAATCCTCTTGAAGAGGCTGAAAAGCACAGAAATTCTCAACGAAAGCAAGACGAGGGGATCGTTTTTGATCTCAGACAACTTTAATGGAGAGGAAAATAGTAGCAGAGTGCAACATCGAACTCGACCCGAACAAAACTTCTGGATAGGACCGTTTGTAACGGCAGACTTGGAAAACCTGGGGGAGGTCATCCTGCGGCATTGGCACTACTATCAGCGCGGCCGGGACGTAGGGCAAAAAAAAGCTCAGTTGCGGGGGTAGGTCAGCGGGCCATCAGAACGAGGGGGGGGATTTGGGGGGGAGAATAATCTCTCACAATTTAACTTCTAACCGGTGGACAAAGCAGAATCCCAAGGCCAAGCTTACAACAAAGCCTGCAACGTCCCACTTCGACCTGGGACAGAAAAGCGAACTACATGAAACAGCGACCAAAGACAAATCCGTTAAAAACAAGGTTGGGCTGGAACGGCAAGGGCACGGTTTAGACAACACAAGGGCCCCAAGATCACTACGATTGACCACCGTCTGGACTCAAAAGAAAGGGGAAGCAAGGATCTACATAGGAAAAAAAAGAAAAAAATGAAGAGGTTATGGACCGGGGAAAAGGGAGTTGGCCAAGAGCGACAAATCTTCAAAAGAACAAGGGAGAAAATTTTCACGGCGGGAAGGGGAAAAACCGACCTGTTACGATTTCTGCACAAAAAAAAAGGGGGACCCGACAAGTAATACCATTGCTGGGGGGGAAAGGACCTCACACGACTGGATCCGGGAAATTCTAAAAATAAAGGGGGAAACGGATGGTGTCACTGGCTACGATGACCCCGCCGACGTCGCCTTAAACTATGTCAGGGGGGAGCCCGCGGAGCACAGAAATAATAGCACAGTAACCGGAGCCGCGGTGAAGGGGATGTCACCGGCAAAAAAAGAAGTCGTGTTCTCGGTATCTTTTCTCCTGCGTAAAGGGGACGGACTACACGCAAATACACCCCCCGACGCTCTGTCCTGCGCCCCCCCTGTAGACAAGCGCTTGGCAGCCGGATAAACTAAAAAAAAAAAAACAACACCCGGTATAAGAAAGATATCCAGTATGTGGCTTGCCGAGTACCCCCCCAATGACCCGGCAGCGCCATGAGGGGATTCAAGCAACGTACCTAACGGGGGTCGTACACCGGCCGAAAACAATTGTACGTACCGAAGAGCGTACAGGGGAAAAAGCGAAAAGGGACAGGATGCTCGCAAGAAAAACACAAGGGAGGTGCGTGCACCAAGACACACAAGCGGTCGAGGGGAACGAGAGAGCCGCGTGGGGAAACATTCGAAAACCTCGGGAAAGAAAAAAGTTATACAACACGCCCAGAGATTGTTCGCTCCGCAAAGTGGCGTAGCTCGTACTATGTGGATGGGCCCAGAAGACTTATCGAGTTGATAGAAAAAAAAGGACAAGGGGGAATAAAAAACTTGAAGGGGAAAACGCCGGGAAAAGGTCTTCCCCTTAACGCGCTTGAAGTGGCTCAATCACGATTGGTGCGTCAGAGACGAAATAGAAAGGAGATACCCCAAAAAAAGATACAAGCTACACGTCACCAAAGGGAGATGGGCGTGAGGGGGTGGATTCAGGGAACACGAAAGGTGTCAAGGCTCATTATCCAGAGAAGGAGTCATCCCAAGTTCCCACACTGCAGGTAGGAAACAAACGAGGGAACGTTCGCAGACAAAACTAAAAGAAGAAAAGATCTCCGCTTCTGAATCACTAAGTGACCACATCGCGCCGTCCAATAGCCGCCTTGTCTAAGGCATTGCTTGGCTGAATCAGAAGAGTGTGGGGAGCATCGCGTAGGAGAGAAAGAGAGGGAAATCTGGCTGACACGCAGGAACAGGGGAAACAGGATCCTCGCTCGCAGCAATCAGGTATTCAATCTGCAACATTAAACAAAAAGAGATATTACTGACGGGCAAAAAAGAGAAGGCAGAGACGAACGAGGAAGGGTGGGAAAGAGAGAAGAGGTCACGAACGAGAGGCGATTCTCAAACATTGCATGCTGTCGGCACAGGAACGAGGGGTCCCGCGGGGCTAAAGTAACGGGGAGAAGGCCGATGAGGGTGGGGAAATGATGTCTCGAACGAGTTATAAAGGATTTGTCCGCGCTCAAGCCAGGATAGGTTTGGTGAAATTCCTCACGGGGCTTAAGCGGAGCTGGTATATGGAATGGGAAAAAGGTCCTCGCGTAATTGGGAGTAGGCGACTCCTCCGCCCCCAGACGTCTATTGGGAAGGGAAAGAGATATGCGCGATGAAGGGGTAACCGTGGAGGGTTCGGTGCAGATGAATGGTGGGCCCAAAATGGAGGTGAGACAGTCCAACCTTGCTGGGAAACAAAGATTACAAAAAGCATTGTCTCTGGTGAGTAGTGGGTGGGACATACCCCCACGCGCCCCACCCAACCGCGGGGCAAAACTCGATACCAACGACCTCCCAGGGACCCCCCATACCGTGCCGCAACAACAAGATCTTCGAAACCACAAACAGGGGGGAGGATTTGTAACGGACAGCGCAACACCACCAGAGCCCGTGGCAAAATGTCCTGAAAGACCCCCGTAAATCACAAGGGGAAGACATCATCAACGCGGCTGCGTGCCCTACACAAAAAGGCGAAAAACCTTTACTTCGCTAGGAGGGGGGAGAGATAACTGAAAGTTAGAAATTAACGTACGGCCCAATTGTCTTGCCATAAAAGGGGTCCTAAGGAAAGCAAGCGTACCTATTACAAAAGAAGAGGAAGATGGGCAATTGAGCACTCCCACCCCCTTTTTGTTTTTCCGTGTGGGAAGGGGGGGAGCCAACTAACCCCCGATAAGTTTGCCTGGACCCCTCGTAGAGTCGGTAATCAGAAGAAGCGCCGTCGGCTGGAAAGAAGGGGGAGGACTAGGGCCCGCGGGATGAATCCGCCCGAAGTCGAAAATACCAACACGCTGAATGGACAGTTTTCTCCAAGCGCGCTCGCGGGCGCCCCCGCTGGACAACTCGGAACCCCCCCCGGAAAGAAAAGTCTTTTTCATAAAGGATGCACGGGACCAAAGACGGATACCCGAAAGCGCTGCGGGAACTGAGAAAAACATATTCGGTTTCACTGAGGGACAGAAAAAAGCCCTTCGGTCTGGGTAGAGGGGGCAAAGTAATCACGAAACACAATGAGGTATTTCGCGGGAAGATGGCTTGTGCAAGTCAAGAAGTCACGGGAGGGGAAACCTGGCACAGGAACAGCTCGAACGAGGCCCAGGGGTGATCGAGGCGCGACACAAAAAAGGTCCTCTTGCCAACGAAAGACTTGCCCGTCTGAGAGTATGCGTCGAATGGTCGAGCAAGGTGGACGGAAGGGGGGAAGGAGGTCAAGCGTAATTATTGGGAAGGAGGTGATCCGCCACCACTCACAGGCCTGGACACAACCAAAACAAAAAACTGTGCGCGCCGCTCTGCAGGGCCCAACAGAAATGGAGGTAGTAGGACCGAGTCCAAAATCGCGTGGACGACATTAGCCAACTCGAGGGACCGGGCAAAAAGGTTCTTGGCGCTCCCAAGGAAAAAAGTAGAAAAAAGGGGCTCACAAAAAGGGGAAGAGGGCCATATGAAGTCGAAAGAGCAGCTCGGAAGCCGCGGAGCATCCCCAAACCCCCAAAAACTATCAGCCGCCCAAAGAAGAGCACAGATGGACCATCAGGCACAATTCGCCTGGATCGCAGAAATAGAATTCCATACGTCGAAGGCGGGGGAGAGAGAGGGTATTAAAAGAGAGAGATCCAGTAGAAGTCCAAATGGAATGAGGTCAAAAGAAAAGAAGCGACCCTGGCAAGGACGGAGGATGGCCTCTAGCTGGGTAAGGGTCCACGGGGACCGAGTCATCCTGGCCATAAGAGGAGGGGGAGAAAGTTCGACATGATAGGGGGAAAAAGAACTGTCCAAGAAGTCGAATTGGCGAATGTCGCCACTGGGCTGGGGGAGCAGGTACATGGATGCGGGGGGAAAAAAAATCCGATGAATCTCGCACGCTCGGGTTTGGGCGGGCAAGTGCGTGCTCACGCTGTATCAACAAACGTAGAGAGGAAGGCATTACACACCTGCATCTGACACGACCAAGAAAGAAAATCCTCCGACGAACGAGGCTGAAGGAAGGAAGGGCAAATTCCGTGGAAAGCATGACGCGGTTCGACGAGCCTCAAGAACAAGAGTAGCAATGTCTTCTAGAAGGCAAAACAAAAGAGGAGGAAGCCATCGAAAGGAAAGAAAAAAAACATTGATGGTTCACAGCCCGAATGGACCTCTGGGAAACAAATTGATCCTTTGAAACGAAGTTCAGTTGGCGGGGGAAAAGACTCGATGAAAGAAGGGGTGGGTTCGCGTTAAACAGCGGTCGCCCCGGGTATGAAAAGCTGGATGGGGTCATGGAAAAATCATCCGGATGCCGATGGAGAGGTTGAGACGACGAGAAACAGAAGCGTGTTGGGAACATTCTGACAACACGAACCCCAATCCCCCCCCGCGGGCCGTACGGCGGATACAGTCTCTGGTCTTGCCTACGAATAAGGTCGAATTTCTTCGCCGAAAAGGAAAAGGACCACGAGAAAGCATCTACACCGAACGGAGGACCAAGAAACAAACGGATATGGGGCATGCGCCAGGAACAGATGAGGAAGAGGAAAGGCCGCTTGATGGCGACGCGGAAAAATCATAAGGCATCACGTAAAGGAGGAGTAGGGCGAACTTAAAAGGAGCAAACGCAGAGTTTCGAGACCCAGACAGGGGTGCACTGGGAAGAACAGGCATGTGGAGTGCGTATCCCCCAAGAGGGAAGGGAAAAAAAACATTAACCACGGAGAAACGGGTTGAAGATGAGTCCGCACAAACTTTACGCCTGTGGTAAAAAACATTGCGGCTGTACCAGGGGAGAAATGGCTCTTGGAAAGAGTTACGTCAATGGGCCCGGCAACCGAAAGAAGACAGACCGCTGTACGATAGGCAACCCGAACTCCCGCGTCGAAGTCAATCAAAAGTTGGTGGGGGGAGGAGAAAAAGAAACCGGCTCGAACGGGAATACAAGAGACACCAATATACCAACCACACATGTTGGGGGGGAGTAGTTCCCGCACCCGGCATGTTGAGAAAGGGGGGGGGGGAAAAAAGTCCATTGTTACACACAGGCATCCAAGAATCTTCGCCCTGGAAGAGGACCTGCCGTTCGGCAAAAAAATGGCCCAATGCGAAGCCCTTTAAAATGAAATCTCAATATACGATTCCCGTGGGAGCATCAATTTCAAAAAAGCAACCCTTGGCCATCGGCGTCTCAGGGAGGGGGGGGGAATCAATCGCCGTCGCTCGCTTCTCTGAAGAAAGCGAGCATCGCATCGCTTCGGACCATCGTCGAAGGGGAGGAACAAGAGCGTCGTATCGGGAATAGAGGGGGGAAGAGAATAAAGCAGTATCTCTCCACCAAAAGAATACTGACGCGATCGAGGAGCAAAAATTCACCCGAACCTACGCACATATTCATATTGAAAAAAGGGGGGTCAGAAAAAGAGAGGAGAGAAAAAAATACGTCAGCCAGAATGAGTAGAGATTGATTCAGCTCGTGGCGTTAACAGAGAGGGAGAAGGCCGTTATGATTTGCGCGAGAGCGAACGCGGGATCGATCTTGGAGGAGGGGGTCGCGGCATAGTCCCTCGAGGAGGGAATGCAACTAATTCCTCACGTGCGCACAGCGAAGCAAGGGAGGGGGGGAAGGGTAGCCTGACAATGACTTAAGCGTATTGTTCCCTCAAGCACACAAAGGCACCATCGATCATGTGATGGAGAAAAAGGGGGGATAGCGCGATTCTAGCCAGGTCGTTCTTCTGCCCCCCAAAGGTGAGAGTTATGGCGGGAACGCAAGCGTAGGGGGAAGAATACCAGGCCATCATTTCAGAGGGGGGCAAGTCAAGTTTTTCATACCAAGTTCAAAATCCGCTCAGTCCAAAAGGCAAAAAGGGGAAAAAGCAACTACTAATCACCATCCATGGGGTGAAAAAACCGTTGTGCAATAATGGGTCATCACGAGGGGGAGTAACCTAATACTCAAGGAAAACGGCTAAGTCGCAGATGAATGCCAAATGAAGGTTCTGGGGGAAGTCGAAATCTTTAGCAAAAGACAGAACAAAAGGAATGTGGAAAAAATTACTGTAGCGAATCGAAACCCCCGAAATGTTTTTATGATTACGGACGGTCCAAAAAAACTCTTTAAGATGCGACCAAGGGGAAGGCGCACTCGGAGGGGGAGTCATAGCCAGCCCGCATACCCCCAATTCTTTGCGGCAATCCACATGAGGTAGGTAACACCAAAGTCTTATTATTCGTCAGGAAAAGAATAAAGAGAAAGGAAAAAAATGAAGACATCCGGTATATGTCAAAGTAAAAAGCGGATGCGTATCCAATCCGAAGTGAATCAAGCGCACCCGGAGGTGTCAGATCGACATAAAACACGCGACCGTCTGAAAAAGGAGAAGGCTCGCAAAAAAACATGGGGAGCGTCAATATTTGCACAATAAGGTTCAACAGCAACTGCTCCGGAAGAATCTTTTAACGGTTATCACCAAAAAGAAAAAGCCCGGAGATGAGGTAAAGAGCGGGCCCACCTGCCCCGGCAACGGAAACACAGAAATGGGGATATTATGAACCAAAAAATACTCAAAAGTCAAGAGGGGCGCCCCCCAAAGGGAAGGGACGGAACCGAGAACCCCAAGGTCGGCTGTCGAATTCCGTGCCCGGCGACGCATCAACGGCGGGATGCCTCTGTTCGTCCGAAGGGAACGTAGTAAAAAAAACAATGGAGTTTGAGCGAAAAAGACTTCAATGTCGCTCTCATGTCCAACTGAAATATTGGCACGCGTGCGCGCGAGAACAAACCTCTTAACAAGACAGGGAGAGGGGATGTTAAGGGTATGCGTCTTAGAAAAAAAAGGAGGGGGGTGGGTCCTTCGTTATAAACTGTCAACGTATTATTAACGGATGGGGGTCAAACTCTTGCCGTAAGAAAGAAACGATTTCAAAAGTAGAGATATAAGCGGGTCGCCATGCGAGATAAGGCTTAGCTTGTGCCGGCGTCCTCACCGGTCTAAAATGATAAAAGAGTATTGTACTTCGAATGGGGGAGTAGAACATCTGGGGGGGGGGCGAGGGGGAAGCAAATCGTAAAGGTAGACAACGCAAAACGTCTGTGCCAATGAAGGCGATTGCCCCTAGGACCTGCGAACCACACATGGGGATAATTCGTTTAAAAAAGAGGAAAGAAGGCCACTCCCGCGACGCAGGGGAGAAATTGCCATTCAAACAAGATTCCCCTGACGTTTCACGGGAACTTGTGCATAGACAAAAACGTTTATTGAGGAGGCAAAAAAAATAACAAAAAGAAACTCCAACAGACGAAACAAGAAATGGCGTGGCTTGCGTTACCAAGTGCGGTCATCCTGCGCCTGAGGGTGGTAATGTGGTCAGTGGGCCATTCTCCCTGAAGGAAAAAGGGAAAGTCAGTACTCAGGAAGAGGGACCGAAAAAGGGAAACGGGCGGCTTCAATGGAAGAAATTTGTGAGCAGCAAAGAACTGCCAAGAGGAAAAGAATGGTTATTTCGTCCAAGGCGAGGGAGAGGGAAAGCTAGAAGAAACAGGCATCGCAGTCCCCGGAACTTCAATGTTGCATCTGGGGGGCGGGAGACAAGGCATCCCAACCTTATCATAAAGGGAAGGAGAAAGAACGTCAATCAAAACACCTGACCCAGCAATAGCATAACACCAGAACGAGCAACCCATACAAAAAGGGGCGGGAGGGATTGAGGGGTAGGAGGGGGGCCAAGAGCGTAAATGGAGCGAGGGCGGGGGAAGAGCTCAAAATCCAGGGTTGGCGCCCTTTCAAAACTGCTGACAACGTCACGGGAAACGTGTTATGGGAGAACTTCAACAGCAAAGCGGTAAAGGGGGGGCATGGCTGAAAAACACGAATGGACAAGCAAAACCCAAAACGTAGGAACCCATCCGGGGAACTGGTGCCACGCTCCGATCCCTCAGCGGGGGGAATGTCCAATTTATGAGAGGAAAAACAGAAATTGACGTAAAGGGAAAAGGCGAAGCTTGGAGAACGGCAATTAGTGAGGGCAAAGTGAGAGAACTTCGTAGCGTCGGAAGGGAGAGCTGTAAGGGATCGACCGAGAGGCGAACCGCGTTCGACAGAGTTACCGACTCTAACACAACGAGAGCCACATAGAAAGACGCCAGAAACAAAAAGGGAGAAAGGGAGCGCACAGGGAGGAATAGGAAAAGGCCGCCTGATGAATGGGGGGGGGGGGGAAGCCGACAACAATGGGCAGAAAGAGAAGTTATTGAAAAGGGAAGGAAGAGGGTTTGGGGAGGGAAAAAGGGGGGACGCAGACAGCGCCAACCCCGGAGACAGGACCGCGTATCGACATGTGGTGTCTT